>Ga0070731_10000574_pt1 | contig 47542 bp, 38 predicted proteins | sample Coa_R1_2_FD_66448 | JGI IMG/M metagenome (GOLD analysis project Ga0070731, IMG submission 66448) | Surface soil microbial communities from Centralia Pennsylvania, which are recovering from an underground coalmine fire - Coalmine... | ecosystem: Environmental > Terrestrial > Soil > Unclassified ...
TTCGGCTCCTTTCCTCCGAGCCCTTTGGTGGTTAGCGCTTCCAAAGTCTACTCGGGCCTGGGGGCCGACATTGTTATGGAATCATATCACCCACTTCGCACTCGGAGTGAGAAAATGTTTGGAAGTCATGGGACGTTATTGGAGGGGAAGATGCATCACGTGCGTCAGGAGCAGTTACCGTTTGTTGGCAGTTCGCATGAGTTTATTGGAGCTGAGCATGGCAAGACTGACGTTTCGGTGTTCCTGTACAACGGAAAACCCGGTTCCGGACCGGGTCCGCACCGGCATCCTTATGATGAAATCCAATTTATCCGTGAAGGGCGAGGAGTTTGGACGGTAAACGGCCAGACCTTCGAGGGTGGCGCGGGAGACATTTTTGTTATCAAGGCGGGCGAGATTCACAGCTTCAAAGCGGTTGGTGAATCGCCTTTGGTACAGCTCGACGTTCACCTTAGTCCACGCTTTATCCAGGAGAACTTATAGAGCAGTTGAATATCAGGTTGTTATCGAGCGCGGCAAGTGGCCATCCAACCGAACCACCTGATTGCGCTTTCACCCAACTCGTTGTGGTATGTCTTCATTGATCGCCGTGGCGCCACCCAACTCTGCCATTATTGCGTTAAATTTTGTAGGTTCCTCAAACGGCGGTTCGTGCGCCGAGTCCTCAAACCAAATGAGTCTTTTCGATGGGGCGCTTAGGATGTTGAAATACGCGACACTGATTTCCGGAGCAATGATGTGGTCATTCCGCCCGACAAGAATGACGACGGGCACTTCTAATACCGGGGCAAGCTGCGTGAGATTAAGCGCGGAGACCTCATCCCACATTGTGTAGGTTGAAAACAGAGTGCCGCGGAGAATATTGGGCAGATCCCAAATCGATGATTCCGGCCTGCTGAGAATGATCCTGGAAAACTCCCACATGGACATGCAGCGCACCATGCCTACAAAACGTGTGAGCCATTTGCGCTGCACCATCATTTTTTTTGCGGTGTGCGGCGGCGGTCCAATGGCGCGCAGATCGCGCAGGGCTTTGCGATTCCCGCGACGCTCGGCTTCCGAGAGGGTGAACTCGTAACATAAGACCTCACTAGCCGGCCAATTTCCCACCTGGCCAGCGCCGAAATAGGCTGCCACTTTCTCTGGAAAGCGGGCGACATAGAGTACTCCCAGTGCAGAGCCCCACGAATGCCCGTAGATCGCAACCTTCTGCTTCCCGAAGCGGTAAAGCAGCACATCGACCAGTTCATCGAGATCAGAGAGAAACTGGCCGACGGTCATGGAAGATCTGGGAATCGTAGGATCAAACGACTTATTGGTACCGCGCTGCTCCCAATAAACGACGGTAAAGTGCTGTTCGAGAGAGGAATTGAAAAAACGGAAGAGGCGCATCTCGGGGAAGCCCGGGCCGCCATGCACGAAGATCAACAGCGGATTCGCTACGTTTTCACCGCGGATCATCACCCACTGATCGAGCCCGCCCAAACGAAGGTAAGCAATCTCCGCGATGCTGCCAGCAAGGATCTCGCCCCTCGCTCCCCGAAAGGGTGGTGTCTTGCCCGTATGTTTCATGGGACTGCTCGACCCCAGTGTACCTACGTCGGCGACCGAGTTGCTGTGATTGTTGCAAGATCCCGATAACGCTCAGAATCCGGTAACCATTCTGTTCCGCTACAATATCGTCATGGCAGAGCGGAACCTTCAAATTGTCCGATTCATCGGGGAAACGCCGAGTGTGGCCTATTGCGATGTTTGCCGGCTCACGTTTCGAACCAGACAGGAATTCCTCCTCGACAGCGAGAAAGCCAGGCAACAGCTCCAGGCAGATTTTGAAAAGCATGAATGCAAGCCGGAGCCCGGAGCTGTGGACGAAGCGCTAACCCATATTCGCTAACAGAAATAATTGCGTAATCGTGAAATTTGATAGGGAAGCGAGCCAGACGCGCGATTTCTGTGTCGCAAAAAGCGCGACACTCCGCGCGGCTCGCCCAGATCCCTCGCGGCGCAAAAGAGGCTTGCTCGGGATGACAACGAACTAGTTCTGGGGTCGGGCGGGGACCGTGTCTGCCGTCGGCGCTGAAGAACCAGCGCTGGAATGTGGCTGAGATTGAGAAGTCATGGCGCTCTCAGGGTTGAGCAAATGCCCGTTGTCGGGGCCGAGCCCGAGCTTGATCAGTGCGCGCGAATCTGGGACGGTTTTGGCTTGCCAGCCATGGTCGGCTTGATACTTTTGCATGGCGGCCTGTGTGGCGTTATCCCATACTCCGGAAGCTTTCCCGTTCAAATAGTGTTCTCGAATAAGCGCCTGCTGAATCTGCAGGGCGCGGTCATGATCGATTCGCTGCTGGCCGTGATGAGAGCTTTTCCGAGACTTTCGATGCGTGCTCTTCTTATGGGTAGCGTTCTTGAGGCTGGGCTTACTACTTGTGGGGCTCGCAGCTTGTTGCTTGGAAGCATCAGTCGCGTAACCGAGCGTGGACACGACCAGCAGACAGCAGCCTAACGTCGCGACCCTTCTGATGTACGAACCCAACTTGAGCGTCCTTTAAGAAAAGAGACTGGCAAAGGCTATGATGGCGAACTTCACAGCCCTTGTGCCAGTCTCTAAGGTACAAGCCACTTACGGAAGGGTACCCGCCAGGAAAATGGTACCGTCTTGCCTGCCTGCGCCACGTTGCCGGACGAGGAATACCACGTCCTGACCGCTCTTTAAGGTGGCGGAAACCCGATTAAAGTCGTCTTCCGAATTTACCGCCTGCTTATTGATTTCAAGGATGATGTCACCACGGGTGAGGCCCACATCATCGGCGAATGAGCCGGGTTTGACGTCGCGCACAATGACGCCTTTGCCAGCGGGAATATCCAGGCGGTCGGCATAATCGTTAGTAACTGCTCCCACCGAGAGGCCCAGCTTGCTGGCTTTAGGCGTGGCTTCCTCGCCGCCTTCATCCTCTTCGCCTAACCGCGAGGCGAACAATTTGGCGCGATCGGCAACTGTCACCGTAGCCTCGTCTTTCTTGCCATTGCGGATATAGCCGAGCGCAACCTTGCTACCGGGCTTACGGCTGGCGATGTCGGCCACTAACTCATCGCCGTTTTTCATCGGTTTGCCATCGACTGTAGTGATGGTGTCCCCCACTTTAAGTCCGGCGGCTTCCGCAGGTGTTCCAGGGATGACGTTAGCGATGGTCACGCCATTGCCGGCTCCGTACACGCGCGCGATAGCTGGATTCTCCTGAGCAGGAAACTCAATGCCAATTGAGCCGCGTGAAACGCGGTGGTCGGGGCTGATGAGCTGGTTGTAGACGCTTACAACCGTGTTCGAAGGCAGAGCGAAACCTACTCCCGCATAGGCGTTGGTGTCGGTAAGAATTGCTGTGTTAATTCCGATGATTTCTCCCGCCATATTCACAAGCGGGCCGCCGGAATTGCCAGGGTTGATGGCCGCGTCGGTTTGAATAAAAGACTGGAATTGACGATTGGGAACGATGTTGCGGCCTTTGGCAGAAACGATGCCGGCAGTGACGGTTTCATTCAGGCCGAACGGGCTGCCAACCGCTAAGACCCAATCGCCGACCTGCATGCTATCGGAATTGCCCAGTTTTGCCACCGGCAAAGCCTTGTCAACGTCGATCTTGATGACAGCCAGGTCGGTTTCCTGGTCGGCGCCGATGACTTTGGCATCATGCAGGACATTAGCGGGTTCATCTTGAAGCCGTACTTTAATTCGGTCGGCCTTTTCAACCACGTGACGGTTCGTCAAAATATAACCTTTGGAGTCTACAATTACCCCGGAGCCGAGAGAACGCTCGCGAATCGGGCCCTGGTTCTGGGGGCCTCCGAAAAAGCGATCGAAGAAGTCGTCAAACGGATTCTGATCGTCTCCGCCTTCGCCCTGGTCCGGTGTCCCGCGACGGCGATGGGGATTCTTGATGGTGGATTCCGTGTTGATATTGACCACGGATGGTTCGAGTTGTTTCGCGATCTGTGTAAACTGATTCGAAAGCTGCGTTGGTGAAGGAATGCTGAGTGGGGTCGGGGAATCGGAATTCTTCTTGCTTTCCTGCCCCTTGACTCCTTTGGAAATCACTGTGCCAATGAGAATGCCGAGCGTCAAAGTAGCTAAGACCGTCAACGTGTAAGCTACTCGCCGGGTTCTCAAACGCAACCAAAGGCTGCGCGCGTGCAGATCCATACGTTTACTTTCCTCCAGATTTTGGCCCATCAGGATTATACCGTTTCAGCAGGTGCGCACGAAAATATAGACCTTGGACGGCGAGTCGCTGGAACAGGGAGGCGTCGCCGAACGTGCGATACCAGGAATGCATTCCGCAGCAAGGAAGCTAATTACGGCGCGGGCGCGGCGCCAGCCGATGCTCTCCGAGCTTTTGCGGCGCGATCACGCTCGATGCGCTGAATGGTTTCGCGCAACCAGTTTTTCAGGGCCTCTTCCAACTCAGTCTGCTCACGCTGGCGTTCCATGGTGTACACGGTTTCGCCCTGAGTATTGAGCGGGATGTAATGGCATGGAACCTTCTCGTCACGATATTTCAGCGGCACGAAATCGGTAAGCAAGCACTCCGTACAAGGATGCGGGCCGGACGCATCGTTGAAGTTGATGCAACTCGGGGAATCGAGAAAAACCGAGGTTGGTTTCCAGGGAGTGCGGACCGAGCGGCCATAGCCACCCTGCTCAAGGAAGTTCAATTCGAATTTCAGGACTTCCAGGACATCACGCTTATCGTCAGACATGTCCACCTCCCGGCTACTTGCAAACTGTGGCCGTCGATGGGATTCATTTTGGGCTGGGTTGCACCACGACGCGGTGACTGCTCTCACGAGCGTTTGTGATGGAAGTCACACCCTGATACCAGCTCTTGCAGCATGCTGAAAACAGGCAGGATGGAGGGAGTCATGGAGAAGCAATTTCGATACAGTGCGAGTGCACAATTCCATCAGAATGAGCGCACCTTCGTTTCGATTGAGCAGGGCGTGCCCCGCATCATAGATTTTTCGGCACCGCCGGAATTTGGTGGTGAACCGGGTATTTGGACGCCGGAACATTTTTTGCTTGCAGCGGTGAGCTCTTGCTTTGTCGAAACGTTTAAGGCTATCGCGAGGGCGTCGAAGCTGGAATTCCAGGGAATTGAAGTGAGAGTTGATGGGCTGATCGAAAAGGATGAGGGAGGATTACGCTTCACCAGGATTTCGATTCGCCCTTCACTGATTATCTATCAGGACGAATCGCACGAACTGGCAGAGCGGGTTTTGTCGAAAACGGAGCGCAGTTGCCTGGTGGTCCGCTCGTTGTCGTCTCAGGTGGAGTTGGAAGCCAAGATTCTGGTGGAGAACCTTGTAAGTGCATAGCCTAGCGGTTCGAGGGCTGCAGCAGGTCTCTTAGCACGGCTACTTCAGCTGCAATTCCCGTGTGCAGCGCTGGATCCACATCGGGTGCAAATAAAGACGAGTGGTTTGAGGGAAGGATAGTTCCGCTTACCTTTGCCTGCGCGTATTTCTCCGGATCGGCCCCACCCAAACTGAAATAAAAACCGGGTATGCCTTGTTCCACAAAGTAGGAGAAATCTTCCGAAGCAGTAATCGGCCCTTCTGTAACGACGTTGTCCTTGCCGATGGCAGCTTGCAACGGTGTTCGAAGCCGCTGCGCCAAGGCGGGATCGTTGTAAACCGCATCGGTCCCCTCAAAGTGGTCGATCGAAGGCTCCCGCGGAGCACCCGCCGCCTCCGCTTCGGCTTTTGTAATCCGGGTAATTGCCGCCAGCACTTGCTTCCGAATTTCGGACTTGTAGGTGCGAACGGTCAGACCCAACTCCGCGTCATCGGGGATGATGTTGTTTTTCGTGCCGGCATGAACGTAGCCAACGGTGATGACCGCAAACTCACCGGGCTTGACCTCACGTGAGGCGATAGTTTGTAGCGCGAGGATTGTTCTCGCAGCGATGACAATTGGGTCAACCGTGGTATGGGGCGATGAGCCGTGTCCACCTTTGCCATGGATGGTGATGCGCAGGGAATCTGCATTGCTGTCAAAAATTCCCGGTGTGATGCCGACTTTTCCCGCCGGAAGCCCGTTTCCGACATGCATGGCGACGGCGAAGTCTGGCTTGGGAAATCGTATAAACAGTCCATCTTTGATCATTCCTTGAGCGCCGCCGATGGTTTCCTCGGCAGGCTGGCCAATCAGCATGAGAGTGCCATGCCAGCTGTCCTTGCTATGCACCATGATTTCCGCAGTACCGAGTAGCGAGGCCATATGCAGATCGTGTCCGCAAGCGTGCATCACGGGAACTTCTTGCCCGGAATCGTCTTTGGTGTGTACTTTGCTGGCATAGGGAAGGCCGGTCTTTTCTTCGACCGGCAGCGCGTCGAGTTCGGTTCGCAGCATGACCGTCGGTCCTTCGCCATTCTTCAGAATCGCTACAACACCCGTGCCGCCGACGTGCTCAGTGACGTCATAACTCAGGCTCCGGAGGTGCGTCGCTAATTTCGCAGCGGTCTGAGTCTCATGAGCCGAAAGTTCCGGGTTCTGGTGCAAATCCAGATAGAGCGTGTGTGCATCGGGGTAAACGCTCTCGACTTCCTGGGACTTCGGTGCTGGTTGTGCGGTTAGTGCAGTTGTGACAAGGATGAGCAGCAAAACCCTTGATGGCTCCATGGTTTCAGGATGATATCCGGCACGTCGAATGACTGCAAACTCGTGCTCAGGACATTTCCAACAGAGTGCTATTTGAAGAACTCACCCATATCGGGTGCGGTAGCTGCTGCGCCGGGGAGGTCGGTGATGCCGAGAGCTTTCAGGCTTAGACGAAGTGTGCTCTGATGCTGGTAAATCGTGGAGGACTGATATCCAGGCTTGGCCTTCGAACTCACAATTACGGTGGCTATGTGTCCTCCCCCGTATTGAATGTCGCTGGTTTCGGATTCATCGAACGTGAGGATCATCAGCGAGTCTGCGAACTGGGGGCTCTTGATCAAAGGGGAGAGATTGGTTTGCAGCCAAGAATCGGCTGCCGACAACTCCTGCGCGTCGGTGCACGTGGCTGCACCGCCGGGACAGCTATGGGCGTCGTCATAAATGTCGGGCACAATGAAAGCGTAATCGGGCAAGCTGCCGCCGGCCAGATCGCTTGCAAGTTGCGGGAACGGGACTACATTGCCCGCCTGAGCAGGATCATTCTGCAGATCGGAAAAATAGACGAATGGAACGTGATGCCTAAGGTACGCGCCAGTGTCCCCGCCCATGTATGCCGCAGAAGGCAGGGATTCCGCGTAGCACTTCCAGGATTTTCCGGCGGTCACCAGCGCGCGGACAACGTTGTTCTCGGACACAGTCCCCTGAAAGTTATCGTCGTAAGTGATCAAGGCGCCGGTGGTCAGGACGAAGTAATTCGGTAGCGAGGGATGGGCGTTCGCGAAGTACTGCGTGGCCAGCCCTCCGGCCGTGATCAGCGAATTAAAGTAAGGCATCTGGGGATTGCCGACAACGTCTCTGAAACTGTGATTCTCCTCCACCACGAGGAACACATGTGCGAATTGCGGGACAACGCTGGAGGCCGTTGTGGGGTTGCTCGGCGGCGTTGGACTGCTCGGCGAAGTGGGAGAGGGGCCTCCTCCGCCGCAGCCGGCGGCAACCATAACTAACGTAATCACAAAAGCAGTCGAAATTCGTTGCAGCATTCGGCAGCTCATCTACTGAGAGGTGTGAATTGCGCGACGTGTTGCTGGGCTACCGTGGTATAGACCCAAGACTTACAGGGCATTCTGTAATTTCCACTCCCTTCATTTCCTGCGGGTGTAAAATCGAAAGGTAAGGAACCGGAATTCTTCACGGGATCTGCCCCCGTGATCCGAGGCCTGGGATGAACGTTCACTTCAGTTATAGAGACCGCAAAACTCCTGACGTAGAAAAAGAAATCAACCACCTAATCGAAAAGCTCCGCAAGCGGCTTCAAGTCTTTCGGCCGGAGTTGGTGCACTTAAAGGGTCTCATCGAGCAGAACTCTGCCCGCGAAGGGATCGTAGTGTCTCTTAATCTGCGGTTACCCTCGGGGCAAATGGCAGTGCAGAAGTCAGCTAGCAGTGCCTCGGCGGCTGTGAAGGCAGCCACGGAAGATTTATTGCAGCAGATCAGCAAACACAAGGACATCTTGCGGAACTCGCGGAAGTGGCAGCGTCGGAGGGTGGCTGACTATCGCCCTCACGCGCAGGTTCCGTTTGAAGAAACCGTGGCGGCCGTGCAAGTTCCGACCGCATCATCTGAGGACGTTCGTTCCTATGTAAATGCGAACTTAGGCCGGCTGGAGCGATTTGTGGAAAGAGAGCTGTACTTCCGCGAGACATCCGACGAAATTGCCGCTGATTCGCTTAGCAAAGAAGAAGTGGTGGATGAGGCGATCGCCCGGGCTCTCGGGGATGGTCTGGAAAAGCCCGAGCGCTTGGCACTGGAGCCATGGCTTTACCGCCTGGCCATTCAAGCGATCGATGATTTGTCAGTAGGAGCGCCGGAAGACACCGCATCGGTACATCTCGAGGACTCGAGGCGGAGCCCTAATGTGCGCGGGTCGGACGAGGCCGAACTGCAATTTCATCAACCGGATGAAATGCTGACCGGGGAGAATGTGATCGCCGACCGGCGGATGGCTACGCCGGAGGACATTGCCTACTCTGACGAAATGATCACCTTAGTGCAGATTGCTCTCGAGGGCTCAAACCGCGCCGACCGCGAAGCTTTCATCCTGCACGCAGTTGAGGGGTTTTCACAGGAAGAGATAGCCGCCATTACCGATCGCAAGCCGGAGGATGTGAACGCATCGATTGTCAAAGCGCGAGAGCACCTGCGGCGTGCCAGTTCCGTGGCAAACCGGTTCCAGGAAAAACTAATCCAAGCATCCAAATAATTTCGCAGCACTCAGGAGAACTCGTGATGATTACACGCGAAGACATCCGTGAGTTGGCGCAATTCAACGCTGATACCGACCACGCTTGCGCATTGAGCTTTTATTTTGAACCTGGCACTCCGCAGAACAAGTCGCATCGCGAAGAAGCGATCCTGGTGAAAGATTTGATTCGCAATGCGTTGCGCGAAACGGAGAAGGAAGGAAAGAACGGGCACGCCCGTGCGGATCTGGAGCGGATTCGTGCCTTGGCCGAAAGCTTGCATGGAAACCAAGCTCGCGGCAAAGCGGTGTTTGCCTGTGCCGGCAAGAATTTCTGGCGGGAGTTCGATTTGCCGGCGCAATTGTCGGGCACTCAACTTTTCGTCAACCGTCAGTTTCACCTGAAACCTTTGGCAGAGCTGCTAGGGGCACAACCTCGTCTCTGGGCCGCGATCGTGGATCGACAGCGGGCGCGCTTTTTCAATCAACGTTTGGACGAGCTCACGGAAGGGGAAGGTTTGTTCCGCAAACCCCCAGTGCGGCAGGGCCGCAGCGACGGCTTCGGCGGTTACGATGGGGGTCATGCACAACGGCGAGTTGAAGACGAGGCCCTGCACCACTTCAAGGATGTTGCCCAGCATCTACAGAATGCTTTGGAAGCGGGAGCGTTCGAGAAGTTGATCATTGGATGTCACGAGACCAATTGGCACGAACTGGAAGCGCAGCTGCATCCCTACGTGAAGAAACGGGTGCTCGGTCACTTTTCGGCCGACGTCGCCAAGCTTAGCAACGAGCAGATACGCGAACAGGCGACTCGAATTCTTCGCGAATCGCTGGACCAAAGGCGACGGGAAATGGTTCGAGAGACGCTCGATCAAGCCAAGGGCAACAACCGGGGAGTAACCGGCTTACGGCGGGTTTTGCGTTCGCTGGAGCTTGGGGAAGTACAGACGTTGCTGATCGGAGAAAATTTCCATCGCGCAGCGGCCGAGTGTTTGGCATGCCGTCACATCGACGCGCACGTGGTGCAACAATGCCCGGCGTGTGGCCGTGAAACACGCCAGCTCGAAGATGTTTGCGAGGCGATCATTCCGGTGGCAATCCAGCGCGACATTGAGCTGTTCTACGTAAAGGATGATGCCGAGTTCGATCGCGCCGGCAACATCGCAGCTTTGCTCCGGTTCCGCGCCGACCAGAGCAAAGGGAACGTTCTACAGGCCGCGTCGTAAAACGACGTTGGCGATCATCGGAGAATTCAGTCTGTAGACCACCAATAAGCTGGCGCCACAAGTTGGGCTACCAAAACCCCAGTTCTCACTTGGTGAGCATGATATGCTGACCTGCTTTAAGGAGGATCGGCATGTCCGTGTCCCGCCGCGATTTCCTATCTAGCGCTGTTGTCGGATCAATCTCGTTGGGGCTGCTGAACAAGCAAGCCACGGCCCAGGCTGGCGGCAAGCGGCCGATCATCGTTTGCGCGAACAATGGTTTCAATTATCTTGACGATGCCTATGCGTTCCTCGCCGGAGGCGGAGACACTCTGGATGCAGCACTGAAGGTGGTCAAAGGCCCGGAAGATGATCCAAACGATACCAGCGTCGGGTTGGGTGGGCTACCCAACGAAGAAGGTGTGGTTGAGCTGGATGCGTGCTGCATGCATGGGCCGACACGGCGCGCAGGGTCGGTGGGTGGCGTTCGCAACATCAAGAACGTTTCGCAGGTTGCAAAAGCGGTCATGAACAATACCGCTCACGTGATGCTGGTTGGAGAAGGAGCGGAGCGCTTTGCGGTCGCGATGGGATTTCCGCGGGAGAACCTGCTGACGGACCATTCGAGAAAAATCTGGCTGTTATGGAAGGAATATCATTCCGGGCCAGGCTGGTGGGGGCCGGGGATAGCTGATCCCCACTGGAAGCCGCCGGAGAATAAGTCTGAATCTGAGAAGCTGGAGAAAAAACTGGAACAGCGGGCGGCCGAGCTTGGGATTGCTCCGGAGCTTTGTTGGCAGGCCGCACGCGATGTGCTTTTCCCTCCTCATGGGACAATTCATTGCTCGGCGCTAAATGAGAAAGGAGAAATCTCAGGCTGCACCACGACCAGCGGACTGTCGTGGAAGCTTCCCGGGCGAGTAGGCGATTCGCCGATCATCGGCGCGGGCTGCTACACCGACCAGGATGTAGGATCGGCGGGAGCGACCGGCAGCGGAGAAGAGAACATTAAGGTGGCGGGCGCCCACACGATCGTCGAGAACATGCGCCACGGAATGTCGCCGCAAGAGGCAGGGATGGACGCGCTCAAACGCATCGTGCGCAACTACAACAATGATATGAGCCGGCTGCGATATGTGGACATGGTCTATTACGTTCTGCGGAAGGATGGGGTGTACGCCGGAGTGTCCCTGTGGGAAAGCTATCGCGGCTCCAAACCGCACAAAATTGCGATTCATGATGGAACGAAGCGCGCCGAGCAGACGGTGGCATTATTCAGAGGCGCTTCGGAAGATTATCCTCCCCCACCGAATGTGGCGCCGGAAGTGAAGAAGCAATTTGAGTAACAGGGTGGAGTCAACAATAAGGATGCGAGCCAAAACGCACGATTCGTGCGTCGCAAGAAAACGCGACGCCTCGTGCGGCTCGCCCAGATCCCTCGCTACGCAAGGGCGGCATGCTCGGGATGACAAAGTGACACTGTACGCGATGGGCTGGCTAGTTGTGCGCGGCGGCGGCAATAACTGCTTGTCCCAGGCTTAGACCACCATCGCCGGCCGGTACCTCGTGATGAGTGAACACTTGGAATCCGGCCTGGGAGAGCTCTGACTCAACTTGCTGGGCGAGATAGACGTTGTTAAAAGTTCCTCCGCTGAGACACACTCTGTTCAAACCTGTTTTTCGCCGAATGAGTTCTGCAATGCGCGCAAACACCTGAACCAGACCATTATGGAAGCGCCGACTGATATCTCCCACGGGTGTTTTGTTTGTGAGATCAGAGATTAGGGCTGCAAATAGCGGCCGCGTGCGGATGATCCAGCCATTGCCATCGGGCAGGATCTCGAATGAATATCCGTCCCGACGATCTGAAGGCGAGATTGCCATCTCCAGTTCAATAGCGGCTTGCGCTTCGTAGTTTACTGCTTGCCGAATCCCGACGAGTGCAGCGACCGCGTCGAACAGACGGCCACAGCTCGACGTCAGAGGAGAGTTTATTTTCTGTTCAACCATACGCAGGATCAGGTTGGTCTTTGCTGTGTCGAGTTGGCGAACAAACGGAATCTCCTGGTGAAGGAAGTCTCGGCCGAAGTGGTGGGCCAGATAGCTGACCGCCATGCGCCAAGGTTCACGAATGGCAGCGCCTCCTCCCGGTAGCGGAATGTACTCAAGATGCGCCGCTCGTTCGAAGCGGCGATCATCTGCGATCAAGACCTCTCCGCCCCAGATATGCCCGTCTGTGCCGTAGCCAGTGCCGTCCAAAGCGAAGCCGATGACTTCGCCCTCGATGTGGTTCTCCGCCATACAACTCGCGATATGCGCATGATGGTGCTGTACCCCGACAAGCTTTGCCCCGCTCTGTTGGAGCGCCCATGTTGTCGAAAAATAATCGGGATGGAGATCGTAGGCAATGATTTCCGGCTGGATTTCCAGAATTCGTTCGAGATGGTCGATGGCCTCGCGGAAAAAGTGGTAACTCTCAGCGTTTTCCAGATCACCGATGTGCTGGCTTAGAAACGCGTGATTGGACTTGGTAACGCAGATAGTGTTCTTCAATTCACCGCCAACCGCAAGCACGGAGGGCTGGTTTTCTTTCAAGAAAACAGGAACCGGAACAAAGCCCCGGGAGCGCCGCATTTGATGGGTATTGATGCCGGAAACCCGGACGACGGAATCATCGCAGCGCAAGAGGATGTCGCGATTGTGTATCAGAAAATAATCGGCCAGCCCACTTAGGCGTGCAACGGCTTCGTGATTATCGATTGCGATGGGCTCTTCACTCAAATTTCCGCTGGTCATGACTAAGGCCTTGAAGTCGCCTTCGCGCAGCAACAAATAATGGAGAGGAGTGTAGGGAAGAAAAACTCCAAGATAGCGGTTGAAGGGCGCCACTTCATCCGGAATGGAGCTCGGGCTTCTCTTCGGGAGGAGAACAATCGGGCGCTGGATGGATTCCAAGACTTTTCGGGCAGCGCTCTCGAGTTCGCAAATGTTCTCTGCTGCAGCCGCATCCGGCACCATGATCGCGAACGGCTTCTCAACTCGCCGCTTGCGATAGCGAAGAAGAGAAACGGCTGCTCGATTCGTGGCATCTGCGGCGAGATGAAACCCACCTAATCCCTTGACGGCAACGATGGAACCGGCATGCAAAGCGGAAGCGGCTTCGGCAATAGGGTCCCGGCATGGCACTGCTCGACCTGACTTATCCCAGAGTTCGACTTGCGGGCCGCATTTCCAGCAGGCATTGGGTTGCGCGTGGAACCGGCGATTGAGTGGGTCTTCGTATTCCGCCTGACACTCAGAGCACATGGGGAAAACGGCCATTGAGGTGCTTGGGCGATCGTAGGGAATGTTGCGAACGATGGTGAATCGCGGACCACAGTTGGTGCAGTTGATAAATGGATATCGATAGCGGCGATCGGCGGGATCAAATAACTCGCGTAAGCAATCGTTACAGATCGCCACGTCGGGAGAGATCAGCGTGCGTACTTCTTGGCCTGCGCTGGTATGCACAATGCGAAAATCGGCGTCGCCGTTGCAGGCGACATCATGCACGACCAAGCCGGTAATTCTAGAGAGTGGGGGTGCTTGGGCGGGCAAGCAGGTGACGAAATCCTGAACGGCTTCTTGAGGCCCTTGGACCTCGATTGTCACGCCTGCTGACGTATTACGTATGGTTCCAGTGAGTTTTCGGGTAGTTGCCAGGCGATAGATGTAAGGCCGGAAACCGACGCCCTGGACAATCCCTGAGACCTCGATTTGGCGGCGGACTTCCATATGTATTAGCCAACAGCGGTTACCGGTCTTCGGGCATGCCGCCGTTGCTCAAGCCACGTCAGCCACTCATGCAAGCCGTTGCCGGTCAGGCAGGAGACTTTCACGATTTCGATTCCGGGGTGAACGCGGCGAGCATTTTCTTCCGCAGCATTGATGTCGAACGGGACGTAGGGAAGCAGATCAGTCTTGGTGATGACCAGGAGGTCAGATTTGAAGAAGATTGAGGGATATTTCAGTGGCTTGTCTTCGCCTTCGGTGACGCTAAGCAACACAATTTTGGTGGCCTCGCCCAAATCGTAGCTGGAAGGGCAGACGAGGTTACCGACATTTTCGATGAACAAAATATCCAGATCTTCGAGCTTCCAGTCTTCCAGATGGCGTTCGATCATGCGCGCGTCCAAATGGCAGGTTCCACCCGTCGTGATCTGTTTCACCGGAAAACGGAATCGACGCAGGCGAGCGGCATCGTTGTCGGTCTGAATGTCTCCCGTGAGCACGGCTACGCGGTCATTGCGTGGCAGGCTCTCTAATGTGCGTTCAAGCAGGCTGGTCTTGCCGGAACCCGGGGAGCTGATGATGTTCAGACACAGAATGTCGTGCTCCTGAAACCGGGAGCGAAGATCGGCCGCCTTCTTGTCATTCTCACTGAGTACTTTTCGTTCCAACTGGACTCGTTCCATGTTCTTCGACCTCCAAATACGCTAATTCCAATTCATCGCCGCCTATGCACTCGGCTTCCAGGCTTGCGCAATCGGGACACCGGGATACGTACTCCTTCGCAACGAACTCGCGCCCGCAGCGGCGGCAGCGGTAGCGCAAGGGGCAAAGTTCAATTTGCAGCTCAAGGGATTCGAACTCGGTTTCGCGGGTGATCGCTTCAAAACAGAATCGTAGTGCATCCTCGTCGATCGCGCTCATCTGGCCGACACGCAGGCAAACCTTGGATGCCCGAGATGCGGGATAACGATGCATCTCGGTTTCGACTGCGTGAAGCACCGAATATGCGATTCCCATTTCGTGCATAGTGTTTCAGCAGATCCGCGGTAATTGATCGCCCGCCAGCATGTCTACGATGCGGGTTGTTCCCAATGGAGTTCGCATAGTCACCAAGCCCGCATGTTCCTGTTTCACCGTACCAATAATTTGGGCGTCGGCACCCAGCGGATGCTTTCGGATTGCTTGCAGCAGGTTTTGCGCACTCTCGGGAGTAACTATCGCAACCAGCTTGCCTTCATTGGCAACATAAAGTGGATCGAGACCCAGCATTTCACAAGCGCCGCGAACCTCTTCGCGGACGGGAATTGACCGCTCCTCCAGTTCTATGCCGACTTGTGATTGTTGTGCGATTTCGTTCAAAGTGCTGGAAACTCCTCCGCGGGTTGGATCGCGCATGCAGCGAATCTCGTGAGTTACCGCGAGCATCTCCCGAACCAGGGTATGAAGGGCAGCGCTATCGCTCTGAATCGTGGTTTCAAATTCCAGTCCTTCTCGCTGCGCCAGAATGGCAATGCCATGTTCACCAACGGACCCACTGAGGATTACTTTGTCGCCCGGCTGGGCGCGATTTGCCGAGAGTTCAATGCCGTCAGGTACGATGCCAATCCCAGTCGTGTTAATGAAAATACCGTCCCCCTTGCCCTTTTCAACAACCTTGGTATCTCCGGTGATCACCTGCACCTCCGCAGCTGCGGCGGCCTGGTGCATGGAAGCTACGATGCGCCGCAGGTTGTCGACGGCGAAACCCTCCTCGATGATGAACGCCGCGCTCAGGAACAAGGGAATCGCGCCGCCCATCGCAAGATCGTTGATCGTTCCGTGGACGGCCAGTGAGCCAATGTCGCCACCAGGAAAGAACAGGGGCTTGACGACGAACGAATCGGTGGTGAACGCGATCCGCTGACCGTTAATGTCGACGATTGCCTGGTCATCAAGCCGCGCCAGCACCGGATTACGAAGAGAGGGAAGAAAGACATCCCGCAAGAGTTCGGCGCTGAGTTTGCCTCCGCTGCCGTGTCCCAGAAGAATCGTGTCGGTAACGGGAAGCGGGGCGGGGCAGATGAGTTCGGCAAGCGATCTAGTGGACATCCGTGAGCTCCTGACCGGTCGCCACATGCCGTCGATAGTGGTAGTAAGCGGCACAGGCGCCTTCGGTCGATACCATCGGCGCACCTAAGGGATTTTCCGGCGTACAGCGCATGCCAAAAGCGGGACACTGTGTCGGTTTTTTTAGTCCTTGCAGGACTTGTGCGCTGATGCATTCCGCCGGTTCGTCAATGGTGACCGCGCCAAGATCGAAAACGAGGTTGGCATCATAGGCGGCGTATTCCTTACGCAGGTGCAAGCCACTTCGGGGGATGGCACCAATGCCTCGCCATTTCTGGTCTCCGACCGTGAAGACTTCAGACATGATTTGTTGCGCGGGCAAATTTCCCGCGTAGCTCACGGAACGAACGTACTGGCTTTCGAGCTTGGCTTCTCCCGCTTCTAATTGTTGAACCAGCATCAGAATTGCTTCCAAAAGATCGACGGGTTCGAATCCGCCGACCACGATTGGGATGCGGAAATCTCGAACTAGCTGCTCGTATTCGCCGCAGCCCATCACAGTGCAGACATGGCCCGGTGCGATGAAACCCTGGACGCGATTACTCTCGGAAACCATCAGCGCTTGAATAGCCGGCGGAACAAGCACATGCGAAACCAGCATGGAAAAATTCGTGAGGCCGTCCCGCTTGGCTTGCCAGACAGCCATGGCATTGGCGGGAGCGGTGGTTTCGAAGCCGATTGCCAAGAAAACTATGTGTTTATCGGGGTTCGCGCGGGCGATTTTCACCGCTTCCGTGGAGGAGTAAGCAATTCGCACATCACCACCGTCAGCCCTGGCGCGAAACAGATCAGAGTGCGAGCCGGGGACGCGCAGCATGTCACCGTACGAAACCAGGATCACATCGGGGCGCGAGGCCAGGGCAATTGCCTTGTCGATTGTCTCCAGCGGCGTCACACATACCGGGCATCCGGGACCGTGGACCAATTCGAGACCACGAGGAAGCAGCTCGTCGATGCCATAGCGCATGATCGTGTGGGTCTGGCCGCCACAGATTTCCATGAGTACCCAGGGACGTGTCGTGCATTGTGCAATTTTTGTGATCAGGGCCCGCGCAATGCGCTCATCGCGATATTCGTCGAGGTATTTCATTCTGGAGCGGACGTTGGGCAGGAGAACCGGCCCAGATCAACTCTAGCCAGCCGTGAACATAGCCTCGGTGACGAACATCACATGCAGATGTGAGGAAGAACGAGATTGTGGAGGAGGGCCTAGGCGTCAGTCGGCGTAAGTTCCTGCTCGATCATTCCCATTTCTTGCAGGAGTTTGTAGGTGCGGTCGGCTTCAAAGGGGTCGACCCGGCTGATGGCAAATCCTACGTGGACCATCACGTAGTCGCCGAGTCCTGCTTCCGGGACAAAGTCCAGCGAAACCTGTCGTACGATCCCGCCGAACTGAACGCGGGCGGAGCGCAGGCCGCCTGACTCCTGGATTTCAAGGATTTTTCCGGGGATTGCCAGGCACACTTTGGTATTCCTCGGCGGCTAGTACAGCAGAAGGCTGTACTAGATTCTGTGACGTAGGACACAGCTCGAAGTGACATTAAGTAGGCCTCTGCGCTCGTCGGAAGGACAAGTTAGAGAAGGCTATCTTTTTGCGGCGTCGTTTACGATCTGTTCTACGACACTATCAATGGTGTCCAGCACGCGCTTATTGGGCAAGTTGAAGTTGTTGGAGAGAATGGAGAAGGCGACCTGCTGTCCTTTTACCGTTGTGGCATAGCCTGAAAGCGTTTTCACCCCTCCGAGCGAGCCGGTCTTGGCGTAAACGCGCGCACGGGGATCAAGAGCAGAAAAGCGATCCGATAAGGAGCCATCCACTCCAGCTACCGGCAAGGTCTCGCGAAAGCTGGCGCCCCATGGTTGTACTACCGCGTAGGACAGCAACTGAACGATGGCATGTGGGGAAACCAGATTCTGGTGAGATAAACCCGAGCCATCATAAAAAAGATATTCATCAGGCGAGATGCCAGCTTGATGCAGGAAAGCTTGCAGTACTTCGAGGCCACCTTCCACAGTGCCGGCCGCGCCTTTTTCCCGGCCGAGGAGGCGCAGGAGAATTTCAGCATGGAGATTCTGGCTGACCTTATTAATGACACGCACATCCTCGATCAGAGGCTTGGAGTCATGACTGGCCAGAACCAGAGATTGAGTTATTGCGGGACGCGAAATCTCTTCGCCGCCGCGAGCTGGAGCAATGGCCGTGACGGTCAGAGTTGAGAGGCTGGCCAATTCGGTATGATGGCTACGCTGCTTGCCGTAAACGACGATCCCTCGATTTTGGAGGAGTTGGCGGAAAAGCGCGGCGGCGAAATCGGCCGGATTTTCAATCGCCAGTGCCTCGTTGGCGCCGGCGTCATCGAGCGGCATGTTCCCCCAGAGCGTCAGGAGGGTAGAACCGGGCTCCCGATTAATGAAGATTCTGCGCGTCGTACCGGCGGGAGTCGTGAGGACGCGATTATCAACTTCGTAGTAATCCGCAAAAGGAGTCACGGTGACGAAGGCACGCTCGCCTGCACGATCGGCGGGGAGGATGTTTACGAAGACGACATTGTCATTGATGGTAAGGGCCGAAACCGGCGCGCCATCGGCCAACACTAGGTCATCCTGGCTCCAGCCCTCGGCGTAGCGCTCAAACGCGAAATACGAATCGTCGGCGACGACATCTCCGTCCACATACTTGACTCCCTTTTGAACTAAGGCATCGGCGAGTTGCTCCAGTACCTGGATGGGGTGATCGTTGCGTTGGGTATGCAGCAGGTAAGGCAATTCGCGGCCGGAGAGGTTGGGATCGCCGCGCCCGATCAGGACCAGATCACCCGTGAGCCGTCCGTATTTATCCAGGGCACCGTTGGTTTCGACGGTTGTCCGAAACGTGTAGTCCGGCCCGATCAATGCCAATGCAGCCGCGGTGGTGAACAGCTTGGTGTTGGATGCTGGAGTAAAGAGCTTGTCAGCGTTCTGGGAGTAAAGGGTTTTGCCGGTATCGAGCGATACGATCTCGATTCCCCAAAATCCGCGATCAAGATCCGGACTGGCGAGGACCGATTCAATTCGTTTGCCGAGGGAATTGTGCGAAGCTGCCTGCAGTGGAGCCGCTAAGAACAGGCAAAGAAGCGCTGCGAAATACGCGCGTTTTCTCAGCATCTGAGTGAATCGATTGTAGCACCGGGAATTGCGGGGATTTTCCGCTTTGCGGAGACGAGTATCCAGGGGATGCCGAAAGGTCAATGACCCTCGGAAACTGGGAATTGACAGGGTAGGATTGGGGTGTAGGCATGGGACCCGGAACGGCTTTATCGGAATCTGGTGGAATATTTCCGTTCTGGCCGCAGGTTCTTGAAGCCTCTAGCTTAGGTGACCGGATCCGCGTCTTTATGTGGAAGATTCTCATTTTCTTTTTCTCTGCTTCCCTGTTCCTGGGAGGCCAGAGTAACAGCGGGGAATTGCGTCTCAAGGTGACCGACCCGTCGGGTCTCGCCGTAAAGACTTCGGTTCAAATTGTCAGTGAGGCCAACCAATACCGGCGCGTTCTCAGCACGGATGATCAGGGAACTCTAACTCTGCAGCGCCTACCGTATGGTGTGTATCAGGTTCAAATCAATCCGCCGGGGTTTGCGGAAATATCTCAGTCCGTCAATGTTCACTCATCGATCCCCGCCGAATACGAGATTCAGTTGAAGATGACGGCACCTCAGGAGTCGGTGACCGTGAGCGCCACCAACACGCTCATTGATCCTGATCAGGCTGGTTCGGTAAATCAAATCGGTTCCGATTCCATACAAAATCGACTCAGTTCCATTCCCGGTCGCTCGATTCAGGATCTGGTGAACTCGCAGCCAGGGTGGCTTTACGAGGGGAATGCCGTCCTGCATCCGCGGGACTCCGAATACCAGACCCAGTTTGTCGTGGACGGCATTCCACTCACCGACAATCGGTCACCGAGTTTCGGTCCCGAAATTGAAGCGGATGATGCGCAGTCGATCAGCATTTATACGGCCGGAATTCCAGCCGAATATGGACGAAAGATGGGCGGCGTTGTCGAGATCAATACGCTGCAAGATTCGCAACCCGGTTTTCATGGACAAGTCGTGCTTTCGGGCGGCAGTTTCGATTCGGCAGGAGCTTTTGCGCAGGGTCAATATGCGTGGGACAAGAATGTCTTCGGGGCGAGCGCCAGCGGCACTATGACGAGTCACTACCTGAATCCTGTCGTCATTCAGAACTATACGAACCGGGGCACGCTTGGCGATTTCTCAACGAACTACCAGCGCGACCTGAGTTCGAAGGATCGTCTGAATCTCAGCGTGCGCCATTCGCTTTCCCGGTATGAACTTCCCAATGAACAGGTGCAGGAGGACGCCGGTCAACTGCAGACGGCGGATAATCTCGAAACGATGGGAATCGTCTCGTACCAACACACCTTTTCGTCCAACGTGTTGGCCGATTTGAGAGGCATGGTGCGGGACAATGGCAATGACTTTTACTCCAACGATAATGCAACGCCAATCGAGATCCTGCAGCACAATCGTTTCCGCGAAGGCTATTTCCACGGCAGCATGACGATCAGCCGCGGACGCCATGAGATCAAGGCGGGAGTGGAATCAGACAACCTATTCCTGCACGAGAATTTCAACTACAACGTCACGGATTCCAGCCAATTTGATCCGAACCAGCCGCGAACTTTCAGTTTTGCGGCATATCGGCCCGACCTGGAGCAGGCAACGTATGTCCAGGACCTGATTCGCTTGGGCAATTGGACGATGAATGCAGGCCTTCGTTGGGACCACTACCAGCTAATGGTCAATCGCCAGGCATTGCAACCACGTGTCGCGATCTCGCGATATTTTCCCTCGACGAACGTGATTGTGCATTTCTCATACGACCGCGTTTTCCAGACACCCTCATTCGAAAACATACTGCTTTCGAGTTCTACAGCAGCCACGACCCTGAATCCGGTTTCGCTCCAATTACCCGTCAAGCCATCGCAGGGGAATTATTACGAAGCAGGGTTGACCAAAGTATTTTTCAAAAAGATCAAGCTCGACACTAACTATTTTCGGCGGGCGCTGAACAACTTTGCCGACGACGATCAGATCGACAACACCACCATCAGTTTCCCGATCGCATTTCGGAACGCAATCGTTTACGGAGCGGAGGCCAAGCTCGATCTTCCGGAATGGAAGAAGTTTTCTGGATTTGTGAGTTATTCCTATGAGGTTGGGAATGCCTGGAACCCGGTCACGGGTGGGCTTTTTCTCGGCGCCAATGCACAGATACCAGCTACTGGGTTCTTCCCTATATCGCAAGATCAGCGCAACACAGCACGAGGACGCCTCACCTACCGGATCGCGCCGCGGTTGTGGGTTGCGGGCGGGGTGCAGTTCGACAGCGGGTTGCCATTCCAGTTTCAATGTGATCCCACCCTGACCGTGGACCAGTGCATCGCCGGAGAAGTTCAGACGTATGGACAACAGGTGGTCGACCGCGTGAATTTCATGCGTGGCCGTATCTTCCCGACATTTCAGGTAAGCGCATCAGCGGGAGCCGACGTATACAAATCCGAGCGGGTGAACGTACGATTCCAGATCGACGGGCAAAACCTCACAAATGTAGTGGATGTGATCGACTTCGGCGGCCTGTTCTCGGGAAATGCAATCGGCCCTTCCCGCAGTGTATTCATGCGTCTCACAACAACGTTCTAGGAGCGGCAACCACAGGACGCCGGTTGATGGCCTGGGTGTTCGCACGGAAGGATTAAAATCAGCCGCATGCGTCCAGTGTTCGAATGGAACCCCAACCCGTGTTGAAAGCAAAGGTAAACCCTTTGTAATCAATCCTACCTTCCTCTCAAAACCTTAATTTCCGCGTGGGTCTAGTACAGATTTAGCACAGGACGAAACTGGATGCGTTCGATTAAGAGGACGATGAACTTACGCGTATTTTCAGTTTCAACTTCGTGATAAGGTTTGGTTAGGCGCGGCTGGACTCGAACCAGCAACCTCCGGGTTAGTTCCCGGTGCTCATAGCGGCTCACTCACGGCTCCCCCGTCCAAGGCTTGCCGTACCGCCGTTCCTTTTGAGCTTCGCGCCTTGATTCAAAGCACTCACGTTTCATTCATATTGATCTGCTTTCATACCTATATTCAAGTGGTCTCATGCACTTTTAGACACAGAGGTACATGAAAGCCGGTCTGGCTCGTTGGGGAATTTCAGTTCGCTCCGCTCATTTCAGACGCAAGGCCAGCGTCACCAGGCCGGCAACGAAGAATCCAAAACAGTGCAAGCCGAACCAGAATCCGCTCGAGCCGCGGAAGGTTTTGGTCCGACCAATCCTCAACGCGTTTAATCATGACAGCTCCTCAACCGGTGGTTGGATAGTTCTCACTTTATAAAACCTCGGACATGAAGTGCCGCGAGGCAATGAACCTCCAGCCGGGAAGGTGTCAGCAACGTGTTACGGGGCAGCTCGACAAGTGTTTAATGAGTAAACCATGTGAAGTCATTAACATGATAACCATTATTAAAGTGCGACTTTCGGACGGCCTTGGCGCCTAATCTTGTGAGTCGAATCCTTCACGTAGCAACCAACTCTTTGGCAACCTCATAAGCAAGACCAATCGGGAGCGAGCCCACGCCTGCAGGGCGAGACGGCCAAACCGTTTGCTGTACACAGAATGGTATGAAGCGGGACTCGCCAAGGCTGAGCCAGAGGGAGGAATGGCCGGGCTATCGTCGGCTGGCTGTCCTGCCGGAAGGATTAGAATCAGCCGCATGCGTCCAGTGTTCGAATGGAACCTTGGAACACGCCATCTGCAACTCGGCAAACGGACGCTAATTATGGGCGTGCTCAATGTGACGCCCGATTCTTTCTCCGACGGCGGCTTATACCTCGATCCCGAGCGCGCAATTGAACATGGGCTGAAGCTATTTGCGGATGGCGCAGATATCGTTGATGTTGGCGGAGAATCGACCCGGCCAGGCGCTCGAGTAACGTCCGAAGACCGCAACGAGCCACAAGGTTCAGGATCTGCGAAGAAGGCAGTCAGTGAGGAGGAAGAACTCAAACGTGTCGTTCCGGTGATCCGCGCGATCAAGCAAAAGCGTCCTGAGGCGATAATTTCGGTCGACACATACAAAGCCAATGTTGCGAAGGCAGCGGTCGAGGCGGGAGCGGAGATTGTCAACGACGTGAGTGGATTCCGATGGGACCGGCAGATGACCAAGACGCTGGCTTCCCTGAAATGTGGCGCGGTTCTGATGCACATGCGCGGCAAGCCAGAGGAATGGCGGAACCTTCCAGCGGTTCCAGATATTGTTACGCTGGTGAAACGTGAACTGCGCGATTGGGCCGATGCCGCGATGGTGGCGGGAGTTAAGCGGGAGCGTATCGTGCTCGACCCGGGTTTTGGATTTGGCAAGAGCTTCGAGGGAAATTATCCCATGTTGAAGCGATTCGAAGAATTCCATGAGTTGCGATATCCGTTACTAGTAGGTGTTTCGCGGAAGTCCTTCGTCGGACGGGCTCTCGCGCGAAATGGCAAGGATGCGCCCATCGGAGAGCGCTCGATCGGAACAGTGGCGATGGAAACTGCGCTGATTCTTAAGGGCACACATATCATCCGTACCCACGAGGTGCGGGCCTGTGCGGATGCAGCAAGAATTGGGGATCTTGTTGCGAATTGATGGGCGAGATTAAGAACTTATCATCGGCGAAAGGCGGAATCTCCCCAGTTGGCCGTGTAGGTTAGTTGGGGCTTGACCGAAATGACTTCCAATCGGTTTCCCTCACGCCTTACTCGGCCGCGCAAGACAAGTTCCTGGCCTTCATAGCCTTTCAGGATTTCGGAGTTTGCAATCGCCCATACTCTACGATCGGTGTCGGCAAAGGTTCCACCATCGTTGCTAAGCTTGCCGACGATGCGAATCAGCTTTCCGGTGTTTTGATGCGAACTTATTTGCGCCTGAGTGGCATCCTGTGCCCAGGTACTCGGGCACCCCATCAATGCAACCGCCATGCTGGCCAGCAGTATCGGTTTCTTCATGCCTTCCTCTTCGAAGACGCACTTGATGCTTGCCGTACTTTAGCTTTCAATCGGCATTAGCGGAAATTCAAAATTTCTATGAGAGCTATCAGGAGTTGCGATTGCAGAGTTGCAGCGAATGCAGCTCTCAATCAGCGCTGATTTTGCGTTGCGGGTCGAGTAATTTTGAGGTCGGCAAACTGTGACCACTTGCCACTTTTATCTTTTTGCTCCATGAGCCACTCCCAAGTCTTTTTCTCAGGATTCCAAAAATAGGTTGTGTGGAACGGGCCGTCGGGGTATTCGAAGATGAAACGGATCCGATTGCCGTCACGAGTTCCGTATCCTAGAGTTTCCGAAAAACGGGCACCAAAGACGTCCATGAGATGGAGAACATATCTATCGCTGACCGGATCGTAGCCCAGAAACCAGATTGCATCGTAGGCTTGCTCGTTTGCGGGGGCATTTTCGGACGTCTTCTCGTGCAGGCACAGGAATTGATGATTCAGCACCCATTCGGCCTGCAAGGAATGGTGCGCATCGCGCCCCATCACCTGGCCGTCGATCTCCCAGTTTCCGGCAAGTTGATCCACCAGGCTATCGTGCCATTCGGACGGCTTTTGGCAAACAGCTGCGGCTTGAAGCAGGGCAACAGCGATCACCAGGGGAAGGATCGATTTCATTGGTTGCAACTCCGATTATTTCTAAAGGACAGAACAGCGTTGAATAAAATCATGCCTTCTCTGGAAGACAGAAAATCCGCCGCCGATTTCAATACTGCCCATAGCGTCCGCGAACCGAATCGAGCAACTTCTTCGAGTCATAACCGATGCCGTCTTTGAAAACGATTTCAACGTTTTCAATATCGGAGATCTGTTTCGACGGATCTCCCTTGATGACTACCAAATCGGCGTTTTTTCCTGCTGCAATCGAGCCGATCTCTTTCTCACGTCCGAGATATACGGCGCCATTGAGCGTCGCGATCTTAATGGCATCCAGTGGCGAAAACCCGCCTTCAACCAGCAGTTCGATTCCTCGCTGATCGCCGAATCCGGGGAGCACATCGCCTGCCCCGGTTGGATCAGGACCGGAAAGAAGCAGGCCGCCGGCAGAAACGAATGCGTGCTCCAGGGCGAGTTCGTGCGTCCACAACATGCGCGGATCGATCTTCGGGGCTGGGGCTCCAGCCGGATGTTGCCGGAGCAGAAAGTAATCCTCTCGCGCTTGAGGTGACATCGCGTTAAGCATTGCCTGGCGCACCGGAGGGCGTCCGTCGAGCATTTGCTCGAAAACCGGCAGCGTCGAAGTGATCGCGACATGGTGGCTGATGAGAGTGCGGATGAGATCGCGGGATTCGGCGTTGGAGCCGTCCAAACGAGCCCAAGTCTCTTCACCTTCGCTTTCGCTGCAAGTGTCGGGCTTTTTGTCCTTGTCGAATTCTGTATTCACCGCGAATCCATGCTCGAGATCGTCAATCCCCAATTCTGCGGCCTCTCTGTACGTGACTGAACACAGATGGCCGGTTACCTTGATGCCACGCTTGTGTGCCGCATCAATTGCGGCTTTAAGTTCTGCGCGCGTGATGTTCATGTACGCCTTGAACGAGGTCACGCCGCGGTCGGCCCAGTATTCGACGAGTTGCCGAGCGTCATCGGGAGAAGTAAGGTGGGGCATTTGGACGAAGTAACTCGTACTGCCTTCGAGATAAGGACCTGTGACATCGAGATGCGGGCCGGGCAACTTCCCGGAGTCGATGTCATGCCTCAGGTTCAGGTCGGTGTACGTTTCGACGCTGCCAGTGGTGCGCATAGTCGTCACCCCGCCTGCGAGGTAAAGGCGCGGCGAACTGAAGGCCATCTCGGGAACCATCACAGGATTGTCATAGTGATGTTCAGCGGTGAGATTAGGCCGCTCAATATAGAAGAGATGATTATGCATGCCGACGATTCCAGGAATCACGGAATACCCTTGAAGGCTCAGAACGGTCATGCCCGTCGACGAGTTCATATCCGCGCCTCTGTCGACGGAAACGATCTTGCCATTTTCGATGGTGATGTTCTGATCTGTCACGGCGGGTGCGCCTGTTCCGTCAATCACGGTCACATGGCTGAGGACGACCTTCGGCGCCTGCACCCGCACCAGGGCCTTCACCTGTGGAGACAGCTCGGGAGATTGTGCGATAGCGGACAAACGGATGAACACAATAGATAAAAAGAAGACAAGATCGCGGCGCATGACCACCTCCGAAATGCGAGGAACTCCCCATTTCGCCAAGTCCATAAAAATGCCGGTCACGGGAAGCAGGGGATGACAGGCAATGACGATACGCATGCAGAATCTCGCGTGCAAGGGCAAAATGCCGGGTTATGAGTCCTCTTACTCACTGGGGGACAGCTTCGCGCCGCGAACCAGTTGCTTCGATCAGGATGACACGCTGTTTTTTCAAACTAGCCAACTGCTGCAAGGTGGATGGCTTGACTCTGCAGAGCTCTGATATATTTTTTGCGGAATTAAATCGAACTGCAGTCCGTCATCCTCAAAAAAGCAGAGCGAAAGTGATTAACAATTAGGTGATCTCGAATGCTGCGCGACAAAAACCTGATTCCGCTTTCGCATCAGCATCAGCATGCGCTTGCCCTGTGCGTGCGCCTGGATCGCGCAATCCAGGCCGACGATGTGGATCTGGAAGCCTGGCAGGCTGAGATTCAAACTTTGTTCGAGCAAGAGGTTGCCACTCATTTTGCCGCTGAAGAGAAAGATGTTTTTCCCGCCGCCGCTCGTTTTAGAGAACTTTCGGATTTGGTCACAGAACTCCAGTCAGAGCACGTTGTTTTGCGCGAACTTTTTCTGGGAGCGGCGTCCAGAAAACTTGACCAGACAAAGCTGCGTTCGCTTGCTGAGAAGTTGTCTCAGCACATCCGTAAAGAGGAACGGCAACTCTTCGAAACCATGCAAGCGCTGATGAATTCTGAAGAGCTTGCGAGGCTGGGTGAAACTCTGGATGCAGAACTCAAGGATGCATCGCAGAGCTGTTTGCTGCCGAATGAGGCAACGCGGCTGCGCCCTAAGCGGTAACGCGGGCTGAATCCTGCACCTTCACTGCTTCATCTAGCAGTTATGAATTCTCCAGACGACTTGCGCTATGTAGCGGATGTCTCGAACTCTCCGGCACACATAGCAACAGAAGCAAAACTTCATGGCAGCGAACTGCTCGATGCCTACTCACAAGCGGTGGTGAGCGCGGCAGAGAAAATCAGCGCCTCGGTCGTAAAAATTGATGTCACACAGGCTGGTAGAACGCGCTCGGGAGAAACCCGGGAGCACCATGGCGGCGGATCCGGCTTCGTCTTTACTCCGGATGGGTTGATCCTGACCAATAGCCATGTGGTTCACGATGCTGTAAGGATTTCTGTGTCCTTTGCGGAGGGAACACGCTATCCGGCTCAAATGATCGGCGAGGATCCGGCCACCGATTTAGCCGTGATTCGTGTGGATGCTCCCCATTTGATTGCTGCGCCCCTAGGCGATTCGCAGCAGCTTCGGGTTGGGCAGTTAGCCATTGCTATCGGCAATCCTTACGGATTTCAGTACACGGTAACCGCGGGCGTAGTCAGCGCACTGGGGCGTTCGCTGCGCTCTTATTCCGGCCGGCTGATCGAAAACGTGATCCAAACTGATGCTTCGCTCAACCCTGGAAACTCTGGCGGTCCGTTGGTTACGTCCGATGCCCGGGTAATTGGGGTGAATACTGCAACGATCATGGGCGCACAAGGACTTTGCTTCGCCATTGGCATCAATACTGCAAAATTTGTCGCGGGGCGTTTGTTGCGCGACGGGCGCATTCGCCGCAGCTATATCGGCGTCGAGGTGCAAACTACGCCTCTTCACCGCAGATTAGTGCGTTTCTACGACCTTCCTAAAGACAGTGGGGTCGTTGTTATGTCAGTAGCGGAGGGTAGTCCAGCGCAAGCTGCGGGATTACGTGAAGGCGATGTGATCATTGCGTTTAACGGCAAGCCGGTAGCGGGTGTCGATGACCTGCACCGATTATTGACAGATGCGCGTCTCGCGGTCAGCAACTCGGTTGCGGTCCTACGTTGGACTGAGAAGCTTGAACTGCAAGTTGTTCCACAAGAAGCGAGCAGCTAGGGCCGTGAGTTGTTTCGGAGTTTATACAGGTCTAAGCAGCTCGTCAGACCATATACAGACAATTACCTGCTCCGCAGTCTCAAGTTGCGTCGGCACGTCATGAAACTGCGTCGCGGAATCGCCAACATTCATGCAATTGCAACTTACAATTTTTTAAGATTTTTTGTACATCCGAAGTTTTGACGTTGTCATCTAGAGTTACATCCTGCTCAGTAAGGATTGAGTATGCCTGCCCTTCAGGAACAATCGCATGATGACAAGGCTCCTCCGGCGTTTCGTTTGGATGTGCAACTGCACGACTTGTTAACTGCGTCTACAGCGTCGAAACCTGTGCTGCCGTCCAGCAAGGCAGGCGAAAGATTTCCGGAGCCAGTGTTTCCGCAGCATCCGGACCTGCTCGCGCAAGACGATAATTATGAAGAAAATCTGGCACGAGCCAGGGCCGGAAAGCGGCGCTGGACGGTTCCGCTGGTGTACCGTGCGATGAACGGATGGCTTTTTCCTTACATCAAGTCGCGAGTATTGCCTGGGCCGTTTCATCCGATCATCGCGTACTTGTTCACCGAATGGAAATGCAATCTGGATTGCCATTATTGCTGGGCATTCGACAACAGCGTGAAAGGGATGACGGAGGAGGCTGCGAAGCGTTCGATTGATTGGCTGCACTCGACGACCTGCCGCGTGCTGGCGTTTATGGGGGGAGAGCCACTCCTACGGCCTCAGTTGGTTCACAAAGCGTGCTACTACGCAGCGAAAAAGGGTTTCTGGATTTACATGCCGACGAATGCGCGCTTGCTGCGGCCGGAACTGATCGACCGCCTGGCAGATGCGGGCGTGGCGATTTTTAACTTTGCGGTCGACGCCGTGGATGAGAAACCCGGCCTGCCGAAGGCGCTCAATCCGGTGCGAAAGTATTTCGATTACCTGGTGCGTAAGCAGTACAAGTATGGCTATACCGTGTTTTTCAACATCAACATTTGCCGCAACAATCTGGAAGATGTGCAGCAGTTAACGGAGATTGCCCGCGAGCATGGCATCGCCACTGATTACCATCTGAACGAATCGCCGATGATCGAGCAAAGCCAGTTCAAGCACTACGATGCCAATGATACTTTTATTTACCCAGAAGATTGGCTGCAGGTTGACGAGTTGGTGGATTGGATCATCGAGAAGAACAAGTCGGGTTACAAGATGGTTAACTCCGTGAAGCGGCTGGAGGATATGAAGGAGTTCATGCGAGGCAGGGTAGAGCCCTGGAACTGCCGGGCAGGCCAGAATTCCATCATTATTCGGGTAGACGGATCCTTGGCCCCCTGCTTCCCGATGTATTCCGCTAGCCATGACTGGGGTGTCATCGAAAATCACAACTTCGAAGTCTCACAATTAAACGAAATGAAGAAGTCATGCCAAAGTCATTGCTTCTCGACCTTGAATCATAACCTCGGTTTCTGTTACAACGATGCAAGGGTCATTCACTGGGTGCTCAAGCAAGCGGTGCATGGATTCCAAGGCGTGAGCGGAAGTTTTGCTTGAGCAAGATCAGTAAGTCATTTTTCTTCACATTGGGGCATTTCTCAGGCGCACTGAGAGATTGCTTTTTTGTTTTTTGGACGCCTTCGAGGCTCGCGGCAGAACGACTCTCGCTGGTGTAAACATCGAATCTCCTTTTTGCAAGCTGTAAGGAGTTCTGATGCTGTTCGATGGTACGTTGCAGGGGCTAGAGCAAACATCGGTCTGCTGCACGATTTCGCCTGCGGAACTGAACCTCTTAACCGTTCCCGCCAATGGCTGCTCGGCCTTACGCCCTTCCCCTATCACCTTAAACGCATACGCCGGAGGAATATGATGGCGACGAATCTTGTCCAAATCGAAAAAGAGCAGGAAATCAAGTCACGTCTGGAAGCCGAACGCGCGCGCTTGCGCAAGATTGCTGGCTTGGACCAGGCCAATCACTTTCATCGGCCGGTGGAGCGCGCCTTTACGGCTGACGAGAGAGGCCGTGTCACGATTCTTTTCGGCGGCTTCACGTGGAAGCACGAGGATTTGATCCGTGCTGTCTTCCAGGGCTGCGGCTATCGTTGCGAAAAGCTCCCAGTGCCGGACGTGCCTGCCTTTCAGCTCGGGAAGGAGTACGGCAACAACGGACAATGCAATCCTACGTACTTTACCGTAGGCAATCTCGTGCAGTATCTGCAATTCCTCGAAAAGGAAGGCATTCCGCGCCAGGATATTTTGGACAATTATGTGTTCTTCACCGCCGGCTCATGCGGTCCCTGCCGCTTCGGCATGTATGAAGCCGAATACCGGTTCGCGCTGAAGAACGCGGGATTTGACGGCTTCCGCGTATTGCTCTTCAAGGATAGCGACGGAATCAAGGCTGCGTCGGGTGAGCCCGGACTGAAGTTCACGATTGATTTCGGTCTTGGCATGTTGAACGCACTTCATCTAGGCGACGTGATTAACGACATGATTTATCAGGTACGTCCCTATGAGGTAAACAAAGGGGAAACGGATCGCGTGTTCCAAGAGATGGTCAACGCGCTTTGTGACGATCTGAAAAATCGCGACTCGTTCGAGATCGAGCAGAGTGCACCGGAGTGGCTGAAACCAAAATTCAAAAAAAATAAAGTGCTGCGCAATACCGCCAATGTGTTCGGCAAGATGCACGAGCACATGTGGGGTAAGGATTACCTCGAAGCGCTACACAGCGCGCGCGAGCGCATCAACGCAATCGAAGTGGATCGCACAAAAGTGAAACCGATGGTGAAGATTACGGGCGAATTCTGGGCGCAAACTACGGAAGGCGATGGCAATTTCCACATGTTTGAATTCCTCGAGCGCGAAGGCGCACAGGTGATGGTTGAGCCGATCGCCACCTGGGTCGCTTATCTGATGTATCAGGCCAAAGCGCACGCGATTGCGAAGTGGCCAGTGAATCGTCCTCATCGCAATCCGGAATGGCATCAGATCAAGAAGCAGATGGCTAACTACTTCGGATTGAGAAAGAAGCTATGGGGAATTGGTTTTGGTCAGAAAGCCTGGAATTACTTCTATCACCGGACGATCAAAAATATGGGCGGCATCACGCACCATCTGGTGAACCAGCAAGAGTTGGCAGATCTTGCTCATCCGTTTTACAACCAGTTTGCACGCGGCGGTGAAGGGCACCTGGAAGTCGGCAAGAACGTTTATTACACGGTTCACAAACTGTGCCACATGGTGCTGGCGCTGAAGCCATTTGGCTGCATGCCATCGTCGCAATCGGATGGAGTGCAATCGGCGGTGATCAACAAATTCAAAGATATGATCTTCCTGCCGATTGAAACCTCCGGCGAAGGCGAAGTGAATGCCCACAGCCGAGTGCAGATGGCTTTGGGCGAAGCCAAGGTCAAAGCTAAGGGGGAGTTCGAGCAGTGTTTGAAATCAACCGGCAAGACCCTGGAGGAGATTCGCGAGTACATCTCGGAGCATCCGGAGTTGCGGAGGCCGCTATACCACGTACCGCACCGCGAGGGCGTAGCCGGAACCGCAGCGCAATTCATTCTGCATGTGAACGATCGCATGGATAAGAGCACGAAGCAGTGGAAGCGCTCGCGCGTGCCGGGAGTGGCCGTACCAGCGACAGCAAGCGGCGACTGATAGAAACAGGAGTCAGTAGTCAGTAATCAGGAGTCAGCAAGGGATTCGAGAGGATTGAATGCACGATCACAAAGTGCAACACGAAGGTCATCAGCACGAACATCAGGGACCACAGCACGTCTGTCCTGCCACGCAAGCTGCGCCGCAGGAAGGTTTGAAACCGCACGATCATCAAACGAAGTTTCTCGTGGGTCTCGACGTGGGTTCCACCACGGTGAAAGCGGTGGTTGCGGATGCGGCTACCGACCAGATGCTGTGGAGCGACTATCAGCGCCATGAGACCAAGCAGCCAGAGAAAAGCTTGGAATTCCTGCGGCGCATGGAGGCTGAAGTCGGCATCAATCGCCATAACACCCGCATGTTTATGACCGGTTCGGGTGGCGGCTCGATTGCCGATCAGATCGGCGCCAAGTTCGTGCAGGAGGTGACAGCGGTTTCGCTTGCGGTCGAAAAGCTTCATCCCGAAGTGTATTCGGTCATCGAACTTGGCGGACAGGATGCGAAGATCATCGTTTTCAAAGATGACGAGGAAACCGGGCGCAAGAAGAAAATTCCTTCAATGAACGACAAATGCGCCGGAGGCACGGGCGCGGTGATCGACAAGATTAACGCAAAGCTGAAGATTCCGTCGGAACAGCTTTGCCAACAGGGATACCACGGAATCAAGCTGCACAAAGTGGCAGGGAAGTGCGGTGTCTTTGCAGAAACCGACATCAACAGCCTGCAAAAAGTTGGCACCCCGCCCGATGAACTGATGGCATCGTTGTTTGAAGCCATCGTCCTGCAGAATCTAAGCGTACTTACCCGCGGCCACACACTCCGTCCGCACGTGTTATTACTCGGCGGTCCCAACAGCTTCGTGAAAGGAATGCGTGAGGCCTGGCAGGCGAATATTCCGCGCATGTGGCAGGAGCGAAAAGTTGCAGTCCCCGATGGAGCCAAGCCAGAGGACCTGATTAAAGTTCCGCAAAATGCGCAGTATTTCGCTGCGCTCGGAGCAATTGAATTCGGAAAGAGCGAGGAAGATTGCGTCGGCTGCTATCAGGGATACGAGCGTCTGGTGCATTACATCGAGTTTGGCCGCCAGGAAGAGAAGGCCAAGTCGGGCGCCAAGGGACTCGTGACTGACACCAACGAACTGGATGACTTCAAGGTTGCGTATCGGCGCAAGAAGTTCGTGCCGCACACGTTCAATACTAACCAGACCGTCGCTGGATTTATCGGTATCGACGGCGGTTCAACGTCGACCAAGGCGGTGCTGCTGGACGAAAATGGCGACATTCTCTGCAAGTCTTATCAATTGTCGAATGGCAACCCGATCCAGGACACGATTGAGATGTTCGAGAGCTTGCGCGGACAGGTGGAAGCGCAAAAAGCCAAGCTGGAAGTGTTAGGCGTTGCTACGACCGGCTATGCGAAAGACATCCTGAAAGACGTGCTCCACGCCGACGTGGCGCTGGTGGAAACGGTTGCGCATACCGAATCGGCATTGAAGTTCTACGACGATCCTCACGTGATCGTGGACGTTGGTGGGCAGGATATCAAGATCATCATCCTACACAACGGACGCGTGAAAGATTTCAAGCTGAACACGCAATGCTCGGCTGGAAACGGATACTTCCTGCAGTCGACGGCTGAGGGGTTTGGGCTCGGAGTTGAGCAATATGCCGATCTGGCATTTTCCGCACAGGCGATGCCTGTGTTCGGGTACGGATGTGCTGTGTTCATGCAATCCGACATTGTGAACTTCCAGCGTCAGGGCTGGCGAGCGGAAGAAATTTTGGCCGGACTGGCTGCGGTTCTTCCGAAGAATGTTTTCCTGTATGTGGCTAGCATTCCGAACCTGGCGGCGCTCGGTTCAAGATTCGTTTTGCAGGGTGGCACGCAAAATAATCTGGCGGTCGTAAAAGCCGAGGTTGACTTTATTCGCAACAGCTTCCGCGCGGCGGGCAAACAGCCAGAAATCATCGTGCATGAACACTGCGGCGAATCGGGCGCCATCGGCGCGGCAGCCGAGTCGCTTCGGTTGTGGCGCAACGGGTTGCAGACCACGTTCGTCGGCCTTGAGGCGGTTCGCAAGATTGAATACCGCTCGACGCGCAACGAAGCAACCCGCTGCAATTTCTGCAAGAACAATTGCTTGCGAACGTTTATTGACATCCGCACCGAAGCCAAGACTGATTTGAGTTTTGTACCAATTCAGAAGGTCACTAAAGTTCCGCTAATGCACGGCGAGCAGCGGTTGATCATTGCTACGTGCGAAAAGGGAACGGTCGAAGATGTCAACGATATGAAGGACATCAAAGCTGGGCTCGATCAAATTCGTGACGCTCATCCGAACTTCGTTGATATGGCTTCGAAGGAAGTTTTCCGGCCGGTGAATGTGAAGAGCCTGGCCGATCCGATTCCGACCGCAAAGTTCTGGAATAAGGCCGTCAAAGAGCGAATTCCGCTGATGGAAGGACGCAAGAAGTTGCGGGTTGGGATTCCGCGCGTGCTGAATATCTATACGTACGCACCGTTGTTCAATGCGTACCTGCAGAGTCTGGGCGTGCAGCCGGAAAACATTATTTACTCCGATTACACGAGCCCCGAACTCTACCGCGCCGGGGCGAACCGGGGTGCAATCGACCCGTGCTTCCCGGCGAAGATCGGAATTTCCCACGTCTACAACCTCATTCAGGAAAAGCACCGCAAGAAGCCGCTGAATGTCATCTTTTTCCCGATGTATGACGTGCTGCACTCACCTCTGAAGAACATCGTTGGCGCGAATGCGTGTCCAACCGTGACGGCCACGCCCGAGACGGTGAAAGCCGCCTTCACCAAGGAGAACGACGTTTTCGCGGAGCACAATGTGAAATACGTCGATCCCATACTCAACTTCTCGGATCGGAAGCTGTTTGCTCATCAAATGTTACAAGCGTGGCAGCCGATTCTTGGGCTGTCGCAAGAAGAAAACGATCGCGCGATTGAGGCCGGGTTCCAGGCACTCGCAGATTATGAGGCCAGCATCCGTCGGCGCGCGCGACAGGTTCTGGATCAACTCGAACGCGAAGACCGGATCGGCATCGTGATGCTTGGACGGCCGTATCACCACGATCCCGGTTTGAATCACGAAATTCTTGAGGAATTCCAGAAGTTGGGGTATCCAATCTTCTCGCAGAACACGCTGCCGCTCGATGAAGACATGCTGGAGCGGCTATTTGGCGAGGAAGTTCGAGCGGGAGTGGTCAGCAGCCCGCTGGACATCACCGACGCGTGGAAGAATTCGTACTCCTGCAGCACGAATCACAAGGTCTGGGCGGCAAAGTTTACGGCGCGCCATCCGAATCTGGTGGCGCTCGAGATTTCCAGCTTCAAATGCGGGCACGATGCGCCGATCTATGGAGTGATCGAGGGAATCATTGAGCAGTCGGGTACGCCGTACTTCTGCTTCAAGGATCTAGACGAGAACAAGCCATCGGGGTCGATCCGGATCCGCGTCGAGACCATTGATTATTTCCTGCGACGATACCGAGAGGAAGTAATTCGTAAGCGGAAAGCGACGCAAGACATCGACGGTCAATTGGCGGCGCTGGAAGCGGAACTGCGCGGGCAGATGACATCCGAGGTAAGTTATCAAACTTCTGAACTTGAGCCAGAGACGCAAGGAATGGCGGCGGACTGAGGATCCTGCCGAACCACAAAGGCCACGAAGGTACACGAAGGTCTTGAGCAGTTACGCCGCAAAAAGCTTATACAGCATCAGGTAGATCACCACTCCGGTGACCGAAACATAGAGCCACAAAGGGAACGTCCATCTGGCGATCATGCGATGCCGGTCAAAGCGCTCGCGTAACGCACGGCTGAGCGTGATGATGATCATCGGGACAATCACCGCGGCCAAGATCGTGTGCGAGATCAAAATGCTGAAATACACCGGACGCGACCAGCCTTGCCCTTGAAAATGGACTGAGCCGACATGCCAGTGGTAGTACAGGTAACTGGTCAAGAAAAGGCTCGATGAAACCAGAGCGGTGATCATCACCGCGCGATGGGCCGCCATTTGGCCTCGCTTGATCAAGCCGCGTCCAACCACCAGAAGCACAGCACTGGTTCCGTTCAGGCCGGCGTCCAGCACTGGATAAATCGCGTATTGAGCGGGGATCTGCATCACGCTGCCGGTTTCGTCGTGCGACGGCTCACCATAATAAAGCACAGGCCAAACATTGCAAACGTAAACAGGGCCAGCGCCGCCATGGAAGTTGAGAGGGAAGTAGGGGTGCTGCCTGGATACAGCAATCCGCGGAGGGCCTCCACACCATAGGTGAGAGGATTGATCCGCATAAGCAGGCGGAGCCAGCCAGAGGCGCCGGAGAGCGGAAACAGTGCGCCGGAAAGCAGCCAGAGGGGGATGAGAAAAAGATTGATGATCGCGTGGAATGCTTGCGTGGAATCCATGGGCCATGCGATGGCGAAGCCGAGGGCGGTCAGGGCGAACGAAACCAGGAAAATCACCAGCACGGCGAGCAGAAGCTGCCCAATATCAATGTGCACCCCCACGAACGGCGCGAATACAAGAAAGATCATGCCTTGAATAGTTGATAGCGTTGTGCCGCCAAGAACCTTACCCAGTACAACGGCGGACCGTGGTACGGGGGCAACCATTACCGAGAGCAGAAACCCTTCCTTACGATCCTCGATTACTGACATCATGGTGAAGATCGAAGTGAAGAGGACGATCATGATCAGCGCGCCCGGATAAAAGTAATCGAGATAGTGCTGCTGCCCGGCGGCGTTGCCGGAGCGGAAGGATGTTCCGAATCCAGAACCGATCACCAGCCAAAACAGCAGCGGAGAAGCAATCACGCCAATAACGCGCGAACGCTGCCGATAAAATCGCACGACTTCCCGCCACCAGAGGGTGAATGCGGGAAGCACAATGCCGCCTGTGGTGGAAGCACGAGAGATGGGGAGTGCTGCAGTACGAGTTGCCAAGATGCTCCTTGAAGCTCTTAATTCAAATGCATAGATCCTTCGCGACCGAAGGCTGCTTAGGATGATAGGTTACCGAGGAAGCATTATTCTTGTTTCTCATCCTCGGTCCAGAACCGGTGCCCGGTGCGGTGAATGAAGACATCTTCCAGAGTCGGCTTGCTGACGGAAATAGCTTCGATCTCGCCCGGAAACGCCTCGACTACATCGGTGATGAAACGATGCCCTTGCTCACGTTCGAGCCGAACTTTTCCCTGAAGCACCTGAACGTCGCAGTGGAACCGCTCACGCATACGCATGGCCAATGATTCGGGATCTTTGGCATCAAGGACAATCACGTCTCCACCGATCTCGTGCTTGAGTTCGTCAGGTGTACCCAGCGCAACCACTTTGCCCTCATTGAGAATGGCCAAACGATCGCAGCGCTCCGCTTCTTCCATGAGATGCGTAGTCACCAGAACGGTCACATGTTCTTCATCGCGCAAAACTGCCAGATATTGCCACAAATCACGACGGGCGCCCGGATCGAGACCGGTTGTAGGCTCATCCAGCAATAAGACTGAAGGGTGGTGGAGCAGACCTTTGGCCAGTTCCAGTCGCCGTTGCATGCCGCCGGAGAAAGTTTCCGCTTTCTCATCCGCACGATCGGCGAGTCCGACCCGGCTCAGCATTTCTTTGATTCGATTCTGGAGCGCCTTGCCGTGCAGACCATAAAGGTGTCCCTGGTGCGTGAGATTCTCTGCCGCGGTCAGCTTTATATCAATACTTTGAGCTTGAAAAACCACGCCGATTTGTCGGCGCAAACTATTCGGATCGCGAGCCACATCGAAGCCCATAATGGTCGCTCGTCCGCCCATGGGAACCATCAAAGTTGAAAGAATGCGGAAGAGCGTGGTTTTGCCGCTGCCATTTGGCCCCAAAAGTCCGAACAATTCCGCCGGGCGGACGTCAAACGAGACGCCGTTTAATGCGGCGCGATCGCCATATTTGTGCACGACATTCTCGAGAGAGATAACGGCGTTTCGGCTTACCACGATCTCTGGAATGGCGGTTGCAGCAGTCGACTCAGAAGCCACAATGTATTTTACGACGAGATGCAGGTCGGCATCATCTGAAGGGGCAGTGGGAAAGTTTAAGTCAGGAAGCTTGGCCATCTTCCCTGAGCATTTGGATTTGCTTTGCGTATTGAAATGTGCAGTCTAAGGGATCGCCTTCGTGCCAGAAATTAGAGAGGGTATCTTCGGGATTCCCTTGCTTAGGAGAATGCTTTTCTGATTTCCTGGTTGTCCTGAGGGGTAAAGCGATCCTTCGACCGTGTATCTGCTTTGCTGCGCGAACCAGCTATTTCGCTCAGGATGACAAATCGAGTGGCGTGAGGTTTACGGATCGTCATGAAAATATTGGTTACAGGCAGTTCTGGTCATCTTGGGGAAGCACTGGTTCGAACGTTGAGAGATCTGAATCATGAGACGGTGGGGCTCGATATTCTGGAGTCGCCTTTCACGACGCATGTAGGGTCCATAGCAGATCGCGAATGCGTAAGCCGTTGCATGAGAGGTGTTCAGTCTGTTTTACATGTAGCCACCCTGCACAAGCCGCACGTGGCAACCCACGCCAAACAAGAGTTCATTGATACGAACATTACTGGGACACTCAACCTGCTGGAAGAGGCGGTGCTCGCGGGCGTGGAGTGTTTTATCTTCACCAGCACAACCAGTGTGTTTGGAGGTGCGCTGGTGCCTGCGCCGGGAGCGCCTGCGGTGTGGGTGACCGAAGAGGTTACACCCGTGCCGAAGAATGTTTATGGGGTGACCAAAGCGGCCGCCGAAGACCTTTGCCAGATCTTTCACCGAAGGGACGGGCTTGCGTGCCTGATTTTGAGAACATCCCGTTTCTTCCCCGAAGAGGACGATAATCCGCGAATTCGCAAGAACTACTCGGATGAGAATGCCAAAGTCAACGAATATCTCTATCGCCGCGTCGACATCGAGGATGTTGTGGGCGCGCACTTGCTGGCGCTGAAAGAAGCTCGCACGATCGGATTTGGAAAATACATCATCAGCGCGACTACGCCGTTCCGTCGGGAAGATCTGCAACAACTTGGCGTAGACGCTGCAAACGTTGTTCGGCTCCGAGTGCCGCAATATGAGCCGGAATATCAGAAGCGAGGCTGGAAGATATTTCCTTCTATAGATCGAGTCTACGTCAATGAGAGAGCCCGAAAAGAGCTTGGATGGCAGCCGCGGTTCGATTTCGCGCACATCATCGAGCAATTGCGAGCAGGTCAGGACGTGAGAAGCCCGCTTGCTCGCGTGATCGGCTCAAAGGGATATCACAGCGAAGTATTTGCGGACGGGCCGTATCCGGTGGAGTAGATTTTCGCGGGCAATCACTGACAGACCACGTGCAAGACCCTTTGATCTCAATGCAAGGGAGAATCCCTGGCACTGCCGCGGCATGCATCGGAAGACATGGGTTTTTTCGACTTCGCTGGCGTCCGATTCGCGGACGTCAGCTTCGCTCAGGATGACATTCTTTAAGGCGCTTAGGCGGGGACGGGAGTGTGCGTGCGCCGGGCTAAGGGCTCTTCCATCGATATGGGAACATGCCTCCAGACCTGAATGGCGAGAATAACCGCTGTCGCCAGAAGAAGCGCACCAACCGCGACGTGGGCCACGGTCGAGATGACCATCGGTAACTCGGGTTGAACTGCATCATGTCCCCAGGACACGCGCGTGAGGAAGGCCAGAAAGCCCAAACAGAGTTGAGCGATCAGCAACGCCAAAAGCAAAATCGCCGGCCGCCGCACCGCTTGGATTCTGGAATAAAGCGAAAGAGCTCGAATGGCAGTCCAGGTCAGCACAATCGCAACTACCAGCGCATTCAAAACGTGTGGCCACCAGCTCATGCCATGGTGGCGGAACATGGCGCCGAGGATTAACTGGACGTACAACACGAAGATAGAGAGCAGCGACAACGTGATGAGAGTTGGCCGATGCACATCGGGGTCAACCTGCGGGACTTCTTCGACCCAGCGCGGCCCGGTAAAAAGCGCGATGGCCACCGTGAGGCAGAAGAAAGTTTGCGCCAGAGCCGCATGAGCCGACGAGATTGGCGGCGGAAGGTAGAACAACACCGTAAGCCCACCCAAGACGCCCTGGGCGATCACCGTTCCCAACGCGCCTAAGCCGAGGTACTTCATCCATCGGCGCTTGTCCGCGCGCCATGTCCAAATAGCGAGAATGATCGTCAGCAGGCCCGCCATCTGCGCGATCATGCGGTGGGTGTGCTCAAACCGCACTCCGCCAACCATATGCGGGATCTTGTACAGAGATCCGAAGGATGTGGGCCAGTCCGGAACCGAGAGCCCAGCATCGTTGCTCGTAACCAGCGCACCGGCGATGATCAGCAGAAACGTCCAGCACGCCAAAATAGTGGCGAAGCGATGCAAACCGCGATTGTATGGGGTGCTGAGGCCCTTCAGAAGAACTCCTTTGATCGGAAGGGACGGGCGAGGACGCCCGTCCTCCACGCGATACATAAAACAGGTTACTGCTGCTTGAAGGTCATATCAACGGTCTTGCTGTCTTTCGCGGCAACTGTGATTTTCTGATCCTGCTCACCCAGTTTTTCCTGGACGAAAGCCAGCGTGTAGTCACCCGGCGGCAAGCCCTTGATCTCATACTTTCCGCTGCTGTCGGTCACCGCATAGAACGGACTCTTTACCACGTTGATGTACATCCGCATCCAGGGGTGTTGATTACACTTTACGGGCAGCATGATCTCTTCGCGAGAGAAGCTCTTCTCGATGGGAGCGGCTTGCGGCGGCTGCGATTCATTCCACTCACGGTTGTCTTGCGGGGTGGGGTGAATATTGTGCGTGGTCTGGTCGTCGTTCTTGATTTCGATATTTTGGCCAGCCATGACTCCCAGGATATGCGGGTGATACTTGCAGCCTTGTTGATCGATCGTGACAGCCTGGCTGGGCACGTCAAAGGTGCGGCTGCCAAGACCATCTTTCACATATACGAATACGTTCGCCAGCTTCCCGTTGTCGGCCACGATGGTTTCCGCGTTGTTGGTTCCCTTGCAGGCGGGATCCTGACTCATATCGATCTTGGCCGGTTTCGGAGCCGTTCCGTCCATCTTCACAGTTCCATTCACGGTAGCGACCGTATTTGGATCAATGGGAGTGGCTGCGGGAGCCGGAGCTGCCGCTTTCTCTTCCGTGGCGTTGGATGATTGTTCGGTATTTTTCTTGCTGCAACCCGCGAGCAACAAGAAGCCCATGCAAAGCAACCCGATCATTGCGAGCAGCACTTTCCTATTCATGATTTCGCCCCTCCTGAGGTGGTTGAAAGAATCCATGGGGACGGACGAGTCGCCCGTCCAGGTCGAGAGTAAGCTCGATATTTCCGTGTTCTACGAGACCGTATATTCTAGCGCGATCGGCCGGGACTTGCAGCGGCCGAAGCCTCTCCGTCAACAGATTTGTTGGGCGCCCCATTCGACGCTCGAGCTTTGCCCATCGATGCGGCTACTCGTCTCTGTTCTTCCGGCGTCAGCTGGAAAATGTAATCCACCAGCAGCTTCGATTGGTCCTGCTGATAGCCCTGGAACGACGGCGGCGTCGGCCCGGCAAATACCCAGTGCTCCTTGTCGCGACGGAAAAGTCCTGACGGCATCGATGTCCCAGGGCTGATCGCCTGAGGATCCAGCACCCAGCGATCTGCCCAATCGGGCTTCAGCCGTTCCTTTGCAAGAAGGAAGTTAGGCGCAGTCGCAATCTTATCGTGCTGCGGATCGCCGGTAGCATGGCATTTCAGACAAGGTGCTGCCGTACTCGAGAACAAGCTCCGCGCCATATCGGTTTCCTTCGCAGTCAGCACCGGGACCTGCTCCGGAATGTAGGGCAGAGGCTGTTGCGAGAGCGCCTGGAAGAAGCGCACGAGCTTGCGCAATTCATTATCGGAGAACGAGAAGGTCGGCATGCGAACTTTGAGGTAGGGACGCACGCCGTTGCGATTCGTGTCCGTATCGCTGAGCGACGGATTCGACAAGAACTTACGCAGCCACTCTGGATTTACGCGCGCGCCTTCCGTCAGAAGCTTGGGAGGCAACTGCTCGGGAAAATCCTTGTACTGCGGCAGACCCATTAGGATCGTCTTTTGGCCCGGGATAAATTGATGGCATCCCATGCAGTTATACTTCCTAACAATCCACCAGCCTTCCTGAATGTCACGCCGCGTATCGCCGGGCTTGTATTGGTAGCTGGCGGGAAGGGAAGACTCCTCACTGCCCATCAGGAACGTTGTGAGCGCCTGAATCTGTTCCTTGTCCAGGTGAAGATTCGGCATGCGGAGCGCTTCCGTTTCCGACTTCACCTTGCCTTTGTCGTAAATGTTGGGCTCGGCAAGCTTATGCTCGAAAAATCCTTTGTGGTTGTACCAAGACCCTTTGGCCGGGCCTTCGGGCAGGCGCGCCAAATCCTCGGGATCGGTAATAGGCTCTCCTTCTCCGCGTTCTGCCGGGACAGTGAAGAGAGCAAAATCAAGCCGCTCGATGGGCTTGCTGCCTTCGAACGTCAGCTCCGTTCCGATTCGGCCCTCGTCTTCCAGACCTGAGATTTCATGGCAGCCCATGCAGCCATAGTGCCGAACCCACTTCTTGCCTTCTTCCTTCAAAGAGGAGTCATCCATAAACGACGCTTCAGCGTAGGCGGAGGGCTCCTTCTTTTTCTGCGTCATGAGATATGACGCGATGTCCTGTGCATCTTCAACACTCAGGCGCAGGCTCGGCATCACTGTCATGTTCTGAACTTGCAGTTCGTGGCCGTCGTTGGGACATTGGCTGTGTTCCAGGTCAAACTGATACGGCAATCCCTTCTTCGCGTAGTCCTCGGGACCAATATCTTTTTTCTCGTATGGGCAATAGGGGCGAGTGCGTTGCCGAGCGTTGTGAATCCAGCGGACAAGATAGTCGTAGTTTGCTTTTTCGCCTTCGCGAGTAAGATTCGCGGCGAAGGTGCCACCCATGGTCTGCTGCCCTTCGCCAATGGAATGGCAGGCCAAGCAGCCGCGCGCTTCGAAAAGTTCTTTCCCGTGCTCGGGATTCCCGGGTTTCTGCTTTTGCAGCGGATCTGTCAGGGCCGATTGCCAGAGGTATGCCGAGATCGCTTCGATCTGATGATCCGTCAGTCGAAAGTTCGGCATTTTGGTGGTTGGGCGGAAATCGGTCGGCTTCTTCAGCCAGACGGGAATCCAGTTCTTGTTCAGCTTCAGCCGGACGTCTTTCAGGTTTGGTCCAACCTTCTTCTCGTCCTGCATCAAGCTGTGCGACTGGAAATCCAGCTGCTGAACGCGGCCGTCGAGCTTGCTGTTTTCGACTTTGAGAGCGACAGCTTTTTCGTTGAGAGTATTGGCTTCTTCGTTAGTTTCTGCCGCGTCCGCCTGCTTCATCAACGAAGCTGCTGTCTTCGAATTATCGATTTTCTGCTGGTCGAAGAGCTTGATCTGCTGAGTGATGGAATTCAAATCTTCGGGTTCTTTGTCGTAACCTTCGTAGCGATGGCAGCCAACGCAACCCTTTTGCCGGAAGAGATCCTTTCCTTCGTTGATGACGCTCCACTGAGTGTCGCCGCTGACCAGCACCATGTCAGCCGAGTGGCAGTTCTGGCACCCAGCCTGCGCGTTCTCTTTGGGAAAAAGCGGCCACAGCCAGTGCTCGTAATTGCCGTGTGCTTTTTCAATGCTGGTGGTGGCGCGGCCATTACCTTGATGGCAGGGCGAGCAACCGAATTTTTCCGGATCGTGAATCTTCAGGAGTTCCGGCTGGGGATGACTGGTAAAAGCAAAAGCGTAGTCGTCCGGCTGCTTTTCGCCCTTCGGCGTCATCATGGCCGCTGTCAGCTTAATCGGCTCGCGAATTCCCATGTGACAGGATTCGCAGCGGTCGACGATGCCTGCATCCGCGACGTTGATTTGCGCGATATGCGCATCCCACTGTTCCGTTTTTTTCTTCAGGCCATCGACTTGCGATGGCGTGAGGTCGACCATGTGGTCGTTGACGTAGTCCTGCATGTCGGTGCTGGCCGCGGTGACAGGCTTCAGTTCGTCACCTAATTGAAGGCTTAGCCGAGTCTTTTCGGCATTGGCTGCGTTGAAGGCTTCTTCCAGTTCTTTGAATGTGTATTTTTTCCTGGTGCCATCAGGAAATTCGACGGTGGCTGGTTCGTTTTTATAGTCGGCTAGTTTGTTTCTTAAACTTTCCTTCGCGGAATTACTGGTTTCGGTTTCGAGGTCATAAGTCAGCGCGTTTACGTACGCTCGACGGTCGGTGAAAACCGAACGTATCGCCAGAAGCTTCCCGTTAGCATCCGCCAACTGTGATCGTGTCTGTGCCGAAGGCGCCTTGCTCGCCTCATCGAGTTGCTCATACGCACGTTTCAGAGACAGGTAGTCGGAGCTGCTTTCCACTGATTTCTGAGCGGATTCGGATTTCGGCTGGATCTTGTCGAGCACGGCGACATAGCGTTCTTTCCATTCGCGCTGATACGCCTTCCATGGCCGCTGACCGAAATCCTCATCCCATAACGCCCAGAAGAGCGTAATGGTGAGGATCACCATCGAAATCACGTAGTACATGGCGTACGATTTCGTGACTATCGGATCTTGCTCGGGAATCGGTTGTTCAGGCAAAAGGCACTCCAGACGAAAACAATTTCGGATCTAAGATTGTTGATTGCAGATTTCTCGCAACGGAGTAAATCTGCCATCTAAAATCTGACTTCTGCATTCCCTTTACACGTTGAACCACGGTGTAATCCACACGTACTTGATATGCCAAAGCAGGCGCAGCATCATCTTGCAAGGCAACGCAATCATGATCAGCAGGAATACCATCATGGTGTTGTATTGCAGAAAACTCATACGCTTGTAATCTTTCGGGTTGTAGCGGCGAAACAGCGCGTGGACAGCGAATCCGCCGATCAGAAAGTACCCGCCGACCACGATGGCGCCAAAGATTCCTTTGCCCAAGTTCGAAGTGATCCCAAAAATGTCAGGCAAGTCCCGGTTCACCTCGTAAATCAATCGGTTGTGGTCCCAGGTTTGCCCCGGCCAGAACCATTGCCAGCCCGGCCCTCGAATGAATGTTCCGATGATGATCATCGAAACCCACAGGAAGAGGAAGCCAAACAGAAAAGTGCCAACGGCGAACTTGCGCTGCTTCCAGGTGTAATAACCGCTACCCAGCGGGTTTGTGTCAATGTAGGGAATCACCATCAGCCCAACGATGATCAGGGTCGGCATTACCACGCCGGCGATCCACGGATCGAAATACACCAGCATTTCCTGCAGGCCGAGGAAATACCACGGTGCTTTCGCGGGATTCATGGTGAGGTTCGGATTCGATGGCTCTTCCAGCGGAGCGTACAAAGTGATCGACCAGACCATGAGAATGATGGTGACGATGATAGCGGCGAGAAACTCAATGCGGAGAAGAAATGGCCAGACGTGAACTTCCTTTTGCCAGCCCGGGCGAAAAGGCCATGTCTTGCGGTGGTGGGTTTTCGCCATCGCGGGACTGGTTTCAAGTTCGGCAATCAGTTCGTCATTCGCCGTTGCCTGCTTCCAAGCCAGATAGCAGTAGAAGACGAGCAAAGGAATCAAGGCTACGATTGGAACGTTGTCGGGCGCCGAAACGATTTCCCAAATTTGATGCCAGTCCATAAAGTCTCTCCACAAACCGTGTGGGGGCGGGTTTCAAACCCGTCCAAGCCGAGCAAGCTCGGCGGTTCATTCACTATTCCACTCTTCGCCTCGGCTTATCCGCCTCTTCGGTTAACATCACCGGAGCCGGTCCGGAAATGCCGCCGTCTTTTCTAACGCGCCAGAAGTGCACGATCATCAAAACCGACGCCACAATCGGAATGCCGATGCAATGCCAAATGTAGGAACGCAGCAACGCGTTCGCATCGACGATGGAGCCACCGAGCAATCCAAATCGCACGTCGTTATAGGGCGTCATTCCGAGCATTTTTCCGAAGGGGCCCTCGTGGCCCAGTAGCGGCGTGGCACGCGCCATATTCGTTCCGACGGTGACAGCCCAAAATCCCAGCTGATCATCGGGAAGCAGATATCCGGTGAAGGAAAGCAGCAGGGTGAAAACCAGCAGCAATACACCGATGTTCCAGTTGAATTCGCGTGGCTTCTTATAGGAGCCCGTCAGGAAGACGCGGAACATGTGCAGCCAGACAGCAATCACCATCAGGTGGGCAGCCCAGCGGTGCATGTTGCGCAGCAGTTTACCGAAGGGAACGTCGTGCTCGAGATAGAGAACATCGCGAAATGCCTGAACTTTGGTTGGATGGTAATAAAACATCAACAGCACGCCGGTGAAGGTGAGCACGATGAAGAGATAGAACGTGATCCCACCCATACCCCACGTGTAGCTGTAGCGCACAGCGTCACGATTGATCTTGGCGGGGTGCAGGTGCAGGAATACGTTCGACAAAACGCCCAGAGCCCGGTTACGCGGCGTGTCGTCGTGCTTGTGGCGGAAGATTGAAGTGTAGACCTGAGTTTTGGTGGGGTCCTTCAGGCCTTCAATCTGCTCCTTAATCTTGACCGGCATGTCAGTCTTCAGCGACTGAACATCTTCCTTGACGCCGGCTTTCACGCGCTCCAAAAGCCGCACACGATTGCCGTTGCCATTGCTGCCGTTGCCGCTTGTATTGCCGTTGCTTCCGTTTCCTTCAGGCATTTAGACCTCTTCACGCCTCATGTGGGGACAGCCGCCGTCGGCTGCCTTGTCGAGCTAAGCTCGACGGATTCTTACCCCGGTAAAAATGCGCCGGGATCGTTAAATTGGCTCGGCTGCCCTTTAGGCCATTGATACAACTTGGCGACATCGACCAAAATCTGGCCATCCGGAGCAACTTCTATGTGCGCCCGATCCATCGGCCGCGGCGCTGGACCCTCGAAATTGATTCCCTCGCTGTCGTAACCACTGCCGTGGCATGGGCACTTGAATTTGTTTTCGCTGGGTTTCCAGTCTGGAGTGCAGCCGAGATGTGTGCAGCGCGCATAGATCACAAACAAACGATCTGGAGTGCGATCCACCCAAATGCGATACTTCTGCTGGAACTTTGTATCCACGCCGAGGCCGAACTCCGATGGGTACCCGATCTTGAAAGTTGTCGCCGGCTCAAACAGCGTGCGCGGCAGAAAGAAACGGAAGAACGCGAGAAACCACGCCGTGAGGAATGCCGCTACGGAAGCCCAAACCATGCGGCGGCGCGTCTGGTTGACTTCGTTGTCTTCGGGGCCAATTGCCGCGACGCCACCTGCGGCCGCCGCTTTCGATGTGCCCACAGCAGGAGTGCCCACATAAGACGTGGATTGACCGGCCCTGGCAACCGAAGCGGCCGCAGAAGCTGCCACCGCTGGAGCGGAGGGTCTGGGAGCAGCGGCAACTGCGCCCGCAGCCGCAACGGGCGCGGCCGCAGGAGCAGCAGCAACGGGCTCGCCCATCAACGCAATGATTTCGGCGTCATTGAGTGCAGGCAGGCCTTTTCGCCCACGCCGTGCCTGCTCGGCGGCAATGGAAGACTTACTCCACTTCTTGCCTTGTGCTACCCACTTTGCCACTTCTTCGCTTATGTTTCCGGAGGCCGCAGGAGCGGAGGCAGCAGCGGCGGCGGGTGCAGCCGGAACCGGTGGAGTTGTGGGCTGCACAGCAGCAGGTGCGGCAGGAGCAGCAGCGGCTGACGCGCCATTTC
>Ga0070731_10000575_pt1 | contig 47512 bp, 45 predicted proteins | sample Coa_R1_2_FD_66448 | JGI IMG/M metagenome (GOLD analysis project Ga0070731, IMG submission 66448) | Surface soil microbial communities from Centralia Pennsylvania, which are recovering from an underground coalmine fire - Coalmine... | ecosystem: Environmental > Terrestrial > Soil > Unclassified ...
CCCCCACGCTTGCGGCTCCGCCGCTGCGCTGCCCCCGGAGGGGGCGCAATTCGCGCTCGGGGCGGCGCTTCGCGCGGAGGTGGACCCCCACGCTTGCGGCTCCGCCGCTGCGCTGCCCCCAGAGGGGGCGCAATTCGCGCTCGGGGCGGCCCTTCGCGCTCATGGGGCGCGCCATCGCGCCGCACCCTGGGTGCAAGGAACGTGGCACCGATCCGAACATGCGCGCCATTATAATCACGGACATCGCTGCGCCATGTGCGGACACCGGCGCGGATCCGCACGCTTCTCCCGCAACGTCGACCGCATGCGCAAATCCCGCGTCGCGACGCTTTTCGTTCTGCTGCTCGTGGCCGGCGCGGTGGCGCTCGCGGCGATCGGCCACGCCTGGTATCGCCGGCCGCTGTCGTTGCCGCGAAGTCCGTACGATTTCGACGTGCGTGCGGGCGCGTCGCTTGCGGGCATCGCACGGACCTTGCACGCCGAAGGCGTCCTCCCGCACCCGCTCGCGCTCACCGCCCTTGCCCGCATCGAGCGCGCCGACCGCACGATCAAGGCCGGCAGCTACGAGATCGAGCAGGGGATCACGCTGCCCGAGCTTCTCGCGAAGCTGACGCAAGGCGACGTGACGCAGACGGCGATCACGATCGTCGAAGGGACGACGTATTCGCAGCTTCGTCGCGCACTGCACGACGATCCGCACGTCACGCATCAGGCCGACGCGCTATCCGACGCGGAGCTGCTCGCGCGGATCGGCGCGAGCGAGCCGGCGCCCGAGGGCCTCTTCTCTCCCGACACTTACTATTTCGCCGCCGGCACGAGCGATATCGCCGTGCTGAAGCGCGCGTATCGCGCGCTGCAGACGCGTCTTTCGGCCGCATGGGCGCGACGCTCGCCGGACCTGCCGCTCACCTCGCCATACGAGGCGCTGATCCTCGCCTCGCTCGTCGAGAAGGAGACGGGCCGGCCCGAAGATCGGCCGCTCGTCGCGTCGGTCTTCATCAACCGGCTTTCGCGCGGGATGAAGCTGCAGACCGATCCTTCCGTCATTTACGGGATCGGAGAGCGCTTCGACGGGAATCTGACCAAGCGCGATCTCGAAGCCGACTCGCCATACAACACGTACGTGCGCGACGGCCTGCCGCCGACGCCGATCGCGCTGCCGTCGCAGGCATCGCTCGACGTCGTCGTCGATCCGCCATCGACGCCTTATCTCTATTTCGTGTCGCGCGGCGACGGCACGTCGCAGTTCTCCGCGAGCCTGATCGAGCACAATCGCGCCGTGTCAAAATACCAGCGAGGCGGTCGCTGATCGGCAGGCTGCCGGTTCGCGACACACCGCTTCGCATCCCATCGACCTCGTGCCCGAGAACGCGTCCCGCGGCCGATTCATCACGCTCGAAGGCATCGACGGCGCCGGCAAGAGCACGCATGCGCGCTTCATCGCGGAAGCGCTGACCGCGCGCGGGCGACGCATCGTCGTCACGCGCGAGCCCGGTGGCACGCCCGCCGGCGAGGCGATCCGCGCGTGGCTGCTGCACCAACCGATGACGCACGATGCGGAAGCGCTCCTGATGTTCGCGGCGAGGCGCGAGCATCTGGCGAACGTGATCGAGCCAGCGCTCGCGCGCGGCGACATCGTGCTTTGCGACCGCTTTACGGATGCGACGTACGCGTATCAAGGCGCTGGTCACGGCGTGTCGACCGCGATGATCGACGCGCTCGCCCAATGGGTGCATCGCGGTGTGGACCCCGATCTGACGCTCCTCTTCGACGTGCCGAGCGAAGTGTCGCGCGCGCGGCTCGCGCGAATGCACGCGAAGGGACAGGCGTCGGACAAGTTCGAGCGCGAGACGCAAGCCTTCTTCGAGCGCGTGCGCGAAGGCTATCTCGCGCGCGCAGCCGCCGAGCCCGAGCGGTTTCGCATCATCGATTCCACGCGCCCGATCGCAGAGGTGCGCGAGGAGATCGCGCGCATTGTCGACAAGCCATGACGAACGAGCCAACGATCACGCAAAATTCGGCCGCCGTGCTTCCCTGGCAACGCGAGCTCTTCGCATCGCTGCTCGCGCGCAAATCGACGTGGCCGCACGCGATGCTTCTGAGCGGTCCTGCCGGCATGGGCAAGCGGACGCTCGCGCTTGCGCTCGCACAGGCGCTCGTCTGCGAATCGCCCGGTGAGAATGGCGCTGCATGCGGCACCTGCGCCAGTTGCCGCTACGCGGCGGCGGGACAGCATCCCGATTTGCGGCTCGTCGAGCCGATCGAAATCGACGACGACGAGGTCAAGGTCGTCGAATGGATCGCCGTCGATCGCATTCGCGCGTTGATTCGCTGGTCCGAAATCACGAGTCATCGCGGCGGGGCGAAGGTCGCCTTGATCATACCTGCGGAGCGGATGAACGAATCGGCGGCCAACGCGCTCTTGAAGACGCTCGAGGAGCCGCCGCCCGCCACGCATTTCATTCTCGTCGCGCATCTGGCCGGTCGACTTCCCGCGACGGTCGCAAGCCGCTGCCAGCGCATCATCGCGCCGCGACCGAGCGCTGCCCAGGCGCGCGGATGGCTTGCGAGCGAAGGTGTCCCCGATGCCGAAGCGCTGCTCGCCCAGGCGAACGGCGCGCCGCTACGCGCGCTCGCGCTCGCCAATGCCGAGTACCAGGCGGAGCGAAGCGTGTGGATTCGCGCGTTCGGCGCGCCAGCGAAACTCGAGGTCACCGGGCTCGGCGCGCGGCTCGATGCCACGCCGCGCGAGATTCGCAAGGAACACCTTTCGGCGATCGTCGACTGGCTGCTCGGATGGTGCGCGGACTTGGCCCGCGTGCGCGCCGGCGTTAACGCCGTCGAGAATGTCGCTCACCAGGATGCGCTCGCGAGGCTCACGCCGTCGGTGGCGCCGATCGCGCTCTTTCGCTATCATCGCAGGCTACTCGAAAGCCGAGCGCTTCTTGCGCATCCGCTGTCGCCGCGTCTGGTCGCAGAGGCGCTCATGATCGAATACCGCGCATTGTTCGGGTGACCATGGCCGACAAGATTCCGCAACCGACACCCGCGCTCGCCCGCCCCGGCGTGCTCTCGCTGAACATCCGGGAAAAGGCGGCGCTCTATGCCGCGTACATGCCGTTCCTGAAGGGCGGAGGCATTTTCATTCCCACGTCGCGGCCTTACATGCTCGGCGAGGAAGTGTTCATGCTGTTGTCGCTGATGGACGATCCGAATCGAATCGCCGTGCAGGGCAAGGTCGTCTGGATCACACCCGACGGCGGCCAGGGGAATCGCACGCAGGGCATCGGCGTGCAGTTCACGCTCGACGAAACGGGCGCCGCGGCGAAGGCGACGATCGAGCGGCTCCTCGGCGAGCATCTCGCGTCGACGCGGGCCACGCATACGATGTAGCTTGTTCGTCGATTCCCACTGCCACCTCGACTTCCCCGAGCTTCGTGACGACTTGCCGCGCGTGCTCGATGCGATGCGCGAAGCTCGTGTCACCCACGCGCTGTGCATCGGCGTCGAGATGGGCGCATGGCCGAAGGTTCATGCGCTCGCGCTCGAGCATCCGAACCTCTACGCGAGCGTCGGCGTGCATCCGGATTACGAGAATCTCGACGAGCCGACGGTCGACCTGCTCGTTTCGCGCGCGCACGAACGCAAGGTCGTCGCGATCGGCGAGACGGGGCTCGACTACTTTCGGCGCAGCGGCGATCTCGAATGGCAGCGCCGGCGATTTCGCACCCACATTCGCGCGGCGCGCGAGGCGAAGCGGCCGCTCGTGATCCACACGCGCGGGGCGGCCGACGACACGATCGCGATCATGCGCGAGGAGCACGCCGAAGAGGCGGGCGGCGTGATGCACTGCTTCACCGAGACCTTCGACGTCGCGCAGCGCGCGATGGACCTGGGCTTTCACATCTCGTTCTCCGGCATCGTGACGTTTCGCAATGCGCAGGCGCAGAAGAACGTGGCGAAACGGGTGCCGTTGTCGCGAATGCTGATCGAAACCGATAGTCCGTACCTCGCACCGGTGCCGCATCGCGGGAAGCGCAACGAGCCGGCGTTTGTCGCGCACGTCGGCCAGGAGATCGCGGCGCTGCACGGAATCGTCGTCGACGAGGTTGCGCGCGCGACGTCGGACAATTTTTTCTCGCTCTTCCGAATCGACCGCGATGATCGTTGATCACACTCGCCGCGGCTTTCTGCTCGGCGCCGCGCTTGCGCCGCTCGCGTTTCGCGCGGGGGCCGCCGAGTTGCTCGACGACCTGACGCAGGCTGTCGCGAACGATCGCGTCGACGAGGTCAAGCGCCTGCTCGCCCGCGGCATGGACCCGAATTCGGTGAACGCGGACAGTGAACCAATGCTTTGCACCGCCGCACGCAATGGCAGCGCGCAAGCGGCGCAGGCGCTGATCGCGGCGAAGGCGAATGTCGACATTGCCAACCGTTATGGCGACACACCGATGATGCTCGCTGCGCTCAAAGGGCATCTCGACATCGTGCGTATGCTCCAGGCGGCCGGCGCGAAGCTCGACGGACCCGGCTGGACGCCGCTGATCTACGCGGCGACCGGCGGCCACGACGACATCGTGAAGTTCCTGATCCTTCACGGCGCCAACATCGATGCGCAATCGCCGAACGGAACGACTGCGCTGATGATGGCGATCCACGAGAATCATCCGGAAACGGCGATGTTGCTGGTCGCGAGCGGCGCCGACGTCACGCGCAGGAATCAGGACGGCGCGACGGCGCTCGACTGGGCGCGCCGCGCGCACGACGAGGATCTCGTGCGGGAGTTGCGCCGCGCGGCCAGCGCGAAGTAGGCGTCAGCGCGTTCGCGCGGCGCGGCGGCGCCGCGCCGCCATCGCATCCTGAACGAGCGGCCGCGTCACCTCGACGCGATCGCCGTCGGCGAGCGGCGTTTGCGCGTCGATCCGTCGGCCGAAGATCGCGCATGCCAATTCGCCGGCCCGTACGCGCTGGTCGAGATCGAGCGCCGCATGCGTCACGGCGTCGAGCGCGGTCGCGCCGGCCGCGAGATGGAGATCGACGAGCGCCTGGTCGTCGCGGTCCACCCAGGCGACCTGCACGCGAATCGTTCGAGTAGCACTCATCCTGCCGAATACACGCGCTCGGCGCGCTTGACGAACGCGTCGATGAACGTGTTCGCGATATGCGCGAACACCGGGCCGATGATGTGGTCGAGCAAACTCGTCGCGAATTCGTACGCAAGGTCGAACTCGACCTTGCATCCGTGCTCGCCGAGCGCCTTGAACCGCCATTCGCCGTGCAGGTGACGAAACGGCCCGTCCTTCAGCGTGACGACGATCGAATCCGGCGGCCGATTGACGTTGTCGGTCGTGAAATGCGCACGTACGCCGTGGTAGTCGATGTCGATGCGCGCGGTCTTGCGATTGCCTTCCTGCGCCAGCACGCGCGTTCCACCGCACCACGGCAGGAACTGCGGATAAAGATCGACGCGGTCGACGAGGTCGAACATCTGCGGTGCTGCATACGGCACAAGGACGCTCCTCTTCACCGACCGCATGGCGGCTTTCGGAACGATTGCGCAATGCAGGCACGCGTAGAATGCGCGGACTGCGAATGACGTTGATCGTGCGAGATGAGCATCGTCGAGAACCGGAAGGCGTTTCACGACTATTTTATCGAGGAACGCTTCGAAGCCGGCATCGCGCTGGAAGGCTGGGAGGTGAAGGCGATCCGCGGCGGGCGCGCGCATCTCAAGGAAGCGTACGTCATCGTCAAGGACGGCGAGCTGATGCTGATCGGCGCGCATATTTCGCCGCTTTCGACCGCATCGACGCACGTCCATCCCGATCCGACGCGGACGCGACGCCTGCTGATGCATCGCGAAGAGATCAACCGGTTGATCGGCAAGGTCGAGCGCGCGGGCTACACGCTGACGCCGCTCGATCTTCACTACAGCAAGGGACGCGTGAAACTCGCCGTCGGCTTGGCGAAGGGCAAGAAGCAGCACGACAAGCGCCGCACGATCCGCGAGCGCGAGTGGAATCGCGAGCAGCAGCGTTTGTTGCGCACGCAGCAGTAATGGGCGATCGAGGGTCGTCAGCCGCGTTGCGTCTGAGATAAATCTGCGATCAGCGCGCGCGCCGCTTCGCGTCCGCTTCGCACGGCAGCCTCGAGCGTCGCGGGCAACGCGGCGCATGTGTAGTCGCCGGCCAGGTACACACGATCGGCAAGGCGCCCCGACGCCGGTCGCGACAGGTCCGGCACGCACGAGTACGTTGCGCGCTTCTCCTCGATCACGCGCGACCAGACGAGCTTCGGCAGCGACAACGTGATGGCGCGCAGTTGCGCATCGACTGCGCGCGCGAGTGCGGGGTGATCGAGCGAAGTGTGCGGCCCGCGCGCACTGATGACGACGGCGACGAGCGCGCGCATTCTCGCCCGCGTGTCCGATGCCGCGGCGCGGTCGAGCACATCGGCGCGGTCGAAAATCCACTGGCCCGGCGCATCGTCGAGTCGCAGCAAACCGCGCGGGAGCGCGAGCGGCGCGTCATAGCCCAGGTAGGCGGTCGCAATCGGCTCGTAATCGAAGCGCGTGACGAGTCCGAGCGCCGCGGCGATCGGAGGATGTGCACTCGAAAGTTGCGGCGCGAGCGTGGATGCGAGCTGATGCGGGCCGACCGCAACGACAACCGCATCCGCGCGATTCGTTTGCCCGGACGTTTCGAGCAGCACGCCGTCGGCTGGCAGGTCGCGAATGCGCGTTCGCGTCGAGCGGCGAACGAGATGGCCGCGCGCGGAAAGCCATCGGGCCGCTGCTTCGGGGACCGCTTCACCGAGACCTTCGCGTGGCAGCACGATCGACGTGGCATGCGCGCCCGCTCCGAGCGTTGCGCCGAGCACGGCCAGGAACATCTTCGCCGACGCGCGTGCAGGCGGCGTGTTGAGGGCGGCAACGCAAAGCGGATGGAAGAGTTGCTCGCGCACCGGCTGTGGAACCTGTGTGGTCAGCTCGTCGACGCTCGTGTCGCGTTGCAGCCGCCAGCCTTCGCGTTGACGACGGCGAAACCAGCGCATCAACGCAAAACGCTCGCGCAGCGTGACGCCGTGCGCCGCCGCGAGCGCAGTCGGCAGCGCAATGGCCGCCGGCAGGAAGCGGGTCGAAAGCGACAGGCGGTTCTTCTGTCTTCGACCAAACGGGCGCAACGCGAGCGGCTCGATCGTCCATGGCGAATGGCCGTTGGTTCGCACTGCGGACGCGAGTGCGAGTGTTTGTTCGTAAGCGCCAAGCAACAGGTGCTGGCCGTTGTCGAGCGGAAGACCGTCGCGCACGACGCAACGCGCGCGACCACCGAGCGCGACCGCCGCTTCGTGCAATTCGACCGCGTGTCCAGCCTGTGCAAGTTCGACTGCGGCCGCGCAGCCGGCCCAGCCGCCGCCGATGACGACGATCATGCTTGGACGTGGGCGATCATCACGCGCGAAGCGCCGCGCGGGTCGCGATCCACAGCTTTCGGATCGGCGTCAGCGCGATGCGGCGATCCAGCACCTGGAAGCCGTCGCGTTCGATCTCGTCGAGAAGCGTTCGATAGATCGCCGCCATCGCAAGACCAGCGCGTTGCGCGTGGCGGTCGCGCGCGGGCAGCGCGGCGAACGCGTCGTCGTACCAGCCGCGCGCACGGTTCGTTTCGAAGCGCATCAGCTCGGCGAAGCGTGGCGACGCACGCGCGGCAAGCACGTCGGAAGAGGAAACGCCGAAACGCGCGAGGTCCTCCTGCGGCAGGTAGATGCGGCCGCGGCGAGCATCTTCGCCTACGTCGCGGATGATGTTCGTGAGCTGGAAGGCGACGCCGAGCTTTCGCGCGTACACGAGGGTCGACGGATCCTCGTAGCCGAAGATCTCGGCCGACATGAGCCCGACAACGCCCGCGACGCGATCGCAATAGGTCTCGAGCTCGGCAAAGTCGGCATACCGAACCTTGTCGAGGTCCATCTGCATGCCGTCGATCATCGTCAGCAGTTGCTCGCGCGTGATCCGATAGTGCTTGACGGCATCGGCAAGCGCATGGGCGACCGGATGCTGCGGCGCGCCACCGAAGATCGCGTCGACTTCGGTGCGCCACCATGCGAGCTTCGTCCGCGCGACGTTCGGATCCGACACCTCGTCGACGATGTCGTCGACCTCGCGGCAGTACGCGTAAAGCGCCGTGATCGCCGCGCGACGGAGCGGCGGCAGCAGGCGGAAGCTGTAGTAGAAGCTCGACCCGCTTTGTGCCGCCTTCTGGGCGCAGTATTCCTCCGGTGTCATGCCTTGGCGCGCCCTTATGCAGCGCGAGCGCTCGGGGAGGGTGCCAGCATTCGAAACGCGAGCAGCGCCCAGTCGCGCTTGCCGAGCACCGGTCGATGCGAGAACACATCGCCGTGTACGGCGTCGATCCGCTCGAGCACGCGCATGCCGCCGGCGACGACGGCGGCCAGTTCGAGTCCGAGCCGCCATGGCAGCCGCCGCACGAGCGGCCGTCCTCGGTCGAACATCGTTCGCGTGCGCGCGGTCTCGAAGGCCATCAGCCGGCTGAATGGCGCATCGCAGCGTCCTTCCGCGATCTGAGCAAACGACACGCCGAAGCGCTCGATGTCCTCGAGCGGCAGGTAGAGGCGCGTGTTCTTGCGCCAGTCGATCGCGATGTCTTGCCAGAAATTCGCGAGTTGCAGTGCCGTGCAGATCGCATCGCTCTCGGCAAGCGCCTGCCCGTCGCCGACGCGATACATTGCGAGAAGGAGTCGCCCGATCGGGTTCGCCGAGCGACGGCAATAGTCGAGCACATCGGCAAAGGTCGCGTAGCGAATGACGTCGACGTCCTGCGAGAACGCGGAAAGAAGATCGCGCAGCAGATCGATCGGCAGCGCGTGCTCGCGCACCGCGCGCGCGAGGTCGGCAAAGGGCGCCTCACCGGGCGTTTCGCCCCGCTCGATCGCATCGAGGCGTCGCGAGAATTCGTCGAGCGCGCGATGCCGCGTCGCCTTGTCGTCGTGCCCTTCGTCCGCGATGTCGTCCGCCGCCCGCGCGAAGCGGTAGATCGCCAAAACGGCGCCGCGATAGCGCGCGGGCACGAGCAGCGACGCGACGGGAAAATTTTCGTAATGGCCGACCGACAAGCGACGATCCGGAGATTGGCGCTCGCGCCTTGTTTCAAAGGACCGCGGGTTCGCGGCGAGCGGGAATGTGCTCGGCTATACTAGCCGATTCGGCGGCAGGCTTTGCACCAAGCACGGGGGCAGGGCGGCGGCGCGCGGATGCAAGTCGAATTGGCACCGTCGCGACTGCCGCCGTTCGTGTCGAAGCATGCGGCCTCCCGCGAAAGTGGCGGAACTGGTAGACGCACCAGCCTTAGGAGCTGGCGGGCCAACCCCGTGGGGGTTCGAGTCCCCCCTTTCGCACCACCACCCATAATCTATGCAGACGACACTCGAAACGCTTGGCGCGCTTGAGCGGCGCGTCAACGTCGCGGTCCCGATCGCCGAGATCGAGGACGAGGTGAAAAAACGCCTCTCGCGCCTTGCGCGCACGGCGAAGGTCGCGGGCTTCCGGCCGGGCAAGGTCCCCCTACGCATGCTCGATCAGCAATACGGGCCGCAGGTTCGCTCGGACGTGATCACGGAGCGCGTCCAATCGAGCTTCAACGACGTCGTGCGCGAGAAGAATCTGCGCGTCGCCGGCTCGCCGCGCATCGAGCCTTATCGCGGCGAAGAGCGCGCGCCCGACGCGCTCGAATTTTCGGCCGTGTTCGAGGTTTATCCCGACGTGACGATCGGCGATGTGGCGTCGATCGAAATCGTGCGTTCGACCGCCGAGGTGGCCGCGGAGGACATCGATCGTACGATCGAAATCCTGCGCAAGCAGCGCGCCAGTTACACGCCGGTCGAGCGTGCCGCTCAGGTTGGCGATCGCATTCGCGTCGATTTCACGGGCACGATCGACGGCGTCGAGTTCCCTGGCGGCCAGGCGCGCAACTTTCCGATCGTGATCGGCGAAGGGACGATGCTCCCCGAGTTCGAGACGGCCGTCACCGGGATGAAAGCGGGCGAGACGAAGTCGTTCGATCTCACGTTTCCGGACGACTATCACGGCCGCGAGGTTGCCGGCAAGCACGCGCACTTCGCGCTGACCGCGCTCGGCGTCGACGAAGTGCATCTGCCGCCGCTCGATGCACGGTTCGTCAATCAATTCGGCATCGCGAGCGGCCAAATCGACGATCTGCGGCGGGAGGTCGAGGCTAATCTCAAGCTCGAGCTTCGACGCAAGATCGCTTCCGGCGTCAAGGCGCAAGCGCTAAGCGGCCTGCGCAGGCTCGCAAGCTTCGAGGTGCCGAAGTCGCTCGTAGAAAGCGACGCGCAGGCGCTTCGGACGCAGGCAATTGCGAACCTGCGCGAGCGGCAGAACGTCAAAGCCGAAGACCTCGACGTATCGGTCGATCTCTTTCGACCGCAAGCCGAGGAGCGTGTAGCCCTGGGCCTGATCATCGGCGAGCTCGTTCGCAGGGAGAACCTGCACGCGAAGGCGGACCAGGTGAGGGCGGTCGTGACCGAAACCGCGCAGACTTACGAGCAACCGGAGGCGGTGGTGCGCTGGCATTACGAGAAGCCCGAGCGGCTTCGTGACTTCGAGGCGGTGGTGCTCGAGCAGAACGTCGTCGACTGGGTCGTGGCGCGCGCGAAGGTCACCGATCGGCCGATGACGTTCGAGCAAGTAATGGGACCGCGCAGGGCCGCATAATCCGTTTGCCGGCCGACGCTTGACGCACGGATGGCGAGGTCCCATCTTCTTCGTTCGCGGCCATCGTCTTTTGCCGGCCGTTTCATTCATTGACGAAAGCAATCTCATGGAAGAACCCCAAGGCCTTGGCCTGATCCCGATGGTGATCGAGCAGAGCGGGCGCGGCGAGCGCGCGTACGACATCTACTCGCGCCTTTTGAAGGAACGCGTCGTGTTCCTGGTCGGCCCCGTCAACGAGGCGACCGCGAATCTCGTCGTTGCCCAAATGTTGTTCCTCGAATCCGAAAACCCGGACAAGGACATCCATTTCTACATCAATTCGCCGGGCGGCTCGATCGCGGCCGGCTTCGCTGTATACGACACGATGCAGTTCATCAAGCCCGACGTTTCGACGCTTTGCGTCGGGATGGCGGCGTCGATGGGCGCGTTTTTGCTCGCCGCCGGCGCCAAGGGCAAGCGTTTTGCTTTGCCGAATTCGGATGTGATGATCCATCAGCCGCTGGGGGGCTTTCAGGGGCAGGCGTCGGACGTCGAAATCCATGCCAAGTACATCCTGAGCCTGCGGCAGCGGCTGAACCAGCTGATGGCGCTCCACACCGGCAAGCCGGTCGAGCACATCGCGCGCGATACCGAGCGTGACAATTTCCTCACGGCACAGCAGGCGCTCGACTACGGGATCGTCGACAAAGTCTTGCAGAAACGGCTTCCCACCGAGTAAAGTCAGTCAAACCATGCAGGTGCAGGCGCTTTAATGGCGGAAAAATCATCGTCGGGCGACAAGCTCCTTTATTGCTCGTTCTGCGGGAAAAGCCAGCATGAGGTCCGCAAGCTGATCGCGGGCCCGTCGGTATTCATCTGCGACGAGTGCATCGAGCTTTGCAACGACATCATCCGCGAGGAGGGTTCGGGTAGCGAAACCGCGCGCGCGGACCGCAGCAAGCTGCCGACGCCGCACGAGATCCGGCAGATTCTCGACCAGTACGTGATCGGCCAGGAGCCGGCCAAGAAGATCCTCTCGGTTGCGGTCTACAACCACTACAAACGGCTCGAGTCGGGCGCCAAGGACGACGACGTCGAGCTCGCGAAATCGAACATCCTGCTGATCGGGCCGACCGGGTCCGGCAAGACGCTGCTCGCGCAAACGCTCGCGCGGCTGCTCGACGTGCCGTTCGTGATCGCGGACGCGACGACGCTGACCGAGGCCGGCTACGTCGGCGAGGACGTCGAGAACATCATCCAGAAGCTGCTCCAGAAGTGCGACTACGACATCGAGAAGGCGCAGCGCGGCATCGTCTACATCGATGAAATCGACAAGATCTCGCGCAAGAGCGATAACCCGTCGATCACGCGCGACGTTTCCGGTGAAGGCGTCCAGCAGGCGCTTCTGAAGCTGATCGAGGGCACGATTGCGAGCGTCCCGCCGCAGGGTGGCCGCAAGCATCCCAACCAGGAATTCGTGCAGGTCGACACGACGAACATTCTGTTCGTCTGCGGCGGCGCGTTCGATGGCCTGGAAAAGATCATCCGCCAGCGCACGGCGAAAACCGGCATCGGCTTCGGCGCCGAAGTGGCATCCCCCGACGATCGGCGCAGCATGACGGTGCTATTGCGCGACACCGAACCCGAGGACCTGATCAAGTTCGGCCTCATTCCCGAGTTCGTCGGCCGCCTGCCGGTCGTCGCGACGCTCGACGAGCTCGACGAGGCGGCGCTGATTCAGATCCTGGTCGAGCCGAAGAACGCGCTGATCAAGCAGTACCACAAGATGTTCCGGATGGAAGGCGTCGAGCTCGAAATCCGCGAGCTCGCGTTGCGCGCCATCGCGCGCAAGGCCTTGGCGCGCAAGACGGGGGCGCGCGGGTTGCGCTCGATCCTCGAGCAGGTGCTGCTCGACGTCATGTACGACCTGCCGTCGATGTCGAATCTCGCGCGGGTCGTCGTCGACGAGTCGACGATCACCAACGACGGCAAGCCGCTCTTGGTGTTTGCCGACGCGCCCAAAGTGGCGGCGGCCGCGAAGTAGGTCCGGAACTATCTGCTGGATCAGCGTGTTAGCGTAGGTCGGCGAGCCCGGCCCCGCTTTTCCGGTTTCCGCCGGCGGCAAGCGCCGGTTCCGACCCAGCCGGCTCGTCCGTCGGGCCGATGGCGAAACTCATGCCGATTGTAGGAATGTCAACTTCCCCGGCACGCTCGCGACGGCGCCGGGTACCCTTCCTTGAAGGGTCCGCCCGCGGCCCCATGTAGACCGATGACTTCAATACCCGAGGCACGCATGCCCAACGACACCTCTCTCCCGGCCGGCATCACGACGCTCCCGCTGCTTCCGTTGCGCGACGTCGTCGTGTTCCCGCACATGGTGATCCCGCTCTTCGTCGGTCGCCCGAAGTCGATCAAGGCGCTCGACGCCGCGATGGACGCCGGCAAGCACATCCTGCTCGTCGCCCAGAAGCAGGCATCGAAGGACGACCCGACCGCGGCCGACCTCTACGAGATCGGCAGCGTCGCGACGGTGTTGCAGATGCTGAAGCTGCCCGATGGCACGGTGAAGGTGCTCGTCGAAGGCACGCAGCGCGCGCACATCCGCAGCATCGAAGAAGGCGGCGAATACCTGTCGGGACACACGCAGCCGATCCCCGGCGATCCCGGCACGGCGCATGAGGTCGAGGCGATGCGCCGCGCGCTTCTGACGCAGTTCGACGCGTACGTCAAGCTCAACAAGAAGATCCCGCCGGAAATTCTGACGTCGATGTCGGGCATCGACGACGGCGGCCGCCTTGCGGACGCGATCGCGGCTCATCTGCCGCTCAAGCTCGAGCAGAAGCAGCAGATCCTCGAAATGAGCGACGTCGGCAAGCGCCTCGAGCACCTGCTTGGCGTCCTCGAAGGCGAGGTCGACATCCTGCAGGTCGAGAAGCGCATCCGCGGCCGCGTGAAGCGGCAGATGGAGAAGAGCCAGCGCGAGTACTACCTGAACGAGCAGGTGAAGGCGATCCAGAAGGAGCTCGGCGAGGGCGACGAGAACGCCGACCTCGAGGAGATGGAAAAGAAGATCAAGGGCGCGAAGATGTCGAAGGAGGCCGAAGGCAAGGCGATAACCGAGTTGAAGAAGTTGCGGATGATGTCGCCGATGTCTGCCGAGGCGACCGTCGTTCGCAACTACGTCGACACGCTGCTGGGTTTGCCGTGGCGAAAGAAGAGCAAGATCAGCAAGGACCTCGCGAACGCGGTGAAAGTCCTCGACGCCGATCACTATGGCTTGGAGAAGGTGAAGGAGCGCATCGTCGAGTACCTCGCCGTGCAGCAGCGCGTCGACCGGCTGAAGGGGCCGATCCTCTGCCTCGTCGGTCCGCCTGGCGTCGGCAAGACGTCGCTCGGCCAGTCGGTCGCGAAGGCGACGGGACGCAAGTTCGTGCGAATGAGCCTGGGCGGCGTGCGCGACGAAGCCGAGATTCGCGGGCACCGGCGCACCTACATCGGCTCGATGCCCGGCAAGATCCTGCAGAACATGACGAAGGTCGCGGTGCGCAATCCGCTGTTCCTGCTCGACGAGGTCGACAAGATGGGACAGGACTTCCGCGGCGACCCGTCGTCGGCGTTGCTCGAAGTGCTCGATCCCGAGCAGAACAATACGTTCGTCGATCACTACGTCGAGGTCGAGTACGACCTCTCGGACGTGATGTTCGTCGCGACGGCGAACACGATGAACATTCCCGCGCCGCTGCTCGATCGGATGGAAGTGATCCGCCTTTCCGGCTACACCGAAGACGAGAAGATCGCGATCGCGAAGCAGTACCTTCTTCCCAAGCAGATCAAGAACAACGGTTTGAAACCCGAGGAGCTGCACGTCGCCGAAAGCGCGCTGCGCGACATCGTGCGCTACTACACGCGCGAATCGGGGGTTCGCAACCTGGAGCGCGATATCAGCAAGATCTGTCGCAAGGTGGTGAAGGCGCTGCTGCTCAGGCAAAGCGAAGGCAAGGCACGAAAGGCAAGAGGACCGGTCGAGGTCAACTCGAAGAATCTCGACAAGTATCTCGGTGTGCGCCGCTACACGTACGGCATCGCCGAACGCCGCAACCAGGTGGGGCAGGTCACGGGCCTCGCGTGGACCGAGGTCGGCGGCGACCTTCTGACGATCGAGTGCGTTGCGCTACCGGGCAAGGGCAAGACGACGTCGACCGGAAAGCTCGGCGACGTGATGAACGAATCGATCGCCGCCGCATTGTCGGTCGTACGTCACCGCTCGAAGCAACTCGGCATCGCGCCCGACTTCTACACGAAGACGGACCTCCACATCCACTTGCCCGAAGGCGCGACCCCGAAAGACGGCCCGTCGGCGGGAACCGCGATTGCAGCGTCGATGGTGTCGACGCTCACCGGCATTCCGGTGCGCTGCGACGTGGCGATGACCGGCGAGATCACGCTGCGCGGCGAGGTGCTGCCGATCGGCGGTCTCAAGGAAAAGCTTCTCGCCGCGGGACGCGGCGGCATCAAGACGGTGCTGATCCCGGAAGAGAACGTGAAGGATCTCGTCGAGATTCCGGACGAGATCAAGAATCGTCTCGACATCCATCCGGTGCGCTGGATCGAGCAGGTGCTGGAGCGCACGCTCGAGCGCCAGCCGGCGCCGATCGTCGAGGATGCGGAGAAGACGCAAGCGCCGGTGCCGCCTGGGCCCGCAGCGGCCCCCGACGACAAGAGCGCGGTCATCAAGCACTGATCGTTCCCACAAGCGGGGACGATATCGCGACTGCTCGCGCAAGTCGCGGTGCGAGCAATCGCGGTCACGCACGTCGCGCAAGTCTTGACACCGCGAAAACGCGAGGGCTATAAAGACCGGACCGCGCAGCGATCGCGTGCGCGAGGCAGAGCAGAACGGCGAGAGTCGTCATCTCGCGCGCCGCATTCCATCTCGAAAGGACGTTCCCGTGAACAAATCGGAAATGATCGACGCGATTGCGCGTCATGCCGACATCTCGAAGGCCGCCGCGGGGCGCGCCCTCGACGCAACGGTCGGCGCGATCAAGACGTCGCTTCGCAAGGGCGACATCGTCACGCTGGTCGGATTCGGCTCGTTCTACGTCGGCAAGCGCAGCCCGCGCGCGGGCCGCAATCCGCGCACCGGCGACGCGATCAGAATCAAGGGTGGAAAGGTGCCGAAGTTTCGCGCTGGCAAGGCGTTGAAGGATGCGCTAAACTAGCCCGTTTCGCCCGGGTGCTTAGCTCAGGTGGTAGAGCGTCGCCCTTACAAGGCGAATGTCGGCGGTTCGATCCCGTCAGCACCCACCATCGGCTGGCGAGAGTCGCGGACGAGTGCGCGCTCTGAAACAGTTTAGGGTCAGAGACGAAACTCGTGCGCGCGGTGTACGGATTGCGAAGCTGTAGCCCGAGTTTCGTCTCTGACCCTAAACTGTCAGAAGTCGTCGCTGACACTGCTTTGGTGTGCAGCATCCGGAGTGGTAGTTCAGTTGGTTAGAATACCGGCCTGTCACGCCGGGGGTCGCGGGTTCGAGTCCCGTCCACTCCGCCAACACCGACAAGGGCGAACGCGAGTTCGCCCTTGTTCACATTCGGGCAACGCCCGATAAGGTAATCGTGTCATGTTCGATCTTCTCCACAAGCACAAGACCGTCGCTCAGACCATCCTCGCTCTGGTCACGCTACCGTTCGTGTTCTTCGGCACGTATCAATACTTCACCGGCCGCGGCGATCAACAGACGGTCGCGAATGTCGGCGGCAACAAGATCTCGCAGCAGGACTTCGACGAGGCAATGGGCGACCAGCAGCAGCGCATGCGGCAGGCGCTCGGCGCGAGCTTCGACGCCGACACGTTCGATACGCCGCAGGTGCGCTATGCGCTGCTCGAGCAACTCGTCAACCAGCGACTGCTCGAAAACGAGGCGCGCGCGGGTCACTTCCGGGTCACCGACGCGCAGCTCGCGCAATTCATCGCCAGCCTTCCGCCGTTCCAGGAGAATGGCAAGTTCTCGCCAGAGCGCTACAAGGAGGTGCTTGCGAGCCAGGGCATGACGCCACTCGGCTTCGAGCAACGCGTGCGCGGCGATCTCGTGCTGTCGACGCTGCAGGACCCGATCGTCAACGGCAGCTTCGCCGCGCATTCGTCGGTCGCGCGCTATCTCGCGCTGCTCGATCAGAAGCGCGAGGTTGCGATCGTGCAAATCCCTGCCAACCCGTTCGAGAAGTCGATCAAGGTCAGCGACGAGGACGTGAAGGCGTTCTACGACAAGAATCAGAAGGCGTTCGAGACGCCTGAGATGGCGAAGATCGAATACCTGCTTCTGACCCAGGATGCGATCGCCGACAAGATCAAGGTCGATCCCGCCGAGGTGAAGCAGGCCTACGAGGCGAACGCGAAGCAGTACACGACGGCCGAGGAGCGGCGAGCGTCGCACATCCTGATCGCGGTGAAGAAGGACGCATCGCAAGCCGAAAAGGACGCGGCGAAGAAGAAGGCCACCGAGATCGCTTCGATGGCGCGCGCGAAGCCCGATTCGTTCGCCGAGCTCGCGAAGCAATATTCGCAGGACCCGGGTTCGGCGGCGCAGGGCGGCGATCTCGGCTCGTTCGCGCGCGGCGCGATGGTGAAGCCGTTCGAAGACGCCGTGTTCACGGCGAAGGTCGGGGACATCATCGGGCCCATCGAAACCGATTTCGGCTATCACGTAATCAAGGTGACTGGCATCACGCCGCCGCACGTGCAATCCTTCGACGAGGTGAAAGGGCGCATCGAAGCCGATCTCAGGCGCCAGAAAGCCGCGCAGAAGTTCGCGTCGGCCGCCGACCAGTTCCAGAATCTCGTTTACGAGCAGGCCGATTCGCTCGCGGGCGCGGCGAAAGCGCTCGATCTCGAGGTCGAGACGACGCCGTTCGTCACGCGCGACAAGGTGAAGGCGATCGCGATGGGCAGCGACAAGTTCGTGAGTGCGCTGTTTTCGCCCGAGTCGGTGCAGGGCAAGCGCAACACCGAAGCCATCGAAGTCGGACCGAATGCATTGATGGCCGGGCGCATCGTGGAGTACAAGCCGGCCGCGCCCAAACCGTTCGACGAGGTGAAGGACGAGATTCGCCAGCAATTGACACGCGCGCGCGCAAGCGAAATGGCGGCGAAGACGGGGCGCGAGAAGCTCGCGCTGCTCGCCGCGGGCAAGGACCCCGGCGTGACATTCGACAAGCCGGTGACGCTTGGCCGCAACCAGGTGCAGCCGGGCATAACCGCCGCGGCGCTCAAGGACATCTTCGAAACGGGCGATCGCAAGCTGCCTGCGTACACGGGCGCGCCGAACGAGCGTGGCGGATTCTCGATCTATCGCGTCGACAAGGTGATCGACGCGCCGCCGGCGGATGCGACAAAACTCGATGCCGCGTCCGCGCGCGTCGGCGGCGAAATTGGCCGCGAGTTGATGAATGCGTACCTTGCGAGTCTCAAGGCCGATACGACCGTGAAGATCAACGAGGCGATGCTGGAGAAGAAGCAGCAGTAAGCTCGAAAGAGGCCGACCTCCCCGACCGGGCAGTAGACGCCGCGCACTTGCGTTCGCACCATCGGATCTCCAACTTTACGGAGATCACGATGAACGAAGCTTCCCATTCCCCGCTTGCCGCGCTATCGGGCGCGATCGCGAACATCGTCCGCGGTGCACATCCGTCGATCGTCACCGTGCGTTCTCGCGGCGCACGCGCAAGCGGTTTCATCTGGCGTCCCGGTCTCGTCGTCACCGCTGACGAAGCGCTCGCCGACGAAGGACCGATCGAGGTCACGCTCGCGAACGGCGAGCGTGTCGCGGGGACGCTCGAGGGACGCGATGCAACGACCGACATCGCGCTGCTGCGTGTCGACGCGCCGGCTGCGCTACCGGTACCGCTCGTTTCGCATCCGGTCGACACCGGTTCGCTCGCGATCGTGGTCGGCGGCGCCGGCGGCAATGCGATTCCGGCGCTCGCGCTCGTCACGCACGCGGGCGCCGCGTGGAAGAGTCTGCGCGGCGGCGCGATCGACGCGCGAATCGAAATCGAGGCGGCGCTGCGTGACTCCGCGCAGGGTGCGCTCGTGCTCGACGCCGAGGGCCGCGCGATCGGCATGGCGGTGTTCGGCCCGCGGCGACGCGTGCTGGTCATTCCCGCGGCGACGATCGACCGCGTCGCGGCAACGCTCGATGCGCATGGCAAGATCGCGCGCGGTTATCTCGGGGTCGGTTTGCAATCGGTGCGAATCGGAAGCGACGCCGTTGGCGCGATGGTGATGAGCGTCGACGCCGACGGTCCGGGTGCTGCAGCCGGAATTCGCCAGGGCGACGTGATCGAGCGCTTCGACGAGCGCGCGCTCGAAGGGCTCGCGATGCTCGTGCGTGAGCTTGGTCCCGACAGCGTGGGCAAGTGCGTACGCGTCGCGGCGCGTCGCGCCGGCGAACCGATCGCGTTCGAGGTCACGATCGGCACGAGGCCCGACGCTTGACGCTCGACGCCACGCGTGATCCGATCGTTGTCGCCATCGCGGTCGACGATCCGCTGCTCGCCGATCGCATCGCATCAATCCTCGGCATGGTCGACGGCGTGCGCCTCGCTGCACGGAGCGAGGCCGCCGACCTCATCGTCGTTTCTCCAACGGAAGCGCCTGTCGAACCGACGATCGACGATAGGGAAACGACATCGTCGGAGCGGCCGATGGCGGCGCTTCTGACGCCGCGCGAGCGCGAAGTGCTTGCCCTCCTTGCCGAGGGCGCATCGAACAAGACGATCGCAAGACGTCTCGGCATCTCGGTGCACACGGCGAAATTCCATGTCGGGTCGCTGCTCGACAAGCTCGACGCAAGCGGTCGCACCGATGCCGTCACGCATGCCGCGCGCCTCGGCGTCATCGAACTTTAACGAAGGCTCCACCGATGAACGCCCGCGCACCGATCGATTTGGAAAGCGCGCGTATCGCCGAAGCACCGCTCGACGCCTATTCGCGCGTCGTCGCGCACATTGCGGACGGCGTGGGTCCCGCCGTCGTTCGCGTCGATGCGGCGCGCAACGGCCGGAGAGGCGGCATGGGCTCGGGCGTCGTCATCGCCGGCGACGGACTCGTACTCACGAACAGTCACGTCGTCGCGGGTACGCGTCGCGTGCGCATCACGCTGGCCGAGGGCCATGAAAGCGACGCGGACGTGATCGGCGACGATCCCGACACCGATCTCGCGCTGTTGCGCGGGGATTTGCCGCATGGCGCGCAGGGCGCGATCCTGAGCGATTCGAAAACGCTGCGCCGCGGCCATCTTGTGGTCGCGATCGGCAATCCGCTCGGATTCGAATCGACGGTGACGGCCGGCGTCGTGTCCGCGCTCGGCCGCTCGCTACGTTCGCAGAACGGTCGCTCGATCGACGATGTGATTCAGACGGATGCAGCGCTCAATCCCGGAAGCTCGGGGGGGCCGCTCGTATCGTCCGCGGGGCTCGTCGTCGGCATCAACACGGCGATGGTGGGCGGAGCGCAGGGACTGTGCTTCGCCGTATCGAGCAACACCGCGCACTTCGTGCTGACCGAGTTCCTCGCGCACGGCCGCGTGCGGCGCGCGCATCTCGGCATATCCGCCTACACGTTGCCGCTGCCGCGCAGGCTGGCGCTCGCGATCGGCGCCGGCCCGCATGCCGTGCGAATCGGCGAAGTCGAACCGAAGCGTCCCGCCGAGCGCGCGGGTCTTCGTAGCGGCGATATCATCGTCGCGCTCGATGGCCACTCGGTGACGGGCGCCGACGATCTGACGCGCCTGCTCGACGCGACGCGCATCGGTCGCTCGATCGCCGTCACGGTCGTGCGAAACGGCCGCGTCGAACGCGTCGAAGTGACGCCGCGCGAGCGATCGCCTTGACTCAATTGCACGCGAGCCCGTTCGCGCCCGTGAGCCGTGTCCATGATCGCTCAGCAGTGCGAGTCTACCGGACGCCTTCGATCGGCGATCCCGTCTCGCGGTGTTTCATTTGTTTCGCCAGGCGCTCGTCCACGGATGCGCTACGCTATCGCGTACCGACACGCACGAAAATCGCCATGAGCATCTATCGCGCGCCGCTTGCGGACATGCAGTTCGTGATGAACGAGGTCGCCGGGCTGCCGCAGATCGCGACGCTGCCGGGCTACGAGGATGCGACGCCGGACACGGTGGCCGCGGTACTCGAGGAAGCGGGCCGCTTCGCGACCGAAGTGCTCGACCCGCTCAATGCCGCAGGCGACAGGGAGGGCTCGAAGCTTCTTGCCGACGGCAGCGTGAAAACGCCGGAGGGATTCCGCAACGCCTACCTGCGCTTCGTCGAGGGCGGATGGAACGGCGTCAACAAGTCGATCGAGTATGGCGGCCAGCATCTGCCGCAACTCGTCGCAGCGGCGGTCGAGGAGATGTGGCACGCGGCCAACATGGCGTTCGATCTCTGCCCGCTTTTGACGCAGGGTGCGATCGACGCGATCGAGCTCGTCGGCACGCGCGAGCAAAAGATCCGCTATCTGCCGCCGATGGTGTCCGGAAAATGGACCGGCACGATGAACCTGACCGAACCGCAGGCGGGATCGGACCTCGCGGCAGTGCGCACGCGCGCCGAACCGCAGGGCAATGGCACGTGGAAGCTCTTCGGGCAGAAGGTCTTCATCACCTACGGCGAGCACGACCTTGCCGACAACATTGTCCATCTCGTGCTCGCGCGGACGCCGAATGCGCCGGAAGGCGTCAAGGGCATTTCGTTATTCATCGTTCCGAAGTTCCTGGTCAATGCCGATGGTTCGCTCGGTGCACGCAACGACGTGCATTGCGTCTCGCTCGAGCACAAGCTCGGCATTCACGCGAGCCCGACCGCCGTGCTCTCGTACGGCGACCATGGCGGCGCGATCGGCTATCTCGTTGGCGAGGAGAATCGCGGCCTCGAATACATGTTCATCATGATGAACCAGGCGCGCTTCTCCGTCGGGATGGAAGGCGTCGGCTTGTCCGAGCGCGCGTATCAGCGTGCCGTCGCCTACGCGCGCGAGCGCGTGCAGGGCAAGCCGGTCGGCGCGGAGAAGCAGCCGAAATCTTCGACGATCATCGACCATCCCGACATCCGGCGCATGCTGATGACGATGCGCGGCTACACCGAGGCGATGCGCGCGCTCGGGTACGTGATAGCGGCCGCGATGGACAACGCGCGCCATTCGCCCGACGCGGCGCAGCGCGCGCAACATCAGGCGTTCGTCGACCTGATGATTCCGGTGGTGAAGGGCTGGTGCACCGAGACGGCTCAGGAAGTCACGTATCTAGGCATCCAGGTGCACGGCGGCATGGGGTTCATCGAGGAGACCGGCGCGGCGCAGTACGCGCGCGACGCGCGGATCATCACGATCTACGAGGGCACGACCGGCATCCAGGCGAACGATCTCGTCGGCCGCAAGACGGTGCGCGACGCCGGCGCCACCGCGCGGGGCGTTGCCGCGCAAATCGACAGGGCCGCCGCGCATCTGGCATCGCATGCCGATGCATCGCTCAATGCGATCGGCGTGCGTCTTGCCGCCGCGACGGCCGCGCTGCAGAACGCCATCGACTGGATGGTCGAGACGGGCGCGAGCAACGCTCGCATCGCGTACGCGGGATCGGTGCCTTATCTGAAGCTTTGGGGCGTCGTTGCCGGCGGCTGGCAGTTGGGCCGTTCGGCGCAGGCAGCCGTCGACAAGCTCGCTAAGGGTGAAGGCGACAGCGCGTTCATGCGCGCGAAGGTCGCGACGGCGCAGTTTTACGCGCAGAGCCTGTTGCCGCAGGCCGATGCCTATGCCGAGGCGGTGATCAACGGCAGCCCGACGGTGCTGGCGCTCGAAGCAAGCGAGCTTTGATGATGCTGGCGCGTTGGATCAGCGTGCCAAACCTTCGCTGCGTCCGAAGTCCTCGAGCGCGAGCAACATCGGGTCCGGGCCGACCTTGAACGGTCCGGTGAACGGGTGGTCGATGCAGATGATCACCAGCAACCCGGAAAAGATCAGCACCGACAGCGCGCCGGTCATCAGCGTTTGCGCGCGCAGGTTCTCGGTGCCGAAGAAGAACGTGAAGCCGATGGTGAGGACGCCGCCGACGACGAGCACGAGCCAGATGACGCCCGGCACCGCGCCCGAGGCCTTGACGAGCCGCTCGCGCCGCGCCTCGGTCACTGCGGTCAATTGGTTCAGCATGGCCGTCATGAGCGCTGCTTCGCGCTGATCGGACGGCGCATACCCATCGACCGCGTAGTAGAGCGCGTTCAACGCGCGCGTCACCGCGGGGCTCGGCCTGCCGCGCGACATCGCCGGCCAGTCCTCGGCGATCGCGGTTTCGAGATAACGCGTGAGAAGCGCGCGTAACTGCGCGCGCGGCGCGGGGCTCGTGCCCTCGACGATGCGATAGATGTTCACGAGCGAGCCCGCCTCGCGCGCGACATCGGATTCGGCGTCGCTGAACTTCTCCCATACGACGAGCACCGCGAAGGCGAGGAGCACCGCGTAGAGGACGCCAACCGTCGCGAACTTGAATCCCGCGACCTCGTTGTTTATCCGAAGCCGTGCAAGCGGTACGCGCCGGCGAATCAGGCATGTGCCGGCCATCGCGAGCGCCGTCGGCACGACGATGATCAGGAAACCGGATGCCCACAGCGGCAGCGATGTCAACCACATCGTCGACCCCCTCGTTTTGTCGTGGCTATGAGACGCGGCCTGCATTGTTCATCGTTGCACCGGCGCCCGCAAGATGTCGACCCGATCCCGCCTTCGGGAACTGCCGCAGCGAGGCGCGCGTCTGAACGCTGCGGGTATAGCCACATTCGTTACGTACCGACGAGATACCGATGATTGCGCTGGTTCGCGTTCTGGCCGTGATGTCGGCCTTGCTGCTGGTTTCGACGGTCGGTGCGCAGGTCGTGGCCGACAGCAACGGCGTCGTTCCCCCGATGGGGCCCGGGCCCTATCCGGTCGCGTGCAGCAACGTCCAGCAGGATTTCTCGCGCGTCGCGCCGGGTAGCGATGCGACCGCGTACTGGGAAGGGCGGCAGGGCTACGTGACGGACCTGCTCGTCGATCCGGCGCACTCGTTCGTCATGAACGTCACGATGCCGGACAACGGCGATCTGTACGGCGATTTCAGCAATCGCACGGTGACGTTCGCGTCGCTCGTCTGCTATCCAACGTCGACGACGAACACGCGCCCGGACTATCCGCTACCCGACGGCAAATCGGTGCCGCATATGCAGCGCGACGCCGATCCGCCGATCTTCGCGACCGATCGCCCGAGCTACCCGGCGCTGCTCTTCTCGGTGGGGCTCGGCGGCAGCCCGCTGTCCGGCGACTACATCGACGCGCTGACGCTGTTCGCGAGCTACGGTTACGTTGTGATCGCGCCGTTTCCAGGTGACGCGCGGGTCAGCGACATCCAGATCGCCACGCTTTCCGACGTCATCAACGCGCTGATCGATTTCTCGAGCTACACGGCGCTCCAGTCGGTGCGGCCGCAGGCGCTCGAGGCGTCGTTGAACGCGGTGCTCGCCGATCCGAATTTCGCGCCGCGCATCGATGCGAACGAGATCGGCGGTTTCGGCGCGAGCCTCGGCGGCGAATCGCTGCTTCTGATGCGCGGAGCGCGCCTCACCGTGTCGCCTGGTTTGTCGTCGCAAGCGGTGATGAACGATGCGCGTCTCAAGGCCGCCGTCGGCTACGTTCCTTATTTCGGCCAGCCGATCCTGCCCGCGTTCGGGCGCGACGAGGAGGGGCTTTCCGACGTCGCTATGCCGTATCTCGCCATTTCCGGCAGCGCGGATACCACTGCGCCCGCGATCGTGACGGGCCTTGGCATGGCGAATCTTCCGAACGCGCGCGAGTTCGTCGTTCTGCAAGGCGTTTCGCACTCGTTCGACGTGCCGTCGTCGCCGGACATCTTCACTTGGTCGCTTATCTATCTGGCCGCGTACGTGCAGAACGATCCGCTCTCGCGCGCGACGAGCGCACGAATGACGAGCGTCGCCGGCGGAGGCGACGACGTGCTGCTGCTCGATCGCGCCGAGCCATTGCCGCCCGGGCCCGGCGAGCAGACATCGATCGAGTACTACAACCCGAGCCTCGATCACTACTTCATGACGTCGCTTCCAAACGAGATTTCGATCCTCGATGCCGGGGTCGCGATTCCCGGATGGCAGCGCACGGGCTATGCGTTCAACGTTTTCTCGATCGATGCTGACATCGGCGCGCCCGCCTGTCGCTTCTTCGGCAAGCCCGGCGTCGGCCCCAATTCACATTTCTTCACGATCCTGCCCAACGAATGCGCGGACGTGATGAACAACCCGCTATGGATCTTCGAGGGACTGGTCTTTCGCGTGGAAGGACCGGACGTGAACGGCAATTGCGTCGCGGACCGCGTGCCGGTCGTGCGCATGTACAACAACGGCAAAGGGGGTGAGGCCAACCATCGCTACCTGACAAGCCACAGCGAGATTGCCGCGATGCTGTTGCAGGGCTGGATCATCGAGGGGGTCGTGTTCTGCGCGCCGCCGTAACGGCTTGAAACGCTGTGGCAATCCGTGGCATCCTTGGCTTCTGCGGCGCTTGGCTCGCGCTGCTTATGACAAGCGAGTGCGCGGGGGACGCGGTGTCGATCTACGGTGGAAGGCGGGGCTGGAGCGATCTCAACGACGTCGTGCAGCCGATTCCTCGGCCACGGATGGCCGAACCGCCGGCGGCGCTGGCGCACGCGAGGACGACCGACTGGTCGAGCGTGCGCAAGGCGAGGCCCGCCGATTATCTGTTGCCGTTGAGCGAGAAGTGGTTCGACGCCCTTCCGTCGGAAGTGGCGCCATGCGCGCTCGCGAGCCAATACCCGCGCATCGTCAATCTGATCGCGGCGCAGTGGAACGACCACCAGATCACGCCGGAACTCTTCGAGGAGTTGCTCGGCGATCGTCGCGGAGGGCGCGCGGGCTTCCCGCCCGCGGTGCGGCGTGATCTTCTGAGCCTGCAGGAGTTCTGGTACAGCGGCAAGATCAGCGCTCGCTGACGCTGCCGATTAATGTCTGCGCGCTCGTTCGCGGCGCGACGATGATGTCGCGCTCGCGTCACCAGCCGGTCATCGCCGCGAGCCGATCGAACAGCGCAGGCGCGCTGGCGAGCACCGTGCCGCCGGCCCGCAATCCTCGCTCTCCCGGATAGGGAAGCACTTGCCCGCCGGCTTCCTCGACCATCAAAAGCCCCGCGCTCGCGTCCCACGGATGCATGTGGGCTTCGAGGTACGCGTCGAAGCGTCCGGCGGCGACGTGCGCGAGCATCAGCGCACCGGCGCCGTGGTCCTTCACTTCGGCGCCGCTTTCGAGCAGCATGCGGCGAAGGCGCAGATGCGCATCGACGTCTTGCCGGCGGACGTAGCCGTGCCCGAGCAGCGCGCGATCGATCGATCCGCAGGTCGAGACGCGCATCGGATGCCCGTCGGCCGGACTACCCTCCGGGCTACGCGCTTCGGGGCTGATTCGCGCTCGGGAGCGGTCCTTCGCGCTCATGTACGCGCCGCGTCCGGCCAAGGCGACGAAAAGCTCGTCGGCCGCCGGATCGTAGATCACGCCGATGCTTCGCACGCCCTGATGGAGGAAGGCGATCGACACGCACCAGTAGCGAACGCCATGCACGAAGTTCAGCGTTCCGTCGATGGGATCGATGAGCCACGTGCATTCCCCGATGTCGCCACCGGTTTCCTCGCCTAGCATCGCGTCATCCGGAAACGCATCCGCGAGTCGCGTTCGACAAAGCGCTTCGACGTTGCGGTCGGCGATGCTCACCCAATCCTGCGCGATACCTTTCGATTGCGCCTCGTAGTCGAGCTCGCGAAGGAAATAGCGCAACGCGAGGGCCCCGGCTTCGCGCGCGAGCGCGACGGCGAAACCGATGCGCGCGTCGAAATCCATGGTCTTGGTCCTGTTGCCGATCGTCGAGGTTGCGAACCCTTTACGCGAGTGCCTTGCGCCCGCCCGGTAATATTCCGCATCGTGCACGCAACGTCAAACGCCAAGATAACGAGAATGCGAATCGGCATCGACCTCGGTGGGACGAAAACCGAGATCGTCGTCCTCGACCAACATGGCAATGCAAGGCTTCGCCGCCGCGAGCCCACGCCTCCCAACGATTACGAGGCGATGCTCGGCGTCGTGGAGCGGCTGGTGCGCGACGCGGAACGCGAATGCGGCGTCTCGCCCGGCAGCGCGCGCGTCGGGATCGGCACGCCGGGATCGATCTCGCGCGCGAGCGGCCTTTTGCGCGGCTCGAACTCGGTGTGCATGAACGGCAAGCCGGTCAAACGCGACTTCGAAGCGCGGCTTGCGCGTCCGGTCGCCATTGCGAACGACGCGAATTGCTTCGCACTGTCGGAAGCGACCGACGGCGCGGGACGCGGTGGCGATGTCGTTTTCGGCGTGATCCTCGGGACCGGGGTCGGAGGAGGTTTCGTCATTCACGGACGCGTGCTCGAAGGCGTGAACGGCATCGCGGGCGAATGGGGTCACAACCCGCTGCCGTGGCCCGAGAGCGACGAGCGTCCCGGTCCGTCGTGCTTTTGCGGACGGAGCGGATGCATCGAGACGTTCATCTCGGGACCTGGGCTGCTGCGCGATCACTACGCGCATGGCGGACGCGAATCGTCGACGCAGGCGATCGTCGACTCGGCGCTCGCCGGCGATCGCGCGTGCGAAGCGACGCTTGTACGCTACGAAGAGCGGCTGGCGCGCGCGCTTGCACACGTGATCAACCTCGTCGATCCCGAGGTCATCGTGCTCGGTGGGGGCATGTCGAATGTCGAACGCTGGTACGACTCGGTGCCGAGGCTCTGGACGCGTTTCGTGTTCAGCGATCGCGTCGACACGAGGCTCGTTCGTCACGTGCACGGTGATTCGAGCGGCGTGCGCGGCGCGGCGTGGCTTTGACAGATCGACAATTTCCGCGACCTTTGCGGCTTCGTCTTACAAGTTCGCCAAGACGCCGCCGACAGCCTGGAAACGCCGGTTTCCTTACGATGATCGCGTGGCATCGGCAATCATCGGAGGAAAGGTATGAGCAACATTGCTCTGAAAGCTGCGCTCGGCATCGCCGGTGTCGCGTTCGCGACGACGGCGGGGGCGCAGGTGACGCTTTACGCGCACGAGAATTTCCACGGCGAGCAGTTCACCGTAAACGGCCCGGTGCGGAATCTCGAACGCGCCGGATTCAATGATCGCGCGAGCTCCGTCGTCGTCGACGGGGGCGATTGGCAGGTGTGCGACGATGCGCGCTTCAACGGGCGCTGCGTGGTTCTGCGGCCTGGCGAATATCCGACCCTCGATCGAATCGGTCTCGACAACGAGATCTCGTCGATCAGGCCGGTCGAGGGGCGCTATGGCTACAACGAGGATCGCAGCGACCGCTACGCGTCTCGAGATCGCGGCGAGCAGCTTTACGAAGCGCCGGTGACGTCAGTGCACGCCGTTGTCGGGCCTCCCGAGCAGCGCTGCTGGGTCGAGCGTCGCGAATTCACCGGCGACGTGAACGTGCCGGGCGCGATCGCGGGCGCCGTGATTGGTGGCGTGCTCGGCAATCAGATCGGTCATGGACATGGGCGTGATCTCGCGACCGCGGGCGGTGCGATCGCGGGCGCGGCAGTGGGCGGAAGCGTCGGGAGCGACCAGGGTTACGGCGGCGACATCGAGCATTGCCGGACGGCCGGCAACTACGATCATCCCGACTACTGGGATGTGACGTATTCGTTCCACGGCGTACAGCATCGGATTCAGATGTCATCTCCGCCGGGCGATGCGATCGCGGTAAACGCGGCAGGCGAACCGGCGATGTGACGCGCATTCGCGTGTGAAGACGAAAGCGGTCCTTCGGGGCCGCTTCGTATTTGTTCTTTACGGTCCGTTGAGGATGCGGACCGCAGTGCCGACTCGCAGCAGTAGAAACGAAGGCGCCCACGGTCTTGCAAAAATTACATCCCGCGATAATTCGGGCCGCCGCCGCCCTCCGGCGGCACCCACCGGATGTTCTGCAGCGGATCCTTGATGTCGCAGGTCTTGCAGTGCACGCAATTTTGCGCGTTGATCTGCAATCGCCGTCCGCCCTTGCTCGACGCATCGACGAACTCGTAAACGCCGGCTGGGCAATAGCGCGCCTCGGGCCCGTCGTACGTGTGCAGATTCACGTCGATCGGAATCGATGGATCGCGCAATTGGAGATGCACCGGCTGGTCTTCTTCGTGGTTGGTGTTCGATAGATAGACCGACGACAATCGATCGAACGTGATCGCGTTGTCGTAGCGCGGGTACGCGATCTCCGGAGTCTCGGCCGCCGGTCGCAGCGACTCGTGATCGGCACGGCGGTGATGCATCGTCGACGGGACGAGCGACTTCAATCCCAGGTCGTGCAGCCACATTTGCATGCCGCCGAGCAGCGTGCCGACGCGCGTGCCGTAGCGCAGGCCCGGCTTGACGTTTCGCACGCTGAAGAGATCGTCGTGCACCCACGATGCGCGCCATGAAGTCTCGTACGCGTCGAGGACGTCGTGCGAACGCCCTGCGACGATCGCCGCGAACGCGGCCTCGGCGGCGAGCATGCCGGTCTTCATCGCGTTGTGCGAACCCTTGATGCGCGGCAGGTTGACGAAGCCCGCCGCGCAGCCGACGAGCGCACCGCCGGGAAAGACCAGCCGCGGCACCGACTGCAATCCGCCTTCGTTGATCGCGCGCGCGCCGAACATGACCCGCTTGCTGCCCTCGAGCATCGGGCGGATCGCGGGATGCAGCTTGAAGCGCTGAAACTCGTCGTACGGCGAAAGATGCGGATTCGCGTAGTCGAGATGCACGACGAAGCCGATCGCGACGTTGCGCTCGGCGAAGTGATACACGAACGAGCCGCCGCCCGTCGCATCGTCGAGCGGATAGCCGAGGCTGTGGAGGACGAGGCCCGGACGGTGACGATCCTTCGCGACTTCCCAAAGTTCCTTGATGCCGATGCCGTACTTCTGCGGATCGACGCCGTCGCGAAGCGAAAACCGATGCATCAGCGATTGCGAAAGCGAGCCGCGGCAGCCCTCGGCGAGAAGCGTGTAGCGTGCGCGCAACTCCATACCTGCCTGATAGCAGGGCTTGTGCGAGCCATCCTTCGCGACACCCATGTCGCCGGTCGCGATGCCCACGATTTCGCCTTGCTCGCCGAACAGTGCCTCGGTCGCGGCGAATCCCGGATAGATCTCGACGCCGAGCGTTTCGGCCTGCTGCGCGAGCCAGCGACAAAGATCGCCGAGGCTGCAGATGAAGTTGCCGTGATTGCGCATCAGCGGCGGCAGAAGCGCTTCCGGAACGCGGAACGCGTGTTGCGCGGTCAGATAGAGAAACCGATCTTCGGTGACCGGCGTCACCCGTTGCGCGGCGTTCGCGCGCCAATCGGGCAGCAACTCGTCGAGGGCGCGCGGATCGATGACGGCACCCGACAGGATGTGCGCGCCGACCTCGGAACCCTTCTCGACGATGCACACCGACACGCCGCGCGCATTTTGCGCGGCGAGTTGCTTCAGGCGAATCGCGGCCGCGAGGCCGGCGGGGCCGCCGCCGACGATCACGACGTCGTATTCCATCGCTTCGCGCGTCATCGAGAAATCGTCCCGCCCGCGCTTGTTCGAGCCCCCACGCTCGCTTCGCTCGCTGCCCCCAAGGGGGCGCAATTCGCGCCTCGAGGCGGCGCAGCGGCGCTCATTCGCGCGAAATGCGTCAATTATAATGACGCGCGCTTATGCGAACGCGATCGCGCCAACGCGAACGGAAGGCTTCGATGCAACCCGGCGCATCGCGATGACGCTGCTTGCGATCGTGATCGCGCTGGCGCTCGAGCAATGGCGCTCGTTCGAGTGGCGGGTATCCGTCGAGCATGCGTTCGTTGCCTACGCGGGCGCGCTCGAGCGACGCCTGAATGGCGGAACACTGGGGCAGGGCGTCGTCGCGGCGATCCTTGCGATCGCGCCGCCGGTGATCGTGGCGGCCGCGATCTTCTTTTGGCTCGATCGCGTCCATCCGTTCCTCGGGCTCGTCTTCGACGCGCTCGTGCTCTACGCGCTGATGGGCTTTCGCCGCTTCAGCCATGCGGTATCCGCGATCATTTCCGCACTGAAAAGCGCCGACATTGCCGGCGCACGACGCGCGCTCGCGTCGTGGGATGGATCGGTCGCCGTGGACCTTTCGAGCCAGGAGATCGCGCGGATCGCCATCGAGCGCGGTCTCGCGGACGCGTATCGCCAGGTGTTCGCGGTGATGTTCTGGTTTGTCGTATTGCCCGGGCCAGCAGGCGCCGTGCTGTACCGCGCGAGCGCGCTGCTTGCGTTGGAATGGAAGGGAGGGTTGCAAGCCAGCGACGTCGCTGCGTTGCCGCGCTCGTTCGCGCTGTTCGGGCGCGCGGCGCAGATCCTTCTTCGCATCCTCGACTGGATTCCGTCGCGCTTGACGGCGCTGTCGTTCGCTGCGGTCGGCGACTTCGAGGACGCCGCGTTCTGCTGGCGCACGCAGGCGACGACGTGGCCGGATGCCTACGGTGGCGACGCGATAGGCGCGGTGCTCGCGAGCGGCGCCGGTGCGTTAGGCGTGCAGCTCGGCGGCGCGCGGCCGGGACACGTTGGCGCGTCGCGTCCGGAGATCGGCATCGGCGACGTGGTCGAGCCTGAAGTGCTGCCTTCGGGCGTCGGTCTCGTCTGGCGCGCGCTCCTGCTGTGGCTCTTGCTCGTGTTCCTGCTGTCGCTCGCGAATTGGGCGGGGTAAAGGGCTGGAATCGGGGTCGAGATCGTGATGCTGCGCGTCACGATCGACCCCGAGCTCTGTTCGCTTCGCGGATCAACCGTTGCAGCAGCGCGACTCGCTGCGGCGCAACGCGTCCCTCGGCAAGCGCCAACTGCACCGCGCAGCCCGGCTCGCGATCGTGCCGGCAGTCGCGGAAACGGCATTGCGTCACGAGGCCGCGCAACTCGACGAACGCGTGCGCGATCGCTTCGGGTGTGCAATGCGCGAGCCCGAACACTTTCATGCCGGGCGAGTCGACAATCCAGCCGTCTTCGCATCGATAAAGCGCCGCCGACGTCGTCGTATGCCGTCCACTTCGCAATGCTTTCGATAACTCGCCGGTGCGTGCGTCGGCTGAAGGCAGCAGCGCATTGATCAGCGTCGACTTGCCCATGCCCGATTGACCGATGATGACGCTGCGCTCGCCGCGCACGCGCGCCGCGAGCGATGCCACGTCGCCAAGCGCCGAAACGATCACCAACGGATAATCGAGCGCTGCGTAAGGTTCGAAGCGTTTCGCGAACGCACCGCTTTCCGGCAGATCGGCCTTGTTCAGAACGAGAACGAAGCGGCACCGTTCGGTTTCCGCCGCGACGATCCAGCGATTCAGCAGATGCTCGTCTACCGGCACATCGGACGCGATCACGCCGATCACCTGCGTTACATTGGCGGCGATCAACTTCTGTTTGAACGCATCGGATCGGTAGAAGAGGCTTTGCCGCGGCGCGAGTGCGACGATGGCCGCGCCCTGCTCACGCGATACCTCGACGCGATCGCCGCACGCGATCGACGTTGCGCGCCCCTTGAGCACGCACTCGATGATTTCGCCCGCATCGAGATCGACGCAGTAATGACGCCTTTGCACGGCGACGACGAGACCGCTTTGTGTCCTTCCAAGCGGCGCGCTTGCCTTCGCCACCACTGGCCGGGCGTCGGCTTACGCGAACAGCGATTCGGTCTTCGCCGCGCAGACGACGTCGTTTTGCGTGATGCCGCCGGCGTCGTGCGTCGACCACGCTACGACGCAGCGGTTGTACGAGACGGTGAGGTCGGGGTGGTGATCCTCGCGGTTCGCGATCCACGCAAGCGCGTTGACGAAGCCGATCGTCTCGTGGAAGTTAGCGAACGCGTACGTCTTCGTAAGCCGGCCCGCGCTTTCGGCCCAGCCGGGCAGGTTCGTCAGGTGCGATTTAACGTCGGTCACGGAGAGCTTCGCGGCGCCCGCGCGGCAGTGCTGTCCAGCGAGCGCGCGTAACGGATCGGAAAGCGGTCGAAAGTCGGTGGTCATCGTGGTCGCCTTGGTCAATTAGCGAAGGGATGGCGCATCATCCACCCGCACCGGAAGGAGCAAGCGCGGTCAATCGCGCGACGCGCACCGCAGCCGGTGGATGGGAATCGTAGAACGCCGAGTGCAGCGGATCGGGGGTAAGCGTCGCCGCGTTGTCCTCGTAGAGCTTGATCAGCGCCGCGACGAGCGCGCTGGCCGACGCGTGTCGCGCCGCGAAGGCATCGGCCTCGAATTCGTGGCGACGTGAATACGCAGCGGCGAGCGGCGCGAGCACGAACGTAAACACCGGGAGGGTGAGCATGAAAAGCGCGAGCGCAACGCCTGGCCGCGCCATGGCGAAGGCGACGTCGGTGGCCGGGATGCCGAGCCCCGCGTAGAACCATGGCGCGCGCGCAAGCCACGCGAGGAGTGCCAGGAGCGCGAGCGAGAACGCCGCCGACCAGACGACGCGCTTCACAACGTGACGCAGCCGGAAATGGCCGAGCTCGTGCGCGAGCACCGCTTCGATCTCTTCGGGATCGAGGCGCGCCAGCAACGTATCGAAGAAGACGACCCGCTTCGCGCGCCCGAAGCCGGTGAAATAGGCGTTGCCATGGCCCGATCGCTTCGAACCATCCATCACGAACAAACCCGACGCCTTGAAGCCGCAGCGCGCGAGCAATCGTTCGATGCGTTCGCGCGCGGCGCCTGCCGGCAGCGGCGAAAAACGGTTGAAGAGCGGCGCGATCACCGTCGGATAAAGAACGAGCACGAGAAGCTGGAATGCCATCCATGCGATCCAGACGAAAAGCCACCAAAATGCGCCGGCGCGATCCATCAGCCACAGCACGACGAAGACGAGCGGCAAGCCGAGCGCCGCCGCCACGGCGAGCCCCTTCGCGAGATCGGCGAGCCAGGTCGCGAGCGTCGTCCTGTTGAAGCCGAAGCGCTCCTCGATTCGAAACGTACGCCACCACGAGAAGGGCAGCGACACGATGCCGGCGATCAGCGCGACGCCGCAAAGGAGCACGACGTCGCGCAGGAGCGGCGACAACGCGAGACGCTGCGTGAGCGACAGCAAAAGCCCGAGTCCGCCGCCTTCGGTCAGCAGCAAAAGCAGGATTGTGTCGATGCCGGTTTCGACCATGCCGAAGCGCTGCTTCGCGATCGTGTAGTCCGCGGCCTTGCGGTGCGCCACATCGTCGATGCGCGCGGCGAACGCGGGCGGCGTCGCGACGCGATGCACGCGCACGTGCGCGATCTGCCGCGTGGCGAGCCAAACCCGGAGCCATAGCGTGCAGGCGACGGCGAGAACGAACAGGACGGCAAATGCGCTCGAGGTCACGGCAACCGGCGCGCGCGGAGAGCGGCGCGGTCCTCACGTACAATGCGATCACTCATTTTACCGCTCGTTGCAACGACACTGACGCTCGCTTTGGCACAAGATCCCAATCGGCTGATCTGGATCGACCTCGAAATGTCGGGACTTCGACCCGACACCGACCGCATCCTGGAAGTCGCGCTCGTCGTCACCGATCACGCGCTCGATACGATCGCGCAAGCGCCCGTGTGGGTCGTACACCAAGCCGATGCGATACTCGATGCGATGGATGCATGGAATCGCGCAACGCACGCGCGCTCCGGGTTGATCGACCGCGTGCGCGTTTCGACAGCGAACGAGCAGGAGGTGGAAGCCGAGGCACTCGAGTTTTTGCGCGAGCACGTGCCGGCGAAGACGTCGCCGATGTGCGGCAACACGATCTGCCAGGATCGCCGATTTTTAGCGCGCTTCATGCCCTCGCTCGAAGACTGGTTCCATTACCGCAATCTCGACGTATCGACGTTGAAGGAGCTCGCACGCCGGTGGAAGCCCGAACTCGTGAAGGGCGTGGCGAAGGAGGGCCGGCACGAAGCGCTCGCCGACGTGCTCGAATCGATCGCCGAGCTTCGCTACTACCGCGACAATTTCCTGCGCCTGTGATGCGTCGGGAAGGCGCGATCACTCGCATGGTCCGGTGAACTTCTGCAGCGTCTGCGGATCGCCCCGCATCGAGCGCCGCGTTCCCGACGGCGACTCGCTTCCGCGCGACGTTTGCGCGCAATGCGGTGCGATCCACTACCAGAACCCGAAGATCGTCGTCGGATGCCTGCCCGAGTGGGGCGAGTGCGTGTTGCTTTGCCGTCGTGCGATCGAGCCGCGGCACGGCCTGTGGACGCTGCCAGCGGGATTTCTCGAGAATGGGGAGACGCTGACGAGCGGCGCGCTGCGCGAGACGCTCGAGGAAGCGGACGCGCGCGTCGCGGTGGGCGAGCTCTACACGGTGATCAGCCTGCCGCAGATCAACCAGGTGTATATGATGTTTCGTGCGCGTCTTCTCGATCTCGATTTCGGCCCAGGGCCCGAAAGCCTCGAAGTGCGGCTCTTCGACGAAAGCGAGATTCCGTGGGAATCGCTCGCGTTTCGCACGATCGCGCGCACGCTTCGCAACTACTTCCTGGACCGGCGCCTTGCTGCTTTCAAGCTGCATGTGAGCGCGATCGAGCGCCGCACGCCGATCACGCCCGATCTGCTCGGCGCGGCCTGAACGACTGCCTGACTCGCTCGGTCGCAAACCTTACGCGGCAGGACGGGTGACGGCTTTGCGGCGCACCTGCTCGAACTGACGCTGCAGGCTGTCCATCTCGTCATCGGACAGCGATTCCAGGTTGATCAGGCTCGACCGAGCGTTGCCGATCGCGCGAAGCAATTCGTCGAGCTTGAGCTGCGTTGCTTTCGTATCGCGGTTCTGACTGCTCTGAATGATGAACACCATCAGGAACGTCACCACGTTCGTGATCGTGTTCGCGATGAGTTGCCAGCCGTTGGAGAAGCCGAACAGCGGGCCGGTAACGGCCCAGACCACGATGAAGACCGCGGCGATGAAGAACGCCCACGGCGCGCCGAAGGCGTCGGCAAGAACGTGGGCGACTCTGCGAAACCAGTCGTTCATGTGGGCTCCCAAGGCGGGCCTCTCCGAGTACGTTCGCGCGAAAGCAATGCAGACCTCGCACGACCAGGAGGCGATGCAGGCTATGACAACGCGAGGGGCGGCAAAGATCGGCGCGCTTTGGCGTGGTATCGCCCGGCCGACGCTGATCGACACTACAAAGGGGTCGGAGACGACTTCTGGAAAGACCAATGTAGGGTCAAAACACCACTTTCCGAAAAATCCGGAAACGGGTGTCTGACCCCACGGCCCCTTACTTCAGGATGCCCAGCTCCCTGTAATACTTCGCCGCGCCTGGATGCAACGGAATCGGCATCGCTTGCGTCGCGTTGTGGATGTCGATCGCCTTCGCCGCCGGATGCGCGGCAACGAGCTGATCGAGATTCGTCCAGAGCGCCTTCGTCATGCCGTAGACAACGTCGTCGCTGACGCCGTCCTGCGTCACGAGAAAATTCTGCACGGCCGCGGTCGGAACGTCGGCGGGCTGGCCATCGTACGTATTCGCGGGAATGAGCGCCGGAACGTACGCGGGGTCGTTGATCTTCTTGATCACGCTTTCCGGAATCGGTACTACGACCGTCGGCACTGTCGCCGCAAGGTCGCGAATCGAGGTAATCCCAAGTCCTCCCGACTGCAGCGTGGCGTCGATCTGGCGGTTTTTTATGAGCTCGACCGATTCGCCGAACGGCAGGTACTCGACCTTCGCGAAATCCTTGTATTCGATCCCGGCGGCATGCAGCACGGCGCGCGCGTTGAGCTCGGTGCCCGAGTTCGGTGCGCCGACCGAAATCCTTTTGCCCTTCAGATCGCCGAGCGTCTTCACGCCGGAATCGGCGCGCGCGACGATCTGAATGTAGTTCGAATAGATCGCCGCGATGCCGCGAAGCTTCTTGAGTGGCGCCCGGAAGCCCGCTTCCTCGTCGCCCTTCCATGCCTGCGACAGCGCATCGCCGAGCGCGAACGCGAGCTCGCCGCGGCCGGCTTGCAGCAGATTCAGGTTCTCGACCGACCCCTTGGTCGCCTGCACGGACGTCTTGATGTTCGGCATCGTGTTGCCGATCGCCGTCGCGAGCGCGACGCCGAGCGGGTAGTAAGGGCTGCTCGTACTGCCGGTCAGGACGTTGACGAAGGCGCTCGCGGCAAGTGCGATCGGTGCGACGAATGCGGCTGTCGCGGCGATCAGCGCTGCCAATGCGTGGCGATGAGCCATTCGATTCCTCCTGGGACTTTCGGCATCGGCAGATCGCCGGCCGCTATCGACGCAAAACGCCGCGAAGGGCGGCGCGCGTACGAGGCAATTATAAAGTCATGCTCTCGAACGCCGAGATGCGCGGATGCGACCTGCGACCGCTGCCAACGGATCGAGATCGCGACGATGGTTTACGTCGAGCCGACAATCCTCACGTTTGCGTTCGCGAGCGCGCGATGGAGCTCCGCGACGTGATCGTGGCCGGTCGTCTCCACGATGCATACGACGCGCACCTCGGACAGATCTGGACCCGCGAACGCGCGATCGTGCACGATCTCCTTGATCGACGCGCCGGTCGACGCAATGATCTCCGCAAGCCGCGCGAGTCCGCCGGGGCGATCACTGATCGATACCGCGAAGCGCGACAGCCGTCCGTCCGCGACGAGCCCGATCTCGATCACGCGATCGAGCATCGTGAGATCGATGTTGCCGCCGCACAGCACGAGCACGACCTTCCTGCCCTCGAGCGCGTCGAGCTTGCCGGCGAGAAATGCCGCGAGCGGCGCCGCGCCAGCGCCTTCGACGACGCTCTTCTCGAGCTCGATCAAGCGCAAGACCGCGAGCGCGATGGTCGCCTCGTCGACGGTGACGACCTGGTCGATCACGCGACGCAATATCTCGAACGCGAAGCCGCCCGCTTCCGTGACCGCCAAGCCGTCGGCGAGCGTCGACGAAAGCGTCACGGGGACCGGATGCCCCGCGGCGAGCGCCGCGGTGAGGCAGGCGGCGTGCACCGGCTCGACGCCGACGACAAGCACATCCGGTTTGCGCGCCTCGACGACCGTTCCGATACCCGCAAGCAGGCCGCCGCCGCCGACCGGCGCGACGATCGCTTGAACGTCGGGTGTTTGCTCGAGGATCTCGAGTGCGATCGTTCCCTGGCCGGCCATCACCTGCTCGTTGTCGAACGGATGGATGAATGTCAAACCATCGCGCGCCGCGATCGCCTCCGCTTCGGTGCGTGCCTGCGAAAGGTCCGTGCCGTGCAGTCGAACGGTCGCACCTAAATGTCGACAATTCGATACCTTGACGAGCGGCGCGAACTTCGGCATCACGACGGTGACCGGGATGCCGAGCAGCGCGCTGTGATAGGCGACGCCAAGCGCATGATTGCCCGCGGACGCCGCGATCACGCCGCGCTCGCGCTGCGTTTTCGAAAGTTGCAAAAGCGCGTTGCGCGCGCCGCGTTCCTTGAAGCTGCCCGTGCGCTGCAGGTAATCGAGCTTGCAGTAGATATGCGCGCCGGTCAGTTGCGAGAGCGGAATCGACTCGACGCATGGCGATTCGTAAATGCCGTCGCGGATGCGCTCGTGCGCCGCTGCGATATCGGCGATTGATAGCATCTCGGTAGCGACGCGCCGCGCGTTTTAGAACGGCAGCGCGATGTCGGGCTTTACCGCGCGAAGCACGCGACGGAACTCGCTCTGGATTCGCGTCAGCGCTTCGCGATCGTCCGCTTCGAAGCGCAGCACGACGACCGGCGTGGTGTTCGACGCGCGCGCGAGGCCGAAGCCATCGGCATATTCGACGCGTACGCCGTCGATGCGAATCACGTCGAGCGCACCCGGAAAATCGGCCGACGACGCGAGCTTCGCGATCAGCGCGTGCTGCTCGCCTTCGGCGCAGGGAATCTGTAATTCGGGCGTCGAGATCGCATCGGGCAGCGCGTCTAGGATGGCGGCCGCGTCGTCGTGGCGCGAAAGGATTTCGAGCAGGCGCGCGCCCGCGTAGAGCCCGTCGTCGAAGCCGTACCAGCGCTCGCCGAAGAACGTGTGCCCGCTCATCTCGCCGGCGAGCGCCGCGCCGACTTCCTTCATCTTCGACTTGATCAGCGAATGGCCGGTCTTCCACAGCATCGGCACGCCGCCGTGGCGCTCGATCCACGGCTTTAGATTGCGCGTCGATTTGACGTCGTAGATGACGGTGGCGCCCGGGGCGCGCGACAGCACGTCGGCCGCGAAGAGCATCAATTGCCGATCGGCGTAGATGACATGACCTTGCGGCGTAACGACGCCGAGACGGTCCCCGTCGCCATCGAAAGCGAGCCCGAGGTCGCAATCGCCCTCGCGCAGCCTGCGCTTCAGGTCCTCGAGGTTCTCGGGTTGCGAAGGATCGGGATGATGGTTCGGGAAGCGCCCGTCGACGTCGCAGAATAATTCGCTGACCTCGCAACCAAGACGCCGGTAGAGCGCGGGGGCGAACGCGCCGGCGACGCCGTTGCCGCAGTCAACGGCGATGCGCATCGGCCGCGCGAGACGGACATCCGAAGCGATGCGATCGTAGTACGCGGCCGCGACATCCGCCTTGCGCATCTCGCCTTGGCCGGTCGTGAACGCTTCGCGATCGATACGCATGCGAAGCGCTTGGATGTCGTCCCCCGACAGCGTCGTCGCGTCGATCACCATCTTGAGGCCGTTGTAGTCCGGCGGATTGTGGCTGCCGGTGACCGCGACGCTGCATTGCGTGCCGAGGTATTGCGCTGCGAAGTAGGTGATGGGCGTCGTGACCGTGCCGACGTCGATCACGTTCGTGCCCGTTGCACGAATGCCTTCGGAGAGTGCGTTGGCGAGCTTCGGCCCGGACAAACGGCCGTCGCGACCAATCACGATCGCATCGCGCTTGCGCTCCGCGGCGAGACTTCCGAGCGCGCGACCGATCAGGCGAACACCGTCGATCGTCAGCGTGCGATCGACGATGCCGCGGATGTCGTATGCCTTGAAGATTTCGGGAGGAAGCATCGAGGTCATGTTGCCGTCGCGAAGTAGTGTAGCAATCGTTGCGGAAGCCAGCCCACGTTGCCTGGAAACGGACCGCACGCGAAGCCCGCGTGCCCGCCATCACGCGGCTGCTCGAGCGTCACGTCGCGTCTCACGTCTTGTGCGCCAGGCAGCGACGATGCCGGGATGAACGGATCATTTCGCGCATTGAGCACGAGCGTCGGCACTCGGATCGCCGAAAGCCATGCCTTCGACGAGGCGCGCGTCCAGTAGTCGATCGTGCCCGTGAAACCGTGCAGCGGTGCGGTGACGATGTCATCGAATTCATACATCGTGCGTACCCGCCTGATCCTGCGCGCATCGAGCAGGCCGGGAAAGCGCGCAGCAATCGTGAGCGACTTGGGCTTGAGCGTCGCGAGAAAGTGCTTCGCGTAGATCCGGTTCACGCCGCGATCGATCGCCAGCCCCGCAGCCATCAGATCGAGCGGCGCAGAGACGGCGGCCGCCGCCGCGATCGTGCGCGAGGCGTCGCTGCCCATGCGACCGAGCCAGTTCAAAAGCGCGCTGCCGCCAAGCGAGACGCCCACCGCGTAGATGCGCGACGTGCCCGTTCGCGCACGAATCGCATCGAGCATCGCGCCGATTTCGGCATGATCGCCGGAGTGATAGGCGCGCGGCAGGCGATTGGGCGCGCCGCCGCAGCCGCGAAAATGCGGCACCACGCCGCGCCATCCGCGCCGTGCGAGCAGCGCGAGCAGCGCACGCGCATAGTGCGACGTCGACCCGCCTTCGAGGCCGTGGAACAGGACGACGAGCGGCGCGTACGCCGATGCATTCGCGTCGAGCCAGTCGACGTCCCAGAAATCGCCGTCGGGCGTTTCCACGCGCTCGCGCCGCAGCGCGACATCGGGCCGTGGCAGCCGGAACGGCCAGATCGTTTGCGCGTGTCCTCCCGCGAGCCAGCGCGGTGCGCGATAGGCGAGGGACGTTTGCGCACCGTCGATGCGATGTCGCGCGTTGGAATCGCGCCGCGCCCGAACGCGCATCGCGGACGCTATTTCGCGCCGGCGTGCTCGCGCGCGAGCCGCGCGCGCTTCTCGTACGCTTCACGCGCGATCGCGATGTCGGCGAGGAAGTGCGGCAACTCCGAGACGAGCAGCGCCTGGGCGCCGTCGACGAGCGCGCGCGACGGTTCGGGATGGAAATCGACGAGCACCATGTTGGCGCCGGCGATCACGCCTTGCGTGGTCACGTGAAAGATGTCGAGCAGGCCGTCAGGCGCGCGCGTACGCAAGCCCACCGAGTGCGAAGGATCGACGGCGACCGGCATCCGCGTCAAGCGTTTCACGACCGGAACGTGCGCGAAGTCGACGAGGTTGCGATGCGGATCGCCCATGTTCGTATGCATGCCGCGAAGGCAGAACACGATCTTGCGATTCCCTTCGGTCGCGAGGTATTCCGCCGCGTTCAGCGACTCGTCGAGCGTGATGCCGAAGCCGCGCTTGATGAGCACCGGGAACTCCTGCTGGCGCCCAACCTGCTTCAACAGCTCGAAGTTCTGGGTGTTGCGCGTGCCGATCTGCAGCATCACGCCGGTCGGCTTGCCGGTCCCTTCGAGGGCGTGTCGGATCTCGTCGACGTGCGACTCGTGCGTAACCTCCATCGAGATCACGCGGATGCCGTACTTGCCCGCGAGTTCGAACACGTACGGCAGGCATTCGGCGCCGAAGCCCTGGAACGCATAAGGCGACGTGCGCGGCTTGTACGCACCCATGCGCGTGCAGACCTGGCCGTTGTCGCGGAGCGCCCTCATCATCGCCTCGGCCGATTCGCGCGAATCGACGGCGCAGAGGCCTGCGAACACGTTCAGGTTGTCCTGGCCGAAATGCACGCCGTTGTACTCGAACGACGACGCGCGATCGTCGCCTTGCGCGTGGCGGCCCAGCACGCGATAGGGTTCCGAGACGCGCACGACTTTCGCGACGCACGGCAGCACCTGCATCTGCTCGACGGTGAGCGCGCCCGTGTTGCCGATCAGGTAAATCTCGGTCAGCGTCACTTCCGCGCCCACTTCGCGATGGACGCGGAAGCTGACGTTCGCGAGGCGTTCGAGCTGGTTCGTGAGCATCCGGTAATCGACGCTTTCCGGACGGACGTTGGGTTCGAGCACGAGGATCATGTGAAGCTTATTTACTTGATAATTAGTAAGATATGGTTAGAAGTTCGCGTAAATGCGCGAAATCGAGTGTATCCCGAAGCCGACGTCGAGCAGGCGGCTGCTGGCATGTTGCACCGCAAGAGGGTCCCCGCGCAACAAAGCGCGGACGGCGGTCGGCGAATTCGTTGCCTCGGCCGTTACGGTTGCCGTAGACTGGTCTTGCAGGTCTACGAAATTACCACGGCAGGTCCCCAAACTTTCTCGGAGTCCTCATGAACAAATTCCTATCGGTGCTCGCGTTGTCGCTGGTCGCTGGCGCGATCGCGATGCCGGCGAGCGCCGCCGAAAACAAGCAGAACACGAAGATGAGCGATTGTCAGAAGCAGGCGGGCGAAAAGAAGCTCGAGGGCAAGGACCGCCAGGATTTCGTCAACACGTGCCTGAAGGCGAAGCCGGCGAAGGCGCAGAGCAAGATGGCCGAGTGCAACGCGAAGACGAAGGGCATGAGCAAGGAAGAGGCGAACAAGGCACGCGCCGAGTGCATGAAGGCGAGTTAGCGCGCCGTCCGAATCCAATCCCGGTCGGGCGATCTCCTGTCCACCCGCCCGAAACTACGAGACCGCACTTGATGGTGCGGTTTTTTTTAATGCGTTCGGGCAGCGAAGAAGGGATGTCGCGGGCTCCGAGTCCGTAAACGCCGGGCTACGGGTGCCCGGCGCGCCGAATCGGTGGGCAAAAACGCGCTCCCTCGGGCGCGCCACCCGTTACGCCCGGCACTCCGAGTCGCCCGCTCCATCCCTTCTTCGTTGCCCGTGACTGTGCAGATGCGTGGCAGGGGCCGCCGTTGTGCGGGCAACGTTGCCGACTGCGGAGTACGCGCCGCGGTGTGGGAGGCGGCGAGGAATGGACGCAGCGCGCGACTTGGAGTGCGGGCCGTCGCGGGTGCCGCGGGGGTCGGCGTGTTTGCCGACCGACCTGACCGCGCGCGCATCCTCACACTGCTCGGATGTGCCCCGCAGGACCGCGTTTACGGAAGCGGAGCGCGCAGCGTGCTTGCTTCGGACCCGTTCTGAAACGGGTCGCCGCAGTCACCCCGTCGCCACGCCCAGCCAATGCCCGATGCCGAACGTGACGGCGCCTGCTGCCGCCCCGAGCACGAGCATCCGCGCGCCCGAATAGAGGCCGTTACGGCCGGTGAAGAGCGACAGCACCGCACCCACGATGAACAATCCGGCAGCTGCGAGGCCGATCGTCCACGCGAGCGCGTCGGGGCCCATTCGGAATAGATACGGCGCGAGCGGCACCAGCGCGCCGGCCGCGAACGCCACGCACGAGCTCACCGCCGCGCCAATTGGCGAGCCGAGGTGCCCCGGGTTCAAGCCCAATTCCTCGCGTGCGAGCGTATCGAGCGCGTTCTCGGGATCTGCGACGAGGCGCTTCGCGAGCCGGTCGGCCTGCTTCACCGGCAAGCCCTTCGCCGCATAGATCAGCGCGAGCTCCTGCGCCTCGGCTTCGGGATATTGCGCAAGCTCGTCGCGCTCGAGCGCGATCTGATACTCGTAGAGTTCGCGCTGCGACTTGACGGACACGTATTCGCCTGCGGCCATCGCGAGCGCGCCCGCCGCCATCCCCGCGACGCCGGAGAGCACGATCATCCGCACGTCGCTCGTCGCACCCGCGACACCGAGGATCAGTCCGGCGTTGGAGACGAGTCCGTCATTGACGCCGAAAACTGCTGCGCGCAGATTGCCGCTGCCCGCAAGACCCCGATGACGGCGTTCGAGCGTGACGGGCGACGCAGGCACCGCATGCGGCGACTCGGCCGGTGCGCTAGCGCCGTACACCGCCATGCCCCGCACCTTCATCGCCGCGAGCACGTTGCGAAGCCGACGCGGACCGAGCCATTGCACGAGGTTCGCAACGAGCCGCGTGCGCGCATCGGGCACGAACGGGCCCGGCGCCGGATAGCCGCGCGCTGTCAACTGCGCACGCCAGATCGCCGCCTGCGCTTCGGCCTCGCCCGCGAGACGGCGGAACAACTCGGCGCGCACCGTGCCGTTCTCCGCGTCGGCGCACGCGCGATAGAGATAAGCAGAACGCTGCTCCTCGACCCAGGAATCGAGCGGATTCATCCGCGCCCCCGATGCATGTCGACGCGCGAGCGGAACGCGGCGCCGCGGCGCGAGCCACCGCGCGAACGCGGCGCGTCGCATCGGTGCGCGCTGCGCATTCCGTTCAGCTCCGGGTGACGGCATCGATTCGCGCCATGACGTCGGGCGCAAGCTTCGCGACAACCGACTGCGCCTTCATGTTTTCGACGACCTGCGCGGGACGGCTCGCACCGGTGATCACCGTCGAGACGTGCGGATTCTTGAGGCACCAGGCGATCGACATCTGGGCGAGCGTACAGCCGAGTTCTTGCGCGATGGGGACGAGCGATTGGACCTTCGCAAGCCGCGTGGGTTCGAGAATGCGCTCGGCAAGCCACTCGAATCCCTTGATCGCCGCACGCGAATCGGCCGGCACGCCACTGCTGTATTTGCCTGACAGAAGGCCGGACGCAAGAGGACTCCATGTCGTCGTGCCGATACCGAAATCACGATAAAGCGGCGCGTATTCGACCTCGACGCCCTCGCGATGAAAAAGGTTGTATTGCGGCTGCTCGGTGATCGGCGCGTGCAGGTGATGGCGTTCCGCGATGCCGTGGGCCATCGCAATTTCGGCCGCGCTCCACTCCGACGTGCCCCAGTAGTTGGCCTTGCCCGACGCGATCATGTCGTGCATCGCCCAAACCGTTTCGTCGATCGGCGTATCCGGATCGGGACGATGACAGAACACGATGTCGACGTAGTCGAGACGAAACCTCGATAGCGACCCGTCGATCGCCTGCATCAGGTACTTGCGGTTCAGCGTGTTCTTCTCGTTCGGGCCGTCGTAGAGACCCCAGAAGAACTTCGTCGACACGATGTAGGACGAACGCCGCCATCCAAGCTTGCGAAAAGCGTCGCCCATGATCGTTTCGGCGCGTCCCTTCGCGTACACCTCGGCGTTGTCGAAGAAGTTCACGCCGGCGTCGTACGCGGCAGCCATGCACTCGCGCGCAAGCCCCTCGTCGAGCTGGTTTCCGTAAGTCACCCACGAGCCGAACGACAGTTCGCTCACCTGGAGGCCCGAGCGGCCCAGTCGACGGTAGTTCATGAAGTCACGCGGTCACCCATCCCGCCGGCATCGTGCGCTCGCGCGCACCGGCGTGACGTTTGGAAATCCCGATGGGAGCTTCTTTCTGGAGGAAAAGGACGCGTCGTGCACGTTGCCACTACAATCGCCGCTTCATTCTACCCCGGAAGGACGCGTCCGATGCAGGCTCGTCGCGCAACATCGAGCACGGAAAAGCCACCGTTCTACGTGGAAGCGCTTTGGCGCGTGAAACGCATCGGCGAGCCGTCGCTTTCGCCCGACGGTCGACTCGCGTGCGCGCCCGTCGCGTCGTACGCGATGGACAAGAATAGCGGAACCACGGAATTGTGGCTTTATCCGACGGGCTTCGGAGCGCGCGAAGGCGTCGTCAAACGGCCGCGCAGACTCACCGCGGGCGACAAGGATAGCGATCCGCGCTTCTCGCCTGACGGGACGCGCATAGCGTTCACCGCGAAGCGTGGCGACGATTCCGAAGCGCAGATCTACCTGATCGAATCGGACGGCGGCGAGGCATCACGCTTGACGAAGATCGCGACCGGCGCGAGCGCGCTCAAATGGTTTCCCAACGGCAAGCGCATCGCGTTCGTCTCGTGGGTATGGCCCGATCTCGCAAGCGAAGCCGCGCAAGCCGCGCGCTATCGCGAGAAGAAGGACGCGAAGGTCAAGGCGCACACGACCGAGCGCGGCGAATACCGCTACTGGGACCGCTGGCTCACCGACGGACGCGAGCCGCACGTGTTCGCGTGCGATGTCGCGACGGGCCGCTGCGAAGACCTGCTCGCGGGGACCGGGCTCGCGCTGCAGCCGTGGGACCCCACGCACGAGCTGTACGACATTTCGCCCGACGGACGCGAGCTCGCGCTGACGATCGATCCGGCGCCCGAACCGGGAATGATGAATCGCTGCGACATCGTCGTCGTCGATCTCGCGACACGCCGCACGAAAAACCTGACGTCGGGAAGCGGGTTGTCCGACGAGCATCCGTGCTATTCGCCCGACGGCCGCTCCATTGCTTATCACGCGTACGACACGGCGCGCGCCTACAACGATCAAGGGCATCTTCGCGTGCTGACGCGCAAACGCGGCGAGAGCAGGCGCATCGCGGCGTCGTTCGATCGGGCGACGACGCATCTGTCGTGGACCGCCGATTCGTCGGCGCTGCTCGCGCTGGTCGAGGATCGTGGGCGCGTCGGTCTGTGGCGCTTTCCGCTGGCCGACACGAAGGCGTCGGAGATCGTGAGCGGCGGCGTCATCGGCAGCTACGCGCAATCGCGCGACGGCAAGGTGCTCGCGTACGTTCGCGACACCGCCCGTCATCCGCCGGCGCTCTTCGCATCGGCATCCGATGGCAGCCGCGAGCGCGCGCTCGAATCGCACAACCGCGCGCTGCTCGCACGGCATGCACTCGGCGACGTACGCGAATTCGAGGTCGCCGGCTGGGATGGCGAGCGCGTGCAGGTGTTCGTCACCTATCCGCCCAATTTCGACCCGAGGCGGAAGTGGCCGCTGATGCACACGATCCACGGCGGCCCGCATGCGGCGCATCACGACGGCTGGCACTTCCGCTGGAACACACAGGTATTCGCAGGGCAGGGCTACGTCGTCGTCTCGGTCAACTACCACGGCTCGTCCGGCTTCGGCCAGGCATTTCTCGAGACGATCACCGGTCGCTACGGCGAGAAGGAATTGGCCGACGTCGAAGCCGCGACGGATTTCCTGGTCGCGCAAGGCTATATCGATCGGGAACGGCTCATCGCGACCGGCGGCAGCTACGGCGGATTCATGGTCGCGTACATGAACGGCCATGTCGATCGGTATCGCGCATTCGTTTGCCACGCGGGCTGCTACGACTGGGTAAGCATGATGGCGACCGATGGCTACCGCTTCTTCGCGAAGGAGCTCGGCGCGTTTCATTGGGACGACGAGGCGCGCGTGCTCGCGCAATCGCCGCATCACTTCGTGAAGACCGCGAATACGCCGACGCTCGTCGTGCACGGCGAGCTCGACTATCGCGTGCCCGCGACGCAGGCGCTGCAATACTTCAATTCGCTGAAGGCGAAGGGCGTGCCGGCGCGGCTGCTCTATTTTCCCGACGAGAACCACTGGATCCTGAAACCGCAGAACTCGCGGCTCTGGTATCGCGAGTTCTTCGCCTGGCTTGCGCGATTCGCCCCGGCGCCCAAGGCGCGTGCGGCGCGGCGCACCGCCGCGGCAGGCGCGCGCGAGGAAGCGCTGTCATGATCCCCCACGCTCACTTCGCTCGCTGCCCCCGCGGGGGGAGCAACTCGCGCTCGGGGCGGCCCTTCGCGCTCGTGGCTGAATCGGGTCGTTGACTACTTGCGGCTGCGCTCGCGACGTTCGAGCGTTTCCTGGCAGCCGACGCA
>Ga0070731_10000576_pt1 | contig 47223 bp, 33 predicted proteins | sample Coa_R1_2_FD_66448 | JGI IMG/M metagenome (GOLD analysis project Ga0070731, IMG submission 66448) | Surface soil microbial communities from Centralia Pennsylvania, which are recovering from an underground coalmine fire - Coalmine... | ecosystem: Environmental > Terrestrial > Soil > Unclassified ...
ATCTTCGCCCACATGAGTCCCAAAGGTTACGAAGAAATCTCGCGCGCCCACATCCTCGAACCCACCGCGGACGTCTTCGGGCGCAAAGTGATCTGGAGCCATCCGGCGTTCGCCGACAAAAAATGCTTCGCGCGCAACGATAAGGAAATTATCTGCGTTGATTTAAAGTAACGCGGGCTTTTGGCCCGTCGAGTCAACGAAGTGGCGCGTCTACGGCGCCGGCGTGCTCGGGGCATCCAGCGCTTCCCACGCTTTCAGCCAGCTTTCGTCGACCACGCCCGGCTGGCGGTAGCTGCGGCTGATGCGCTGTTCGCCGGAGGACATGCCGCTGACGCAGTTGAAGTACGCGACAATCATTTTCTTCTGCTTCATTTTTTCGACGGCGTCGGGCAGCGCTTTGACGATCTGCTCTTTCACCGATTTGATTTCGTCGTCGTTCAAGTTTCGGCGCGCGTCGTAGAGCGTGCCGGGGTTGTGCGAGGCCAATTTGGGTTCGGCTTTGGTAATGTCGTCCCAATATTTCTTGGCCATCGTGTTGCGGTCAACGCTGCGGCTAAGCGCGCTTTCGATCTGCTCGATCGCGTCGTGCCAGTCCACGTCGCCTTCGTCGAAAATCGCCCATTGCTTGTCGGCGGTCTTGCCGGCTTCGAGCGTCACCGTGTGGCGCTGAACCATGGTCAGCGCGCCGTCCACCAGCGCTTTATTTTGAAAACGATCCTTGGTAACTTCGCCGCCGAGTTCCTTCAGCACTTGCGCTTTGTAAATGTTGGACGTGCCGTCGTCGTTGAGCCGCACTTCGACCGGCACTTTCATTCCGCCCACGTCCACTTCGACCGGCAGCGCGAAACTGACTTTCATGATCGCGAGGTCTTGATTGTTCTTGGTTGAGTTTTTGACTTCAAACGGGAACGCGACCACGTACTTCTCGCCGCCGGCGGGCGTCTTGATTTTCTGCGCTTTGATCGCGGGATCTTTGGCGTCGGCGGGGATGGGGACAGTGATGTCCTGGTCCCACATCCAAATGTATTCCCAGCGCTTGCCTTTGTATTTGAGCTGGGAGTTGGCGACGTCGAAGCCGTCGCTGATGCGTTCGAACGAAAGCACCATCACGCGGCGCAGTTTTTCATCGTACTTGTGCGAATTGGTGAGGCCGCTGACGACGATTTTGAGCTGCGTGAATTGGTTGTCGAAATCCGACCACATGGCCGCGCCCCAGCGCGTTTGGCCGGGCTGGAAATTCAGCGAGGGTTTGAGCACGTCGCCGGATTTTTCGACGCCGCTGGCGATCTCCAAGGCGGATTCGAGCGGCAGAATGTTCTGGCCGAGCAGTTCGCGGTCCATCAACGAATTGCCGCCGGCCATCGGGCGGTACATGGCGTTGGCCAGCAGGCGTTCGGGAAGATAACCGCCGGAATTGACTTTGAACGCGCCACGGTCGGTGACCGCGGTGAAGACCGGCGCGATACGGCGCGGCTTGGTGCTGGAATTGGTGATCGAGAACGTGAACGTGAACCAGGTTTTGTCCATGCCGTACTGCGTCTGGCCGGTGATGTAATGCGGCAGATCGATTTTGAAATCGCTCAAGTTCAGCGCCCAGCGTTCGCGTGTAACGATGTCGAAATCGTCGGGGCTGACTTCGTAAATGTCGCGCACACGGCGGTCGCCGGTGAAGCCCAGCGCTTCTTCGGGCGTACCGGGTTCCTTGACTTCGATGGTTTCACCGTCCACGGTGATGGTGTCTTTGAGCAACTGCGCGGCTTTGGCGTGCGCTTCTTTCAAGGCCGCGGCGGCGGCCTCGTTTTCCTTCATCTTCTTGTCACGCTCGGCAAGGATTTGGCGGTCCAATTCCTGCTTGTGCTGGCGGTACGCTTCATCCGGATCGACCTCGCCGGCCCGGCACGACGCTCCGCAGATGGCGATGAATCCCGCCAGGACCAGGTACGACAAACACACTCGCATGTCTTCTCTCCGCGCCGAAACGTTTTCCCACTCCGTAATCGCCGTATTGTCGCACGGATTTTCCAATCCGCAAGGACAGCCCGCCACGCACGCCGAGGCTTTCCCCGCGAGACGTAAAGTGGACGATGAAACTATATGCTGTTGCTGCTTACTTTAGTTGTTTTTTAGAGATGTCAATCTCAAAATGGGAAATGGAGCGCCGGCTTCCAGCCGGCTGGAAGCCGGCGCTCCATCTAAGAGTGACGCCAAACCCCGCTTGTCTGTAAAACTCTCTTAGACGGCACTATGATGTGCGCTTCGTCGTCCGAATCTGGATTCCTTCTCATGCAAGCCATGCCATCGAATCCGCCAAATGCCTTCCCTTTATTCACGCTGCTGCGCTATCGCTTCATTTCCATCAAAAACACGCTCAAAAACGCGCACAAGGAATCGCGGCTGAAAATTGTTGTGGTCACGATTGCGGGCATCATTTTCTGGCTGGGCTTGTTCTGGGCGTTCATGGACAGCATTCATTTTGTGTTCTTGAAAACCGGGCCGCAGATGGGGACGAAACTGGTTCACCTCGGCTTGAGCATCTTTTTCATGGCGCTGATGGTGATGCTCATTTTTTCAAACGCGCTGATTTCGTTTACCAATCTTTTCAAATCGAATGAGACAGCTCATCTGTACTCGATGCCGCTGCGGCGCGAAACCATTTTTCTGTACAAGCTCTTCGAATCGCTGCTGTACTCGTCGTGGGCGGTCTTCGCGCTGGGTTGCCCGCTGATGCTGGCGCTGGGGATTCAGACCCATGCCGACTGGCGCTTTTATCCGCTCTCGGCGCTGATGTCGCTGCCGTTTGTGCTCTTTCCGGCGGGCGTGGGCGCGCTGATTGGCCTGCTGCTCACGGCGCTGGTGCCGCGCTATAAAAAGAAAATTCTCGCGCTCGCGGCCGCCGCGGTGGCATGCGCGGCGGTTTATGTGGGCTATCAATTGTACGACCCCCACCTTGGCCTGTCGAGCCGCGGGATGGACCAGTTGTTCACGGCGGTGATGAGCAAAGTTCAATTCGCGCGGCATTACATGACGCCCAATTATTGGATGGCAGAAGGGCTGCTGCGGGTCGGCGAAGGAAGCACGGACGGCATTCGGATATGCGGAATCTTCGCGGCGGCGATTTTGTCGAGCGCGCTGCTGGCCGTGGCGCTGGGGTGGTTTCTGGCGGGGTCGATGTATGCAAGCGCGTATTCGGCGGCGCACGGCATGGGCAACGCGGCGCGGCGCGCGGGGCCGTCGCTGATCGAGCGCGTGTTCAAGCCGTTTGCGATGCGCCAGCCGCAAGTCGCGGCGCTAATGATCAAGGACGTGAAGACGTTTTTCCGCGATCCGGCGCAGTGGGCGCAGGTGCTTATTTTCTTCGGCATTTTGCTAATCTACAACACCAACATTCAGGGCCTCACGTATCCGATCGACCAGCCACTGTACAAAAACATGACGCAATTTTTGAATCTTGGCGCGGCCTCGATGACGCTGGCGACGATTTGCAGCCGTTTTATTTTTCCGATGATTTCGCTGGAAGGGCAGCGCTTCTGGATTCTGGGTTTGGCCCCGATCAGCCGGCGGCAGATCATCTGGTCGAAGTTTTATTTCGCGTTCGGCGGCACGGCGCTGATCAGCGTGCCCTTGGCCACAGTGTCGAATCTGGCGCAGCACAGCGAGCCGCTGGTGCTGGGCGTGCAGGTGTGGATGGCGCTGCTGATCGCGTTCGGCTTGAGCGGCCTGACGGTGGGCATGGGCGCGTTGTTTCCGAATTTCAAGGAGCACAACCCGTCGAAGATCGTCTCCGGATTCGGCGGGACGCTGACGCTGGTGCTGGCGATTGGATTGGTGGCGACGTCCGTCGGCGGCGGCGGACTGCTGTTTCACCGCTTTATGGTGCTGCCGCAAGTGGACACGCTGGCGTGGCATCCCAAAAACGATGCGGTGTGGGCGCTGCCGTTCGTGGGATTTGTGACGGTGCTGAATCTGGCGGCAGGGCTGATTCCGATGAAATTGGGCGCGCGGGCGCTGGAGTGGGTGGAATTCTAAACGGACCATTTGTCATTTGGCAGTTGTCATTTGAGATTTGTCATTTTCGCCGGCGCTGTAGTCCAAATAACAAATAACAAATCACAATTGACAAATGACAAATGGTTTGGTCGCGGCCCGAATTCTGAAAATATTGTCACGCATTTTTCCGCTCATTTCTCCGCGAAAAAACACTAACATTGCGGCGTTTAGTCATTAAAATACGCAGCCCTTCGCGGCGAAAAACAATGTCCTTGCATGACTCTCCCCTTCCCTCTGCGTCTCCGCGCCTCTGCGTGAGATTTTTTTTCGTCGCTGTTCTCTGCGTGTGCTTCAACAGTCTCCGCGCCGAAGACGTCTCCGCGCCGGCGATTCTCCAATATTTCGAGAGCCGCTACGAAACTATCGAGGAACGCGCGGCGGATATTTTCAAGGCCGGTTACGGGATCATGTTTACGCCGCCGCCCGGCCGCGCCGATTCGGGCAACTCCTCCGTCGGCTATGACCAATACGACCGCTTCGATCTTGGCGGCCCCAGCAACTACACGCTCTACGGTTCCGAAACGGGCTTGAAGACCGTCATTAAAACCGTTCACCGCGCGGCGTGCGATTATTACATCGACCTCGTGCTCAATCATGATGGCTTTTCCGACCTCGGCTCCACCGACGGCAATGGAGTTTCGTTTTACGACGCGGGCGGCTATCCTGGGATGTGCATCACGCTGCCGCAGGCCGTCGATGGCGATTTCCATTCGAAGTATGCCACCGGCGATCTGGACGGGAGGCTGGCCGGATTGATCGACATCGACCACACGACCAATTGGCGTTTTTACCGCAGCCCCGTCCCCGGCATCGTGGCCGGCCCCAACGACGGCGGAAACATTCGCGCCGGCACGAAGTACGCGTTCGGGCGCATCGCCAATGTTCCCGACATCAACAACACGCGATTTTATCCCGATCAGACTTTGAATCCGATCCGCGTTTACGATCCCAACACGGGCGAGCAGAACATTCCCATTTACCCATTTAATCTGGCCAACCCTTACAACGGCACGCCGGTGCCCGAAAACGTGCTGGGCTATTTGATGCGCCATACGCAGTGGCTGGTGCAAACTTGCAATGTGGACGGTTTCCGGCTGGATGCGGCGAAGAATTTCGACGGCTTCGTGTTGAATTATTACGACCGCGCCGTGTATCGCTCGTCGTTCCACAATCTGCTCAACGGCCAGCAGCGCAACGTCTTTGCGTTTGCCGAAGCGTACGACGGGAATCAGGATTATTTGCAGACGTTCGTGGTCAAGACCATCAATCCCAACGATCCGGGGACCATCGGCGGCAACCGCGACACGCTGGATTTCCCGCTCTTCTTCGCGCTGCAAAGCAACCTGAGCAGCAACGGGCTGAACAACGATTGGCACAACATCGAAAACGCCTCGCTCGATTTTCACGACGACGGCCTGCACAACGGTTCGCAAGGCGTGATGTTCGTGAGCAGCCACGATGACTTCGGCCCCGATTTGTCCAATGTGGCTTATGCGTACGTGCTGATGAATCCAGGCAACGCGATTGTGTATTTCAATGCGCACGAATTCGGCGACGCGAACGCGCGCCCGTTTCCTAAAGATGGGCGCGGCGACGCGCTGGGCGGGATGTACGGCAACACGATCACAGCACTTGTCGATATTCGCAACCGCTATGGGCGCGGCAATTATGTCGAGCGCTGGCTTGAAAAAGAGAACTTCGCGTATGAACGCAGCGGTTCGGCGCTGGTGCTATTGAGCAACCGCTCCGATGCCGGCTACGACAGCCGCACGCTGCTGACCAATTTTAACGGCGGCACGCGATTGATCGAACTGACCGGCAACGCGGCGAGCGGCACGTCGAATCCATTTCAGGACGTGCCACAATTATTGGTCGTGAACAATGACCACACGGTGAACGTGCGCTTTCTGCGCAACGTTGCGCCGGGGACGAACAATTTCACGGGCAACGGCTACCTTATTTATGGATTGCCCGCGCCGCAGGGCACGCTCTCGCTGACCAACGTGGCGTTCACCATCGCCGGCGGCACGCCCACGGCCGCGACCAACGGGACGACGCGCATCAACGACATGGAAGTCATCACCGCGGATTCGTTTCAAGTCAAGCTGACGACGATTCCCGTGAATCTGCTCGGCAGCATCCGCGAACGCGAAGCGGACGGCGACAACGCGCTGATTCGCATCGACGAAGGCATCGACGTGAACGGCAACGGGCGCGTCGATTACACCACGCCCGGCGCGACCAATTACGGCTTCGAAGAATTCGTCACGCAGCATAATCCGGGCTACTTCGATCCCAACGGCAACGGCACGTATGTCCAAACGATCGATGCGACCAAATTGAGCGAAGGCATGCATTTCATCACCGTGCGCTGCTATCGCCATCGCGACGACGGCGGACCGGCGATTTTCACCGATTTTCGACAGACGATTTACGTCGATCGTAAGCCACCGCTTTCTGCTATCGATAGCTTCAATCCGCTCGTTGTGGGCGTGAACGAAAATCGCCAGCTTCGCGTACGTTCGACTGACCAGACTGCCAATTCAGTGCATGTCTTCATGGATTTGCCCGCGTCAAAAACCAGCGCCGACATCATCAACATGACCAGCGCTCAAACGCAAGCCGGCAAGATCGATCGCGATTTGTTCGCGTACGGATTCAACAATGTGTCGAACGGGAATCACGTCTTTTCAGTCGTCAGTTTCGAACGCACGGGCAACGTGAATGTTCAGCGCTTCCCCGGATTTTATACGTCCACGATCAATGGCGCGGGATTGGGCGACACGGATTTTGATGGCCAGTACACGCCCAACGATATCACCATTTTCCGCACGCTGTTGGCGTCGAACAACACGCAGTTCAATCCCGCCGCGGACCTCAACGGCGACGGCGTGATTGACAGTAAAGATTTGACGCTGCTGGGCACGCAGCTTACCACAGTCAACGCGAGCGCGGCGACGAAACTCGCATACGATCAGCTTGTTAACGATGTCTCGCCCTTCAACAATCCGCCCGTCGCCAATCCCGACAACGTCACCACGCCCGAAAACACCTTGCTTCAAATTCCGGCGGCGACGCTGCTGGCGAACGACTCTCCGGGCCCCGGCGCGGAACACGTCCAGATTCTGACCGTCATCTCGGTCAGCGCCGCCAGCATGCAAGGCGGCACGGTGAGCCTCAACGGCAGCACCGTTACGTATATGCCGGCGGCGAACTTCAATGGCAACGACACGTTCACGTACACCATTACAGATAACGGCACGTCGAACGGCGCCGCCGATTACAAAACGGCGACGGGCACCGTGACGGTGACTGTCACCGAGGTCAATCAGCCGCCCACCGCCAATCCGGATAACGTGTACACGCCGAAGAACACGCCGCTGTCGATTTTGGCGAGTTCGCTGACGGCCAACGACATCGCCGGCCCGATGAACGAGAGCAACCAGACGCTGACAATCACCGCGGTCAGCCCCACCAGCGCGCAAGCGGGGACGGTGGCGCTCAACGGAACAACCGTGACGTACACGCCGCCGAATAATTACATCGGGCCGGACACTTTTACCTATACGGTCACCGATAACGGCACGACCAATGGCGTGCCCGATTTCAAAACAGCGACGGGGATAGTCAACGTGAACGTCACCGACCCGGCTACGAATCAGCCGCCGATTACGAATCCCGTGAACGTCACGACTGCTGAGAATGCGCAAATACAAATTGCCGCCGCGCTGCTGCTGGCCAACGATTCGCCCGGTCCCAGCAACGAAAGCGCGCAGACGCTGGCGCTCACCGCCGTCAGCGCCGCAAGCACGCAAGGCGGCACGGTCGCGCTCAACGGAAATAACGTGACGTACACGCCGCCGGCGCATTTCAACGGCGCCGATTCGTTCACGGTGACCGTGACGGATAACGGCGCGCCGCCCGCGAGCGCGACCGGATTGGTGTTGGTCACTGTTACCGAAGTCAACGATCCGCCGATCCTTAATCCCGACACCGTCACCACGCCGGAAGACGCGCCGCTCGATGTTGCGGCCAGTTTTCTGCTGCTCAACGACGCACCCGGCCCGGATAACGAAAGTTCGCAGACGCTCACCGTGACCGCGGTCAGCGCCACCAGCACGCAAGGCGGGACGGTCGTCTTAAATGGCGCGATCGTCAGCTACACACCGCCGCTGCATTTCTACGGAGCGGACACGTTTATCTATACGGCCACCGACAACGGCACCACCAACGGCGCGCCCGATCCCAAGAGCAGCACGTGTACAGTTACGGTAAATGTCACCGCTGTGAATCAGCCGCCCATCGCAAATCCGGACACGATCACCGCGCAGCAAAATTCGCCGCGGCTGGTTGCCGTCAGCGTGCTGTTGTCCAACGATTCGCCCGGCCCGTCGAACGAAAGTGCGCAAACGCTCACACTCACTGGCGTATCGGCGGCTTCGACGCAAGGCGGCACGGTGACGCTCAACGCCAACGTCGTCACGTACACGCCGCCGAGCGGATTTTCCGGCACGGATACATTTACGTACACAATTACTGACAACGGACTGACCGACGGCACGCCCGATCCGAAAACCGCAACGGGGACCGTGACCGTCAACGTCGGTGCCATCAACCAGCCGCCGACGGCGTTTCCCGACAGCATCATCGCGTTCGAAAACGAAGCGCTGACGTTTTCCAAGAGCATCCTTTTGGCCAACGACATCCCCGGCCCGCCGAGCGAAAGCGCGCAGACACTGACGGTCACCGGCGTGACGCTGGCGAGTTCGCAGGGCGGCAGCGTGGCGCTCAACGGCGCGAACATCACGTACACACCGCCGCCGCAGTTTACTGGCGCGGACTCGTTCAGCTATTCGATCACCGATAACGGCCTGTCGCTGGGCGTGCCCGATCCAAAAGTCGCGACGGGAGTGGTGACGGTGCTGGTGCAGCCGAAAAATCACGCCCCAGTGATCGTCTCGGCCGGCCTCACGCCGCAAAATGCGCTGGTGAATGAGGAAGTCGATTTCACTGTCAGCGCGACCGATGTGGACAACGACCCGATTGCGTTCGCGTGGGATTTTGGCGACGGCGTGCAAGGCGCCGGCGCCGCGCCCAGCCACTTCTACACGAAATCAGGTGCGTATACGGCGACCGTCAGCGCCAGCGACGGCAAAGGCGGCGTCGCGTCGTCGCAGATGAGCGTCACGATCGACACGACCAGCGGACTGAGCATTGTGAAAGCGTCGATCAAACTGAATTTCAAGCCGGGTTCGAAGCCGGCGGATTCGATGACGTTCAGCGGCACGCTGGCCGTGCCCGCGGCGCTGAAATTCAACGGCGCGGAAGTGGACGTAAACATCAGCGGCATTACGCAGACGTTCTTACTCGACGCAAAAGGCCACGCCAAAACCGCCGCCGGCGCAAGCCTCACCATCGCGACGAAGCCCAAGAACGGCGTGTCAAAATTTGCGCTGAGTTTCAAAAAAGGAAGCTACTCCGCCGCGCTGGCCGCGTCGGGATTGACGAACGCCGACGCGAAAAACGTGGCGGTGCAAGTGCCGGTGTCGATCAAATTGCCGGGGCATTCGTATGCGGCGAATGCGGCTTTGCATTATACGGCGAAGATGAATGTGAGCGGGGCGGCGAAGTAGTGGTGCCAGGATTGACAATGAGCCGATATGAAAGATAATGTTTCAAAAGGAGTTTGTTTGCCATGATCATCTCGCTTCCGCCTGAATTGGATGAGTTTGTAAAATCCAAAGTTGCAAACGGACAGTTCCCGTCGGCTGACGACGCGGTGCAAGAAGCGGTGCGATTATTAATGGAACAGGACGACGAACAGCAGAGGAAGTGCGAGGCGTTGAAACGCGATATTGCGAAGGGAATCGAAGATATCGAGCAGGGGCGCGTTTATCCGGTAGAAACCGAAAAGATGCTTGCCGAGTTGCGCGCTGCTCGGAAAACCCGGGCGAATCACTAAAATGATCGAGTTGATTCAGTCCGAGAACGCGCTCGAAGACGTCCGCGAAATATGGCAATATATCGCCGAGCGGGATATCGATGCCGCTGATCGCGTTGTTCGCGACATCGATTGCGTCTATCAGCGCATGCGTGAATTTCCGCAGATCGGGAGAATTCGGGACGATATTTCGAGCGGGCTGCGAAGTGCTATAAGCGGAAAATACGTGATCTTTTATCAGGCAACAGCAACGAGTATCCAAATCGTCCGTGTTCTGCACGGAGCGCGCGACATTGAGAGAGTGTTCAAAGGAACATTGCAGCCGTGACGCAAGATTCGGCGAAACTTCATGATGTGGACGCGCTTACGACAGACCTGCCGCAATATAACCTTTTGCGCGGCCAAGTCGGCACAGTCGTTGAAATTCTTGCCAACGGAACCGCATTTGAAGTGGAGTTCAGCGACCGCAACGGACGAGCATTTGAATCCGTGGGGCTGCGTCCGGAGCAATTGATGGTGCTGCGTTACGATCCGCTGAGTTCACCGCCGGCGATGGCAAGCGCTTGATCCAAAATCGTTGTTCACTCCCGCATCCGCCTTCTCAGAATCTCCACCGCCTTCGTTGAAAGCCCCAACTCCGGCGCCTCCGCTTCGAACTGCGCCCGCGACCCGCTCCCATTCAGATACCCATTCACGCGTGCCGCCGCGGTTGAATTGACGAAATCGTTCAGCTTCGGATACATCGCGTTGAATTCCGCGGACAATTCCGATGAACAGCGAATCGCGTATTTCTGGTGATAATCTTCCGCGAGGTAAAATTCGGTTGCCGGCACGATCGCTGTCGCGATTTTTCCACGCGTTGCCTCTTCGCGATGCATCGTCTCCAGCGCAAGCTTCTTCTGCTCGTCGTTGTGGTAAAAAATCGCCGAACGATATTGGCGGCTGTATTCCGCGCGGCAGGGATTGTGCGCGTGCCAGAATTTGTCGAGCAACCGTTCGTAGGTGAGTTTCGTCGGATCGAAATCGATTTGTATCGACTCGGAATGGTCGCCAAGATTGTGGTACGTCGGATTCTTCAACGTCCCGCCCGCGTATCCGACGCGCGTGCGCACGACACCGGGAATCGCTCCGAACTCGGAGTCGGGTCCCCAGAATCACCCCAGCGCAAATGTCGCGGTTTCGACGTGGCGCGGCTGATCGCGGTCAATCAGCGCAACGCTCGCGGATTCTCTTGTCGTCGGCGATGTCAATTCAGCGAGCATGGGCTTGCCCTCCTTATTGGAGTATGGAATGGGAATCGACGGATCGCTGTGCGCGGGGCCATCGATGAAGCGGGCGTAAACAAGATACGCGCTCGAAACAAGCAGGGCACAGATTACGATGGATGCGAAACGAGGCATGGCCTTTCTCCAAGTCGCATAATAGGACGAACGAGGGGCGAAGGCACTCAAAGAATTACGTTCAGGAAAGCGAAGCATGAGCAATAATATTGAACTTCTCGACGTGGTTGCGCTCGCCGTTGATCTGCCTGAACGCAATCTTCAGCGCGGCCAAGTCGGAACCGTCGTCGAAATTCTTGCGAACGGCTCCGCGTATGAAATCGAATTCAGCGACCGCGACGGGCGAGTGTTTGAATCGCTCGGCCTGCGCAGCGAGCAATTAATGGTCTTGCGCTTCGAACCGGCGAAGCAACCTATTTAGCGCGTCCTCACTCCACAATCTTCCGCCCAAAAAACGGCTTCTCCGGCTCCGGAATCTTCTCCCACTCCGCCGGATTCGCCGTGCGCGCTTTTTGCCACGCCTCCACCACCGCCGTCAGATAGCCCAGAATATGCTCGCGGTACGGCGTCATTTCTTCCAAATCCAACTCCATGATCGCCGCCAGCGCCGCCTTTTCGGCCGATAATTCCGAAATCTTCTCGGCCACATCCAGCGCTTTGAAGGCCCATTGGAAATAGCGGTCGCCCAGACGCCGCGTCAGCCAGAATTCCAATTCAAATTTTCCGTATAATCTTTTGTTGAATTTCGCGGATTCGAGCGTCTCTGGAACAATCGCGGTCACTTCAGTTTCCGGAACCGCTCGCCCGCATTTGGGGCAGCTTAAGCCTGGCGCATAGGGCAGCCAGGCGAGCGCACAGGCTGGACAGGCGTATTCGATTTGTGATTTGATGGTCATGGCCGAATCAATCGTAGGCGGGGCGGCACTCCTGCCGCCCTCAAATTTCACCTGTGCATCGTGCCGCTTTATTTCCGCACACGTTCATTCCATTTTCGGCGAAATTCCCTTCCCTTTGAAGGCAATATCGGCGATGATGGGTCAATTCAATCAGAAACCGTGGGAGGGGAGCGAAAATTCGCAAGGTAGCGTCATGCTTTTACCTTTAGCCACTCCTCGTGTTGCGACGATACAACCTATCATCCTGACTCATGGGGGGGTCGCATAGGGTATGCATTATCGTCGCTTCAGCCTGTTGAAGTTTGTGACGCCGATCGTGGCGTCCGCAGCTTTTGTCTTCGGCGCCGTCCGGGCGTTCGAATCCGCGCCGGCCAACGCAAACGCCGCGCGTTCCGCTTCCTCTTCTTCCGCCGATTCCGCCGGCGACGGCATGAGTTGGGCACGCGTCAGCGCCGATTCGGTCAACATCCGCACGGGTCCGAGCACAACGAATCAGGCGGTGACGCAACTGCGCAGCGGCGATTACGTGCGCGCCAAACCCGCGCAGAACAATTGGCTCGAAATCGAATGGCCGCACAACGTCCCCGCGTGGGTGCTGCGCGACACGATTCAAGTTTCCTCCGCCGACGGCCACATCGGCACCGTCCGCACCAACCGCGCGCGCATCATGAGCCAGGGCATGAGCACGGCGCCCGAATTGGCCGTGCTCGATCGCGGCGCGCACGTGGCCATCGTCGCTGAAAAAGGCGATTGGTATCAGGTTCAAGCTCCGCCGGCCGCGCGCGCGTACATCAGCGCCAAATACGTCGTGGTTGGCGTCGAACCGCCCGCGCCCGCCGACACTGTCGCGATCTCAAAACGCATTGAAGAACCGCGACCGCAAGGGAGCGGGAATGCCGGCGAAGCCGTCGAACTGTCTTCGGCCAAGCGCGAGCATAATTTCGGCGAGACCGTTGACGTGCCCGCCGCGGCGTCCAAGCCCGCGCCGAAACACGCGGCTCAGCCCGATGCCAACGCCGGAGAGGTCGTCGTCTTCCAGCAGGAAACGAATTGGCCGAAGAGCAATCTCGCCGCTCGCGATGTGGTAAAGACCGAGAGCGCGCAGCCCATCTTCGCCGCGCCGCTGAATAATTCTGCCGCAAAGCGTGAAGCCGATCAGGGCGCATCCGTGAAAGCCGCCGCTGAAAAGAAGCGCCAGGAAGAAGCGGACGCAGCCCGCGCCGCTGCCGCGAAAATCAAAGTTGAACAAGAAGCGCTGGCCAAAGCCGCCGCGGAGAAAAAGCGTCTCGAAGAAGCTGAGGCTCAGCGTGTCGCCGATGCGCGCAGAAAAGCCGAGCAGGAAGAACTCGCGCACATTGCCGCGGAGAAGAAGCGCATCGAGGAAGCGGAGTTGGCGCGCAAGGCCGCTGAAGCGCGCAAGGCTGAACTCGACACGCAGACGCTCGCCGCCGACGAGCGTAAAAAAGCGCTCGAATCCGAAATCGAGAAGCTCGCCGACGCGCGCAAGAAAGCTGAAGCAGATGAAGCTGCGCGCGTCGCCGCGGATAAGAAGCGCGCCGACGACGCTGAAACGGCGCGCGTCGCCGCTGAAGCCAAGCGCAAACTGGAATTGGAAGAACAATCGCGCCTCGCCGCGGAACGCAAGCGCTTGGAAGATGAAGGCCGCACGCAGACCGCGAAAAAAGTCGAGATCGAGACGCAGACCAAAGCCGCCGCCGAACGCAAGAAAGCGCTCGAAGACGAATTGGCCAAGCTGAGCGAAGCGAAGAAAAAAGCGGAGGACGACGAAAAGGCCCGCGTCGCCGCTGAGAAGAAGCGCCTGCAGGACGCTGAATCCGCACGCCTCGCCGCCGAAGCCAAACGCACTGAATTGGAAGCGCAGGCTCAGAAAGCCGCCGAGAAAAAGCTCGCGCTTGAAACCGAAATCGCCACGTTGGCGAAGCTCAAAGAAAAAGACCAGGCCGACGCTGCCGCTCGCGCCGCGCGCGAAAAGAAACTTTTGCAGGAAACCGAAAGCGCGCGCCTCGCCGCTGAAGCGCGCCACAAAACCGAGCAGGAAGAACTTGCGAAGAAGGAAGCGGACAAAAAAAGGCTCGAAGAAGCCGATGCCATTCGCGCCGCCGCGGACGCGCGCCGCCGCGCTGATCTGGCCGAACAGGAACGCGCCGCGCTGGCCCGCAAGAAAACGCTCGAAGACGAAATCGCGCGCCTTTACGACGCCAAGCGCAAAGCTGAAGATGAGATGCTCGCCCGCACCGCCGCGGACAAAAAGAGCCTCGCCGAATCGCTGGCCGCTCATGCCGCGGAGGAATCGAAGCAAAAGGCCGAGATCGTTGAACTGACCAAGATCGCTTCCGAAAAGAAACACATCGCCGACGAAGAAGCCGCTCGCGCCGCCGACGCGCGCAAACGCGCCGACGAAGCGGAAGCCGCGCGGGTCGCCGCGGAGAAGAAGCGCGTCGAAGAATCCGAAGCCGCGCGTGTGGCGTCGGAGCACAAGCGAATCGAAGAAGACGCCGCGCAAAAGGCCGCCGCGCGCAAGCAAGCCGACGAGGAAGCCGCGAAGCTCGCCGCGTCGCGCAAGCAGGCTGAAGAACTTGAGCTCGCGCGGATCGCCACGGAGAAAAAGCGCGCCGAGGAAGAGGCCGCGAAACTCACTGAGCGCAAGCAGATCGAAGAACAAGCCGTGAAAGCCGCCGCCGCGCGCAAAATCAAAGAAGAAGCGGAACTGGCGCGAATCGCCGCGGAGAAGAAACGCGCCGAAGAAGAAACCGCGCGCATTGCCGCCGAAAACAAACGCAAACTCGACGAGCAGGCCACGTTCTCCGCCTTCAACGATTCGTCCGCCGCGCGCTTGCCCGAACCCGGCGCCGACAGCGCGCCCGCACGTCAGATTGTGTTGAAGGCCGACAAGCCCGTGGTGCTCGACGATTTCGAACTCGCCAAAGACGAACCGACCGAAGCGAATTACAACGCCGACTACGTGCCGCTGCGCATCCGCGAAATGCAGAAGAAATATGTGATGCCGACGGTACCGAAGACAGTCGTGGCGGAAACGCTCGACGACGCCGCCACCAGCGCCGGTTCTGCGCCGTCGAAAATCGCGCCGGCCGTTCCGGCCGTGATCGAACCATCCGCTCCCGCGCCGGAGCAGAAAGAAAAGAAATCCGCCGGCGAAACCGTGGAACTCACCGCGCGCGGCGCTTCCAAAGCGATAGCGCCCGAAGCGTCGCCTCTCGCCGTGATCGTAGACGACCAGAATTTTGAAAGCGAAATCGCGCAGTACAAAGGCGTCGCGCTGGTCGATTTCGGCGCAACCTGGTGCATGCCCTGCCGCCGCACCGCGCCGATCATGGATGAACTGGCCGGCGAGTACAAAGGCAAAGTCAAAGTCGTGCGCATCGACGTCGATCAAGCGCCCGCGCTCGTGCGCCGCTACGGCATCTCGAACCTGCCGTGCCTGGTGATTTTTAACGATGGCAAGAGCATCGACCGCCGCGTGGGCGAACAGTCGAAGGATTATTTGAAGCAGTGGATGCAGGCTACCGCCGAGCCGCCCAAATCCAAAGAGGCCGGAATGAACGTCATTCCGCCCGAAAAACGCTCGCTCGTGTCGGACGTCGGCACGCTGCAGCGCGTGTCGAACTCGAAGATCGCCGGCGTCAAATACGTGCTGCTCAACGGCGACGTGGTCTCGCGCTACATCATCGAACCCTCCGACGTGGACATGAGTCCGATGGTGGGCCGCACGATCTCGATTTCCGGCACGACCATCGGCCGCACCTACTCGGACACATCGGTGATCCAGATGAAAAACGCCTCGACGTTTGGGTGACGGAATGTCCCTGGGAGTGCGTGCCACTCCGTTGCGCTTGAAAGTTTCCGGTAACCGATACGTTTAAGAGTAGGGTGATTTGAAATAGCGGTGCCGCCTCTGGGTGGCCCCGCTTTTTTTGTGCTCACGCAGAGACGCAAAGGCGCGGAGAACAGCGAAAACCATACAGGGTAAACAACGAATCGCGCGAATCTTCACTAAGGGGATCAGGTAGAAACGAATTCAAACGGAGGGCGGCGTAAAAAGGAGTTTCCCTTTGCGCCTTCGCGCCTTTGCGAGAGACTATCGCGCGCAATGGAACACACGGCTTTCATCGGTTTGGGCGCGAATCTGGGCGAGCGCGGAACGACGCTGAGGCGCGCGCTTGAAATGTTGAACGCGCGCGACGGTATTCGCGTTCAGAAAGTGTCGGCGTTTATTGAAACAAAAGCTGTCGGCGGGCCGCCGGGGCAGCCGGATTATTTGAACGGCGCGGCGCAGCTTTCGACGAATCTTTCGCCGCGCGAATTGCTTGCTGCGTTGCTGGATGTGGAACGCGCGCTGGGGCGCGACCGTTCGTCGCAGGAACGCAATTTGCCACGCACGATCGATCTCGATCTGCTGCTTTACGACGATCTGGTGATCGACGAACCGGATTTGCGCGTGCCGCATCCACGCTTGCACGAACGCGCGTTTGTGCTTATTCCGCTGGCGGAGATTGCGCCGGAAGCGCGGCATCCGGTGCTTGGCAAAAGCATCGGCGAGCTGGCGTGCAGCGCGTCATAAGTCCGGCTCTTTTTCGCCGGGCCGCAGCAGATTGATTTCCTTTTTATCGGTGACGACGCTCAACGATGTGTACGTCCACTTGTCGTTTACCGCGGTGGCGACGACGTGAATCTTGGCCGAACCGTTTGGACCGGAAATTGGAATTGTGAAGTCGGCCGAGCCGCTTCCGTTTACGTAATTGATATTGCCCTGTATCATCCAGCCTTCCTCGATTGGCGTGCCGAGTTGCGCCTGGACTTCAGGGTTCTCTTTCGCGCGTTTGACCGATTCCGCGAAGATCGGGGCCTTCTTGATCTGGCTGATGCCCCAATAGAAAAAGCCGCCGACACCCGCGCAGCCGAGAAACAACACTCCAAGACATCCCGCTGGAATAATGCACGCCCAACTGCAGCCCATGCAGCCGCCTTTTTTCTTCGGCGGCTGCGCGCCGTCTTGCACCGGTTGACTCATTGGATTCCCCTCCGCAAAGTTCCCTGTTCAGTGGATTGCTCGTTACCATACTCGATTTCACGGATGTGTTCTACAAAATCCGCGCTGATTATATATAAAGGTGAGCTTCATTCTCGAAGAAGAATGAGCGAATTCTAAAGGAGCATCACGGCGCATGGCCGATCAGAACAATGCAGGCAAGATGCCTGCACCACAACAGCAGAAACGTGCAGGCGGGACGCCTGCACCACGCATCACGCCGCGCGCGGAGGATTATTCGCGCTGGTACCTCGACATCGTGAAGGAAGCGCAGCTCGCCGACCACAGCGCCGTGCGCGGCTGCATGGTGATCCGGCCGAACGGGTACGCGATCTGGGAGAAGATGCAGCGCGAATTGGACGCGCGCTTCAAAGCGACTGGACACGTCAACGCGTACTTTCCGCTCTTCATTCCGGTGAGTTTCTTGAGTAAAGAAGCGCAGCACGTTGAAGGCTTCGCGAAGGAATGCGCGGTCGTGACGCATCACCGCCTGCGCGCGAACGCGGATCACACCGGCGTCGAAGTCGATCCGGCGAGCAAGCTCGAAGAGCCGCTGATCGTGCGCCCGACCAGCGAGACGATCATCTGGAGCGCCTACAAAGAGTGGATTCAAAGTTACCGCGACCTGCCGATTCTCATTAACCAATGGGCGAACGTGGTCCGCTGGGAAATGCGCACGCGTTTGTTTCTGCGCACAGCCGAATTTCTGTGGCAGGAAGGCCACACGGCTCATGAGACGGAGAAGGAAGCGATCGAAGAAGCGTACCGGATGCTGGACGTGTACGCGGATTTTGCTGAAAACGTGATGGCCGTGCCGGTCGTGCGGGGCGCGAAAACGGCGGGCGAGCGTTTCGCCGGCGCCGTCGAAAGCCTCTCCATCGAAGCGATGATGCAGGACGGCAAAGCGCTGCAAGCCGGCACCAGCCATTATCTCGGCCAGAATTTTGCGCGCGCGTTTGACGTGACGTTCCAGAACAAGGAAGGCAAGCGCGAACTGGTTTACGCGACAAGCTGGGGCGTTTCGACGCGCTTGATCGGCGCGCTGATCATGACGCATTCGGACGACACGGGATTGATTCTGCCGCCGAAACTTGCGACGACGCACGTCGTCATCGTGCCGATTTACAAAACAGACGAGGAAAAGGCGCGCGTGTACAAAGAGGCCGACGCGGTCGAAGCGGAACTCAAAGCGCAAGGCATCGGCGTGGCCGTGGATCGCCGCGAAGGCATGGCGCCGGGCGCGAAGTATTACGATTGGGAATGCAAAGGCGTGCCGCTGCGGATTGAAATCGGGCCGAAGGATTTGGACAACGGGTCGCTATGCGTGGCGCGCCGCTTCGTGATCGAAATTCCCGGCGAAGACGAGAAAGCGCAGCGCGCGCGCAAGAAGTCATTCTTGCCAAGAGCCGAAGCGCTTGCGCGCATCAAGCCGCTGCTCGACGAAATGCAGAATGATTTATTCCAGCGCGCGCTGGCCTTTAGAACGAAACGCACGCGCGTGATCAACACGATGGAGGAGTACGAGAAATTCTTCAAAGAAGAAGGCGGCGGGTTCGCGTGGGTGCATTGGGCGGGATCGCGCGAGGAAGAGGACGCGATGGCGAAGAAGTATCAGACGAGCATCCGGAATATTCCGCTGGATAGCCAGGTGCCGGACGACGCGAAGGGCGCGGGAACGTGCATTCTCACGAGGAAACCGAGCGCGCGGCGCGTGGTGATGGCGGAGAGTTATTAAGCGGGCCGCGAACTGCCGCTATCGCGGCCACCTCTCACCCCCGGCCCCTCTCCCCCAAGGGGAGAGGGGAGAAATTATTGGGTTGCGCTAAGGGATCCACGTCAAGCACACCAGCTTCCCGCCGGTGCGCATCACCAGCTTCGCCGGCGCAATCGGTGTTGGGGAACTCCAACTCTCCACCGCTTCTTCCGCGGCTGGATAATCGGCGAGCAGTTTCATTTCCAGTTTGCGGATGTCGATGAATTTCAAGGTGCCTTCGTGCAGGCGGCAAACCAGCACGCCGTCCCACGCAACGAGCGCGCAATACTGTGCTGCAAGATCAAGCTTCGAAATCGTCTGGCCATTCGCGGGATCGAGGCACAGCACGCTGCTTTCGTTATGGAGATAAATGCGGCCGTTTGCAAAAACAGGCGTCGATAGACCCCCCGCCTCTTCGATCTTCCAAAGCGGCTCGCATTTCGCCGCGCCCGGCGCGACTTTCAGTGCGATTGTGGCGTCGTGGCCTGTGATGAGCAAGCGATCAGGCCCGAGCGCGACGGGCGTGGCGGCGTTGCCGTCGGCGCCGCCGGCAAGTTCGAAATTACACGCCGTCACGAATCGCGCGCCGTCTTTCTTGAACACCGCGAGAGTATTGAAGAGCAGCGTTGCCAGATATTCCTCGCCGCCTAATTTCATCGCTAAAAACGAACTGTAACCCGGGGCATCGGTTGGTTGTTCCCAAGCCGTTGAGCCGTCGCTGAGTTTCAGCGCGATTGCTTTTCCGGTTTCCTTGTCGCCGACGGGGAGCGCGAGCGTGTCGCCGACGACCAACGGCGACGCGGCGACGCCGTACATGCCGCGGTATTTTTCGCCTTTCCATTCAGACGGCAGATCGCGCCGCCAGATTTTCTTTCCGCTCGAGTCGATTTTGTGAACCGTACCGGTGAGCGAATGAATGTAGAGCGCGCCGTCGTGAAATGCGGGCGTTGAGGCCGGCTCGTGCTGCATGGGATCTTTGATGGATTCGAGTTTTACTTCCCACAACTTGTGTCCGTTCGACGCATCGAATGCGGCGATGAGTTCGTCAGTGTCAGTGCGCGATTGCAGGTAGATTGTTTTGCCGTCAATAATCGGCGAGGAATAACCGGGGCCGACGGGGACGCTCCAGATTTCGGTCAGCTTCTTGGGCCACGCGGCGGGGAGTTGAAATGGGATGGCGGCGACGCCATCGCGGTTGGGGCCGCGCCAGGCGGGCCAGGCTGTGTCCGCAGCGAGAGCGTGCAAGGAAGCGGCTACGAACAAGCTGAGGGCGAGGAGATTTTGCATGACGGGTTCCAATTATTTGACGGCTGAGAAGGGAATACACTGTGGGATTGGTTTTGGTTGCAATGGTTTCCCCTCACCCCGCGGACGGGTACGCCCGTCGGCCCTCTCCCGGAGGGAGAGGGGAACGGCGGCGGCGCGCTTCGCGCGACAAATTGCCGGCGGGACGCCGGCGGTACAGTTCTACTTTGATTGAATTGCAGCGATGATTTCGGCGCGGCGGGATCGAACGAGCTTCATGTCGGCTTCGCCGGGCTGCTGATTTTTCTTCAACGCGGCTTCGCGCGATTTTTCGCCGGCGATGGCGGCGGCGATTTGTTCGTGGAGTTTGAGGAAACGCGCTTTGTCTTCGGCGGCAATTTTTTCGGCGGCGGCCAGAATGGCGGGCGGATCGGCGGCGACGGTTTTGGCGGCTTTGGCCAGCCACGATTTTTCGGTGTCGAGCACAGCCAAGCGCGCGTTCGTGTCTACTTTTGCGGTTGCGTCGGGATTCGGTTCGGTGCTGCCTTCGTCGAGCTTCAGCGCCCAGCGCATTCCGTTGAGCAGATGCGCGCGGAAAAGTTCTTCGTTCCAGATCGCTTCGGAGTTTCCGAAATTCGTATAGAAGACGCGGCCTTTGCCATAATCGCGGACCCAACTGACCGGCACCAGTTTGGGAAGCTTGGGTTCGGATTGAGCCATATCCAGCGCGAGCAGCACGCGCACTTTTTTGGAATCGAAGTAACGGTACTCGCACAGTTCGTCGTTCCATTCGAATTGAGCGGGGAACATTCTCGTTGCGGGGTGTTCGCGGTCGAGATTTATGACCGTTGCGCCGTGTGTCCAGGGGTGGCGCAGATACGTGGCGCCGAGCATTTCGTAATAGGGCCGAAATTCCTTGAACGTGTCCGCGGCGCTGTGAATGCCGATGAAGGCTTTGCCGCCGCGCAGCCAATCCTGAATTGCGCTGAATGCAGCGGGTTTGATGGGCAGATCGCCGCTGGTGAAAAAGACGAGCGCGTCGAGCGTTTTTAGTTTTTGGGGAGTGATCTGCGTGGCATCTTGGGTGCATTCGGCATCGAAGACGCCGCTTTGTTTGCCGATTTCAGCGAGGGCGGATTCAGCGACGGAGAGCGCGCCATTCGTGGGACGCGTGACGACGGCGTGTTTGAAGCCCATGGATTGGGTGAGGAAGAGAAGTTGGAATTTCTTCGCAGGCGGTTGCACGGGCGCGGTGCCGCTTAACGGGGCCGGTTCGGCGGCGAACGAGGCAGAGAGCGATAGGCAGACGGCGATGCTCGCCGCGCGCGCGGCGAATGAGAATTGTGCGGACATGGTCCCCTTGCCCCCATGGGAATGCGCTGTAAGGAATGTCGGCTGTTTGGGGGTGGGGCTTGAGTTGGCAGGGGCTTCTCGCGGTCAATGGCGCGATTAATAGGGCGTATAGGGCCAATAGGACGCACAGGGCAAATGAGCCAAATAGACCAAATGAAAGGGGCGCGCTTAAATTGGCGTTGAGCTTGGCGTTGTGGGGTTCGTTGAGTAAAGTAGTATCCGCGCGACTATTCGCGCCACGGACGGGCTGGCAGCCCGTCCTACTTTTACGCACTGGATTCTATAATGCCCGAGCTTGCAAATCCGTTTTCCGCGCCGCACCCCAATCCGCTTGCTTTTTTTGAGCGCATGGTTTTGATCCGCACTTTCGAGACGATGATGGAGGATGAGGCGCGCGCGGGGCGGCTGCCGGGGACGTTTCACAGTTCGGCGGGACAGGAAGCCGTTGCCGTCGGCGCGTGTTCGTGTTTGACGAATGACGATCTGGTCGTCAGCAATCATCGCGGGCATGGGCATTTTCTGGCGAAGGGCGGCGACCTCTTTCGCATTATGGCCGAATTGTACGGGCGCGGCGAAGGGTACAGCGGCGGGAAGGGCGGCACGCAGCACATGGCTGGCGTCGAAGTCGGCTTCATGGGCTCGAACGGCATCACGGGCGGCGGGATGCCGGTCGCGACGGGGCTGGCGCTGGCGCTCAAGCGGCGCAAAACGCCGCACGCGGTGATTTCATTTTTTGGCGACGGCGCGACGAATCAAGGCACGTTTCACGAGAGCTTGAACATGGCGGCGATCTACAAGCTGCCGATTGTTTTTCTCTGCGAGAACAATGGATGGGGCATGTCCACGCCTGCGGCGTCGGTCGTCGCGGGTATGAACATTGCCAAGCGCGGCGACGCGTATGGCATGCTCAATAAATCGATCGATGGCAACGATGTTGAGCTTGTGCACGATCAAGTGCGCGCGGCGCTGGCGCTCGCGCGCGGCGGGTCGCCGGTGTTGCTCGAATGCAGAACGTGGCGCATGAAGGGGCACAGCCGCGGCGATCAGAATGCGTACCGCGACAAGGAAGAGGAGCGGCGCTGGCATGAGCGCGATCCGATTGAGCGATTGCGCGGGCGGCTGATTGAACGCAAGCTGGCGACGAGCGAAGAATTGGCGGCGATTGAAGCGTGGATGCGCGCGCTGATTTCGGAGCAGATCAAGAAATGCAGCGCGCTGCCGCCGGCGCGGGGGGAAACGGCGTTTGAGAAGGTTTATGCAAGCGCTGCGGAGAAACTGGCCGGCGGGACGCCGGCGGGACAAACTTCGGAGACGCGCCCTACGCCGTATTGGCAGGCGATTCAGGAGGCGATGAGCGAGGCGATGGACCGCGACGAGCGGTTCTTTGTTTTCGGCGAAGATGTCGCGGAGTATGGCGGGTGCTTCAAAGTCACGCGCGGCATGTTCGAAAAATACGGCGCGTCGCGGATTGTGAACACGCCGATCAGCGAAGCGACCATCGCGGGGATGTGCCTGGGCGCGGCGATGGGCGGCGTGCGGCCGATCGGCGAAATCATGTTCATGGATTTTATTTTGCTGGCGCTCGACCAGCTCGCCAATCACGCGGCGAAATTTCATTACATTTACAACGGGCAGATCAAAGCGCCGTTTGTGATGCGCACGCCGATGGGCGGCTATCGCGGTTATGGCGCGACGCACAGCCAGTGCCTCGACACGCTGCTTATGAAATTCCCGGGCCTGCGCGTGGTCACGCCGTGGAGTCCGCGCGATGCGAAAGGATTGTTGAAGACGTGTCTGATGAGCGACGATCCGGTTGTGTTCATCGAACACAAGGCGCTGTATGGAACAACGGGACCGGTGCCGATGGCGGAGGAATTTATTCCGCTGGGTAAGGCGGCCATTGTCCGCGCCGGCAGGGACGTGACGCTGTGTGCGAATTCGTACATGGTGTCGCTGTGCATTCAGGCTGCTGAGATTTTGGCAAAGGGCGGCGTCGAAGCGGAGGTCATCGACTTGCGCTGTCTGGCTCCGTTGGATCGCGAAACGGTTGCGAAATCGGCGGCGCGCACGCAGGCGCTGGTGGTGGTCGAAGAAGGGCATCTGACGTGCGGCATGGGCGCGGAGTTGGCGGCGAGCGTTCAGGAGATGGCGTTCGGGTATCTGGACGCGCCTATCCAGCGCGTGGCGGCGGCGGACGTGCCGATTCCGAGCGGGACGGAGTTGGAGCGCGCGATTCTGCCGAGCGTGGAGAAGATTGTGGCGGCGGTGCGGAAGGCGCTGGAGTACCGGGGATAGTGCTGAGCGCGCCTACCCCTCACCCCCGGCCCCTCTCCCCCAAGGGGAGAGGGGAGAACGGCGGCGATATTTGCTTGTCAAGGGAGTGTGGAATGCCGAATATCTTTGATGACTTTGTGGAGCGTGCTTGAATGAGCAAGCGGACGATGATGCAGGAAGTGAAGTCGATGGTGGATTCCAAACGAATCCTCGACGCGCTGCTGCGCCATCTCACTTCGAACAAGCCGATCGTCAAAGAGGACCTCGGCACGGTGCTGGGGCTGACGGTGCGCAAGATCGCCGACACGCTTTATGCGCAGAACATTTCGATCTACACGGTCGATAAGATGCAGAACAAAATCAAGTATCTGAAGGTGTTGTTCACGCAATATCTTTACGGCGGGGACGAAGAGCAGAAAAAGCATTTTGACGACAAAACCGCGGAGATGGAGAAGATGCTGCTGCCGGTGAATTACGGCATTCCCGGGCAGGTGATCCGCTCGTCGCGTTCGGCGCTCGTCCCCGATGTGCGCCTCGATCCGCTGTACAACGCGCTGGTCGAAGAGGACGGCATTTTCATCCCGCGTTCGATGATCGCGGTGCCGATGATCGTCAACAATGTGGCCATCGGCTGCATTCAAGCGTTCAACCGCTGCCCGGACTTCGAGGAGGTGACGCAGTTCGGCGAGGACGATCTGCTGCTGATCGAAGACGTGGCGCTGTACTCGGGCAAGATCATTCAGAAAGCCACCGATCCGACGACCGTGTTCACCGAGCGCGAGATGGCCAGCTACGTGGCGCGCCTGGCGAAGGTGAAATACCTGGAGATCGATTCGGCTTTCAAGCCGGACATGAACCTGATCAAATGGATCGGCGAGGAGACGCTGTACAAATATGGCGTTCTGCCGCTGGCGATGCTCAGCGAAAATTCATGCTCGGCGGTGATGGCCAACCCGAACGATTTTCAGCGCATCAGCGATTTTGAAATCGTGACCGGCTTGAAGCTCTCGGAAAAATGGGTTACGGCGCACAAGGACATTCAGGAATTCATCGCGAAGACTTTTCCGAAGGCCACGAAGATCGACATTGCGAAGCAGGCGATCGAAAAGGAATTTGGCGAACAGTCGCTCGCGGACTCCGGCGAGTTCAAAGTTGGCGAAACCGACTACGACAATGAGAACGCGGGCGCGATCGTGAAGCTGAGCAGCCAGGTAATTGAAGATGCTTATTTGAAGGGTTCGAGCGACATTCACATCGAACCGATGGACGGCAAGGTGCGCGTGCGCTACCGCATCGACGGCGTGCTGAAGGAAACGATGGACATTCCGACGGCGGCGCACCGCGCGCTGATCAGCCGCTTCAAGATCATGAGCAACCTCAACATTTCGGAGCGGCGCCTGCCGCAGGACGGGCGCATCATTTACAAGCGCTTCAATTCGAAATACGATCTCGACCTGCGCATCTCCACGCTGCCCTCGAATCACGGCGAGAAAATCTGCATGCGTATCCTGGACAAAGCCAAATCGACGCTGCCGCTCGATAAGCTGGGCTTCAGCGAGTACAATCTGGGATTGTACCGCAGATCGCTGCAAGCGCCTTACGGGATGATCCTGCACTGCGGGCCGACGGGATCGGGAAAGTCGATGTCGCTGTATTCGGCGCTGAACGAGATCAATTCGCCGGAGTGGAACGTCATCACGATTGAAGATCCGATTGAATACACGCTGCCGGGGTTGAATCAAGTACAGGTGAAAGCGGACATCGGGCTGACGTTTGCGGCGGCGCTGCGCTCGTTTTTGCGGCAGGACCCGGACATCATTCTGGTCGGCGAAATCCGCGATTTGGAGACGGCGGAGATTGCGGTCGAAGCGTCGCTGACGGGGCATCTGCTTTTTTCGACGCTGCACACCAACGACGCGCCGGCGGCCATCACGCGGTTTGACGAAATGGGGATCGAGCCGTTCATGGTTTCCACGTCGCTGATTTGCGTGTGCGCGCAGCGGCTGGTGCGAAAAGTGTGTTCGTGCGCCACGCTGGAAACGCCGACGGCGGACGAATACATCTTGCTCGACCGCGCCCTGGATCCCGCGCCGATCGGCAAAATCGCGCGCCTGCAAGGCTGCGCGAAATGCGAGAAGACGGGATTTAAAGGGCGCATGGGCGTGCACGAGATCATGACCGCGACGGATGAATTGCGCACGCTGATCAATCACCGCGCCTCGGTGGACCGCCTGAAAATGGCCGCGCGCGAGCACGGCATGCACACGCTGTTCGAAGACGTGATGGAGAAGGTGAAAGCCGGTTATACGACGCTGCCGGAGGCGATCGCCACGGCGCGGCCGGACGACGCGATGTCGCCCCAAGCGGAAGTGGCCACGCCGGTGAGGGCGTCCTCGTCGAGTGTGATGATGCCGACGCCGGTTGAATAAGTGCTGAGTGCTGAGTCCTGAGTGCTGAGTAACGGCGGCGAAGCGCTTCGCGCTTTTTTTCGCGCTCGGCGGTTAATTCGAGATTAGAATGTGATTTTGAGTTAGTGCCAGCCGCACGTTTTGCGCGTTTTACTCAGGACTCAGGACTTTGGAGGCGACGATGGCGGATTCGGACGAGAAGAAGGACGAGATTCCAGCGTTTAAGATTTCGCAGAAGAAAGTGGACGATAGCTGGAAGGAAGAAGTGCGCCGGGAGCGCGAAGCGGCGGCGCGCGCGGCGGCGGCGCAGCGCCCGCAAGCGGCTCCCGGGGCGCAGACGACTCCGACTGCCGCGCCCGCGAACGAGCCGCGACCGCAAGGAAGCGGGCCGGCGGCTCCGGCCAACGTCGCTCCGAAAGGCACCGTCTCCGATGCGCCGGCAGGTGAGGCTTCGGCGGAGAAAGCGCAGTCGCCGCAGGAAGCGCAGCAGACGAAGATTTTTTTGAATTTCATCGACGGCCTCGCGCAGCAGGCGCTGATGCAATTGGGCGAATTGGAAAATCCGTACACGGGACAGGCCGAGTTGGATTTGCAGGGCGCGCGCTACACGATCGAACTGCTCTCGGTGATTTCGGCAAAGACGAAAGGGAATTTGACCGAGACGGAGCAGAAAGCGCTGACCAGCGTCGTGCAGGATTTGCGCACGCATTTCGCGGCCATCGCGCAGGAAGTTCAGCGGCAGATGCAGGCGCAGGCGGCGAAAGGCGGGGCGAAGCGGCCGGGGCCGGGGGGGACGGTGAGGTAGGTTGACGCTGCGCGTCGATCATCCGGGGAACCTTTGAAAAGTCTTGCGCCTGTTTGAGTAGACCACGTGGACGAAGTGGACGACGTGGACATTTGTTAGCCGCACGGGATTTTTACAATTTGCGAATGGCTATCCGTCGTCGCGCAGCGCTGCCTAATAATTCGTATTAACTCGTCTATCAAATCCGCTATTATTCTCATAAAATCGTATATCTTCGTCGCAAAACGAAGGAGGAGGGTTATATGTCGAAGCATTCATTTCAACACGATTCCGGGCATAGGGAACTGCTGAGGCCGCAGGATGCGGCGCGGCAGATGGGGATCAGTTATCCCACGCTCAAGCAGTGGATTTACAAGAAGAAGGTGCGCGCGGCGCGGACGGCGGGCGGGCATTACCGGATTCCGGCGTCGGAAGTCGAGCGGCTGAGCCGGATCATGGCGGCGCCGAATTCGGGGAAGAAGCCGCTGGGGGTGCAGGCGATTTCGGCGCGCAACAAGCTGCTGGGGCGCGTGGTTGAATTGAAGATGGATGGGCTGCTTGCGCAGGTCACCGTGGACATCGGCGGAAATTTTGTCACGTCGCTGATGACGCGCGATGCGTGTGTGGAACTGGGTTTGAAGATCGGCGTGCGGGCGTTCGCGCTCGTAAAGGCCACGGAAGTGATGATGATCCGCGCGTGAGATTGACGCTCATGCGCCTAGCGAAGGAGCGCGCATGAGTCGTTCAACGTGGATGTTGGTGGAGGTGCTGGTTGGATTTTTGGGCGTGTCCGTGTTGAGGGCTGAGGACGATTTGCGAGCCACGGTCGAGGCGCTGAAAAAGCAGGTTGACGCGCTGCAAAGCGTGCGCGCGGAAAACGAAAACATCAGGCGTGAGCTCGAAGGAATGAAGAGTGCGGCTGCTCCAATGGCCTCCAGCGCCGTGGATGTTGCGCTCGATTCCAAGTATGGCCCAAACGCCAACGTGACGACGAAGACCGGCAAACTGACCGTCGGTCTGATCACGCAAATCTGGTACTATGGATTTGAGCACGACACGCGCGGCCTGTTCGACGCGCCGGGCCTCGGCGTTCGCGATACCAACGCGACGCAGGACAACAACACCTTCCGCATTCGCCGCACTGAATTGAAATTCACCTACGATCTCGATGAAAACTTCACCTGTTTCATGATGATCGATCCCGCGCGCGAAACGTCCACGGGTTTTCCGAACTTACCCTACAATCAAGGCAGCACCAAACGCGCCAACGTGCTTTCTCCAGAGTTCGCTGTTGCCAACAAAGACGGACTGACCAGCAACACAGGCCCAGTCTCTCAGGTCCAAAACGGCGCGTTTCCTTCGGGTGGCGCGAAGCTGTTGCAGGACACCTATTTCAACTGGCACGGCTGTATTCCGAACCACGATTTCACCATCGGCCAGTTCTCGGTGCTTCTGGGCGAAGAAGGGCTTCGCGCCGACTACGAATTGGACTTCGTTGAACGCTCCATGCTCGGCTTCCAATGCGCCACTCGCGATATGGGCGCGATCATTCATGGCTCGTGGTGGAATTGTGATGGTGGCGACGGAGTTGACTTTCACTACCAGTATTACATGCCCGCTCTTCCTGACGGGCGTTTCCAATATTGGATCGCGGTTCTCGATGGCGCCGGCAGCTATTTCGATCCAGGCAATCAGCATAATCGCCCCGATACGAACAACGAGAAAGACATCAACGCGCGCATGTTGGTTCGACCGCTGTGGGACCGGTGCGCGGGACATCTGGAAGTCGGCGTTTCGTTTGACGGCGGCACGAAAGGCGAATCGGGCTCGCAGGATCCGCTCAACCAGCCGCTGAACAACCTGAATCGTCCCACGCACTGGGCCGCCCGCGGCAACGCGTGGCTCAGCTACAAATTCGGCGATTGGTTCGCGCGCGGCCTGTGGGCGCGTTCCGAATGGGGATACATCCGCGATCAGGAAGCGCCGGGCAGCGTGCTGGCGATCTTCGGCAACGGCGTCAACGCCGCAAGTCCGTTCGTTCAAGCTCAAGGCCGGAATATGACCCGCAGCGGTGGCTACGCGGCGCTGGGTTACAATTTCGGCGACTGCTCGTTCAACAATTGCCTCCCGTGTTGGGTTAAAAAGTTCGAGCTGGCCGGGCGTTGGGAAGAATTCCAGAACGTCGAAGTGGCCAACGCGGTGGATTCGACCAAGACGGATCTGTTCTACTCGCAAGCCTGGACCGCGGGCGTGAACTACTACATCAAAGGGCAGAACGCCAAGATCCAAGCGAACTACATTTTCATGAACGGCCCGAAGGGCCCCAGTGCCACGGCGCACAGTTTCCACAACGTTCGCGACGACGCCTTCGCGCTGAATTTTCAGATTGCATTCTAGTGTAGCGATTCACTTTAGTTGCCGGTGATAGGATTGTCGGCAACTCCATTGATTCCCTGCGTGGCGTTGTACGTCAACGAGAGCTGCGTGGCATAGAGTTGGCCGATCAACGTCACTCCGACGGGGATCGATACCGGAACGTCGCTGGCCGTTGCGTTGGTCAAGCCTGAAGTCATGAGTGTCGAGGCGAAGTGGCCGTGGGTCAAGGCGATGTAAAATGGCGCCGTTTGCGCGACGGTGACTCCTTTTATTTCTTGAAGCGGCATGCGCAGCAAGGTGTTTTTGGTTTTTGCGCTGCCTTTGCGATTGAGATCGAACGTCGTCGTCACGCCGCCCACACTCACGGTCATGAGCTGGAGTTCGGGAACGAAACCTGCCGGCACATCGAGCGAACCGTAAAACGCGATCGAATCGTTGCCCGGTTTGGCGAAGTTCAGCTTGATCGTTGCGGAGGTGATCGTCAGAACCTTGGTGGGCGCGCCAGTCACGCTCACGAGCACCTCCCCTCGGACGCTGTTGCCCTGAGCGTCCGAGACCGTGACGAACACCGTGTAGTGGCCTGCCGAGAGGTAAATGTGGGTGGTCGAGGCGCCAAGCGCACCGGTTCCGTCGCCGAAGTTCCACGCGTACGTCAGGGCGCTCGCCCCGGCCGAGGTGTCCGTGGCCGCCGCGGAAAACGAAATCAATTCGCCGGTCGACGTGTTCGCGGGACTTGCTGTGGGCACCGACGTGAACATGACGGCCGGTCCTCCCGCGCTCGGGCCGTACAATTCGGAATTAGCCTGGACGTTGCCGTTTGTGTCCTGGCCGCCGGCTACGAGCACATCACCGTTGTTGAGCAATGTGGCGGTGTGAAAGATGCGCGTGGCGGTCATCGAACCGGCAGTGGGCGACCAAGTATCCGACGCGGGGTCGTAGAGTTCGGCGCTGGAAACGGCATAGGCTTGTTCATCCTCGCCGCCAGTCACGAGCACAGTTCCATCCGCAAGCAGCGTGGCGGTGTGGCCGGAACGGTAATCGTTCATCGGTTGCGAAGAGACGGTGAACGTATTGGCCGCGGGATCGTAAAGCTCGGAACTATTCAGAACGATGCCAGTCAAATCCTGGCCGCCCGCCAGGAGCACTTTGCCATTGGCAAGCAGCGTGGCCGTGTGATCTGTCCGCGCGACGGCCAGACCGCTTTGCGAGAGCGCGAACGCATTGGCGGCGGGGTCGTAAAGCTCAGCTTCGTCAACGGGACCGCCGGCGATCAAGACTTTTCCGGAGGGGAGCAGCGTCGCGCTATGGCCTGAGCGCCAGACCGCCATCGGCGTGCCCGTCGCCGTAAACGTGTCGGCAACCGGATCGTACAGTTCCGCGCCCCCGCTTTCAAAACCGTTGATGTTGATGCCTCCAGCGAGCAGCACTTTCCCATTGGCCAGCAGCGTCGCAGTCAACTTCGCTCGCGCGACGGTCAGCGTTTGAGCCGTCGCCGTGAAGGTATCGGTCGCGGGATCGTAGAGTTCGGCGCTGGACAGGGCCACGTCGAACCGATCGTAGCCTCCAGCCAGGAGCACTTTGCCCGTGGGAAGCAGCAGCGCCGCGTGATTGTAGCGTGCCGTCAGCATCGTGTGGGCAGTGGGGGCCCATGTCCCCGCAACCGGGTCATACAACTCGGCTGAGCCGTTCACGACATAGGTGGGCGGTGAGAGATTGAATGTAATTTGATTGATTCCGCCCGCGACTAAAACCTTTCCATTGGGAAGCAGCGTGGCGGTGTGGAACGCGCGCGCGTTGTTGAGAAGCGTCGGCGTGGACACGAACGTGTCCACCGCGCGCGCGCCGGAAATCGAAAGGGCCAGCGCGAGCGCGCCCAGCAGTAGAACCGGATGACGATTTGGCATGACGGTGCTCCTTCGCAGGCGATCGAGCGATTCCCTCCAACTCTATAAGCAACTGTCGGGCGGATATTTCAGACTTTCGCGGTTTGAGATTGCCGCGTCCGTGTGTAATTTTTAGTTTAAATTCACGCCGTTTTTGCGTATGATTGCCGCTGCAAAATACAGATAACCATCACGGAGCATGCAGCGCACATGGGCGAGTACCACCGCAAGGGCTTTGGACTTAAAGAAACCGTCAAACCAATGCTGGAGGCGGCTTATGCCAGCCGCGTCGTCGATCTGCTGCGGCTCAAAGGCCATCAGCTTTCGCGCGGGGGGCTGACCGTGCGGCTGGCGAAGGAGTTTGGGTTTTGCTACGGCGTCGAACGCGCGGTGGACATGGCGTACCAGACGCGCCACCAGTATCCGGACAAGCGGATTTTCATCACGAACGAAATCATTCACAACGCGTCGGTGAACAACCGGCTGCGCGACATGGGCTTTATTTTTCTGTCGGGCAGCTACAACCGCGGCGAGACTTACGCGGACATCACCAAGGACGACGTGGTGATTTTGCCGGCGTTCGGTGCGCCGGTGAAGGAGATCGAGACGCTGCGGCAGAAGAATTGCATTCTGGTCGATACGACCTGCGGCGCGGTGGTGAAGGTTTGGACGAGCGTTGAGAAATACGCGCGCGACAAATTCACCAGCATCATTCACGGCAAATACAGCCACGAGGAGACGATCGCGACGTCCAGCCGCGCGGGGGCGCGCTATTTGATCGTGCGCGATCTGGACGAAGCCGATTACGTGTGCGATTACATTCTGGGCCACGGCAACCGCGAGCATTTTTTGCAGAAATTTTCGAAGGCGTTTTCGCCCGGGTTCGATCCGGACGAAGATTTGGGGCTGCTGGGTTTGGCGAATCAGACCACGATGCTTTCGACCGAGTCGATGGAGATTGGCGCGCGGCTGCGCGGAGCGTTTGTGAAAAAATACGGCGAGGCCGAAGCCGCGCAGCGCTTCCGCAGTTTCGACACGATTTGCAGCGCGACGCAGGACCGGCAGGATGCGGTCAACGCGATCATGCAGACGCCGCCGAATTTGATGATCGTGATCGGCGGGTATAATTCGTCGAACACGACGCATCTGGCGGAGATCGGGCATCACCGCAACGTTCCGTCGTACCACATCGACGATGCGGCGTGCATGATTTCGCGCGCGCAGATCCGGCATCTGCCGGTCGGGCAGCACAGCGAAGTTGTGGCGGAAAATTGGATGCCGCAGAAGGACGAATTGGTGATCGGCGTCACGGCGGGCGCGAGCACGCCGAACAACAAAATCGGCGACACGATTTTGAGACTGTTCGAATTGTGGGGCGAAGACACGAGCCATTTGATTGCGGAGATCGAGGCGCTGGCGCCGGTGGAGCCGAAGGTTGGGGCGGCGGATCCGCATGAGGAATGAAATTCAAAATTTAAAATTCAAGATTCAAGATTCAAATTTCAACGCTTAACGACAAACGTGCAGGCGAGACGCCTGCACCACGGGCTCATTTAGATTAATGGAACGCTTGTGGCGCGCCGTCTTACAAAACGACCTAAACGACCTGATTTTAACCTGCATAATCTTGAATCTCGAATCTTAAATCTTGAATTGCCGTTAACGAGGGAACGTTGAATTCGCTGTTGCTAGAGCTTCACAGCATCGTGACCGAAGTGCGGCGGCCCGCGTGGACGCTGATGTGGTACGTGCTGCGCGAATTTCTGGTGACGTTTGCGCTCACGCTGGCGGCGGTCACGCTGTTGTGGCTGCTGCTGCTGTCGTTTGGGATGGCGTCGGAGCTGGACAATTTCGGGATCACGCTGGCGGACGTGCTGATGCTTTCGCCTTTCATGCTGCCGCACGCGGCGGGGCTGTCGCTGCCGCCGGCGACGCTGATTGCGACCGTGATGGTGATGGGGCGCTTGAGCGCGGAGAGCGAGATTCTGGCGGCGCAGGCCGGCGGCGCTTCGCTGCGCCGCTTTGTGTGGCCGCTGGTGGCGGGCGGCGTGCTGGTTTCCGGACTGACACTGTGGCTCGAAGACGCGGGCGTAACCTGGGGCAACCAGACCATTCGCACGCAGGTATTGAAGATCAACAAGCCGGAGTTTTTTGAGAGCCTGGACAAACCGGGGAAGACCATCTCCCCGCACAGCGACGCCAACAACGACATGCGCATCAACGTTCTTCAGTACGAAACCGACAAGGAGGGCAAAGTCTGGCGGCCGGTTCAGATCGTGGATTTTGCGGGCGGCAAAGTGGTGCAGACTTTGTTTGCTCGAAACCACACCTTTAAAGTGGACGATGCGGACGCCAAGAATCCGAACGAGCACAATCTTTCGATCATTCTGGATGACGTGCAGATTTACACCGACCGTTTTGTGACGGCGGACAACATGGTGATCAAAATGCCGCTGCCGGATATTGGCGCGATGATTCCGATTGGGAACCAGCGCGGCCAGAAAAGCTGGCGCGAGAATCTTAACGAATCGAAGCTGGTGGCGGCGAGCATGCCGCGGCGCTACGAATTCACGCTGCGGCGGGCGTCGGATTTCGGCGCGCTGGCCGCGGCGTCGTCGCCGCTCAACGCGTCGTCGGCGCCGCTGATCATCAGCTCGTGGAACGACACGCACATCGAGGACGAGCAGCTCGAGACGGCGAAGGACCGGCTGCGCCAGGACCAGATCGAATACCACCGCAAGATCGCGATCGGGATTCTGCCCTTGTCGATGATGTTCCTGGGCGTGGGTTTGGGGCTGCTCGTCAAAAAGAACAACCGCATGATCGGCTTTCTGCTGGGCGTGGCGACGTACGCGACGCTCTATTATCCGCTGACGATTGTGGCGAAGTCGCTGTCGAGCAGCGGAAATTGGGACGCGATGCCGCGCTTCATCCCGCCGCCGCAGTACTTGCCCAACCTCATTTTCCTGCTGATGGGCTACGGCTTGTGGCGCGCCTTCGAACGCGGGCGCGTGGCGGGCATGCCGCCGTGGGCCACGCGGCTGCTGAGGCGGATGCGCATCATCAATTCCGCGCCGGACGGCGAGATGGGCATGGACGAGGCCGGCCTCGGGGCTCTGGATCCGCGCGGCCTGGCGGTCGGCGGCGATTTGGACGCGCCGCAGATGGCGCGGCGCAATACCTTTCGCGGCAGCATCGCAAGTCTGTGGGGCGAAGTGTACGCCTTCGTCGAGACGATCGTCAAATTTCCGCTGCGCCTGCTTTTCCGGCGCACGGTGGATGTGTATGTCGCTTCGACGTTCCTCGTTCCGTTCGTGGTGATCGTGGTGTGTCTCGCGGGATTCATTTCGGCGATTGACATTATCGATCATTTCGCTGAAATCCTCGACGGCATTCGCAAGGCGGGCGATCCGCTGGGCAACCTGCCCGTGCGCTCGGAATGGCAGGCGCTGCGCGACGTGTTCGTTTACTACGGAATTCAAGCGGTCGATTACACGCTGGAACTGCTGCCGCTGGAAGTGCTGATCGCGGGGCTGCTGTGCGCGATGCAGTTGGTGCGCAATCAGGAACATTTGATTTTGAAATCGTCGGGGATGCGCTTGCAGCGCGCGCTGCGCCCCGCGGTGCTGCTGGCGCTGATGGCATGCCTGGGCGTGTCGGCGATTCGCGAGTACGCGGTGCCGTCGATGATGCTGCGGCGCGATTTCCTGAAGCCGCAGGTGTACCACCGCAATTCGACGCCCAGTTCGCTGGCGCTGTACACTGTGGACGAGAAGCGGCAGCCGATTTTGTTCGAGATGGGGCAATACAATTCGATCGTGAAAATCGGGCGCGACCTGCACGTGTACCTGATCGGCGAGAAGAAAAATGAGCGCATCCCCCTCGCCAGTTCCGACGTGGCGGTGTGGAACATCGAGAAAGAGCTGTGGGAACTGTGGACCGACCCGGCGGTTCAGGAGCAGAAGCAGATTGAGCAAAGCGCCGGTTCGCTCGGCGGCGGAAAAGGCAAAGGCGGCAAAACCGGACCCGTTACCGGCGAGAAATCCACGGCGAACCCGGACAAAAACAAGCCGGACACTTCCGCCGAAACAGCGCGCGCGAAATCGGCGGCCAGCATCACAGCGGTCGCGACGGCCGTGCGCAACAGCGGCCCGCCGCCGTTGAATGCGGCGTTCAATGCGGTCAATTCGAAAGCCGCCGACGCGAAGATCGTCTCGTACGAATGGGACTTCGGCGACAAGACCGCCGGCAGCGGCAAAACGGCCACGCACCTCTATGAAAAACCGGGCCTCTATACCGCGACGCTGACCGTCAAAGACAGCGCGGGAAATTCGAGCACGGCATCGGTGCAAGTGGACGCGTGGATCCGCGGAGGCTTGAGGCAGCGCTGGGAGATTGTGCCGACGGCGATCGAAATCGCCTCCGCCGGGCCGGAGCGCGAAGCCATGATTCCGCTGGAGAAGATTGTCAAAGCGCCGCTGGAGGATTGGCAGGGGCCGATCAATCCAAAATTCATCGACAGCGACCGCCTGGGCGTAAAAGTGATGACCCTCAACGAACTGCGAACGCTTAGCGAATTCAAGCCGGAATTGATGGTCGAGTTTTACAAGCGCATCGGCGAATTCCTGATGGGCGTGCTGCTGCTGTGGTGCGCGCTGCCGCTGATGCTCAGCGACAACCGCACGATTGTGGTCTCGATCGGCACCAGCATTTTGTTCGGCGCGGTCTATTGGGGGCTGTGCAAAGTGTCGGAGCGGCTGGCGGCCGAGTCGAAGAACTGGATGGCGTTCATTCCGCACGGGCCGTGGCTGCCGCTGGTGCCGCACGCGATTTTTCTGGTGATTGGGTGGGTGCAGTTTTATTGGAAGATGGAGACGTGAACGGCGCCGCGCGCAACCAAAAGGCATGAACAACGAATCGCACGAATCTTCACGAATTGTTTTTGATTGAGCATTCATAGGCGTATTCTCGCGAGCCGTTGTCTTTCAACCCGTAGCGCACGCGTCCCGCCTGCGCCTCTTTCGCCAGGCGAAACGCCGCCGTTTTCCCCGGAGGGGAACAAGATGGTAGCCGGGGGTTGACGGCGCTTGCGCCCGATACCCCCGGTTCCGTCGTGAAAACAACCTGCGCCCCGGAAGGGGTGCCAGAGCGCATCCCCCAACATACCGATTTCAAAAATCCCATTGGCCCCATCAGCCGCATGAGGCCTATTCTCGCTTCGTGCTACACACCGGCCATCCCTTCTTCGCGCAGGCGCGCGATTAATTCTTTGCCTCCGAGATTCAACAAATCCTGGCCGAGGGCTGCGCCCAATTTTTTCGCGGATTTTGGCGAGCCGGTTCGTTCGTGGCTTAGGAAATAAGAACCGTCGGGATGGCCGAGGACGGCGCGGAGACGCAGGGCGGCAGGCGTGCCGCCGCTCCTGGATTTCTTTGCGGCCATTTCGCCGAGCGTGCCGAGCGGCAGGTGGCAGCCGCCGCCGAGCGCTTCGAGCAGCGCGCGTTCGGCGTTCACGCAGGCGGCGGTTTCCGCGTCATGCAGCGCGTTCAAGAAGCGGCGCGTGGCGCGATCCGCCGCGCGGCATTCGAGGCCGAGCGCGCCTTGGCCCGGCGCGGGGAGCATCAGGTCGAACGGCAGGATGGCGCTGGCGCGCGCGTGCAGGCCGAGACGTTTGAGGCCGGCGAGCGCGAGGATCGTGCCGGCGTAGCGGCCTTCATCGACTTTGCGCAGGCGCGTGTCCACGTTGCCGCGGATTTCGGCGAATTCCAACTGAGGAAAGCGCGCTTTCAATTGCATGCGGCGGCGCGGGCTGCCGGAGCCGATCACGCTGCCGCGCGGCATCTGCTCCAGCGGAACATTCCCGCGCGAGACGAGCGCGTCGCGCGGATCTTCGCGCGGTGAAATCGCGGCGATGAGCAGCCCTTTCGGCTGCTGCGTGGGGACGTCCTTCAAACTGTGCACCGCGAAATCGACGCGCTTGTCGAGCAGCGCGGCTTCGAGTTCCTTCACGAAGACGCCGGCGCCGCCGAAACTGGCCAGCGATTGGCCGGTGACGCGGTCGCCGGTGGTGGAGATTTCGATGAGTTCGACGCGCAGATTTTTGTGGGCGCGTTCGAGCAGCCGCGCGACGGTGCGGGATTGAGTCAGGGCAAGCGCGCTGGCGCGGGTGCCGAGGCGGAGGACTTTTTTTGATTTCATAATCTTCTCTGACCCACTCACTCCTGATCCCTGACTCCTGACCCCTGATTCCTGACCTCTGATCCCTGACCCCTGACTCCTGCCTATCACGGCAGCTTCGTCTCATCCTGCTTTTCCGGCGTCAACAATTTTTCGAGATGCGGCGCATCGACAACGACCGGCGCACGGCTGCGTTCGGCCCAGAGCACCCACGCGGCGTAGGCAGCGACGCTGAAGGCGACGAGGATCGAGGCGATGTCTTCGAAGCGTTCGTTATCGCTTTTCGAAAATTCGAGCATGAGATGCAGCACGGCCAGGAACAGAAATCCTCCGGCGGCGGCGAGCATCACCCGTTCGTGGCGCGTGTGCCCCGGGCCGTCGGCGGCGCCCGCGGTGAGCGCGAGGCTGCTGAAGACCAACATGCCGTGGCGGAAGACGCCGCCGAGGTTGTGCAGCGCGCCGATGCCGTATGCGCGCGCGAGCACGCTCAGCGCTTCGCTGATCACGAACGCGCCGAAGCCGATCACGAAGAGCGCGCGGAAATCGCCTTCGTTGCGCCGCAGCGCCGCGTAGAGCGCGACGCCCACTCCGACCACGACGTTCAAATACCAGAACGGCGTGCCGTGCCCGGCGGGCGGGCCGCTCAAGCCCAGCGCGAGGGCAATCAATTGCATGCCGCCGAGACCGAGGCAAAAGGCAAGCGCGAGTTTGAACACGGGCGGGTGCAGGCGCGTGGCGTGCGCGCGGTCGTCCTCGACGCGCCGAAGGCGCGCGCCGCCGCAGTAGGGGCAGGCGTTGCCGGCTTCGCCGTGAACGATGCGGCGGCAATCTTCGCAGCGTCGAATCGAATCCAAATCCTGAGTCCTGAGTGCTGAGTGCTGAGTGCTTAGTGCTGGGTCCTGAGTGCTGAGTGCTGAGTGCTGAGAAACTGTTTCAAAACTTCGCGAAGCGCCGCCGTTCTCCCCTCTCCCCTTGGGGGAGAGGGGCCGGGGGTGAGGGGCTGGCCGCCATTGTAATCAGGCTTTGAAACAGTCCTGCGGGTTCACCGTTTCGGGTGGCAGGAGTGCCGCCACTCCAAACACACAAACGCCGCGAACGGTTTCGGTTCGCGGCGCATGTGGAACGATTCCGTCGCTTCACATCGGCGCATCAACCGAACACGGTCGGCGTGCGTCCGCGCGCGCGGCGGCGGTTGATCACTTTGCGCCCGGACTTGGTGCTGTTGCGCTGCCGAAAGCCGCTCACGCGGCGTTTCTTGAGCTTCGAATTGCGGACATTGGTTTTCATCGGTCGGATATCCCCTTCGTGTAAAATTCGCTGGCGCAGTTTGCGCGCGCGAAGCGAAAGATTATGCAAGGCTGGGCATCAAAGTCAATTCTCAACCCAGTTTTTTACCAGTTCAACTCCGCGCCTTTCCGTCCTCCGCGCCTTTGCGCCTCCGCGTGAGAATCGCTTCACGAATGCGCGATCCCGTCCGCGCGGTCCTGGTTGTAAATCGGGTCGAAGATCGTTTTGAATTTCGGCGACTGCGCCAAAAACTGGTACGGATTTTCCCACACCACGCCGCGGGTTTGCGCGCGCGTGAAACCGGTTTGCAGCATCAGCCGCGCCGCTTTGGGCACCGTCAGCGGATCGGAGGTTTCCCAGTCGCAAGCGCTGTTAAGCAAGATGCGTTCGCTGCCATAACGTTCGACCATGTCGCGCGCGCGCTGCGGCGTGCATTTCGTGCGCGGGTACATGGTGATGCCCGCGTAAAATCCGCCGTCGAGCGTGTGCTGAATCGTCTCCTCCGTGTTGTGGTCGATGTCGATGCGCAGCGGGTTGACGCCGATTTCCTTGCAGAGCGCGATCGTGCGCAGCGTGCCTTCGAGCTTGTTGTTGTGCGGCGTGTGGATGATCACGGGCACGTCGAGTTTCTTCGCGAGCACCAGTTGCTCGGCGAGGATTTTTTCTTCGTTGGGCGTAATGTTGTTGAATCCGATTTCGCCGATGCCGACGGCTGTGGGGCGATCGAGGTAAGGCATCATGCCCTTGATGACTTCGCGCGCCAGCTCGATGTTCTCGGCCTCTTTCGGATTCATGCCGATGGTACAGAAGTGTTTCATGCCGCGTTTGGCCGCGCGATTTTTCGGCTCCCACTCGCTGATGTGGTTGAAGTAATCGTAGAAACTGCCCGCGTGCTGGCGGTCGTTGCCGAGCCAGAAGGAGGGTTCGACAAGCGCTTCGATGCCGCAGAGGACCATCATTTCATAGTCGTCCACGGTGCGGCTGTACATGTGGCAGTGGGGGTCGATGATGCGCATGATTTGAGTCCTGAGTCCTGAGTCCTGAGCGTCTGCTGCGCGATTCACGCCACGCGCTCCAATGTCATGGGTTCGGGCAACGCGCGGCCATCGGCGCGATAGGTTTCGATTAAGAGTTCAAGCACTTCGTTGCCCTGGCGCGCCGCTTCTTCGTACGTGGCTCCGTGAGTCTGGCAGACCGGAAATTCGGGCAGCGTCACGACAAAGGCTTGATCTTCGTCGGACCAGTGAATCTCCATGCTATAACGGTGACCCGCCTTCTGCAGCATCTGCTTCAATTGGCGGATTTTTTTGGGCATGTCGATGAGGCCTCACATTGCTTTATAATCTACAGCTAAAATGAAGCGAGTGGAACGAAAAAACGAAGTGAATGAAAGATGAGCCGCCGGGTGCCAAGGAGCGGTACTCCGCTCCTTGCTGTTGCGCCCCCGATCCGCAAAAGCCAAACGCCGCTCGCGCAAACACCCAAGCCGCCTATTGGCCCTGTCACCCCTATACGTCCCATAGGGCCTATTAAGCCCCATGCAATCCACGTAACCTTGGACCTTGGACCTTGGACTTTGGACCTTGGACCTACGCCGTAGCCCACATCTTCTCCCGCTCCTCCTGCAAGATCGCATCAAACCCCCGATACCCCTTGATCGCCGCCTCCAACTCCGCTCGATTCCACTCCTTAAACTCCTTCCCCAACACCTTCTCCGCCAACTTCCCCATCAAATACTGTACCGCCGGCGTCCCGCCGGCCAGTTTCTGCGAGCGCAGCGAGCATTCCTTCCTCTCATTTTTTTCCGACAGCCGCAACGCCTCCTCTATCAGCGTCATCTCCAACTGCTGCGGCGTCATCTCATAAACCACCTTACACGCTTTGTACATCCGAATATACGAAGAGAACCCATACCCCTGCGCCCAAGTCTCCCGCGAAAACACCGGCGCCTTCCGCGACGCCTTCAAATCCTTCCAAACCGCCCACGCATCCTCCCTATGAGAACTCACCTCTTCCTCATCCCTTGCAAAAGTTGCACACTGCGCGTCCTCGTTCGTAGTCCCGCCTTTAGGCGGAACAGCATTCGCCTCCAATCCGCCCGCCCGAACTTCAACCCGACCGCCCGAACCCGCATCTGCATTTTGCATTCTTAATTTTTCATTTTGAATTTTGAATTTTGTATTTTGAATTAAAAACTCCCTCACCTCCCCGCGCATCCGATTAATAATCCCCTCCCCCCGCACCGAATCCACCACCCCCTTTAAATTCATCCCATTCAATTCCACGCAAAACCGCGACAGCGCCGACTGCGCAATCCCAAACGCCCGGCACACCGCCGTAATCGGCTCCCAATAAACCGTGCAGTCCTTATAATCCGGATCCTCCTCATAAGCCGCCAACCCCATCCGAATATGCAGTTTCACCGCCTCAATCAAATGCCGCAGCCGCTTCCGCCGCTCCGCAAGCGAAATATCCAATTTCTCATCCAACCCGCTCACCCACTGCCAAGCCGGCGGAGCCCCATAAGTATTCCGCCGCAAATAATCCAAAAGCATCCGCCGCTGAGCCGCACTCTTCGGCACCATCTCCGCCGTATACTTCGCCTCCACCAAAACCTTCGCGTCCCCAAAACAGATCCCCGTCTCATAAGCCAAATCGTCCGCCGCCTGATCCTGCCACTCCATCATCTCATACCGCCGCCGCTCCCGCTCCGAAGCAAAACGAGGCCCCGTACCGCCGAAGTTCCTCGGAGCGCCCGCATTCGTACCGCCGGCTTCCAGCCGGCCCGACTGCGTACCGCCGGCTTCCCCCCGGCCCGACTGCGTACCGCCGGCGTCCCGCCGGCGAGCATCTGTACCGCCGGCTTCCAGCCGGCCCGCATCGCCCCGAACTCCCACATTAAGTTGTGAATTAGAATCCGTCGAAGCCCCCGACGGCACCGAAGCAGAACCAGAAAAATCCTCACGACCATCCCGAGTGTCCATAAAAAAAATCCCCCAATCCAACACCAAAGGCTCTCTGAAAACCTTTGGCCGGATTAAGGGACGAGCGGGCCTTATTCGCCCGTGCCGACCACCCAAGATGCTTAAACAATACCGGACGAACAGCATCCTGTCAACCTAATAACTATAAAATTTATAAAAATATTTAGACATCAAACCCCTCCAATTACCCTATCCCTCCCAAACTCCCATTTTTAATTTTGAATTTTGAATTTTTCATTTTGAATTATTGCGCGCCTTCCTCCGCGCCTTTGCGTGAGACTCGCCGTTTATTCCGGCCGCATCAGTGGAAACAAAATCACATCGCGAATCGAGTCCGCGCCCGCCAGCAGCATCACCACGCGGTCGATGCCGATGCCCAATCCGCCGGCGGGGGGCATGGCGTGTTCGAGGGCGGTGAGGAAGTCTTCATCAATGCGCAAAGACGGGTCAGTGAGGCGCTCTTTTATTGCAAGTAACTCCCTCCAACGCGGGGTATATTCACGAATCTTGATAAAAAATGCTTCCGTCGAATCACTTAGCTTTCCCGAATGCGAAACGCCTTCAGCAATCGGTCGAAGCTGCAACCATGCAGGGGCGATATATTTATTTTCCGGCGGTAGTCGGTCTAATGACTCGAAGAGCTTTCGCAGAAGAAATAACACTAAATTCACGAGGTCTTGGAGTGCCTCTCGAAAGTCGGGGTCCGGCGATGTTTGAATTTCATTTAATGTTACCATGTCGTCGTACCATCTGCGAAATGCTTGAGAGATCAACCGCCCTCGCTGATCTTGTGCATCATTCAACTCGCTATACGCATTCGCAATCTCCATCCCCGCCGCGAACGCTTCGAAGCGATCCGACAAATCCGGATTCGTGGGCAGCGCTTTGCACAGCGGCGCCATGTCCTTTGGCTGATTGCAAATAAAACACGCGTCCCACAAATGCGGCTCGCAAAATTCGCCGAAGACACCGTCGATTTTATCGACGTGCGACATGCCTTCCGGATTGAGCTTCGCTTCACGCAGTTTGCGGTCGAGGCCGGCGATGTCGTCGTAGCTCACGCCCGCGTGCTGCTTGAGCAGTTCGCAATATTCCAAACGCGGCCACGGCGCTTTCAAACTCAGCGGCCTGCCGCGCCAAGTGACCGTGGTCGAGCCGGTCAGCGTTTGCGCGAGCTGGCTGACCGCGCTCTCGGTCAGCGCCATCATGTCGCGCAAGTCGCCGTAGGCTTGATACAACTCAACGGTCGTGAATTCCGGATTGTGCCGCGCGTCGATGCCTTCGTTGCGGAAGATGCGGCCAAGTTCGTAGACTTTTTCCAAGCCGCCGACGAGCAATTTCTTCAGCGGGATTTCGGTCGCAATGCGCAGGTACATTTTCATGTCGAGCGCGTTGAGTTTGGTTTCGAACGGCCGCGCCGCCGCGCCGCCCGGAATGGTTTGCAGCGTGGGGGTTTCCATTTCCAGAAATCCCTGCTCATCAAGAAAGCGGCGCAACCCCGCGACGGCGCGCGCGCGCAGGATGAACGTCTTGCGCGATTCGGGCGTGGTGATCAGATCCAGGTAGCGCTGGCGGTAGCGGATTTCCTTGTCGTGCAAACCGTGGTGCTTGTCCGGCGGCGGCGCGATGCACTTCGACAAGATGCGGATGCTCGTCGCCCAGACGGTCGGTTCGCCTTTTTGCGTGAACGCTAGTTTGCCGCAGACGCCGACGATGTCCCACAGATCGAGCGTGTCGCGCAGCAGCGCGAGCGTGTCTTCGTTGAGCAGCGCGTTCCACAACGCGATTTGAATCGAGCCGCTTTGGTCCTGGCCGGTGAGGAAAATCAATTTCTTCGACTGGTCGCGGCGCAGCATCACGCGCGCGGCCAGATACACTTCGTCGAGCGCGGCTTGCGGATCGGTGTGCCGAGCCGGGTCGAGCGCCTCGAATTTCTTGCGGATGGCTTCGATGTTCGTCAACGCTTTACCGCTGTCGGCGGGTGGAAATTTCGCGCCCCACGCGGACCCGAGGCCAAGTTTTGGCGCGCGCTCCTCGTAGGCTTTGAGCTTGTCGAGCCGCTCCTGCTTGAGCGCTTCGTAACTGCTGGAACCGCCCGCGGCGGGAGTTTGTGCGGCGAGAGATTCAACGCGCGCTTTAGCGGCGTCGAAGAGACCTTGGAGTTCGGCGCTGGCTTCGTTGGCGCGTTTCCCGACGACCGGCTTCTGCTCTTTCGGAACCTCGCCCATACGGCCCAGCATTTGTTTGAGCTTGCCGCGCGTGCCCAAATATTCAATGCGGGCCGCTTCAAGCGACGCCGCATCCGTCGCGGCATCGAAGGCGGATTTTGCGGATTGGACTAACTCGTTGAGATCGTCGAGCAGGGGCATTGCGGACTCCGATTTTGTGGGGCGATGTTTTAACACAAACATTGCGCGAAATAAAGCACGAGCCGCTCCTGTCCTCCTGACTCCTGACTCCTGACCCCTGACCCCCTATCTCCTATCTCCTATCTCCTGCCGTTAGCATGTTCTTTATGCTAAATTCATGCACATGTGAATTTGCTTTGTCCGATATCCTGTGGTATAGTCTTCGTCAAGTACGATGCAGCAAATCCGGTTACTACGAGGGGGACCGATTTCGGAAAGGCGCGATAGCTGTCATGGATTCTGTGCTTTGCGACAAGGTTCTGGTTCTCAACCGCTCCTGGATTGCCGTCAATGTGGCGACCGTGCGCCGCGCCTTGACGCTGGTCTTTCAGGACGTGGCCCGCATTGTCGCGCCTGAAGATTACTCCACGTACGATTTCGAAGGCTGGGTCGAAGCCACGCGCGAAGCCAAAGCCGGCCGGCGCATCCAGTCGGCAACCTTGAGCATCGCCGCGCCGGAAGTCATCGTGCTGACCAACTTCAACGGCCGTTTCAGCAAGGAAGTGCGCTTCTCGCGCCGCAACATTTTCGAACGCGACGAAAACTGCTGCCAGTACTGCGGGCGCAAGTACGACCGCGGCGAATTGACGCTCGACCACGTCGTCCCGCGCAGCCGCGGCGGCACGAGCACCTGGACCAATATCGTGCTGGCGTGCGTGAAATGCAACATGCGCAAAGGCGACCGGCTGCTGACTGAGACGCACATGAAGCTGGCGCGCCGGCCGGTCAAGCCGCAGTGGGCCACGCGCGTGGGCGTCAAACTCGGCCGCGTGCGCAAGCCGTCCTGGGAACGGTTCCTTGAGGAAGCGTACTGGGATGTGGAATTGAAGGCGTAGCTTGCAAACAAAAAGGACCCGGAGCGCAATGCTTCGGGTTTTTTGTTTGATTGAATTTTTTCTGAAACCGGTTTCGGAAGTTTTCGCACAATCTAATTGCGCTTCTGAACGTTTAATAACGCGAACCGCCAGTCAAGGAGGGGAAATTATGTCTTCACGACTCGTTTCGATGTTGCTTTCTTTCTGTTCACTTTGCGCTTTTTCGTCCGCGTGGGGTGCGTCGCCTGTCTTTACTTCCGGGCCTTACGTTTCAGCAAATCCGGCGTTAACGGGCCAAAAGCTTACCGTTACCGCGGTCGCCAGCGAGCCCGGCGCTGCGTTGACGTATACGTACAGATTGGGCGATGGAACGGTGCAGACGACGACCGCTACGAGCGTTGATCACGTCTATGTATTGCGCGGGCTTTACGGGATCGATGTTTCGGTCAGTGACGGGACGAACACGACGTCTGGGCAGACGATATTTTTAAGTGTCAACGAGCCCGCGACGGAGCCGCCCGTTGGCAATGGCGTGGACACCGACGGCGACGGCTTCTCCGATTTGTTTGAAATGTCCATCGGCACCGATCCGTACAACAACGCCAGCACGCCCTTTGGCGCACAGACCATCACCGCGGCGGACGTGTACAAGATGAGCGTCACAAAGGCGAAGATCACGCTGCATTTCGACAAGAAGGGCAGCAGCGAAATCAAAATGTCGGGAATCATCACCGCGCCGCAGGGCTTCACTTCGGCCAATGCAACGTTCATCGCCAGCGTGGGCGGTTACGCGCTGCCGTTTAAACTCAATGCCAGCGGCAAGGGCACGTTGGGCAAATCGAGCATGAGCATCTCGACGAAAGGCTCGCCGATTTCGAAAGCCCGCGCCGCGCGCGAGGGCTTCATCGTCGGCCCGGGCGTGATGATGTACACGTGGAACGTGGACATGAAGGAGTCACAGAAGCAATCCGATCTGCCGCCGCCTCAGCCGTACCCGTTCGAACCGCCAGCGGACCAGCCGCAGATTCCGGACTTTGTTCCCACCGTTGGCGACATGCTTAATTTTATGGCGGAGTTCGGCCTGATCGACGACGATGTGGGCTATTCAGTGGGAAAGTATTTTCCGGAGATTATTCCGCTGCCTATCGCGTTGATGTGCCCCGAATGTTTCTTCGATATTGTGGATGACATCGCGTACAGCGCGCACAAAGGCAAGACTGGTTCGGGCGTGCCGCCGCCCCCGTCGAAATAAAGGAGCGTCCCGTGACAAGCAGAACCGCGCTAATGGCAATTGTCGTATTGGCGCTTGGCATTTCTCAAGCCTGGTGCGCCAGCAGCAGTGTCACCATCACCTCGCAGCCGTTTCCCTCGAAGAATCCGGCGCTGACCGGAGAACTCGTGACGTTCACCGCCGCGGCGACCGATGCCAACGGCGGCACGATCACGTACACCTGGCAGTTTGGCGATGGCGTCGTTCACAATACGACCACTGGTTCGATTCAACACCGCTATTCAGCAAAAGGCGTGTACACGTTAATTGTGGCGTTCAGCGGCAGCGTGGGCGGCGTGGTGGGACAGCCGTTTAATCTGACTATCGACGATCCCTCACCGCCGGCGCCCGTGGGGCCGGGAGTGGATACGGACGGCGACGGCTTCTCCGACTTGTTCGAAATCCAGATGGGCAGCGATCCCAACAACGCCGCAAGCACTCCCGCCGCCGGCAGCACCATTACCGCCGCCAACGTGGAAAGCATGACCGTCACCAAAGCCAAACTTGTCCTTCAATTCGGCAAAAAGGGCAAGACCATGATCTCGCTGTCCGGCACCCTGCTCGCGCAGCAAGGCTTCAGCAGCGCCAACCAAACCTTCATGGTCAACATCGGCGGCGCTGCGTTTCCATTTGCGCTCGGCAAAACCGGAAAAGGCAGCGTCGGGAAATCGAAGTTCTCGATCGCCACCAAAGGCAAAGCGCCCAAGACGGCCAATGGCAAGACGCGGGACGGCATTGTCGTCGGGCCGGGAGTGATGGAATACAACTGGAATGTCACCATCGAACCGCCGCCCGACACAGCCCCGCCGCCCTCTGTCCCTTATCCCTTCCAACCGCCTCCCACCGACCCTCCATTGCCGAATATTCCCGGCGTCACTCTTGGCGACCTTCTAGAGTTCCTGCAGGATGAGGGTTTTATTAACGCCAACATCGGGATCAAAACATCCGGCGGCTTTCTCGGCCTCATCCTCGAC
>Ga0070731_10000577_pt1 | contig 47199 bp, 41 predicted proteins | sample Coa_R1_2_FD_66448 | JGI IMG/M metagenome (GOLD analysis project Ga0070731, IMG submission 66448) | Surface soil microbial communities from Centralia Pennsylvania, which are recovering from an underground coalmine fire - Coalmine... | ecosystem: Environmental > Terrestrial > Soil > Unclassified ...
GAAGCCCGATCGAATGTGGAGGTCTTCCGGGCCCTGGCCGCCCGCATGGGCTTCGATAATCCATGCTTCGGCGATACCGACGACGAAATGATCCGCACGCTGCTCGATTCCACGCATCCTTTCGTAAAGGGGATCACGCTCGAAGAACTGGAGCGCCGGCGTTTTGTAAGGCTGCACGTCGCGCCGGACGGCCATCCGTTCCTGCCATTCGCCCATGGAGGCTTCGGCACGCCATCCGGCAAGTGCGAATTCCGCGCGGATTCGTTGGAGTACACGCCGCCGGTTGAGTCCCGGTTCGGTGACCCGAATCTGCGCGCACGCTTTCCGCTGGAACTGATCTCGCCCAAACATGACGACAGCATGAATTCGACTTTCGGCAACCGGGCGGATACCGATGCCGCGACTGCCGCGCTGCATATCGACTCGGCCGATGCGGCGGCGCGCGGCATTTCGAGCGGGGATCAAGTGCGCGTCTTCAACGACCGGGGCTCCTGCCTTTTGCGCGCTCAGGTTGATGGCGCCGTGCGTCAGGGTGTGGTCTGCGCGCCCTCCGTGCGCTGGGGCCGGATGGCCTCGGACGGTAACGGCATCAACGCTCTCACTTCCGAACGCCTCACCGATTTGGGAGGCGGTCCCACTTTCTTCAGCTGCCTGGTTCAGGTGGAGAGGAGCGGGGATTGATGAGCGGGCCCATATCCATCCGGCGCCGGCCGGCGGTGGCTGCCGCCATTGTGGTGAGTCTGGCCGTCGTGCCCCTGGGCTGTAAGCGGCATAAGGCGAAAGTGGTTCTGACCACCGAGGAGGCACCCGCGCTGGCTACCGTAGTGGCCACGGCCGATCCGCATATGGCCACCCAGCTGGTCAACGGATTCTACGGCGTGGAACAAAACGCATGGCGGTGGACCACGGGCCGGTTCTCCGTAGTGCTCCGCCCGCCTCCCTCGGCGGCCACCAAGGGCGCCACGTTGCAGCTCAAGTTCGCGATTCCGGACGTGGCCATGTCGAAGTATAAGACTGTCTCGCTTTCCGGGTATGTAAACGGCACGGCGCTCTCTCCCCAAAGCTATACGCAAGCCGGACCGTGCACCTACAGCCGGGACGTTCCCGCCAACCTTTTCTCCGGCGACGTCGCCCGGGTGGATTTCTCGGTGGACAAAACGATGCCGCCCACGCCCGCCGACAGCCGGGAACTCGGCGTGGTCGTTTCGGTGGTGGGATTCGAGCCTAAATAGCTTGCTATCTCTGCGGTGCTACAGCGTACGGACTTGCATCGCCGGTCGATTCAGCGGCATCCTAATTGCTTACCGGTAGACGCTGTAACCGGTTGCCGCTCAAGTTTATGTTCAAAATGCGCGTCCTGGCGCTGACGTTGCTTCTTGCGGGCACGCAGTTTTTGCGCGGCTACGCAGTTCTCACTCACGAGGCGGTAATTGATTCCGCCTGGGACAACATCAAGACGGTGTTGTTGCAGCGCTTTCCCTCTGCCACTCCCGATGATCTGAAAAAGGCGCATGCCTACGCCTATGGCGGCTGCATCATCCAGGACATGGGCTACTACCCGTTTGCCAGCCATTTTTTCAGCGACCTGGTGCACTATGTCCGCAGCGGTGATTTTGTGATGTCGCTGTTGCAGGAGGCGCACGATTTGGATGAGACGGCTTTTGCGCTTGGCGCGCTGGCGCACTATTCGGCCGATACCGAAGGACATCCCGTCGCGGTAAACCGCGCCGTCGCCATCGGCTATCCCGGTCTGCGGGCCAAATACGGCAATGACATCACCTATGCCCAGAACCCGGCGGCGCATTTAAAGACCGAGTTCGGATTCGATGTGGTGGAGGTGGCACAGGGGAACTATGCCAACGAAGACTATCACGATTTCATCGGTTTCCAGGTGTCAAAGGATTTGCTGGAGCGTGCCTTTCATGATACTTATTCGCTGGAATTGAAGAAGCAGTTTACGAGCCTGGACCTGGCGCTCGGTAGCTACCGGCGTACGGTAAGCACGATACTGCCGGAAGCCACCAAAGTCGCCTGGGTTTTGAAGAAGGACCAAATTGTAAAGGCGCGCCCTGGGATGACCAAGCAAAAGTTCCTTTACAATATGCAGCGCTCTAGTTACGAGAAAGAATGGGGCAACCAGTATGAACGCCCTCATGTCTTCGCTCGTTTTTTGGCCTTCCTTTTGCGGATCGTGCCCAAGATAGGACCGTTCAAGTATGTCGCCTTCAAAGCGCCCACTGCACAGACTGAAGCTTTCTTTATGAAGAGCTTCAACGAGACTGTCGGCTTCTATCGCAAGCACCTGGAGGAAGTGCGCGCGGGACAGTTGCGGCTCGTCAACCTGGATTTCGATACCGGCCAGCCCACCCGTGCGGGTGAATATTCGCTCGCCGACGAGACCTACGGGAAGCTGTTGCGGGACTTGGCCAAGCAGGGATTCCAGGGAATCTCTACCGAATTGCAGGCGGATCTTCTGGCGTTCTATTCGGACCCTCAGCCACTCCAGTCTGAGATGCAGGCGGCTAAGAAGCAGGATCAAAAAGCCTGGTCTGAAACTTTCGCTGCGCTCGATCAGTTAAAGGCGCAGAACACGCGGCAATAGGTCCCGATGCCACGGGTACGCACCGGTTGCCCCGGCGCCAAGCCGTATGCTACCGTGCGTTCGCATGAAATCCTGGCAAGTTCACGCGTTCTCAGAGCCCGAGCAAATGACGTTCGAGGACGTCCCCATACCCGAGCCTGGCCCGAACGAAGTGCGCATCCGCAATCGCGCGGCTGCCCTGAACTTCTTCGATATCCTGCAGATTCAGGGCAAATACCAGGTAAAGCCGCCGTTCCCATTCACTCCCGGCGCTGAGGTCGCCGGCATGGTGGACGCAGTGGGGCCGGAAGTGAAGCACGTCTTTCCAGGCGATCCCGTGATCGCCATGACCCATAACGGAGCCTTCGCGGAGTACTCGCTGGCCGCCGCCAGCCGCACGTTTCACCTGATCGCAGGGATGGACTTCCCTCAGGCGGCCGCCATGCCGGTGGTCTATCACACGTCGTATTTCGCACTCCACCGGCGCGCCGGCCTGGCGCATCGCGAGTGGCTGCTGGTGCATGCCGGCGCCAGCGGCGTGGGCATGTCGGCCATTCAGATCGGCAAGGCTTACGGCGCGCAGGTGATCGCCACCGCCGGCAGCCCGTCCAAACTGGACTTCTGCGTGGCGCAGGGCGCTGACCACGCCCTGCCCTACTCCGACCCTGGATGGGTCGAACGGGTGAAGGAGATCACCGGCGGACGGGGTGTGGACGTGGTCTACGATCCCGTGGGCGGCGAGGTGTTCGATCTGTCGACGCGTTGCATTGCCGCTGAGGGACGCATTCTGGTGATCGGTTTCGCCAGCGGACGCATCCCCAACGTGCCCGCCAACCGCGTGCTCCTCAAGGACATCTCAATTGTAGGAGTGCATTGGGGACAATATGTCTCGCACCACCCGGAGTTCCTCGCGCATACCCATGAAGTCCTCACCGCCATGTACCTGGGCGGACAGATTCATCCGGCGGTCGGCAAGACTTTCCGGTTAGAGGAGGTTCCGGCCGGACTGAGGGAGTTGGCCGAACGCAAAATTTTGGGCAAAGCAGTGCTGGTAATGGACTAAGGCGCGGCCGACGCAATAAACTTCGCCAGGTCGGACTTCAGTCTTTCCAGCGACGGCTTGAAGGTGTACATCATGTGGCCGGCCTCGAAAAAATCCATGCTCACGTGATTGCGCAGGGTGGCATCCAGACCCAGGTGATCGAAAGTGTATTCCGTGGCGAAGAACGGCGTGGCCAGGTCGTAATGGCCGTTGGCCACGAATACCTTCAAGTCGCGATTCTGCGTCATGGCGGACCGCAGGCTGTCCGACACATTGACGTAGCGGTTGGTAAAGTCGTCCCACGTCCACGGGCGCACGCGCCCGGTCAGAATCTCGTAGGGCAGATCGCTCTCCCACTTCAATTCCGCGCGTACGTACTGGTTCCAGGCGGCGGTGAACGGGGCATACACGCTGGCATAGCTCGGATCGTAGTCCGGCGTGGCGCTGGTGGGATCGAGATCGATACCTTCCAGGCGGCTGTCGTAGCGGCCCACGGTGCGGCGCTCGTCCCGCAGTAATTCCTTCGTGAAGCGGAAGATGGGCACGCGCAGGTTGCTTTCGTCGATGAATTTCGCGGATAGTCCGGTGAGCCGCGCGAGCCTCTGCGCGGTCTGCGCGCGCTCCTCGGCGGAAATGGTATCGCCCTTAAGCAGCGCCAGCGCGTACTCGTGCGAGGCAAACCGTTTGCTCTCATCCAATGCCTTGCTCTGGCTGGCCATCAGGTCCGGCGGCAGCTTCTTGTGATACCACGCCGTGGCCGTGTAAGTCGGCAGGAACAGGAGATACGGCAGATCGTTCCCGCGATCGAAGCTGATGGTACCGAAATTCAGCACGGCCGACATCAACATGATGCCGTTCAGGGCGAAGCCCTGCCGCTGCTGCAGGTATCCGGAGAGATTCGCGGCGCGCGTGGTGCCATAGCTTTCGCCGGCCAGGAACTTGGGCGAGGTCCAGCGGCTGTGGCGCGTCGTATAGAGACGGATGAACTCGGCCACGGATTCCGTATCGCCGTTAATGCTGTGAAAGTTCTTGGCGTCCTGCTCCGGGATCGCGCGGCTGAAGCCGGTGCTCACCGGGTCGATGAAAACCAGGTCGGTATGGTCCAGGATGGAGTATTCGTTGTCCACCAGTTTGTAAGGCGGCGGCAGCGGATTTCCTTCGGGATCCATCATCACGCGCTTGGGTCCCAGCGCGCCCATTTGCAGCCACACCGACGAGGAGCCCGGGCCGCCGTTAAAGGCGAATGTCAGCGGCCGGTGCGCGGTATCCTGCACGTCGTCCTTGACATAGGCGATGTAGAAGATGCTGGCGGTGGCGGTTCCGTCTTCTTTCTTCAACAGCATGGTGCCGGCCGTGGCCGTGTACTTCAGGTCCTTTCCGCCGATCTGAATCGAGTGCTTCGTCTCGGAGATTTTCTCTTCCGCTGGCTTCTTGTCCTCTTTGGTCTTTTCTTCCTTCGCTGGAGCGGGCTGGCCGAAAGCCGCGGCCGCGCTCATCACCGCCAACAGGGCCGCGGCCGCCAGGGAGCGGTCTACTCTTCTTCGGGTCATAAGTGACGATTGTACTCGACCGCCCTGCTATCATGAAGGTTCCCTAGCATGATCGTCGAAGCCCATGTCGTCCGCTTTGACTCAATCGCCCTGGATGGCGGGGCCACCCTCGGCCCGGTGGACGTGGCGTACGAGACCTACGGCGTGCTCAATGCCCAGAAGAGCAACGCGATCCTGATCCTGCACGCCTTCTCCGGTGATGCGCATGCCGCCGGCGTGAGCCCCGAAACCGGCAAGCCGGGCTGGTGGGACAACATGATCGGTCCCGGCAAGGCCTTCGATACCAACCGGTATTTCGTGATCTGCTCCAACGTCCTGGGCGGATGCCGCGGCACTACCGGTCCTGCGTCCATCAATCCGGCAACGGGCTGTCCTTACGCCATGTCGTTTCCAGTCATCACTATTCGCGACATAGTGCGCCTCCAGAAGTTGCTGATCGATCATCTGGGCATCAAGCGATTGCTCAGCCTCTCCGGAGGTTCCATGGGGGGCATGCAGGCGCTCGAATGGGCGGTGTCGTATCCCGATTCCGTGGTTTCGACGATTCCGATCGCCGCCACCGCCCGGCACAGCGCACAACAGATCGCTTTCAATGAGGTGGGGCGGCAGGCCATCATCGCCGATCCCGATTGGCGGGAAGGCAACTACTACGGAAACCAGCCACCGGCGCGCGGGCTGGCGGTGGCCCGCATGGTCGGGCACATCACTTATATGAGCGATGATTCCATGCGCGAGAAATTCGGGCGTCGCTTGCGGGGCAAACAGAGCTTTGGGTTCGATTTTGACGCGGATTTCGAAGTCGAGAGTTACCTGCGCTATCGCGGCAACGAATTCGTCAACCGCTTCGACGCCAACTCCTATCTGTACATCACCAAAGCCATGGATTATTTCGATCTGTCGAACGGCAACGGATCGCTGGCCGCGGCATTCGAGCGCGCCACGGCCCGCTTCCTGGTGATCAGCTTTACTTCCGACTGGCTGTACCCCAGCTATCAGTCGCAGGAGATCGTGCGCGCGCTGCGCAGCCGCAACGTGGATGTGGCGTATTGTGAGCTGCCCTCCAACTACGGGCACGATGCGTTTCTGGTGGACGTTGGCGAACAGACGGAACTGGTGCGCGGATTCCTGTCCAGCACTTTTGAGAAGGTAGCCGGATGACTACCGCCACACCACACGCGCATGGCAAGCCGTTCGTACGTGAATTGCTGGGGCGCAGCGACTACGCCATCATCGGCGAGATCGTAGAGCCCGCCGCCAGAGTGCTGGACCTCGGCTGCGGCGAGGGCGAACTGCTCCAATGGCTGGCCGAAAACAAAGCCGTGGACGCGCGCGGCGTCGAGATTTCGGGCGCCAAGGTTCAGCGCGCCATCGCCCGCGGCGTATCGGTATATCAGGGCGATATCGACCAGGGGCTGGCGGATTATCCGGACCAGGCGTTCGACTACGTGATCTTGAGCCAGACGCTGCAGGAAACCCGCCACCCGCTACAGGTGCTGCGCGAGATGCTGCGCGTGGGCCGCCGCGCCATCGTGGCATTCCCCAACTTCGGCCACTGGCGCGTACGGCTGTCGATGCTGACCAGCGGCCGCGCGCCCAAAACGCGATTGTTTCCGTATGACTGGTACGATTCGCCGAACATTCATTTCCTCACCGTGGACGATTTTGAGCACTTAGCCCGGCTGGAGGGTCTGGTTGTGGAACGGCGGTTTTTCCTGGCGGGGCATCGCAGCGTCAGTTCGCTGCCGAATTTGAGGGCGGAAGTGGCGGTGTACCTCGTAAGGAGGTGAGATGACCCATGTTTTGATCGGCTTCCCACGCCGGCTTGCCATCCTGCTGTTCCTGGCGGCGATGCCGCGGCACCCCGCGGCCGGCTTCGATTCGCACTGGCACCAGCTATGTACCCAAAAGGCCGGCGAACAGTTTGCTTTCGCGGAGAGTGCCTGGAAGATCATGCAGCTCGGCAACTTTTCGCCCGACTTCTTCGGACCGGTTTCCGAGTACGCGTCACAAAAACTGGTATCCCAGGAACTCGACGTCCTGAATAAATACCAGGACGATAAGTCCCCGGTCCGGGGCGCGGCCGTCTTTCTGCATTTCGACAATCTCAATGGCGACGTGCGGGGGAATGCGAGCTTCGATTATCTATTCCGCCATCTGCTCGACAATACGCAGAAACTGCTCGCGGGCTACAGCCAGCTTGGCGTCGACGACCGCGTACGCAAGGTTCTTACGTTAGTCACCCTGGGCGCCTCCCTGCATGCCGTGCAGGATTTCTATAGCCACTCCGATTGGACCCACAACGACTTCAGCCCGTCAGGCGGCGCGCGCGCGCCCACGTGGCTGGAATATCGCAGCCAGCATCCGGACCTTTCCAAGTGGACAATCCAGGTGCAATCCGGCATATACCCGCCGGTCGCGGGGGCTCGCAATACCCACACGCACATGAACCACGACAACTCCCGGCTGGTGTATCTGGAACCCGAGAATCCCGGGCCTCCTTCACGATCCCAGGCGTCTTATCACAACGCCGGCGCCGCGCCCGCCCGCGGTGACGACGATTCCAATTTCGCCCACCAGCAATTTGCGGTGAACACAGCCATCGCCGCCAGCATCGAGTGGATTGGAAAAGTGGAGGAGAACCCAGCCGCTCGGAACGCCATCGAGGCAGCCAAAGGTTGGAACCTGAAACAGCGCGACCCGCATCTGGCCAAGGAACTGGAGGCCGGCTTGCTTACCGAGATGGCGCTCTCTTGTCTCGCGGGTAAATGGGATGGGGATGACCCGCCCGGGGAGAGCGGCGTGATCTGCCGGTCGGTGCTTGATCGCAGGGCCAGCTCACTGGGCGGCGGCACCTCGCGCTTGGAATCGGAAATCATAGGCTTGGCCGCCAACGTTCTGATGCCGTACGCGCTCAAGTTTACCGGCATGTTTTGGGATGTCCACGGCCAGTACCATATCCTGGAAAAACTGGCGGCGGATATCGGGTCGGATTCGGGCCGCTATAATTTGCCGAAGTAGCGGCCGGTCTACCGCACGCCCGGACGTGGCGATGCACGCACCGCGCGCTCGAACGCCCAGCTTCTGATGTGGTTGATCTGCTCCTTCATGGTCCGCGACAACGGCACGATGGCCACCACCGAAGTGAACAGGTCGTCTTCCGTGATCTCCCGCTCGGCAAGATGCGCTTTGGTGAGAGCCGACACCACACTCTGTTCGATCTCGGCGCCCGTCCAGCCGATGGTGAACTCGACCAGTTGCGCCAGGTTGAACCGCGCCGGATCCACGCCGCGGCGGCTGAGGTGAATCTTGAAGATCTCGATGCGTTCGTCGTCGAGGGGCAGATCCACGAAGAAAACCTCGTCAAAGCGGCCTTTGCGGATCATTTCGGCGGGCAGCAGGTCGATCCGGTTGGCCGTGGCCGCCACAAACAGTCCACGCGACTTCTCCTGCATCCAGGTGAGGAAGAACGCGAATATTCGGCCCTGCTCGCCGCTCGATTCCGTGGATGTGATCCCCATCTCGATCTCGTCGAACCAAAGCACGGCGGGGGCCATGTCTTCCAAAGTGCGGCAGGCCTGCACGAAAGCGCCTTCCGGCTTGCCGTGGCGGCCGGAGAAGATCTCGATCATGTCGATGCGGTAGAGCGGCAACTCGAAGTAGGACGCAATGGCTTTGACCGAGAGGCTCTTGCCGCAGCCTGGAATGCCCATCATGAGCAGCCCTTTGGGTACGATCTCGGCGCTCAACGTGTCGCGCAGTTGAAACAGCTTGCGGCGCTCGATCAGCCACTGCTTCAGGCCCTCGAGTCCGCCGACCTGGGAGAGGCTGCCGGCCTCCGCCACGAACTCAATGTAGCCGCTGCGGTTGACGAGCAGCCGCTTCTCTTCGAGCAGGGCTGGTATGGATTCCGGCCCCAGGCGGGGACTCGCGGCTAGCGCACGCCGCAGCGCATAGCGGGTCTCGTCGAGAGTAAGTCCCTGCAGCGCCCGGGCCATCTGTTGGAAGGTTGCCGCGCTGGTATCGCCGTGCGGGGTCTCATCCCGCAGGAACTGGGCCAACTCGATCACATCCGGCGGGCGCAGCTCCAGGTAGAGGAGGCTGCGGTCGACTTCCTCCGGAATCGAACGCACCGGTGAGCTGATCACCACGAACTTACGGCGGTCGCGGCAGCCTTCGTAAAGATCGCGCAAGCGGCGGCGGATCTCGGGTGACTCGCGCAGAGGCTCGTGGAAATCCTTCAGATGAAAAATCGCGCCGTCCGGCTGGGCCGCGATGAAATCCAGCGCCGCGCGGGGAGCGTGTGTGCCTGGCTGCGCGTCCGCCCCCTCCTGGCGCATTCCCTCCGTCAGGCTCCAGGTCCATATGGGCAGGGGGGCGCGCTGGGAGAGGTGCGCGCTTACCTCACCCAGGATTCTTTCGACACGCTGTTCTTCCGCGGAACGAAGGTAGGTCAACGGCCGTCCGGATTCGAAGACCTCGCGCAGGGTCTTGGCCGCGCGGCTCTCGTGTTGCTGTTCGGTGGCGTGTGCGACAGGCACTTATCCATTATGACGGCGCGCGCCGCTGGATAGTTGGACCGCCAGGCATTATCGGCGTGGCAACGAAAGGAAACAAGCTAACCATAAAAACATCCCCTCAATCGGGACGAACTGTCGCCTTCGACAGATGCGACGTAACCCTAAATCGCGGCAAGATGTCCGGTACCATCGATACCCATGAGGGAACCATCGAGTTTGTGATGAGTGTGCCGGCAGCGCGCCGGCAGTGAGCCGTGGCCCGGCGGCGGCCTAATTCAGAAAATAGGTGCGATACAGCGTGTCGCGCTGTTTGGGAATGAAACCCGCGTCGCGGATGATGCGCCGCAGTTCCTCCTCGGTGGCGCGATGGTGGGCGCCGGCGGCGGATACCACGTTCTCCTCGATCATGATGCTGCCCACATCGTTGCCGCCGAACCGCAGGCCCAACTGGCAGGTCTTCAGCCCCTGCGTCACCCAGGAGGACTGGACGTTTTCGATGTTGTCGAGGTAGATGCGCGAAATGGCCAGGTTTTGCAGGTATTCCACCGCGGTGGCTTCCTCGTGCACGAAGTGGCCGAGCGACGTGTTCTCGCGCTGGAATGTCCAGGGGATGAAAGCCGTGAAGCCGCCCGTTTCCTCCTGAATGTCGCGCACGATGCGCAGATGATTCATGCGCTGTTCCAGCGTCTCGCCGCAGCCGAACATCATGGTGGCTGTTGTACGCATTCCCAGCGCGTGCGCCGTGCGGTGTACGTCGATCCATTCCGCGGTCGAGCATTTGAGCCGGCTGATGCGGTGCCGTACGCCGTCATCCAGAATCTCGGCGCCGCCGCCGGGGATGGAATCCAGGCCCGCGTCGCGCAGACGTGCGATGGTGTCGCGCACGCTCAGGCCGCTGACGTCCGCAATGTTGGTGATTTCCGGTGCGGAGAGACAGTGCAGATGGATCGTGAACCGCCGCTTAATGGCCCGCAGCAGATCCTCGTACCACTCGATCTTCAGATCCGGGTGCAGGCCGCCCTGCATGAGCACGCCCGTGCCGCCCAGGTCCAGAGTCTCCTGGATCTTGGCGAAGATGGTTTCATGGTCGTGCACGTAGCCTTCGGCGTGTCCCATCGGCCGGTAGAAGGCACAAAAACTGCAGTATTCCGTACAGAAATTGGTGTAATTGATGTTGCGGTCGATGATGTAGGAAACTACGTTCTCGGGATGATATCGCCGGCGCACGGCGTCCGCCGCCATGCCGATGCCGATCAGGTCGTCGGAACGAAAAAGGTCCAAAGCCTCGTCGTAAGAAATCATCCTGTTAGGCGGTCATACCCAGCACCTGCTGTTGGACACCTTGCGCAAAGACGTAAGCGCCAAAGAGGGGCTTCGGCTCCCCTTTGCCCCAGCGTTGCGCATGGTACCTCGCGCGCAGGAACTGAACATCGCCATGGGACCGCAAGTCGAGTAGAATCTGATAGGTGCCGCAATAAAACTTCTGCGGGAAGGTAGTGATGGGTTTGGCTCCCCACTCGACATTGTCCGGGGAACCCCAGATGGAGACATCCAGGCTCTCCTGTTCAATGATGCGAGTGATGCCGAGAGTGAGCAGGATCAGACCACCGCGCGAATTACCGACATCTACCTCGGGGCCGGCACCGGCTTCGCGGATGGTCGTTTCTGGCAGCAGGAAACCTGGCAGCATAGTCAACTCCCGTTCGTCGCGCGCTTGCCTTTCGGCTTCTTGAAGTAGTGCGAATCCAACATTAAGATTCGCACATTTTTCTCCAAATGGGAAGTCGCCTATCCGGAATAAACTGTTACGGAACACACAGAGAGCGAATTTGTATTCAGCCTCGCCTGTGCGCCCGCGGCTGTTGCGCACTGCGGCTCTGCTCGGGTTTGTTGCCGTAAATCTGCCGGTACACTGTTGCATTTCTCAACACAGCCTGAACATATTCGCGTGTCTCGCTAAATGGAATCGATTCCACAAACTCGGCCGGCTCCTGGTACTGGTTCCAGGTGGCCCACTCGTTGACGCGAGACTTGCCGGCATTGTATGAGGCCAGAGTCTGCTCCCATTTGCCGCCCCATTGGTCCAGCAGGGTGCGCAGATAGTAGGTGCCGATTTTCAGATTCACCGCCGGCTGGAAGAGGGCGCGGTTGGTAAAGCCGCCGACGCCGGCACGGCGGGCCAGGGCACGGCCTGTGGCAGGCTCCACCTGCGTCAGGCCGTAAGCATGTCTGGGAGAGAGCGCCTGTGGGTCAAACTCGGATTCCTGCCGGATCAGTGCCGCAACCATATAAGGATCCAGGTTCTGCTGTTTGGCGCTGCGCACCAGGTCTTTCTGGTAGGGCAGCGGGAACAGCAGTTGCCAGAAGGCTGGTGGTGCGTCTTCGAGCGTCAGGGCCAGATAGTCCGGAGCCGCGCTCTTGATGCTGTGTAGTTGCTCGTGCGGGGCATTCGCGATGCGCGCCAACTCCATCGCCAGCAGGTATGGCTGGCTGCCGGTTCGTGCGCCAAAGCGCAGCTCCGCCTTTGCCAGATCGGCCAGGCCGGCGGATATCAGCAGGTGGGCGCGCGCCACGCGCATACTGGTTTCCGCATCCGGCTGGCTCGCCACAGCGGGCCTATGCGGCGGAAACGCGATGGATCGCAGAAACTCCGCTGTCTTCACTGATAGACCCGCGGCCACCACCGGGGGCTGCGTGGCGCGCTCCCGGGCCAGGATGCCGTAATAGTAATTCGGGAACTGCGCAGCGAGTTTCGCATAATAGGAGCGGGCGGTGGCGTAATCCCCGCCGGCTTCCGCCAACCGGCCCAGGAAGTAGAGAGCCGCGCTGGCCGACGGATGCCCTGGGTACTTTTGCAGATGTTCCCGCAGTAACTCCGCGCCTTTGTGCTGCCGCCGGATGTAAGCCGCCCAAGTGACTCGCCAGTGGTACTGCGCGGCCTGCGCCTGGTCCGGGAAAGTCTCGTAGGCAGCTTGATAAAGCGGCACGTATTTATCGGGCTGGTTCGTCACCAGAAACCGGTTGGCAGCGGCGCCCAGAGCTTTATACCGCCAGGGCGAGTCAGCGTGGTGCTTGCCCAGGTTCCGCACCGCTTCCATCATCTGCTCATCGTCGTTCAGCCTCCGGGCGCACTCGGCCAGATAGTAAAGGCGTTCGGCATCTGCCTCGGCATCCGACACTTCCAGCGGGCGGAGGTATGAATAGGCCCGGGACACCTCGCCGTCGAGGTAGTCGGCCGCGCCCTTGCCCACCCGGGCCCGGTCGCGCTCGGCGCCGCTGAGCTGGGAAGCCAGCGATTCATATTCGGATCGCGCGCGCTGGTATTCCCGCTGGGCCAGCAGCCTGTTGCCGCGCTCGATCATGGCTTGCGGCGAGGGCGCCGGATAGGACGCTCCCATGCCGTCGCGCAGGATAACCAGGGCTGCCGCGGACTCAATGGCCTGGTCGCCCGAGGGGTATTGATAATATACCCGCTGAAAATACTCCGCGGCATGCGGCAGATCGTGGGCGGCCTGATAAGCGGCTGCCAACGTAAGATCGCCGTCGGGCTGCGGCAGATCGCTGTAGTGTTCGCGCAGCATACCGATCGCCGCCGCCGCCGAGCCGCTTCCCGTCAGGCCGCGGGCCTGCAGCACCACGGACTTGGCGGCGAACGGCGAGCGCGGGGAGGCCGTTCCGATCGCGGCTGCGTCGCTCGCCGCCGCGGCGTAGTCCTGCGTTTCCAGGCGGGAGGCCGCCAGGTAATATGCGGTGTAATCGGCTAGCTTGGGGAGGCGCGCCTGGGCCGCCGCAAGATGCCGGATGGCGTCCGTATACTGCTTCTGCTCGTAAGACACCACACCCAGCGTCAAGTGCGCCAGCGCGCCGCCCGTGTCCTTGTGACTGGCCGCGAATTTCTCCAGCGCCTTCCGCCGGGCGGGCGTGGGCGAGTCGCGATAGGAGCGCCCGGGTGACTCGGGGCTCTGCCCGAACGCCGCCGTTGCCAGACACGCCGCGATCGCCGCTCTACACCAGGGGCCCGGGATATTCGTCTCCCATCCAGGCCGGGTTGTCATTGGCCAGGGTGCGCACCAGCTCCTCATGGAAGTAATCGACCATGGTAGTCGTAGTCGTCAGAAAGGTCTGGCGATAGGCTTCTCTTCCTCCGTCGATGGCGTCTCGCAGGGCGGTGTACATATCGCCGCGGGCGCGGCCGGCCTTGACGGCGGATTGACGGTACAACCGCATTTCCGCCACTTGTACCCTCGCGAAGCGCTGGGCGCGTAGATGCAGATTGCGCTCAGCCGGGCTGAGCCCGTCCCAATCCGGGGCCTGACCGACGTTGCGCTCGGTGGCCGGTTGGATCCGGACCAGATCCGGGGTCTGGCGCTGCGCCGGACGCTGCCGTGCTTCCAGAATCGCGGCAGTCGCCTGGGTCAACAATTCCAGCGCCGCACTCTCCACTGCTCCGCTGGCGTATAACACTCCCACCGCGGTATCGTCCACGTTGAGAGGAAACAGATACGCCCTGTCCTGGGGCGCGTGCGAGAACACCTCGGCCACCGCGGGCGAGATCTCCGATGCGGAGCACAGCGCCACCACCGGCTCGCGCGATTCGATCGCGCCTCCGAACGCAGCCGCATCCGCCGCGGCAAACTGCAGCTCCTTGAACTGCGCAGCCGCTGGACTGGCCGCGCCGCGCAGACGCTCTCCCTTAATTCTTCCTTCATTGACCTGAAACACGGCACAGGCATCCGAGAACCGCACCGAGGCGTCGCATAAAACGGCGGCCAGGGCCGCAAATCCGTCCGCTTGCCGCAACCGGCGCACAGACTGGTTCAAATGTTCCGCCAGTGCCCGCTCGGCTGCCTGCACGCTCGTTGACACCCGCGCCTCCGTTTCGGTCTGAAACAACTGTTCCAGTTCGGAAAACAAACTTCGCAGGGAAGCCGAGGGCGCGCTGGAGGACATCTTGTCCTGATTCTAACAGGACCGCAGTGTAGACCGGCGGTCCGCGCCTTAGAATCGAAGAATGGAACAGACGCTCTCCGGAAAAGTAGCCGTTGTTACGGGCGGCACGCGCGGCATCGGACGCGCTATCGCCGAAAGACTCCTCCGCGAAGGCGCGATGGTGGCCGTATGCAGCCGTTCGCGCGAAAACGTGCAGTCGTTTGTAAAGGATTGTCAATCCGTTGCCGGTGGCCGGCTGCTCGCTGAAACCGCCGACGTATCGCAGCTCGAAGACGTCCGCCGCTTCTTCGCGCAGGTGGACGATCGCTTCGGCGGCGTGGACATCCTGATCAATAATGCGGGAATCGGCGTGTTCAAAAGTGTGGCAGATATGAGCCCCGACGACTGGCGACGCACCATCGACCTGAATCTGAGCGGCGTCTTTTATTGCAGCCACGAGGCCCTGCCGCGCATGAAAACCCGCGGCGGCGGATACATCGTCAACATCAGCAGTCTCGCGGGTAAGAACGCGTTTGCCGGCGGCGCCGCTTACAATGCTTCTAAGTTCGGACTCAACGGATTCAGTGAAGCCATGATGATGGATCATCGTTATGACAACGTGCGCATCAGTTACGTGATGCCGGGCAGCGTGGATACGGATTTTGGTCCGCGCAAGGGCGCAGCGCCATGGAAAATTCAATCTGAAGATGTAGCTGAGGTGGTGATGATGCTTCTGCGCACGCCGGATCGTACGCTGATAAGCCGTGTAGAAATAAGGCCATCGAAGCCCCCGAAATGAGAAGAAACACTCGTTTCTTGAGTCATGTGCCTACGTTGGCATGCGACGTGCTCACAGCCCTTCTGAAGACGCTCCTGGACGAATCGGGACGCGAAGAAGAGGCACAGTATGGGTCGCACGAACAGACAACTTGACCCGACGACCACGGGGACCGAAGCAGTGAGGCTCGAGACCGATTTGCACAAGCGAATCGTTGGCCAGAATGAGGCCGTCGATCAGATCGTGAATATCTATCAGACTTTCCTGGCGGGCATGGCGAGCCCCGGCAGGCCCATAGGTAATTTTCTTTTTCTGGGGCCGACCGGTTCGGGCAAGACCCGCCTGGTGGAAGCCACCGCGGAGAGCCTGGTGGGAGACGCGCGCGCGGTAATCAAGATAGACTGTGCCGAGTTCCAGCATAGTCACGAGATCGCCAAACTCATCGGTTCGCCTCCCGGATATCTGGGCCATCGCGAGACGCATCCGCTGCTTAGCCAGGAAGTGTTGCAGCAGTATCAAACCGACAAGATGAAGCTGAGCTTTGTGCTGTTCGACGAGATCGAGAAGGCCAGTGACGCTTTGTGGAACCTGCTCTTGGGAATTCTCGACAAGGCTACTCTTACGCTCGGCGACAACCGCCGCGTGGATTTTTCACGTGCCATGATTTTCATGACCAGTAATTTGGGCGCCGGCGAGATGAACTCGATCATGCGCCCCAATTTGGGATTCGCCGCTTCCGAAATGGAACGCAAGTGTTCCGAAGGAATGGTTGACGGAAGCCTGACTGAGAAAATTTCGCGCGCCGCCGTGGAAGCCGCCAGGCGGAAATTTACGCCTGAGTTCATGAACCGCATCGACAAGGTGGTGGTGTTCCGTCCGCTGGGCGAGCCCGAGCTGCGTAAGATCTTGGGCCTGGAATTGAACATTCTGCAGCAGCGCATCCTGAACTCGGTGAACGGCGCACCTTTTGTTTTCTCGCTCACGGACCCCGCCAAGGACTTTCTGTTGCGGGAGGGCACCGACATGAAGTATGGAGCACGCCATCTGAAGCGCGCCATCGACCGGAGCCTGGTACATCCGCTGTCCAATCTGATCGCCACCGATCAGGTGCGCGGTGGCGATCTCATCAAGGTAGACTACGACGGCGTCCTTGATCGAATGACCTTCTTCACGGAAGCCGAGGACATGCCGCCTTACGCCATGATGCAGATGATGGGTGCGCCGGTTATCGCGTCCAGCACTACCTTCGCCGCCAGCGCGCGGGTCGAGACTCATCACAGCACCAACGCCAGGTCTTCGCGGCGGTAGGCCGCCGCGGCATTTCATCCGCGCAACAGTGGTACAATTCGGCTGCTAATGCCCATTCCAGCCGAGAAGCAGGACATGCGCCTGATGCGCGCTATGTTTCACACCATAGCGCCGCGCTACGACCTGATTACGCGAATTTTCTCCTATGGCATGGACGGACGCTGGAAACGGCGCGGCGTAGAGATGGCCGGGTTGCCGGAACGCGCCATGGTGTTGGATCTGGCATCCGGAACTGGCGACTTTTCACAACTGGTCGCCCAGCAGCGCCCGCATGCGAGATCCGTGGCGGTGGATCTCACCGAGCGCATGTTGCGCCTGGCGCGTGGCCGGGGCATCCCGGAAGCTGTCTGCGCCGACGCGACTACTCTTCCCTTTCCCGAAAATACTTTCGACTGCGTGTTCATCGGTTACGGTCTCCGTAATTTTCCCGATCTGAACACCGCCCTGCGCGAGATTGAGCGCGTTACCCGGCCCGGAGGTCTCCTGGTGACGCTGGATTTCTTCCTGCCAGCCAATCTCGTTCTGCGCAAACTCTATGTCGGCTATCTGTACCTGCAGGGCGCCTTCTGGGGGCTTTTGTTGCACGGCCGGCCACGAATATACACCTATATTCCGGATTCGCTGCGATCGTTCCTTTCCATGCGGGATTTCTCGGAGCGGCTGGGTTCGTTCGGGTACAGTTCCGTCAGGGCGCACGGCTTTATCTTTGGAGGCATCGGCCTGCACTGGGCGGCGAAAGCCGGCAATTCCGGTGTGGCGAATCGTAACTGACTGCGGGCCGACATAGAACCTATTTCCCTCGTCTTGACCGTAACGCAATCCCCATTTGCGCGTCATGTGATAAAAGCGCCTCTGTTCCGGCACTAATCTTCCGTATCGGATCAGCCGGAAGCCTTTCCGGTATGGCCATGACAGCCCGGATTTTACTGTAACTTTTGTTATAGTACCTGCATCTGTCAAGATACCTTTGCTATTTGGTATCGAAGTTGCTACAGTGGATTCCCGTGTGGGGCCCTTTAAGGGGAGCCTCCCAGGATTTGAGCCGAAGAGGCTGAGATTTTGTGAAACTTTTGAGATGAAATTTCGTCTATTGTCTGTCGGGCGAAACGAACCGGCAAAGATAGAACGAAAGAAGATAGGAGAACGATCATGAACAGAACCGATCTGGAAAAATACAAGGCCGTGCTGGAAGCAAAACAGGCTGAGCTGTCAGGTGGACTTCGCAATCGCGACGATATCCTGATCGAGAAAACCCCGGATGCCCTGGATGAGGTGCAACTCGCTGGAGAGAGGGAACTTGCGATTCGCAACTTGGATCGTGAGGCCAACCTTCTGCGCAACGTGCGCGCCGCCCTTTTCCGCATAAATGACGGAAGCTACGGCATTTGCATGCATTGCGAGGAGGAAATCAAGCCTAAGCGCCTGGAAGCGGTGCCGTGGGCGCCCTTCTGCATTCGTTGCCAGGAGGCGGCGGACCGTCACGAGTTTGCGGATGCCGAGTCGGTCGACGATCTGCTGGCAGCCGCCTAATCCCGCAATATTTTACAAGGGGCGCGAGATTAACCTCGCGCCCCTTGTGCGTCTGGGCTTCTGCGGGTGCCGTAGCGCACTTTCGCGCAGCGCAGCCACGCACATCCCGCACTGCCTATCGTCCCCCGGCGTAGTCCTGGTAGAGCTTAGCGATATGGGCACTGTGGGTATCTCCCGGGTGGATCACCACGCGGTACCGGAAACGCCGGGTTTCCCCGGGCGCCAGAGTAAGACTGCCGTCCTTGCTCTTGTCGTTCTCAAAGTCGCGCAGCCCGAAGATGTTTGCCGCAAATAATCCGTACCCGCGGGCGTGCCACCATGTAGGATGCCGGGGATTCTCCGGATGGTCGAACATGGCGATTCCCAGCGCTTCGCCGTCCACCTTACCGTAGTAATCCACCCAATCGGCGCGCTTGCCCCAGATCTGCTTCTCGCCTTCGCGGCCCTGGGAGTCCACCATATGGCCTGTGCGGGGCGGGTCGCCCGGGCCGCCCGCCCGCGGTTCCTCCAGCCCGGATGCCACCCGCAAAGCAAACGTGCCCTCCTTGGTATCGCCGAAGGTGACCTTCTCGCGCGCTGTCAGCGTGATGTCGAAATCGATGGTGCGGGTCTTCGGTTGGTCGTGAAAGGTCATCTGGCGCGCTTCCGTAAGCAGCGTCTTGCCCGACGGGTCCCGCCAGTCGAAAGTAATGTCGATTACCCCCGCATCCTTGCCGCTGGAGAGATTGTTGACCTTTGACAGGACAATACGCCCGAACTTGCCGCCGCGCGTCTCATTCCCCCAAAAATCGAAACCGTTGACATCGCCATGCGAGAACCACAGGCCGCGATGATGGGGATGGTCGTGCGTTTCGCCCGGAATGTCTTCCATTGGATAACCGCGCGTGACGATCTTGCCGCTGGCCGAGCGCAGCGGATGCAGATAGGGCTTATTGACTTCAGGCCCGATGAAGAACTGCGTGAATGGCTTACCCTTGATCTCGACCGAAATGTACTCGATGCCGTGCTGGGCGATGCGCACCTGCGCCGCCAGAGGCGCCGCCGCTAGGATTGTCAATGGGATCAGCTTCACCATTAGCGCCGCCTGTTCTCGGGGTGTTCCAGCGACTTCTTCAGCCACGCGACCATCTCCGGCTTCCAGTGCTGCATCTCCGGCGCGCGCCACCCGCCCATGCCGTGGCCGCCGCCCTCGATGGTGATCAACTCGCACGCCGAACCCGCTCGCTGGATGGCCTGACAAAAATCCGCCGATTGCGCGTAATCCACCTGGTCGTCCACCGTGCCGTGTATGACCAGGAACGGCGGCATTCCTTTTTGGACCGCGGTAATGGGGGCCAGCGCGTGCAACTTCGCCATACCAGCTTCGTTGAACTGGTCCACGCCGAAGAAGTGAATGCCGCCGCCATGCGAGGCGTGCCGGTCGATGGTCGCCATGTTGAAGCGCTCCGGATGCTCGCGCCGCAATTGGGCGAGTTTGCCGTAATCCGAAGGCCCATAGAAATCGACCACGGCGGCCACGCGCGTAGCCGGCGTTTGGTGCGTCCCGGCATAGTTCACGAAGAACCCGCCGGCCGATTCGCCGATGATGGCGATCTTCGACGCATCCACGTGATAAGGCGCGGCATTCTCCTTGACCCAGCGGATGGCGCTGAACACATCCGCGATAGCCTCGGGGAAATGCACCGCGGGCGCCAGCCGGTAATCGATGCTGAACCACGCAAATCCGGCGTCCGTCAATGGCTCGAACAGCGGCCGTACGTTGGTGCTTTTGCTGCCTTCATCGAAGCCCCCGCCGTGGATCAGGATGGCGGCGGCGAACGGCCCGGGACCGTCCGGCACGTGCAGGTCGAGCAACAGCGGCTTGCCATCCGCCCGGCCATACTCTACGTCTTTGCGATCGAGCGGCGCGCCGGTCAGAACGCCCGCACAGGCCAGAACCGGAAGCAGAGCGGCTCTTCGCATCGAAAGAGATTGTATCAACCCGAAGCCGATCTTGGGGTGAGCCGCAGCGCGTCCGGCCGCAGCGCGTAACTCCCCGCCGCCAGCGCCAGGAAAACCAGCGGCGCGGCGATATTAGCGGGCGTGTCGTGGATAGCGCAATGCGACACGAACGCGCCCAGTCCATCGACGGCGATGCCCGCATAGGCCCACTCGCGCAGAAAGCGCGTTTTGGGATATAGGAGCGCCAGGACGGCCAGCAGCTTGGCGGGCCCCAGAATCAGGAGCAGGTAATCCGGATATCCCAATGACGTAATGATGGCGCGCGCCGGGCCGGCGCGCGCGGTATCCACGACCCCGCCGAGGGTCAACCAGCCCGCCAGCAGGCCTGTAAGAACTCGGTATGCAACCGCCTTCCCCATCGCACCAACTTAGCGCATCTGCTGCAGGCGGGCGATGCGATCTTCAGTGGATGGGTGCGTCGAAAACAGGTTCGAGAACCACTGGCCGGTGAAGGGCTTGATGATGAACAGATGCGCGGTTGAAGGGTCGGCCTGCATGGGGATGCGCTTCGAGTACGTATCCAGCTTACCAAGCGCGGAAATCAGCTCATAAGGTGTGCCGGTAAACTTCGCGGAAGCCTCGTCGGCGGAGTATTCGCGCGACCGGGAGATGGCCATCTGGATCAGCATGGCCGCAATAGGTCCCAGGATCATCATGAGCAAGCCGGCGATGGCGTTGCCACTACCGCGGTCCTCGTCGTCGCTGGAGCCCCCGAACCAGAAGGCCATCCGCGAAACGAACATGATGGCTGCCGCGATGGTGGCCGCCACCGAGCTGATCAGGATATCGCGATGCAGCACGTGGCCCAGCTCATGGGCCACCACTCCCTCGATTTCGCGGTCGTCCATCAGGCGGAGGATGCCCACCGTGAAAGCCACCGAGGCGTGCTGCGGATTGCGCCCGGTGGCGAAGGCGTTCGGGCTCTCCTCGGGTATGATCCAGAGGCGCGGCATGGGAAGGCCCATGCGCTGGCACAGGCCCTGCACGATCGGCGCCACCCGCCGGTAAACTTCCGGGTTCTCTGTCTCCGTGACCGGCTCCGCGCGGTAAGACGCCAGGGCGATCCGGTCTGAGAAGAAGTAGCCGGAGAAGTTCATGACGATGGCGATGGCCAGGCCCATGTAAAGACCGCTTCTGCCGGCAAAGGCTTCACCCGCAAAAAGCAACATGGCGCTGAGCAGGCCCAGCAGAAGAACGGTCTTGATGGTGTTGGTGGTAGTCACTACGCCTCCACGGCAACCAGCTTCGTGAAGCGAAGCTGGTTGCTGTCAGGATCGGCGTCCGCTTGCACGGTATCGCCCTCCAGGAAGTCGCCGTTCAGCAGCTTGAGCGCCAGCGGATCCTGGATCAGCCGCTGCACCGCGCGCCGCATGGGCCGCGCGCCATACTGCGGGTCGTAGCCCTCCTTCATGAGGAGCTCGCGGGCGGAAGCCGTCAGCTCCAGGCCGATACCGCGGTCCTTGAGAAGCTTGCCCACACGCTGCAATTGGATTTCGATGATCAGCGCGAGATGCTCGCGGGTAAGCGAGTTGAACACGATGATATCGTCGATGCGGTTCAAAAACTCCGGCCGGAACGTGGTGCGTAGCGCATCCAGCAGACGCGTGCGCGTGGCTTCGTTGGCGGAAGTCTTGGTATGCACCGAGAATCCGATGGGCCCCACCTCCCGCATGTTGCTGGACCCCACGTTGGAGGTCATCACGATCACCGTATTCTTGAAGCTCACGGTGCGGCCCTGGCCATCGGTCAGGCGGCCGTCGTCGAGAATCTGCAGCAGCGAGTTGAAAACATCCGGATGGGCTTTTTCGATCTCATCGAAAAGCACCACGGAATATGGCCGGCGGCGCACCTGTTCGGTGAGCTGGCCTCCTTCGTCGTAGCCCACGTATCCGGGAGGCGCGCCGATCATGCGGGCCACCGTGTGCTTTTCCATATACTCGGACATGTCCACCCGGATCATGGCTTTCTCGTCGTCGAACAGGTAGGCGGCCAGGGCGCGGACCAACTCAGTCTTTCCCACGCCGGTGGGCCCCAGGAAAATGAAGCTGCCGATGGGCCGGTTGGGATCGCTCAGCCCCGCCCGGTTGCGCAGGATGGCGTTGGAGACCAGGCGCACGGCTTCGTCCTGCCCGACTACGCGCTCCTTCAGGCGGTCGGGCATCTGCACCAGCTTTTGGGCTTCCCCTTCAAGCATGCGGGAAACCGGTATGCCGGTGGATTTGGCCACGATGCGGGCGATATCTTCGTCGTCGATCTCTTCCTTGAGCAATGCGGAATCCTTGATCGCCTCCATATCGTGCTCGGCGGCCTGGATGTCCTTCTCAATTTGGGAAAGCCGCCCATAGCGAATCTGCGCAGCTTTTTCCCAGTCGCCCTGGCGGCTGGCCAGCTCCTCGTCTTTACGCAGCTGCTCCTGTTCTTCTTTCAGCTGGCGGACGCGCTGAATCGCGGTCTTCTCGCGGGTCCAGCGTGCCTTGAGAGCCGTCACTTCTCCGCGCAGACTCTCCAGTTCGCTTTCGACGTGGCGCAAGCGCTCCCGGGAGGCGGCATCGCGCTCCAGACCCAGCGCCTGACGCTCGATTTCGAGGTGCGTGATGCGACGGTCTTTTTGATCGATCTCGATGGGCATCGATCCGATTTGCAGGCGCAGGGCCGCGCCGGCCTCATCGATCAGGTCGATGGCTTTGTCCGGCAGGAACCTGTCGGTGATGTAGCGCTGAGACAGCAGGGCCGCGGAAACGATGGCCGAGTCCTTGATGCGCACGCCGTGATGGATCTCGAATTTCTCCTTCAGGCCGCGCAGGATAGCGACCGTATCGTCCACCGTGGGCTCGCCCACGAACACTGTCTGGAAGCGGCGCGCCAGGGCGGCGTCTTTCTCGACGCGCTTGTACTCGCTGAGCGTTGTGGCGCCGATGCAGCGCAGATCGCCGCGGGCCAGCGCCGGTTTCAGCATGTTGGCGGCGTCGATCGCGCCTTCCGCGGAGCCCGCGCCGACCAGCGTGTGCAACTCGTCGATGAAGCAGATGATCTCGCCGTTAGCATCGGTGATCTCTTTGAGGACTGCCTTGAGGCGGTCTTCGAACTCGCCGCGGAACTTGGTGCCGGCCACCATCGAACCCAGATCGAGTGCTACCAGCTTCTTATTGTGCAACTGGTCGGGCACGTCGCCCTTGACGATGCGCTGCGCCAGACCTTCCACGATGGCCGTCTTGCCGACGCCGGGTTCGCCAATGAGGACCGGATTATTCTTGGTGCGGCGGCTGAGCACCTGCATCACGCGGCGGATCTCATCTTCGCGGCCGATGACCGGGTCGAGCTTGCCGTCCCTGGCGGACTTGGCCAGGTCCACGGCGTAGCGTTCCAGCGCCTGGTACTTGGTTTCGGGATTGGGATCGGTGACGCGCTGCGTGCCGCGGATGGACACCAGGGCTTTGAGAATCGCCTCGTGGGTGGCTCCGGCGCGCTCCAGCAGTTGGGCGGCGGGATCGCGCTTTTGGGCGGAGATGGCCAGCAACAGGTGCTCGGTGGAGACAAACTCGTCCTTGAAGCGGCTGGCTTCGTCAAAGGCGCGCTCGAGCACCTCATTCAGCGGTTGCGATGCATAGAGTCCGGGCTGCGGCGGCATGCTGACCTTGGGGATCGACTGCAACTGGCGCTCGCCTTCGGAGACGATGGCATCCGGTTGTACGCCGCATTTTTCCAGGACAGGCCGGACAATGCCCTCCCGCTCCTGCGCCAGGGCCACCAGCAAATGCAACGGATAGAGAACCTGCCCGTCGGATTTGCCGGCTATCTCCTGGGATTGCTGAAGAGCTTCCTGAGCCTTCTGTGTGAATTTATCGAATCGGATCACGGGGAACCTGCCTTCCTTAGAATACCGCTCCCTCACAGTCGCGGTTCCGAACTGCCATAAACACGTATCAGACCAAAACGGGCGGTCAGCCGCTCTCCGGCCCACCGCCCGCTCAAAGGAATCAAAGAACACGTGTTACTGCTGCTTGACTTCCACTTTCACTTGTCGTGGCTTGGCGGCGGCTTTCTTCGGCAGCTTCACCGTCAGAACGCCATTGTGGTACTCGGCGCCGACATGCTCCGTATCGACGGTGGTAGGAACCGAGAAGGTACGGGTGAACTGGCCGTAGCTGCGCTCGATGCGATGGAAGCCCTTATTGTTGTCTTCCTTTTCGAACTTGCGCTCGCCGGACAGGGTCAAAGTCTGGTTTTCGACGCGAACGTCGATATCCTTCAGGTCGACCTCCGGAACATCGGCTTTCAGGACGAGTTCGTCTTCGGTTTCGAAGATGTCCACGGCCGGTGACCAGGGCCGGCCGGCGCGCGGCTCATTGAGCATCCGGCTAAAGGCATCCTCGAACAAGCGGAGACTGGCTAGTGGATCGTAATGGGTGATGGACATAGTTTTGTGGCACTCCTTTAAGTGTTGTAGTTGGTTTCTGGATGCGCTCATCCAATGTCTATAATAAAATATGAGTGCGTAGTTGTCAAGTATATGTGAGCATAATTATAAATGATAAAGATTTGTCTATTAAAATGAATGGTTTAGACTATCCGATGGCCTGCCAGCAGAGCTGCAGGCCCATGCAGGTGAGCCATGCCGAGAGTGCCACCCGAAGAGGGCGGGCCGGAAGGACTGCCAAAAGGTTGGCCCCAATTAGCGCGCCCACGATTCCGCCCATGATGAGATGGATCAGAATGGCGGTCTGGTAGTGCCCCGCGAACAGATGAAAGCTGCCACCCACCAGGGAGCAGGCCAACCCAAACATCACGTCCGTGCCGACCACCCGAGCCGGGGGCAGCGGGGTCAGATTCAACAGGGCGACGCCTCCGAGAGCGCCGGCGCCGGCTGACGAGAAGCCAACCTCGGTGCCGATGCCAAATGCGATGAGCGGGAGCCAGCTCGAGCGGTCCTTCATGACCCTGTGATGGGCGCTGCGATGCAGCGTCCGAATCAGGTTATAGAGCGCCATGCTGGCTACCAGGCCCCCGATCACCAGGAACAACGTATTGCGATGGTGTTTGGCGTCCAGTAAATCCATCAAATAAAAGCCAATCAGCACACCCGGGATACCCCCGCAGCAGAGCCGCAGCAGGGTAGGATAGTGGATCTGTTTGCGGACAATATAGACCGGGGCAATGGTCAGCTTGATTACTGCTGAGAACGCCAGAGCCGTGCCCACAGCTTCCGCCGGAGGGATTTTGAAGAACAGCATCAGGACAGGGGCAAGCAGCGAACCCGCGCCAACGCCTGTCAGCCCAACGCCTGCCGCGACGAGGAAGCCGACCAGGATTTCTGTCATGAATCTACCGAATGTCCCTTGAGTGTTCCGTAATTGTAGCCTGGATTAATCTACCGTGTCTATTGGAAATTGGTAACAATAGTACGGCATAGCGAACCACTTTAGAACCAGCGATTTACGATCAAAGAGGAATTGCGGTGGTCTTCGGCAGGCTAGAAGTGCATGGATTCGAGAGCCCGCCGGGTATGCAGCACGGCTCCCATGACCTTCGCATAATGCATGCGCATGGGACCCAGAACAGCGATTTTGGCCCAGATCCCGCTGGGCATCTGGAAAGAGATGCCGATGATCGCCATTTCCTTCATGGCCGGGTGGGCTTCCTCGAGTCCCACGCGGACTTCAAGCGAGCCGGAGGGTGGTTCCAGAACGCGGTTCAGCAGATCCACCAGGCGCTGTTTCTCTTCCAGAGCCTGCAGCAGGTCACGCAGCTTTTCGCGCGTGAGGTGCAGGTCGAGTCCGATCAGGTTGGCGACGCCCCCCATAAATACGTCGGGCGCCACCTCCACCTCCAGCAGACCCTTCTGGTAAAGCAGCGTCACCCTGCGCAGCACGGCATCGTAGATGGCCCGCTCTTCGGCAATGCGCTCCAACAACTCGCGGCGGGCATCCTCCAGACGCCAGCCGCTGAAGTTGTGGTTGATGTAGTTCCGGATGCTCACCAATTCCGCCGAGGGAATGTCCTCTTCCAGGATGACCACGCGGTCGTGCACGGTGTGGTCGCGCGTGACCAGGATAACAAGGATACGGCGGTCTCCCAGCGGCACCAATTCGATCTGGTCCAGCTCGCGCACGGCTGGGGGCAGCGCGGCGGTGATGCCCACGTTGCGGGTCAATTCGGTGAGAATGTGGCAGGAGCGCTCGACGCGCGCCGCCGCCGTGGGAGCTTCGCTGAGTTCGGAGCGCAGGCGCGCGGCATCCGCCGATGGCATGCGGCCGGCGTTAAGAGACTGCACGTAGTCGCGAAAAGCCTTCTCGGTCGGCACACGGCCGGCGGAGGTATGCGGCTGCGACAGGTAGCCCCCGTCGGTCAGATCGGCCATCACATTGCGGATTGACGCGGCGCTCAGACTGTCCTGGCGGCGTTTCGCAATGGTGCTGGAGCCGACCGGCTCGCCCGTCTCGATATATGTGCGCACAATAGCATGCAGGATATCCTGCAGCCTGGCATTCAGCGGCGCGCTGGAGTCCATGGGTGCCTGAATACAATACTCCCTATTGCTATTGTATGCAAGCCAAAGCACAAAACAAAAGGATTGTTTTGGCGGATCGGCGAGGACCCCGTTCGAGGTATGATCTTCGGTTGGAGCTTGCTATGCGAAAGCTTGTGGCGGGCGGCGCCTCCGGAGCGCCGATGCCCGGATAGGAGCCCGGATGCGCGTGGATCAAGCTGGAGGGCAGGAACTGGAGTGGCGCCAGCCGGAGGCTCTGCGCAAGTCTTACCAACTGACCGGCGATGGCGGCGAGCTCGCCACGCTGCGGTTTGAGTCTGCCTTCGGTTCCCTGGCTGCCGGCGAATGTGGGGCAGGCAAGTGGACGTTCAAACGGAGCGGCTTTCTGTCGCCGAAGGTCACCGTGCGGCCAGCCGGCTTGGAGTCCAGCCTGGCCGTATTCACGCCGGGGTGGATGGGCAACGGCTGGGTGGTCTTCAGTTGGGGCCGGCGTTATCATCTGAAGCACACCAGTTTTTGGGGCACTGAATGGGTGTTCGAAGCAGAGGATGGAACGCCCGTGGTGACCCTCTCGGCCAAAACGGGCTTTCTCAAACAGGGCGGCATCTCTACGGTGGCGCCGTCCGCGGCCGGCCTCCAAGAGGCACCCATCCTATTGTTGCTGATCTGGTATGTGCGGGTGTTGATGAATGAGGATGACGCGGCTGCGGTGGTGGCGGCCACCGGTTAGGGTGCTGGCGTCATCTAAAGAAGTACTGCCCTCCACCCAATTAGTGAATTTGACCTGAGCGGCGCGCTCCGTTACACTGAGTGATCGGTTCTTTTTCGGCTATTATCCAGCCAACCAAGACAGATCTCTTCCTGGACAGGTAGGACAACAATGCAGCGACACATTTTCACATCGGAATCCGTTACTGAGGGACATCCCGACAAGATCGCGGACCAGATCTCGGACGCCGTACTGGACGCCGTCCTGGCGCAGGATCCTCTGGGCCGCGTAGCTTGCGAGGTGCTGGTCACCACCGGCATCTGCGTGGTGGCCGGCGAACTGACCACGACCTGCTACGTGGACGTGCCGCGCATCGCGCGGAACACCATCGAACATGTGGGATACACCGATGCGCTGTGGGGCTTCGACTGTAATACGTGTGGCGTGATGAATGCCATCCAGTCCCAATCGCCGGATATCGCCATGGGGGTAGACACGGGCGGCGCCGGCGATCAGGGCATGATGTTCGGCTATGCCTGTAACGAAACCGACGAGATGATGCCGCTGCCTATCATGATGGCGCACAAGCTGGTGCGGCGGCTTTCCGAAGCGCGGCGCAAGGGCGTCCTGGATTTCCTGCGTCCGGATGGCAAAAGCCAGGTCAGCGTGGAATACGTGGATGGCGCGCCCAAGCGGATCGACGCGGTGGTGGTATCGACCCAGCACAGCGACTCGGTTTCGATTGAGACGGTGCGCGCGGAAGTGAAGAAACACATCATCGACGCGGTGGTGCCGCCGGACATGGTGGATGCGGATACCCGCTATCACATTAATCCGACGGGCCGCTTCGTGATCGGCGGGCCGCATGGCGATACCGGCGTTACCGGGCGCAAGATCATCGTGGACACTTATGGCGGCATGGGCCGGCACGGCGGGGGCGCCTTTTCGGGCAAGGATCCCACCAAGGTGGACCGCTCGGCGTGTTACATGGCGCGCTACATTGCCAAGAACATCGTGGCAGCGGGCCTGGCCAGCCGCTGCGAAGTACAACTGGCCTACGCCATCGGCGTGGCTGAGCCAGTCTCGGTGATGGCCAACACTTTCGGTACGGGCATCGTGCCGGAAGACAAGATCACAGCTCTGATTCGCGAGCATTTCCCGCTCACGCCGCGGGGTATCATCGACCACCTGAAGCTGCGGCGGCCCATCTACCGCACAACGGCGGCCTTCGGTCATTTTGGCCGCACGGAAGAGAGTTTCTCATGGGAAGCCACCGACAAGGTGGAGGCGTTGCGCGAGGAAGCCGTGGCGCACGCCGCGGTCCGTTAGGAGAAAATTCATGCCAACCGAGACGCAAACGCAGGTTGCCTGCGACATTAAGGACATTTCGCTCGCGGATGTGGGGAAACGGCGCACGGAGTGGGCATTCCAGTCGATGCCCGTGCTGCAAACCATCCGTAAGCAGTTCATTAAAACCCAACCGCTGGCCGGGAGGCGGGTGGCCGCCTGCCTGCACGTGACCAGCGAAACCGCCAACCTGATGATCACCCTGCGCGATGGCGGCGCCTCCGTGGTATTGTGCGCCTCCAATCCGCTCTCCACGCAGGATGACGTGGCCGCCACCCTGGTGCGCGATTACGGCATTTCGGTTTACGCCATCAAGGGCGAAAACAATGAGGTCTATTACCAGCACCTGAACGCTTGTGCCGAGCATCTGCCGCACATCACCATGGACGACGGCGCGGACCTGGTCTCGCTCCTTCATACCAAGCGGCCCGAACTGGCGGCCAACATCGTCGGCGGCACCGAGGAGACCACCACGGGCGTGATCCGATTGCGGGCCATGGCCAAGGACGGCGTGCTGAAATACCCGATCGTGGCGGTCAACGACGCCATGACCAAGCACCTGTTCGACAACCGCTACGGCACCGGCCAGAGCACCATCGACGGCATCATCCGTTCGACCAATATTCTGCTGGCCGGGCTGAACGTGGTGGTGGCCGGTTATGGCTGGTGCGGGCGCGGCGTCGCCATGCGGGCGCGCGGTTTGGGCGCCAACGTGACCGTGACCGAAGTTGACCCCATCAAGGCCCTGGAAGCGCTGATGGACGGCTATCGCGTCATGTCGATGGCGGAGGCTGCCGCGATCGGCGACATTTTTGTGACGGTGACCGGCGATAAGCACGTCATCGCGCGAGACCATTTCGAACGCATGAAGAATGGCGCGATCATGTGCAACTCGGGCCACTTCAACGTCGAGATCGATCTGGACGCGCTGGCCAAGATCAGTTCGTCGCGCCGTCAGACGCGCGAGTTTGTGGAGGAGTATTGCTTCCGCGACGGACGCAAGTTGTACGTGCTGGGCGAGGGACGGCTCATCAACCTGGCCGCGGCGGAAGGCCACCCCGCTTCGGTAATGGACATGAGCTTCGCCAACCAGGCGCTATCTTCCGAGTACATGGTGAAGAACCACAGCTCTCTGGAAAAACGGGTTTACTCGGTGCCCGATGACCTCGACCGGCAGGTGGCGCGCATGAAGATCGACTCCATGGGCGTGAAAATCGACCGGCTGACGCCTGAGCAGGAGCACTACCTGTCGAGCTGGTCGGAAGGCACGTAACCAAGCGGCCGGCGCCATCCGGTTACGGCGTGAACTCGAATGCCACGCCGCCCGTGGTGTCTCCCGCCGGCCCACCCCATAGCGTAGTGCCGTAGAGCCGGCCGGCTTTGTCCATAATCAGCGGCACCGACGGATAGGCTCCGTCATTGCCGCCGGTGAAGCTGTACAGCACGGTCTCCGTCCACTCTCCGGATGCCTGTGGCGCCAGTTTGTAAATCGTGCCGGGATTATCCACGCCACCGCCCACGGTCGTGCCAAACAGGTTTCCAGCGGGATCGAAGAGCAGCGCGTTGGGGTTTTCTCCATCCTGGACGGTCACGCCTTGGAAGGTATGCAGGATGGTTTCGGTCCAGCCTCCCGACCCGTTCGGCGACAGCTTAAACGCCACACCGCAGTTGGCCGATCCGCCTGTTTCGGCTGCGCCGTATAGGTTGCCGGCGGCGTCCAGAATGAGACTCTCGAACAGGTCGGTGCCGTCGGACGTGCTATGGAAGCTGTGCAGCACGCTCGCGCTCCAGGAGCCGTTCGCCTGGGGACTCAATTCGTAGACCGTGCCCTGGTTGGCAGCGCCGCCCTTGTACGTGGTGCCGTATAGATTGCCGGCGTTATCGAAAACCGGGGCGGCGTAGGGAGTGGCCCCGTCGGGCACGCCTTTGAAGCTGTACAAGATGGTTTCGGTCCACCTGCCGGCGGCAGGGGCGAGTTTATAGACCGTGCCCACTCCATTGCTCCCGCCCACGGTGGTAGCACCGTAAAGATTGCCCGCGGCATCGAAGATGACGCCGCTGTACGGAGTCGCTCCATCCGTCCCGCCGGCGAAGTGGTGCAACACGGTTTCGGTCCACGAGCCGCTGGATGCCGGGGACAATTGAAAGACGATGCCGCAGCCCGTATTGCATGACCCGCCGCCCGCCACCGTGGTGCCGTAGAGATTGCCGGCGCTATCCATCACGAGTGAGTCGTGCGGAGTCTCGCCATCCTGACTGCCGCCTTTAAAATTATATAGAACGGTTTCGGCCCAGCCTCCGGTGGTTCGGCGCGAGAGTTTGAAGACCACGCCGTGCCCGCGCGTACCGCCGAATTCAGCCGCCCCGTAGAGATTGCCCGCCGCATCCAGGATCAGGCTGCCGTAGAGGCTGCTGCCGCCGCGCGACCCAGCCGATCCGAAGGCGTGCAGCACTTTTAACCCGGTGGCGCCCGAAGCGGCGGCCGCCAGGGTGACCATCAGAATGGCCGTTTTATAGCATAGGCGAGGCTCGCACATCGATTCAAGTTTAAGCCCATGGCACTGCCGTCTGGATGGACGAAAGTGTAAAAGATTGGGGCGCGCCGCTATACTGGGCTTTCCATGAACGGTGCAAACACGCACGAAACCGAGGTGGTCATTGCCGGCGGCGGGCTGGCGGGCATCGTGACAGCGTATGAGCTGCTTGGCCGCGGGCGGCGCGTCCTGCTGATCGATAAAGACAAGCGGGAGAACTTCGGCGGGCTCGCCAAGGAATCGTTCGGCGGCGTACACATGATCGGCACGCCCCATCAGCAGCGGCTGCGCATCCATGATTCCCCGGAGCTGGCCTGGCGGGACTGGCAGAGCGTGGCGGATTACGATCCCGCCGACGAGTGGCCGCGCGCATGGGGCAAGTTCTATTGCGAGAACTCGCGCGAATACATCTTCGAATTCCTGGATCAGAAGAAGATCATATTCCTGCCGCTGGTGAACTGGCCGGAACGCGGATTGTACGGGCCGGGTAATACCGTGCCGCGCTGGCACATCGTGTGGGGCACGGGGTACGAAATCATTTACCGGCTGCTGGCGGCGCTGGAGGCTCATCCGCACCGGGCCAACCTGGAATTGCTCTTCGATATCGAGATCTCCGCCATCGAACTGACCGCCGGACGGGCCACCGGCCTTCGCGGCCGCAGCATGAATACCGGCGCGGAAGTGCGCGTCGCCGCCGAGCACGTGGTCATCGCCTCCGGCGGCGTTTGCGGAGGCGATCTCAGCTTCGTGCGCGCCAATTGGTATAAACCCTGGGGGGATCCGCCGCAAAAGCTCCTCAACGGCGCGCATCGCTATGGCGACGGTATGCTGCATTCCGGTGTGGCCGCTCTAGGCGGCGCGGTGACGCATCTCGACCTGCACTGGCACTACGCCGCGGGCGTGCATCATCCGGCCAAGCGCCGGACGGACGACGGCTTGAGCCTGGTGCCGCCGCGCTCGGCGCTATGGCTGAACGCGCGCGGCGAGCGCATCATGAATCCGGGCCCCATGCCCGTTTATGCCGATACGCGGCACCTGGTTGCCAGCGTGCTCGCGCAGCCTGGGCAATATTCCTGGCAAGTGATGAACTGGAAGATCGCTATCAAAGAACTGGCCGTCTCCGGCTGCGACTACATGACCGCGTTCCGTTACAAGAAAAAGCTCGGGCTGGCAGCCAGTCTGCTCTTCGGCAACAAGGACCTGGTCAACCGGCTCATTCGCGACTGCCCCGAAGACATCTTGGTGGCGGACAATTTGGACGAGCTCATGGAGCGGATGGATCAGCGGAGCCTCTACGGATTGAAAATCGACAGCGCGCACATGGGGGCGGTAGTCCACTCATGGGACGAGATGATCGACCGCGGGCCGGCCTACTATAACGACGAACAACTCCGGCGCATTGCCAACGCCAGATTGTATCGCGGCGACCGCGCGCGCACGTGCAAGTTCCAGACGATTCTTGATCCCAAAGCGCGTCCGCTGATCGCGATTCGCGAGTTTATTCTGAGCCGCAAGAGTCTGGGAGGCATCCAAACCGACTTGCGCTGCCGCGTGCTGCGCGCCGCCGATGGCCAGCCGATTCCCGGTCTGTACGCCGTCGGTGAAGCGGCCGGTTTCGGCGGCGGCGGAATTCACGGCAAAGCATCGCTGGAGGGTACCTTCCTGGGCGGCTGCGTGCTCTCCGGACGGCTGGCGGGGCGCAGCATCGAAGGTTGAGATATCACCGGACGATCAAGTAGGCGCCCACCACCGCAATGGCGTCTTCGAGAAGCGCAATCGGCCAATCCCTGCCGCCGGTGGCCTTCACCAGCCGCGTCCGAAACTCGTAGCCGCCCAGCGTTCCCACTACCGTGCCCACAACCCCCGCCGCCAGGCCCCCAATCATAGCTTGGCTCGCCGCGCCAATAGCGGCCCCGCACAACGCGCCGGTCACGAAGCGCGCCGTAAATCCGGGCGGCGCTTTTCGGCTGGGCGTCTTGGGAAGCTTGTCCGCAACTAACTCGCCAATCGCCAGGCCGCTAAGAATGTAGGACACGGCCGCAAAGCCAAAGAAGCGCAGCGGCGTGTTTTCCAGATTCAGCCATCCCAGGCGTGCAGCCCAACTCACCAGGGCAGGCGCGGTCAACGAGCGAAGTCCGGCCACCACGCCGATCAGAAACGCCAACACGTATACGGACATGCACCCCTCCAGGTCACCAGGATACCTAACTGGCGAGAGGTTGAAGTTCTCCCAGCATGGTGGGGATGAGTTCGGAGACCGTGGGATGAATATGAACCGCGCGCTGGATGGTGGTGTAGGGCTTTTTGGCGTACATCACATCCAGGACACAATGAATGGCCTCATCGCCGCCCACGCCAAGGATCGCGGCGCCCAGGATTTCCTTGGTCTGCGCGTCGACCACGATTTTCATGAAGCCCTGCGACTCGCCCTTCTCGACGGCTCGCCCTACTTTGGTCATGGGGCGGTTGCCGGCCAGCGCCCTTCGGCCGGTACGCCGTACCTCAGCCTCTGTCAGGCCGGCGCGGCCCAACGGCGGATCGATATACAAGGCGTACGCCAGGATACGATCGCTCACCCGGCGCGGGTCATTATCCAACAGATTCGCCGCTACGATTTCGTAGTCGTTGTACGAGGTGTGGGTAAACGCGCCCCTGCCGTTGCAGTCGCCCATCGCCCAGATCCCCGGCACGCTGGTGCGCAATTGGTCGTCTACCGTAATATAGCCCCGTGGATCTACAGCCACGCCGGCTTTCTCGAGGCCCAGATCGTCCGTGTTCGGGCGCCGCCCCACCGCCAGCAGCACGTGCGACCCAATAACCTCGGGCGATCCCTCGGTGCATTCGGCGTGCGCGACGATCGCATCGCCGCGCTTTGAGAATCCGATGCACTTTGCGTTCAGCCGGATGACGATACCTTCTCGCTCCAGGATCTCCCGGATGGCCTGCGATATATCTTCGTCTTCGTGTTGCACCAGGCGCGAGCCCATTTCCAGGATCGTGACCTGGCTGCCGAAGCGCCGGTACATCTGGCCAAACTCAAGGCCCACATAACTGCCGCCGACGACAATCAGGTGCTCCGGGAGAAAGTCCACGTCCATCATGCCGCTGTTCGTCAAATACGGGACTTCCTGCAGCCCGGGCAGCGGCGGCACGCTGGCGCGCCCGCCTACGTTGATGAAGATGCGGGCGGCCGCCAGGCGGTGCGGACCCACGCTCACCTCACCGGGCGACTCGAAGCGCGCGTGGCCCTCGTATACGGTGCAGTTTTGCAGGTTCTTCAGCCATCCCTCGACTCCAGTCCTGGATTTTTCGGAGATAGCATCTTTGCGCGCCTTCACGCGCTTCATATCCACGCTGCCGCCGGCCGTATCCACGCCGAACTCCGCGGCGCGCTGCACCATGCGGGCCGCATAGGCGCTGGCGACCATAGCCTTGGTGGGAATGCAACCCGTGTTGATGCAGGTGCCGCCGAATAATTTGCGCTCGATGACGGCCACTTGCATTCCCGTCTTGGCCAGGCGCGCCGCCAGCGAGGGCCCGGCTTGGCCCGTGCCGATCACAATCGCGTCATACGTGGTCTTGATTTCGGGATCGGTCATGGACTCATGAGCAGTTTACCAGAGAGAGTGCGCGCGCGGCGTCGCACGAAATCAGGGCGCCGCGCGATTCTCGTGTCGGCCCTCTAGCCGCCCATGCCGCGCTGCGCAGCGTCGGCCGCCGCTGCCAGTGCGCCCATCAGGTTGAAGAATGCCGCCGATTGCCCCTTGAAAAGCCCCATGGCCGTCAAGAACGCCAGTGCGCCCGAGGCGGCCTTCGCAGTCGCGGTAGGACGGATGATCGAGCAGGCCGGCAGACTGGTGCTGAGGAACGGACAGGGTTCCGGCATGATGAGGTTCGTTTGGAAATTCTCGCCCCCAAATGGTGGAGAGTTGAGGTCCGGAAACACCAGGCCGTTGGTGGGGTCGGTCAGCGGGGCCAGCGGCGTCGCAACAGCGTTGCCCGCTTTGTCGTGCCACGTCTGAAAATGCGAAGTCTCGGTCGGCCCGATGCTCAGGAGAATGCGTAGAACTTCCGAACTGGTGGCCCTCTGGGCATGTTGCGGGTAGAGACTGCTGCCGCCCTGTTCTACCGTAGCGAAATGAAAGGCCGCAGTGTTGGCGATTGCCTGGATATGCGCGGTGGGAGTCAGGTCGGCATCTGTCCGGGGAATGGCGGTCCACTCGCCTGTCGCAAGGCCCGCGACGGCTTGGGGAAACTTGAAGTTGGGATCGAGGTCCGGATTCTGATTGCGGCTGCGGTAACGGGTGTACCAACTTGTATCCAGAGTGAGCTGCATGAGGTTGGTCAGGCGCATCTTTCCGCTGGAACCGGTGGCAGTGCTGCCCGGTAAGGTGCGAAATGGCTCCAGGCTCACTGACTGGATGCCTTTGGAGGCAAGATAAGCATTGAGGAAGTTCTGATGCGTGAACTCGTCTTCCGTATTGTCGTGGATATACTGAGCCATGTCGCTATCCAGATTCGTAAGCGCGGCGGTGTAGACCGGACTGCCGCTTCCGCCCGGAAGTTCTTTATCTTGTACGCCCCCCAATTCATTGTATTGTTCCCAGAAATCCGTCTCTAGGATTTCGAGCGCTGCATGAAATCTCAGAATTGCGGCATCGCCCTGGTTGAGTTGGCCGCCATCCGACCCGCCGTCCGCCAGAAGCTGAGCGCCCGCCGCGGCTGCGCCTGCCGCCGTCAGTCCCCGCTTCAGGAATGAACGGCGATTTGCCCGATTCTTAAACACGTTAGTTACAGAGTTCATAGATATCTCCTCATTCACTATTTGTCTGATGCTGGTTACAAGAGTGACACACCATCCCGTTACTTACTTCATGACGTTGGTAACTTGTAAACCCGGGACTTAGTGGTTTCGACTTAGGTGCCACTGTTACGTTATCGACTGTTCCCCGTGTCGCTGGCCTTTGCCAATAATAAGGCTGGCCAGTTCTACATGCAAGATGGGCGCGGCAATGTTTACAGACCTTGCCCGAAGGAACCGTGCTTCTGGTGACACTGTATCAGAAAGATATTTACGGAGGGTAGAAGGGACTAACTTGGATTAGGGGATTCCGTTGAAGTAGTGAACAGGTTTACTTATGAACTGTTACTCAGGCTGACTGCCGGCGCCGACATAGAGCGCCATCCCATCGCGCTGGGCCGCCTGGATCTTACGGGACTGTTCCGCGAGCGCCGAAAGAATTGCCTCGCGCTCCGCGGTGGAGCTATCCGGCCGGGCAGGAACAAACGAACCCACAAAAGGACGCCGCCTGGCGGGCTTGGAGCTTTTGCCTCCCGCGGTTGCCGAGAGGCGGGGGGCCTGCTCGCCGGCGAGCACCAGACGGAATTCTACTTCAACGCGCATGCGTGCATTGCCGGCGAGGTGCACGATCTCGGTGTGCACGACAGCATCACACGATCCCAGCTCGCCAGGCTTCCCGGCGCGATAGCCGATCCCGTTGAGCTGCGCGGCGAGCTGATCTTCGATGCCGGTCATGCCGATGGCTCGCCCGCTCATATTCCTGAAAGGGGCGACGCAGATCGTGGAGCCTGGCGCCATCCTTCGCGCTGCGGCGCTGCCCATCGCCGGCCCGCCTGGAATGGAACGATCGCCGGCACGTAGGCTGGAAATGGCTAGTAAAGACACCGCCAGCATCACCACTTTCGATCCGTTGGAAACCATTGCAACTCCCTCCTACACTCGACTCAGCGTGAAACAAGTGCAAACTGCCTCATGCTCGCGTAAGATGGGGTAGGTACCATCAGTTCCATGCCCCCCGAGGACCCAGTTCAGCGTGACATCACGCGGCTGCTGCATCGCTGGAAGGAGGGAGACCGGGAAGCCCTGGCGAGTCTCGCGTCGCTGGCGTACGATGATCTGCGCGCTATTGCCGCCGGGTACCTGCGGCGGGAGAATCGGGGCCACACGCTACAGGCTACCGGCCTGGTCAATGAGCTATATTTGCGGCTCGTGCAGGTGCGCAAGGTCGAATTGACCGACCGCCGGCATTTCTATGCGTTTGCGGCCCAGTTGATGCGCATGATCCTCATCGATTACGCCCGCCAGTCGCGCGCCATGAAACGGCCGGGGTCCACCACCCGGGTGCCGCTGCACGAAGAGATCGCCTGGATCGATGCCACCAGCGAAGACATGCTGGCCTTCGACGAGGCTCTCCATCAGCTGGAGGCCATCGACGAGCGCAAAGTGCGAGTCCTGGAGCTCCGCTTCTTCCTGGGCTGCACCAACGAGGAGACCGCCGACATTCTGAAAGTTTCGCGCGCCACGGTGGATCGCGACCTGGAATTCGCCAAGGCCTGGATCTACCGGCGGCTCTCCGGCCCATCTTCTCCGCCATCTCAGGAAAAATGAGGTGAAACTCGCAGGCACTACGCTACTCTGGGGGAGAGGGTGCGGAAGACTTGTCCCGGATCAGCCAGATTGAGTCTTTGTTTCATCAGGCACTCGAATTTCCGGCCGGCGCGGACCGCGCCGCTTGGATCTCGGCTCAGTGCGCAGGTGATGGAGCCTTGGCCCAGGACGTTCTGTCCTTATTAGAGGCCCGCGCGCAGTTGCAGCACGCCACTGCGGTTGGGCCTTCATCTGATCCCATCATTCCCAGCGCACAGTTCGGCGCTTACCGTGCCGACGCGTTACTGGGACGCGGGGGTATGAGCGCCGTATATCTGGCCCACCGCGCGGACGGCCAGTTCGACCACAAGGTGGCCGTGAAGGTCATGGCGGGGTACCTGGCGGGCCCGGAGTTTCTGCGGAAGTTCGAGACTGAGCGGCAGGTGCTCGCAGCCCTCCACCACGATCACATTACCCGCCTGCTGGACGGGGGCGTCTCGTCGGCCGGCGATCCGTACCTGATCACCGAATATGTCGAAGGGGAGACCATCGACCGTTATTGCGACCGGCACAAGCTCGATGTGGAAGCCCGGCTGCGCATCTTCCTGCAAGTGTGCGAAGCAGTGGATTATGCGCACCGCAACCTGATCGTCCATCGCGATCTGAAGCCGGGAAACATCATGGTGAATGCCGAGGGCTCCGTAAAGCTGCTGGATTTCGGAACAGCGTCGCTGGCATCCGGTGACGGCGATGTGACAGTGACACGCCTTCGCCTGCTGACTCCGCGCTACGCCAGCCCCGAACAACTTCGCGGCCAGCATGTCAACACGTCCACGGACATCTTCTCGTTGGGTGTGGTGCTGTATGAGCTGTTGTGCGGCGCTTGGCCGTTCGGCGATCCGAACTCCGTGTTGAGCGAGTTGAACCGCGCCGCGGACAACATACCGGCGAAGCCTCCTTCGACGGCCGTCACCGCTGAAGCTGCCGCCAACCGCTCGATATCCCGCGAGCAACTGAGCCGCACGCTCAAAGGTGACCTGTCACCGATCTTAATGAGAGCGTTGGAGAACGAGCCGGCAAGGCGGTATGCATCGGTGCGCCAGTTTGCCGATGATGTGGAGAATTTCCTGGAACGGCGACCCGTCCGCGCGCGCCCTCAGACGATGGTATACCGATCCGGCAAGTTTGTCCGCCGGCGCTGGCTGCCGGTGAGCGCGGCGGCGCTATTCGTTATCGGCCTATTGGGTGCGGCGCTGATCGCGTTGTATGAAGCGCGCCTTGCACAGGGCCGCTACGCGGACTTGCGCTCGCTGACAACCATGCTGCTGTTCGAGTTGAAGGACGCCATCACGGATGTGCCCGGTTCCACGCCCGCACAGCGCATACTGGTCACCCGCGTGGTGAAGAGCCTGGATCAGATGGCTGCGCAGTCCGCGCAGGATTCCAAGCTGCGGTTGGATCTTGCCGAGGCCTACCGGCAGCTCGGCGAGTTGCAGGCCAGTCCATACGTGCAGAACCTCGGGGATACGGCGGGGGCGCTGACAAACCTCAAAAAGGCACGGTCGCTGGCTGCGGAACAGTTGACCCTGAAGCCTGGCGACCTGGCCTCGCTTAAGACGGTAGCGCTGGTCGATCGCACGATCGGTGAGGTCGACTTCGGCGCTGGAAAAACCAAAGACGCCGTCGCGAACCTGGTGGAAGCGGCCACCTTCCTCGACCGCATGGTGCAATCGGCGTCGACGGTGCCGGCGCTGCTCGAAGCCGCCATCACGCATCAGTTGCTGGGAGACGTTTACGGCCAACCCGGTACAGCCAGCTTAAGCCATCCGGGCCAAGCGGCGCCCGAGTACCGCCGCGCTATTGGGCTCGACCAGGAGATGTTTCGAAAAGATCCGCACATGTGGCGGGCGCTGCGCGGAATCGGCCTCAATCGCATGAAGCTGGGAGATCTGTATGCTTTCTCCGATCCCGAAAAGGCGCTCGACGAATATCAGCAGGCATTGCGGGCCAACGATGAATTGCCGCCGGAGGAGCGGAATCGCCCCGCAAATATCCGTTTTCGCGCGCAATATCAGCGAAAGATCGGAGGCGGGTTTCGCGATCTGCAGCAATGGGCCGACTCCGAGCAGTTCCTGAACCGGTCCGATCGGGTATTTGAGGATGCCCTGGCTGCCGATCCCGAGGATGCCCGCGCGAAATACGACGTGGTAGTGATACTGGAGGCCTTTCTGGATCTCTATGACTGGCAGGGAAATACTGCGCGCGCCTCGGAGATTTCGCGGCGTCTGGTTTCCCTGATGGGTGATCTGGTGGCCAAGGACCCCGCCAATCAATCGTGGAGCATTTCGCTGGGCTATCATCGGTATCGCCTCGCCACCCTATTGGCACGGGCCGGCGATCAGAAAACGGCCTTGAGCCTGGGGACAGCCGCACTGTCGGAACTGCGAAGAATCGCGGACCAGCCGGATGCCGCACCGCAAGCGCTGGTATCCGCATGCGAGGCTTATGCGCGCATCGAACCACTGACGCTACGGGACGGCGCGCGCGCAGTTGTCTATGCCGGGAAGTACGCGCAGGTCCGGCAACCTGACGACGCGTCCGCGCTGTATTATCTGGCCATCGCGCTAAACGCGCGCGGCCCCGGAAAGGACGCCGCGCAGGCCGCCCAAAAGGCTCTCGCCGCACTTGCGCCGCCACAAAATGGGAGAGGTAGCTACAGACGCACCGAGCTCGAAGCCATTACATCGGTGAGCCTGCGCTGATCCTGGGCGCATTACTGCACCACGATCCCGCGCGCTTCCAGTAAATCACCCGTCCGCAACAGCAGGTTCATCAGGTTCCGGCGGTAGCTCACCGAGTTCTGCACCACGCTCGATTCGGCATTCACCAGCGCGCCCTGCGCCTGCAGGACAAAGAAGATGGTGCTGTTGCCCAGCTCGTATTTTTTTTGTTCCGATTCCAGGTACTTCTGCGAGAAATCGCGCGCCACCACCGCCAGCTTCATGGCGTCTTTGCTGGATTCCACCAGGCTCACGGCCGTAACCACATCCAGCCGCACCTGTTGCTCGACCGTGCGCACGTTCAGTGCGTCGCGCTTCTTGGCCACCAGCGCATCCGCCATGTCCGCCGACGCAAGGTGATTCTTGATCGGCAGCCGCAGCGTTAGCCCCACGGAATACATCGGGTAGCCAAAGCCGAACATCTGGCTCAAAGCATCCCCCAGGCCGCCCGGCACTGCCGCCGACGTCCCCGTCGTGCCGCTCGACGGATAGAAGATGCCGCCCAACCCCTGCGTGGTGTAAGCGGCCGTCAGTTCCAGGTCCGGCAGCAGTTCGTTATTGGCCCCTCGGATGGCCAGGTCATCGATGTCCAGGTTTTGCCTGGCCGACTTCACGTCCGGGCGGTTAGCCAGACCTTTCTGAACCTCCTTCTCGCGGTCGATGGCCGGCGCCTCAACGGCGGGGCCCACAGTTTCGGTCAGCTCAATCGGCAGCAAACGGATCTGCGGGTCCAGGTCGGCGCCCATCTGCCTGCGCAGTGCGTCCCAGGTCTGCTGCAGGAAGTATTGCGCTTGGGACACGCCGATCTGCGAGGTAGCATATTGTTGCTCCGGATTATAGATGTCCAGCGGAGAGAGCGCGCCTAACTCCAGCTCGCGTTGCGCGCGCTTCAAGGCCTGGTCCGCAAGATCCCGCGCGCTTTCCGCGACGCGCAGGGTTTCGCGCGCCAGCACCGCGTCCCAATAGGCGTTCTCGGCGGCGCTCACCAGTTGCAGCATGCTGGTCGTCAAATCGTAATGCGTCTTGCGCAAGCGGCTGGTGGCCACGCTGATGGGCAGGCGGTTGATGAAGGGGCCGCGATTCTTGATCAGGGGCTGCGAGATGAAAACGCCCAGAGTGGAGCTCAGCGACGGATTGTAAAAGTAATAGCCGCTGTTGGTTGACAGCTTCGACGCGGCAAAGTTGACATTGTACTGCAGGCCGGTCGGCAGCGTCTGGCTGTAGTTGAAGTTGGCAGGCTGCGAAAACTGCACCAGCGTGGAAGCGCCGGCAAGCTGGTTTGTTGATGGGTTGCGTTGCTCCGTGTCGCTGAAGCTGGCGGTGGCCAGGGGATCAAACGCGGCAAAGGCGCGCGTAATGGCATTCTCGGCCACGTCCACGTTGAGACGCTGAATCGCGATATCGGTGTTATTGGCCATCACCAGGTCCAAATACGATCGCAGCGAGAGTTCCAGCTTGCCCCCCACCACGTAATCCGGCAGACGCACCGGGGCTTGCAGTTCCACCTTCGTCACCGGCCGCGCGAAGGTTTGACGGAAATAAGATGGCTTGGGGAACCAGGCAAGCTGCGCGAAGGCAGCCGCGGCCAGCAAAAAGCCGGCAAAAATGGATCGCAAGAGCATGGGATATCTATAGTTGGACGTTTCAATACGTCTTTTCGCTTAGAATTTTTGCACTTGAATGTCGATTTCCGCGACGCCGGTTCGTTATTGCGTAGAACAGGCCAGACGCCCTGTTCCACAGGAGAAACCAATGAAACGACACCTTATTTTGATCGCGCTTTCGATCGCAATTGCCACCCTGGCCGCCGGGGCAGCTCTGGCCGCCGGCCCAAAATCGGAAACTGTCCCCGGTCCGGCCGCCTATAACCGGCTCAAGACCCTGGTGGGCGAATGGGAGGCCGAGACCCAGATGGGGAAGGTCCATCTCACGCTCGGCCTGATCGCCGGCGGCACATCGCTGGTGGAGCGGGAAACCGGCGAAAAGATGCCCGAAATGATGACCGTCTACTACCTGGATGGCGACCGCCTGCTGTTGACCCATTACTGCATGGCGGGCAACCAGCCGCGCATGCAAGCGCGCTCGTTCAATCCCGAAACCGGGGAAGTGGAGTTCCAGTTTCTGGACGCCACCAATCTGGCCGGTCCGGGCGCCGGCCACATGCACAACGTCAGGATCCGCGTGGGCGATAATAACCACTTCGCCAGCGAGTGGGAATTCTACGAAAACGGCCAACGAAAGATGGCCGAGGCTTTCCAATACACGCGAGTAAAATAGGAGACAACCATGGCACAATTCATGCTCTTGCTCTACAACGATCCGGCCGGCTGGTCGCAGCTCAGCCCCGAGGAAATGCAGAAAGCCACCGAGAAGTACATGGCGTGGACCAAGAAGTCGTTCACCCGTGACTCTCACCGCCTTACGGAAGACGCGGGGCGGGTCATGCGTTCGGTGAATGGCCAGACGCGAACGACCGACGGTCCCTACAGTGAGACCAAGGAGATTCTAGGGGGCTACTACACCATCGAAGCCGCGGACTACGACGAGGCCGTGCGGCTGGCGCTCGATCATCCGCAGTTGCAGTACGGCGGCACCATTGAGGTGAGGCAAGTCTGGGCAATGTAGCTGTATCTCCCGAAGCCGGATCGCTGCTGGAACACCTGTTCCGGAGGCAGGCGGGCCGAATGGTCGCGCATCTCACGCGTCTGCTCGGCCCGGCGCAGTTGGAACTTGCGGAGGAGACCGTACAAGAGGCCATGCTCCGTGCGCTGCAGACTTGGCCGTACCAGGGCGTACCGGAGAATGCCGCCGCCTGGTTGTTCCGCGTCGCGCACAATATCGCCATCGACGCGGTTCGCCATCGCCGTTTGCTGGGCGACAAGACGGAAGCCATCGTGGCGGATCTCTCCCTGGCAGCCGCCGCGCCGGCCGACGATCCCGACCTGGAAGAGCAGCTCCGGGACGACGAGCTGCGCCTGATATTCATGTGCTGCCACCCGGAGATTTCGCGCGACGCGCGGGTGGCCCTGAGCCTGAAAACCGTTGGCGGATTCGGTGTACGTGAGATTGCCCGCGCATTTCTGGCAGAGGATACCGCCGTCGCTCAGCGGCTGGTGCGCTCCAAGCGCCAGATCCGCGAGGGACACTTGACACTCGAGATGCCCCACGGGCCCGAGCTACGGCGGCGTCTCGATTCGGTGCTCGAAGTCATTTACTTCATGTTCAACGAAGGCTACGCCGCCCACGCAGGTGAAGACCTGATCCGGCAGGAGCTGTGCCTGGAGGCGCTGCGGCTGGGACGGCTGGTAGCGGCCTCTACCATTGCCGCGCCGCGCGCGCACGCGCTGGTGGCCCTGATGGCGCTGGAGACCGCGCGCCTGCCCGCACGCGTGGATGAATCGGGTGACCTGATTCTGCTCGAACACCAGGATCGCTCCCGTTGGGACCAGCGCCTGATTGCTCTCGGATTCCATCACTTCGATCGCTCGATGTCCGGCGGCGAGGTCTCCGAATATCACGTGCAGGCGGCCATCGAGGCCACCCATGCACGCGCGGTTGACCCGCAATCCCGCGACTGGCCCATGATTCTGGGGATGTACGATCAACTGTTCGCGCTGAACCCGTCGCCTGTGGTGGCGCTGAATCGCGCCGTGGCCGTCGCCAGGGTGCGCGGCGCGGCGGAGGCTTTGGCGGCCATCGAGCCTCTGGCCAACGATCCCAAGCTGCGCGATTACTACCTGTTGCTGGCTGTGCGCGGGCACCTGCTTCTGGAGCTCGAACAGCGCGCCGAAGCCGCGGCATGCTTTCGCGCGGCGCTGGAATGCCCGTGCTCGGAGCCGGAGCGCCGCTTCTTACGGCGGAAGATCGAGGCTTGCCTGGTGTCCGCGCCCGGCTAGCCCACAGCGCTACAATACTCTGTCTCGCGGAGGTTGCATGAAGTTCAGCGCCGACGATTTCCGGCGGCGGTACGCCGATATGCCCGATCTGGAGCTGCTGTCGCTGCGACGCGACGAGCTGAGCCTTACGGCGCGCCAGGTCTATGACGCCGAAATGCTGCGCCGGGGAATGGATCCCGCTCCTGCCGAGACTGCTTCGCCTGGGCGGGAGAAGGCGCCGCCTGAGTTGCCCGCGGAACCCGATCCAGGTATGGACGCCGCTGCCGAACAACAGGAAGACGAGGATCTCGCCCCGGCCGCGGTATACCGTAGTCGTAGTGAGGCCAAGGACGCTCGCGAGCGCCTGCAGGAGGCCTTCATTCCTACCTTCCTGGAAAACGATGAAATGGCCGCTGATTGGACGCCCAGTAGCGCATTGGGCAGCTTTCGTTTGCTGGTGCCGGCGTCGTATCTCGCGCAGGCTCGAGAGATCCTGGCGCTGCCGGCCATCGAATGAGGGGCGGGTGCGCCCTCTGGCCGGTAATCGCCGCCGTTTTCCAGGCTCTCGCGTTCGGTTCCGATACGCCCTATGTCGTGGGACCGAACGTGCAGGTCAGCCTTGATCTGGCGACTGTCCAGCATTACGAAACCCAGATCGCGGCGGATCCCGCAAGGCCGCGCCACCTGGTTGCCTGCGCCTACGTCATCCGCCCGGGCCAGAGCTCCGACAACGTGTTCTACGCCTCGTTCGACGGGGGCCGGACCTGGAAGCACACGCTGACCGTCCCGGACAGTGTCGACCCGTCCTGCGCCATCGGACTGAAGCACGCCGCATTTGCCGCCGGCATTCACGATGTAAAACAGGCGGATGGGTCCAGCCCCTCTTTCCTGGATGTCCGTAGATCCGCGGATGGGGGACGCACCTGGCGCGAGTCGTCCATTCGGACCGACACGCGCAGCTTCGATCGCACCTACCTGACGGTCGATGACAGCCGCGGGCCTTTCCACGGACGTGTCTATGTCCACGGCTACCTCCAGCGCCCACCGGCGGCCTTTGCGTTTTATCCTTCGTTGACCGGGGAGAGCTTCGACCGCGCCATCGTACAGGCAGCTGCCGTCTTCGCCAAGCCATGGTTCTTTCCTGCTAACGGCGTCGTCTCGAGTGACGGAGTTTTCGCGGCGCTGTTCGTCGAGCTCGATAACACCCGCCGCAATATGTCCTACCGTACCGATCCGGGAGCGGCGCCCACAGAGGTGAACGGCGCTTTGCAGATCGTCTATTCGCGCGACGGCGGCCAAACCCTGGAGCCCGCTGCGAAGATCGCGGATATTTACTACGACTGGCGCGTGCCGCAGCTTTCCATGGCGTCTCTGGCGGTCGACCGCGGCAGCAGTTCTTTTCGCGGACGGATGTACGCCGCGTGGCCCGGCGCAGGCCCCGGCCAGCGCACGCAAATCTTCTTTTCTTGCTCCACCAGTGATGGAAAGTGGAGCGCGCCGCGGGTGGTCAGCGACGATGCGGCTTCACTCCCGGCTGAATTCATGCCGAACAATTTCATGCCGGTGGTGGCGGTCAACAGGAGCGGCGTGGTGGGTCTCAGTTGGTATGACCGGCGCGACAATCCGGACGACCTGGGATACCAAGTGCGCTTTTCCGCATCGCTCGATGGGGGCGCCACCTGGCTTCCGAGCGTACGCGTATCCACGCACGGCAACCTGGTGAACGCCGCCGAGCATGACACGCGCTACAACGGCGGCGACACGGCCGGACTCACGGCGGACGCGGCCGGTGTCTTCCACCCGCTATGGATCGATAATCGCACAGGCGTCCACCAGATGTGGACGGCTGCGATTCGCGTCAGGCAGCCTTCGCGGCGTTAAGTTCTTATTGACTGCGCCACGTCTTATCCGGATAGCCCGGCGCGGGCGGCATTTTCACCGGCTTCTCCTTGATCAGGTCCTGCAGGTAAAGGATTGCCGCATCGAGCTGCGCGTCCTGCCCTTCGAAGGTAGCGTGCGGCAGGTTATCCACGGTCATGTCCGGATCCACGCCATGTCCCTCGATCAGCCATTTGCCTTCCGGGCCGTACACCCCCATCTCCGCGGCCGAAGCGATGCCCTTATCCGCTAACTCGTTGCTGAAGCTCAGCCAGATCTCGCCGCCCCACGTGCGCGTGCCGATCACTTTGCCCAGCTTGAGGCGGTGGAAACCCTCGGAAAACGCCTCGCCGTCCGAGGCGGTCCATTCGTCACAAAGCACCACTAAATAGCCGCGGAAAGCGTACTGCATGTTCCAGGTGGGCCGGCCCACGCGCGGCTGCCAGTAGAACCACGCCGGGCGCATCAATTTGCCCAGGATCCAGCTATCGATGTTGCCTCCGCCGTTGTGCCGCACGTCGATAATCAGGCCCTGCCGGTCGAAGACCGGATAGTAGTTCTCGGCCCACTGGGCGATATCTCCTGAACCCATGGCGCGCAAATGGACGTAGCCGAGCTGCCCAGCCCCCTTCTGCTCCACGATTGTGCGGCGCGTGTACTCCCACTCGGAATAACGCAGGTCGAAGTCCTCGTCGTGATTCAGCGGCTTTACGATCACGTCGCGTGGCTCGTTCTTGTCCTTGCTCTTGACCCGCAGGAGCACCTGCTTGCCCGCCTGGTTGCGCAGCAGTTCGCCCAGGCCGGCTGCGGCCAGCGGATCGCGGCCGTTGACCGCCAGGATTACGTCTCCATCGGATATTTCCACACCGGGCCGCGCGAGAGGGGAGCGCTTATCCGGCCGGTCGGGATCGGACCGGTAAACATGCTGGACCACATAACCGCCGGCCTTGGGGTCCCGTTCCAGG
>Ga0070731_10000578_pt1 | contig 47197 bp, 49 predicted proteins | sample Coa_R1_2_FD_66448 | JGI IMG/M metagenome (GOLD analysis project Ga0070731, IMG submission 66448) | Surface soil microbial communities from Centralia Pennsylvania, which are recovering from an underground coalmine fire - Coalmine... | ecosystem: Environmental > Terrestrial > Soil > Unclassified ...
TCGTCTAGGTGTAAGTCCTAGGAGCGTTGTTCCATCCGGGCCTCCTTGGAGGCTGGGAGCTGCGAAGCGACCAGCGCGCCAAGGAGGCGATCCGGATGAAGTTGCACGCTAACGCGAGGACCTGTCCGCACAGTCGGCGGTTGGCGGTGGTGCGGGTGCTCGAGCAGGGGTGGACGCTCGCGGCGGCGGCCGAGGCCGCCGGCGTGAGCGTGCGCACGCTGTCGAAGTGGCTGCGCCGCTATCGGGAGGAAGGCGAGCCAGGGCTTCTCGATCGTTCTTCGGCGCCTGGCCGGGTGCCGTCTCGGACGAGCGAGGAGCGGGTCGCGGTGATTGCTGCGCTGCGGCGGCTGCGAATGACCGGCGCGGAGATCGCTGAGACGCTGGCGATGCCGTCGTCGACGGTCTCTGCGGTGTTGACCCGGATTGGGCTGGGCCGACTCTCGCGGCTCGAACCGCCCGAGCCGCCCAACCGGTACGAGCGCCGTCGCGCCGGGGAGCTCGTCCATGTCGACGTCAAGAAGCTTGGCCGGATCAAAGCTGGCGCCGGCAAGCGTTTCGTCGGTGACGGGATCCGCCGCACCCACAACTACCAGCGCGTCGCCGACGCGGCCGGCGTCAGGCGTCTAGTTGTGGGCTGGGAGTACGTCCACGTCTGCGTCGACGACGCCACCCGACTCGTCTACGTCGAGGTCCTCGAGGACGAGAAGGCGACAACCGCGGCAGGCTTCCTTCGCCGCGCGGTCGCCCACTTCGCCGCGTACGGCATCCGGGTCGAACGGGTGATGACCGACAACGGCTCCTGCTACCGCGGCATCGTCCACCAGCTCGCCTGCCGGACGCTCGGGCTCAAGCACCTGCGCACCCGCCCCTACCGGCCACGCACAAACGGGAAAGCCGAGCGCTTCATCCGCACGCTGCTCGGCGGCTGGGCCTACGGCGCGATCTACCGCGACTCCGCCGAACGCCGCGCAGCCCTCCCCGGCTGGCTCGACTTCTACAATCGCCGACGACCACACGGCAGCCTCAGCCACCAACCACCGCTACAGCGGCTGGCGGCGCTTCGGAGGAACAACCTCGCTGGGTCTTACATCTAGGAAACTGTTTCGTCGCGTCGCGACGAAACAGTTTCGGCGGTCGACCGGTTCGCGCACGGTTCGGCGCGTCCCGAGACGTTCGTCGTCTAGGAAACTGTTTCGTCGCGTCGCGACGAAACAGTTTCAGCCCATTCGATCAACGCGGCGACGCTTTCGAGCGCCTCGTGGTGCGGCGCCTCGTCTTCGCCGATGCCGGCGAGGATCTCGGTCTCGGCGCCGAGAAAGGCGTCACCGACGAGCGTCGCGAGCGCCCGCGGCGAGATCGGCAGCTCGACGGCGTACTTCGTGGTCCAGTCGGCGGCGACCTGCGTCAACAGCTCGCGCCAGCCGGCGAGCGCCACCCGCCACCGTGCGGCGAGCTCGTCGTCGGCCAGGCCCTCGGCCCAGAGCTCCCAGAGGATGCGGACGTATCCCGAGCTGAGGTCATCGTTGAGGTAGGCGCACGCCTTGCGCCACTTCTCTGCGAGCGGCTCAGGCCCGGCGAAGAGCGCGCGCTGGCGCTCGAGGAGCCGCTCGTTCTCCTGGTCGAGGACCGCGGCCAGCAGTTGTTGCTTCCCGCCGAAGTGGTAGTGGACGAGGGAGAGCTGGACGCCCGCGAGTTCGGCGATCGCGCGCGTCGTCGTGCGCGCCGCGCCGTGCTCGGACAGGGCTTCCCGGGCCGCGTCGAGGATGTGTTGCCGGGTGTCGTCGCCGCGGGCCCGGCGCAGATCGGGCTTTCTCGCCGGACTTGACATCGGGCTCACCGTACCACATTCTTTATCGGTCGACCGACCAACTACATTCAGGAGGAGAGCCGATGGCAACGGTCACGAGAGAGGAGGAGCTCACGGTCTCGCTTCGCAGCCGGCTGCGGGGACGTGTGCTCGACGAAGGGGATCACGACTACGACGAGGTGCGCGCGCTCTACAACGCGATGATCGACAAGAGGCCGCGTGTGATCGCGCAGTGCACCGACGCGGCCGACGTCGCGGAGACGGTGCGGTTCGCGAAGGAGGCCGGCATCGACCTCGCCGTCCGCGGCGGCGGCCACAACGGGCCGGGCCTGGGGAGCGTCGACGGCGGGTTGATGCTCGACCTGTCCATGATGCGCGGCGTCATCGTCGATCCCGTCGCGCGCACCGCTCGGGTCCTCGGCGGCAGCCTTGCGGGCGACGTCGACCACGCGACGGGGGAGTACGGACTCGCGGCGCCGTTCGGGATCGTCGCGAGCACGGGGGTCGGCGGGCTCACGCTCGGCGGCGGCATCGGCAACCTGACGCGAAAGCTCGGACTGACGATCGACAACGTGATCGGGTTCGACGTCGTCCTCGCGGACGGTTCGTTCGTGCACGCGAACGAGAGCGAGCACGAGGACCTTTTCTGGGCGTTGCGCGGCGGCGGCGGGAACTTCGGCGTCGTCACGGCGTTCACGTACCGGCTCAGCCCGGTACCGTCGATCGTCGGCGGCCCGATGTTCTGGACGCTCGACCGCGCAGCGGACGTACTTCGCTGGTACCGCGAGTTCTTGCCGAACGCGCCCGAGGATTTGGGCGGCTGGTTTGCGTTCGCGACCGTCCCTCCCGTGGATCCGTTCCCCGAGGAGCTGCAGATGCAGAAGGTCTGCGGCGTGATCTGGTGCTACGGCGGCGCCCCCGAGGGCGCGGACGACGCGTTCCGCGCGGCCCGCGAGCTTCGCCCCGACCTCGACGGCGTCATGACGATGCCGGTCTCCGCTCTGAATGCCGCGTTCGACCCGCTGTATCCGGCCGGTGACCAGTGGTACTGGCGCGCGGACTTCTTCGACCATCTGTCCGACGAGGCGGTCGAGGCGCACGTCGAGTTCGCCCGCAGGCTGCCGTCCCCTCAGTCGACGATGCACCTCTATCCCGTCGACGGCGCAGCGTCGCGCGTCTCGGGCGATGCGACTGCGTGGGCCTACCGCGATGCGAAGTGGGGCCAGGTGATGGTGGGCGTCGACCACGACCCGGCGATGGCCGACGAACTGAAGGATTGGACCATCGCGTACTGGGAAGCGCTGCACCCGCATTCGATGGGCGGCGCGTACGTGAACATGATGATGGAGGAGGGCGACGAGAGAATCCGCGCGACGTATCGCGGAAACTACGGCCGCTTGGCCCAGGTGAAGCGGAAGTACGACCCGGACAACCTCTTCCACGTCAACCAGAACATCGCTCCGGCGTAGGCGGCTCCGGGAGAGGCCCGCTCCGGGCGGGCCTCTCCTTGCCGCGGCTCCTCGACGCGACCGTTCCACACGAGCGGAGTCGTCACGCCGCTGCCGCCGCCGCGAGGCTCGACGTAGCCGCCTTCTGCGAGTCGCGCTCGCTCACGATGTGCCGGGCGACGCGCTCCGCGTCTCGTCCCGCGCCGCCGATCAACATCGACGCGAACGAGTGCAGGAAGGGCAGGCCGACGACGTAGAGGCCCGGTGACGACGAGACGACGCCGCGGTACTGCACGGGATAGCCGTCCTCGCCGAGCTCGAACGGGAACCGGAGCCACGAGTAGTCGGGGCGGAAGCCGGTGCACCAGATCACGTTCCGCACGTCGACGACCCGCCCGTCGGCGAGCTTCGGCAGCCCGCGCTCGACTTCGACCGTCCTCGCGAGCACGCGGTCGACTCCCGCTGCCCGGAGGTCCTTCCGCCGGTAGCGAAGGAGCGGCCCACCGCCGTGGCGGATGTGCGGCTTCATCTTCCGTCCGGGCGGCGTGTCCACCGTCAGCACATGGGTGCCGGCGAGGAAGAGCATGCGAAAGAGCATGCGCCCGCGGCGGCTCTCGACCGGGGCCGGAAGCTGCCCGGTGTCCTTGCCGGAGAGGATCACTTCGTGCCCCGCGGACGCCTCGAACGCGATGTCCGAGCCCGAGTGCGACGCACCGACGACGAGCACCGGGCCGTCCTGCAGCTGCGACAGGTTGCGGTAGTCGTTCGAATGCAGCTGCGTGATCGACGCATCGAGCTCGCCGGCGAAGTCCGGCACATACGGCTTGTTGAAGACGCCGGTCGCGAGCACGACGTTGTCGCTCTCCAAGCTCAGCCGGCCGGCCTGCGTCACGTAGCGACCGCCGTCTTTTGCCACGCCGTCGACGCGGATGCCGGTGCGAACCGGGAGCTTCCAGTGGGCGGCATAGTGCTCGAGGTAGTCGCCCATCTCGCGCGCGGTCGGGTACGACGTCCGCGGCGCCGGGAAGCGCAGCCCCGGAAGACCGTCGCGGCCGGCGGGCGAGTAGAGCTTCAGCGAGTCCCAGCGGCCGCGCCAGCTGTCCCCGACCCGCTCGTTGCCGTCCAGAATCACGAACGAGTGCCCCTTCCGCTCGAGGTAGTAGCCGGCCGCGAGACCCGCCTGGCCGCCTCCGATCACGACGGTCTCGTATCGCTCGCGCTGTTCCATTCGTCCTGCCTCCTTCCGAATCGTTCGACGGGTCGAGGCTAGGTCGATGCGCGCTCCGCGGCATCGCCGCGATTCACCAACTTGCGTCTACGGGCGTGTGGTCAATTCTGACCACCGAGACTCGCGGGTCACACCAGGTCGTGCTCGAACGCGTATGCGGTCGCCGCCGCGCGCGAGGACAGGCGCAGCTTGCGGTAGATGTTCTGGAGGTGCCGGGCCACGGTGTGCTCGCTGAGGACGAGCTCCCCTGCGATCTCCCGGTTCGACCTGCCTCTCGCGACGTGACGCAGCACTTCGAGCTCACGCGGGGAGAGTCCCTCCGGACCGCGGGCAGGAGGAGCGAGGCGCGCGAGGTCGGGCGCCGCGCCGAGGCGGCGGAACGTCTCGGCCGCGGCATCGAGCTCGAGCGCCGCCGACTCTTCGTCTCCGAGCGCACCGCACGCCTGCGCCGCGAGTGCACGCGCACGGGCGACCTCGTACGGCGCGTCGAGCTCGAGCCAACGGCGCTGTGCGTCGCGCAACGCCACGACCGCGGCACGCGGATCGCCGGACGCAAGGGCGAGGGATCCTCGCGCGTGCGCAGCCATCGCCGCGAGCATCTCGCTCTCGAACGACGCCGAGAGCTCGTCGAGCTCGGTGCACGCAGCTTGCGCCTCTTCCAGCTCGCCTGCGGCCAGCGCGATCTCGACGTGGGCGGGGAGCAGTGCTGCCCGCTTCAGGGGCTCGTGCAGCTCCACCTCGGCGCGGCGAATCGATGCGAGCGCCGCCGGCCCGCGGCCCTGCGCCAGCCGCAGCTGAGCCAGGCCCGGTTGGGGCTCCCAGCCGAGACGGCTCGCTTCCCGGTAGGCCTCCTCCGCCGCGTCGAACTCGCCGAGCAGCCGCAGGACCTCGCCCTGCCGGTAGTGCGCGAGGCCCGCTGCGGAGACGTTGCTCTCGAGCAGGCGCTTGCCCGCGGCCCGCGCCTCCGCGAGTGCGTCGGGCCACTCGCCGCCGAGCTGCAGGATCTGCGCGCGGTGGACGTGGCAGCGACCGGTGAACGCGACGAGATCACGCTGCCCGTCGCTCCAGCGGGTGAGCTCCTGCGTCCACTCACGCGCGCGCCCGAGGTCGAAAACCTCCTCGCACGCGAGGATCACACCGCAGTACACGATGCCGATCACGAAGGGCCACGCCTCTCCGCTCGTGACGGTCACCATCGCCTCGTCGAGCAGCGCGAAGCCATCACCGACGCGGCCGAGCCGGACGAGCATGTGGCCCTGCGCGTGCAGCGCGAGTGCGAGCAGGTCGCGGTCTCCGCAGCGGTAGCCGACGGCGGCGGCCTCTGCGGCGGCGGCCGCGCCGGCCTCGTAGTCGCCGTCCGCCTCGTGCCGGAAGACGAGCGGAAGCATGAGGTAGCCGTGCTCCGCGGTCTCGCCGGGCTCCTGCTCGAGCAGCCGCTGCGCGCGCGAGAGCCAGCCGCCGGCCGGGCCGACCGCGCCCCGGTACCCGAGGTTCATGCCGATCCAGATCGCCGTTCGGAGCGCGCGGCGCGTCTCGCCGCGCTCGAGCCAGAGGCCGTGTGCCCGCTCGAAGATCGAGTTGGCGTCGTCGTCTCGGCCGAGCATGAGCGCCGCGAGTGCACAGCGCTCGAGATCCTCCGGACCGATCGGTTCCTCCGCGTCTGCGCGGGTGAACGCCTCGTACGCCTCGAGCCAGGATCGCCGGGCGTGAGCCTCGCGGGCGCGTTCGAGCTCTGGGGAGGTCGCGGGATGGGTCACGGGGCGATCCGCGGCATTCTCACCCAGGACGAGGCGCCCGCCCGGAGTGCGCTTCGCACCGGCTGAGCGCATAAGGAGTACCGTCCGCAGCATGCAGGGCAGGGAATCGCCGCCGTCCCCCGACCTCGACGACTGGTTCGACGAGGACGACTGGTTCGCCGACGAGGGCGAGGAGGAGTCGTCGAGCGGTGCACCGTGGCCGTCCCGGGAGCCTCAACGGGCTTCGGGCACGCGCCTCGGCGACTTCACGATCACGGTCAAGGCGCTCCTCGTCGTCGGCGTGCTGCTCGCGCTCGTGGTGGTCGTCGTCGTGCTCGCCGTCGCGGGGGTGTTCTCGTCCGGGAAGGCTCATCCGGCCGCGGGGAACCCGCCGCAGAGCGTCACCACGAACAGCTCGACCACGACCCGGACGCCGACGACGCCCGCGACGCCGGTCGCCGCACCGGCGACGACGCTCAAGCCCGGTGACACCGGCGCGCAGGTGAAGATCCTGCAGCGGGCGCTGGCGAAGCTCGGGTACTCGCCCGGCAAGGTCGACGGGGACTACGGAACCGCGACGCAGACCGCGCTGAAGAAGTTCCAGCAGGCGTCGAAGCTGACTGCGGACGGCGTGCTCGGCCCGAAGACGCTGCGCGCGCTCAAGCGCGCGCTGGCGCGGAAGTGAAACTGTTTCGCCGCAAAGCGGCGAAACAGTTTCAGATCCGGCGCACGAGCTCGTCGAGCGGCTTCCGGTTCGCCCGCGCGGACCACTCCTCCGCTGGTCGCGACTCGGGATCCCGGGGGCGCGCCGGGTAGCCGAAGCTGAGGACGAGCTTCACCGGTGCGCCGCAGATCTCCTCGGCGGCGTCCGGCTCGCGGACACCGTTCGGGGTCGACGTGACCCCCTCGCCCCAGGCGCACAGCATCATGTTCTGCGCGCAGCGGCCGACGTCGATGGGCCGCGGCTCGCCGCAGATTGCCACCACGAGCTTCGCGCCGAGCACGTTCTCCGGCGCGTACACGGTCTGCGCGATCTGCTCCCGGGCCGACTCGACGACCACGAACTCCCAGAGCTGCTTGTTCTGCGAGTTGCCCGACAGCCGGCCCGCGTCGAGGATGCGCCGCACGACGTCGTCGGGGATCGGCGTGTCCGCGTAGTCGCGCTGGTCGCGCTTGCTCGCGGCGGCGAGGTAGACGTCCACGCCGAGGATCCTGACAGGACTACGATCGGCGCGGTGGCGTACGACGAGGAGCTGGCCGAGCGAATCCGGACGCTCGTCGCGGGCGAGCAGGGGCTGGCCGAGAAGAAGATGTTCGGCGGCCTCGCCTTCCTGATCGGCGGGAACATGGCGATCGCCGCCAGCGGGCAGGGCGGCCTGCTCGTCCGGGTCGACCCGGCCGAGTCGGACGAGCTCGTCGCAACGACACCCGCCGAGCTGACGGTGATGCGCGGCCGAGCGATGGACGGCTGGCTGCGCGTTGCATCGACGGATGTCGAGACGAAGAGCCAGCTCGCCGCGTGGGTGAAGCGGGGCGTCGGCTTCGCGCGCTCGCTTCCGCCGAAGCGCTAGCGCCTGCTAGTTTACGTAAACGTTAGATATGCGGCGGCGGCTGGATTACAAGTGGGTGGCGTTGTCGAACACGACGCTCGGGATGCTGATGGCGACGATCAACGCCTCCATCCTGCTGATCGCGCTGCCCGACATCTTCCGCGGCATCGGCATCGATCCGCTCGCGCCGGGCAACACGAGCTACCTGCTCTGGCTGATCCTCGGGTTCATGGTCGTGATGGCGGTGCTCCTCGTGAGCCTCGGGCGGCTCGGCGACATGTACGGGCGCGTCCGGATGTTCAACCTCGGGTTCGCCGTCTTCACGGTGTTCTCCATCCTGCTGTCCGCCACCTGGATGCACTCCAGCGCCGGCGCGATCTGGCTGATCCTCATGCGCGTGGGGCAGGGGGTCGGCGCGTCTCTGCTGTTCGCGAACTCGAGCGCGATCCTCACCGACGCGTTTCCGCACGACCAGCGCGGCCTTGCGATGGGCGTCAACTCGATCGCCGCGATCGCGGGATCGTTCCTCGGGCTCGTCCTCGGCGGCGTGCTCGCACCCGTATCGTGGCGGCTCGTCTTTCTCGTCTCGGTTCCGGTCGGCCTGGTCGCGACGGTGTGGTCCTACCGCTCGCTGAAGGAGCTCGGCGAGCGCCGGCCGGCTCGCATCGACTGGTGGGGCAACCTCACGTTCGCGCTCGGCCTGGTCGGCGTGATGATCGGGATCACGTACGGCATCCAGCCGTACGGCGGCCACGACATGGGCTGGACGTCGCCGTTCGTGCTCTCGACGCTGCTCGGCGGCCTTGCTCTCCTCGTCGTCTTCTGCGTCGTCGAGCTCCACGTCGACGAGCCGATGTTCCACCTCGAGCTGTTCCGAATCCGCGCCTTCGCGGCGGGGAACATCGCGACCCTGCTCGCGGCGATGGGTCGCGGCGGACTGCAGTTCATCCTGATCATCTGGCTGCAGGGGATCTGGCTGCCGCAGCACGGCTACGACTTCTCGCAGACGCCTCTCTGGGCCGGCATCTACATGCTGCCGCTGATCGGCGGCTTCCTCGTCGCCGGGCCGGCGTCGGGCTGGCTCTCCGACCGTTTCGGGGCGCGCCCGTTCGCGACCGGCGGGATGGTCGTCGCCGCGGGGAGCTTCCTGTTGCTGATCGTCCTGCCGGTGGACTTCTCGTACGTGTGGTTCGCGCTGATCCTGCTCCTGAACGGGATCGGGATGGGTCTGTTCGCATCGCCGAACGCCGCAGGCGTGATGAACTCGCTGCCTCCGGCCCAGCGCGGCGCCGGTGCCGGGATGCTCGCGACCTTCCAGAACAGCGCGAGCGTGCTCTCGATCGGCGTCTTCTTCACGCTGATGATCGTGGGCCTCGCGTCGGCGCTGCCGCACACGCTGCAGAGCCATCTGGTGGCGCACGGCGTGCCCGCTGCGGATGCCGTACGCGTCTCGCACCTGCCGCCCGTCGCGACGCTGTTCGCGTCGTTCCTCGGCTACAACCCGATGGCGACGCTGCTCGGCCCGCACGTCCTGCACGGCCTGCCGCACGGCCAGAGCACGGTGCTGACCGGACGGCAGTTCTTTCCGAGCCTGATCACGTCCCCGTTCCACACCGCTCTCGTCTACGCGTTCGTGTTCGCGGTCGCCGCGTGCCTGATCGCCGCCTTCGCGTCGCTCCTTCGCGGCGGCAAGTACCACCATGTCGAAGCGGTGGCCGTCGACCCGCTCACCGTCGAGGAAGCGGCATGAGTGCGACCGCGAAAAGCGCGCTGCGGATCGGCGAGGTGGCGGAGCAGGTGGGCGTGACGACGCGGACGATCCGGTACTACGAGGAGCTCGGGCTGCTCGGAGGCGGCGACACCCGCAGCAAGGGAGCGCACCGCCTGTACACGGAAGCCGACGTGGCTCGCCTGCGTGAGCTGATCCGGCTGCGAGACCTGCTCGGCCTCACGCTGGAGGAGCTGCTTGCGCTTGCAGAGGCGGAAGAGGCGCGCGCCGCGTTGCGCGACCAGTGGTACGGCGATCCGTCCGACGAGGAACGTGTTGCGATCGTCGACCGCGCCGTCGAGCTCGCGCAGCAACAGCTCGCGCTGGTTGCCGCGCGCCGCGAGAAGCTCGACGAGTTCGCGGGCGAGCTCGAGGAGAAGCTCCGCCGGCTTCGCGCGCGCAAGCGCGAGCTCGGGCGCTGATCACGCGGCGCGCGCGATCGCCGCGTCCATCGCACCCGCCGGGTCGCGTACCGCGGGCCCATGACCGACGAGGAGGATCCTCGCGTCGAGGGCGCGGAGCGCGCGCGCCGACTCGATGTCCTTCTCCTTGTCCCACGTGGCCATCGCGGCGAACGGGAACCGCAGGTAGAAGTGAGACGTGACGGCAGCCTTGCCGTAGGTCGTGAACACGTCTCCGGCGATCAGAGCCCGATCGCGCGTGTCGAGGAACGAGACATGTCCGGGTGTATGTCCGGGGCTCGCGACCACCTCGAGGCTGCCGATGCGGTCCCCGGCGGACAGGCGGACGTCCGGCCGCGTGCGCACCGTCGGCCAGCTCCCGGGAAGCTTTCCGTCGACGACCTTCTCGCCGGCGTGGATTCGCGCGTCGAGATCGGGCATGCACACCTCGACGGCGTCGCCGAGCTTCTCCTTCAGAGCGTCGAGAGAACCGACATGGTCGCCGTGGCCGTGGGTCAGCGCGATCCTGCGAATCGAGCCGCCCAGGGTCGAAGCTGCGGCGACCAGGTCGTCGGCTGCGCCGCCCATGGTCGTGTCGACGAGGGTGAAGCCTTCGTCCTCGCGGACGAGATAGGCGTTGACGAACCTGAAGCGCGTGAGCTGGAGGATCGTGGTGCTGATCTGCGTGGTCTTCATGGTGTTCTCCCGGTTCGGTGTGCCTGGAACCAGACCCCTGCGGCGGCGACGACGATCACCGTCCAGGCGATCGTCAGGCGAGGCTCGAGAACGTTCGGGATCTGCCAGGTCGTCCAGTCACGCTCGAACACCTGCTCCGTCCAGAAGTCGTTCGCGATGTTTCCGACGCCGTAGCAGAGCATGACCGCGAGGTAGGCGGCGAGAAACCTCACCTTCGTGACCCGGCGCGACAGCAACAGGGCCGAGAGCACGAGCAGCAGGCCGTCCATCCCGTGATGGTGCCCGTGGTGCACCGCGGGCGGGAACGGCGGCAGGCCCGGCAGCCGCTTCAAGTACCCGCCGGTCTGAAAGAGCCTGTCGAGCACCGGCACGCCGTTGAGGAAGAACCCGAGCTCGGCGGCGAACCACGGCAGGGCGACGAGCACCAGCACGGCGGCGACCGCAGCCCGTGCCCGGTCCGAAGGCCGCCACGGTCGCCGCGAGATCCCTTCCCGTATCGCAATCGCCGCGCAGAGCGCGAGCGCGAGCAGCACGCCTGCTGCGGCGACGGCGTTGACCGGCTTCGCGTCGAGGTTCGCCTGGCTGACGACGCCCGGCCAGAACACCGGCAGGCAGAGCGCGCCCGCGAGCAGCGCGACCGCTCTCGAGCGGCGGTCAGGGAGCCGTCCGTGGACGAGGCCCAGGATCGCCGGCGCGACGAGTGCCGTCGGGAAGTTCAGGAAGACGAGCAGCCGGCTCGCGCCTGCCTCGAAGCCGCTGCCCGACACGTGGTAGAGCTCGGCTGCCGGGAGCCGCGAGTACGTGACGAGGATCTCCGCACCGACCACTGCGAACAGCAGCCAGACGGCGGCGGCCTCCACCGGGAGCCCGAGCCGCTCGTCCTCGTCCTGCCGCGCCGTGGCCACGAGGATTGTTAGCCTCGTCAACGGGGGAACTCCCTGTCCACCACCCCGACAGGAGAGGTAAAGGAGGTCAGATGACCGGCGCGACCGCCCAGGCGCCAATCTTCTCGCGCGGCAGCAACGTGCTCGACTACTGGCTGCTGCATGCCGAGGGGCTGGTGGTGCGCCCGCTCGGTCTTCAGGTCGAAGAGGTGATCGCGAGCGATCCGCTCGGGGGTGCGGAGACGCTGATCGTCCGCTCGCGTGTGCGCCGCCGGCGGGTTGCGATTCCCGCGCAGGCGATCGTCGCGGTCGAGCCTTCGACCGGCGTGCTGGTCCTCGATCATGCCGCCACCCCGAGGGAGCGACGGAAACAGTTTCGCGGACATGTCCGCGAAACTGTTTCGGGCGGGGTGCGGTGGGCGAGCCCCCGTGCGAAGCGGCTCGCGTACGAGGCCGGACGGCGCGGCGTCGCCGGCGCGAGGTGGCTTGCGCCGCGCATGCTGGCCGCGACCAGGGTTGCGCTGGCGTACGCCGCCGCAGGAGCCCGGCTCGGCGCGCGCGTCGTTCGCAGGCACGCGGTGCCGTGGGCGGTCGCCCGCTACCACACGCTTCGACGTCGCCTGGCCGAGCTACGAAGCGCCGAGGGCCGCGCGGACCCGGCCGGCCATTGAGCTCGTCAGCTCGGAGACCAGCAGGCGGCGCTGTTTCGCCGTCAGCCGGCTGACCAGCGCCCTGCCGAGGACGCGGTCGTCGCAGCGGCGCGTGTCGAAATCGGCGAGCTCCTCGCGAAGGCCCATGTAGTACACGTCGGTCGACGATGCCGCCGTCGAGCCGTAGCGCATGACGAAGGAGTGCGCCTCCGTCGCGAAGCCTTCCGCATCCGCCTTGCAGAGCTTCGCGTCGGCCGTGCCTACCGGCGCCGTGATCGTCTCCGCGCCGTAGGCGCCGTACTTGCCGACCGTCACCTGCCGCGATGCGCCGCGGTGGTGCGCTCCGCAGCCGGTGAGCACGAGAGCCGCGATCGCGGCGATGAGGACGACCCGCACCGTTCCAGAAGCTACAGGCGCGTTGACACGGCAGGGAGCGCGGCTCGATGATCCGCGGCACCCGATCCCGGAGGTCCTGATGTCAACCCTCACCGCCGGCGAATTCGTCGAGCACACGACCAGAGCCGCGGTCGAAGAGAAGGCGAAGCTGAAGAAGCACTTCGGCCGCTTCGACATGTTCTTCTTCCTCATCTGCACGCTCGTCGGGCTCGACACGCTCGGCGCTGTCTCGAGCGACGGTGCGCAGGCATTCACGTGGCTGGCGGTCCTCGGCGTCGCCTTCTTCGTTCCGTACGCCCTGCTCACGGCCGAGCTCGGCTCTGCCTTCCACGAGGAGGGCGGCGTGTACGTCTGGACGAAGCTCGCATTCGGGCGGTTCGCGGCGGCGATCAACTCGGTGCTCTACTGGCTCTCGAACCCGATCTGGCTGGGCGGGACGCTCACGATCACCGCGGTCACGACGTTCGGGGCGTTCTTCACTCCGCTGGGCAACTGGAAGTACGTCTTCTCGCTCGTCTTCATCTGGTTCGCGGTGTGGGCGGCGATCATGTCGTTCGGCGTCGGGAAGTGGATCCCGACGATCGGCGCCTGGGGCCGGATGCTCCTGCTCGGCTTCTTCACCTTCAGCGTCGTCCTGTACGGCATCAAGCACGGTGTGCACGGCGTCGGCGGCTCGGGCTTCAAGCCGACGTACGCGATCTTCATCGCGGCCACCCCTGTCCTCTTCTTCAACTACGTCGGCTTCGAGCTGCCGAACTCCGCGGGGGACGAGATGAAGGATCCGCAGCGCGACGTTCCGTTCACCGTCATCCGTTCGGCCCTCGGGACCTTCCTGCTCTACGGGGCGCCGATCCTCTCGATCCTGCTCGTCCTGCCCGCTGCGCAGATCAGCAGCCTCGGCGGGTTCATCGACGCGATGAAGACCGTGTTCACGGTCTACGGCGGCCACGTCACGACCGCCTCCGACGGAACCGTGACCGCGAACCTGACCGGAGCGGGTCACGTGCTCGGCGACATCGCGGCGCTCGGGTTCATCTGGGCGCTCGCATCGAGCGGTACGACCTGGATCATGGGAGCGGACCGCAGCCAGGCGGTCGCCAGCTTCGACGGCGGGGGACCGCGCGTCCTCGGCTACTTCTCGCGCCGCTGGGGCACTCCGATCGCGGTGAACCTCCTGTCGGGCGTCTTCTCGACCCTGGTGATGGTGCTCGCGTACACGCTCAGCAGCGGGAACTCCGCGAAGTACTTCACGGTCGTGCTCTCGCTCGCCATCTCGACCACGACGATTTCGTACCTGCTCGTGTTCCCGACTCTGATCAGGCTGCGCTACACGCATCCGCACGTACCGAGGCCGTACCGCGTCCCGGGCGGAACGGCCGGTGCGTGGATCGTCTCCATCCTGACGACGGCATGGGCGGCGCTCGCAACCGTCGCGCTCCTCTATCCCGGCTTCGGGACGAGCCACCCGGATGCGTCGCTGCCGTCCGGGTTCGCCGGAGAGCGTGCCAACTTCGAGCTCTCGCAGTTCATCCCGCTCGGGATCCTCATCGCGCTCGGGCTGCTCTTCTACAACCTCGGCACCCCGACGCGCCGCGAGGTGGTCGACGTCCCGCTCGTCGAGGCGGCAGCGGCCTAGGCGAGCAGCTCGGCGAGCTGGGCCTCGACGTTGCCCGCCAGCTCGCCGGCGAGGTCCGAAGGCGCACCGCGGGGCGGGCGGACCGCCCGCCCCGCGTCGCGTGCCGACTCCGTCGTGCCGCCTGCGAGCGCGGCGGACATCGCGTCGTGGAGCTCGCGGAGGTAGGCGAGATCCTGCCGTGCGATCTCGAGCGCCTCTCCGGCTGTCAGGGGCCGCCCATGTCCGGGATACACCTGAGCCGGCGGGTCGTCCTCGAGCAGGTCCACAAGGCCGGCGAGGGTCGTGCGGTAGTCGGCCGTCGACGACGAGGCGAACGGGAACTCGACGGGCGAAAGGTGATCGCCCACGGCGAGCAGGTCGAGCGCGCGCACGCGGTAGCCGGTCCCGTCGACGGTGTGGCCGCGGAGCGGCAGCGTCTCGACGACGAACGCGCCGATCTGATGGGCGCCCGAGGGTGCGAGCGCGCGGTCGACCCGGGGCGGTTGGTAGACGTCGACGCCGTAGGCGGCCGCCTGCTCGGTGAGCTCCTGAGCGGGTGCGCCGCTCTCCACGATTCGCGCCGTCGCTTCGCCCATCGCCGCGACGGCCCCCGGAAAGGCGGCGATCCCGCAGACGTGATCCCAGTCGGCGTGCGTGACGAGCACATGCGTGACGGCCACACCGAGCTCGTCGGAGCGGTCGCGGATTCGCGACACCTCTGAGCGGCTGATGCAGGGATCGACGGCCACGGCCTCACCGTCGGCGACGAGCAGCAGCGACGTCGTCTGCCAGAGCGCGCTCTCGAAACGCTCGACGTGCACGTCCGACTCAGAGTGACGGACGCCGGGCCGGCTCGTCGAGCCACGGCTGCGCCTGCTGGAACGCCCAGCCGACCCTGAACACCGTCACGTCGTCGTACGTCTTGCCGACGATCGAGAGCCCCGTCGGAATACCCTCGCGCGACAATCCCGACGGCACGCTCAACACGGGGCAGCGGCTGGCGATGTTGAACGGGACGGTCATCATCACGTCGAGCCAGTCGTCCGTCATGAGGCTGCCGACGCCGATCGGCTGGTCGGTGTCCCACTCGGCCGGGAACGCGGGGATCGCGAACGTCGGGCACAGGAGCGCGTCGTACTCGTCCAGCAACTCTCCGAGCGGCGCGTAGATCTGTCCCTCGAGCTGGAGGCCCCGGACGAGCTCGTCCTTCGAGACCTCTGCGCTCTCCTCCCAGAAGCGTCGCGTGTACGAGCTCAGCTCGTCGAGGTGCTCGCGTGCGTACTCGCCGAGCGACGGGCCGAAGATCATCCCGAAATGGATTCGGGCGGCCTCGTTGACGGCCGCCGTCGTCCAGGGAAGCGTCACGTCCTCGACCGTCGCGCCGGCGCCGCGCAGGCGCTCGGCAGCTGCGCGCGTGTTCGCGGCCACGTCCTCGTCGACGCGATACCCCCCGAGCTCGACGCAGAGCGCGAGCCGCATCCCGTCGATCGGCTCGAGCGGGAACGGCAGCTCCAGCTTCGGCCGAACGGACGCGACGTCGCTCGCGTGCGGTCCCGCGATGGTGTTCTCGAGCAGCAGGCAGTCCTCGACGGTGCGCGCCAGCGGTCCCTCGTGGCAATAGTGGTCGAGGTTGAAGATCTCGACCTCGGGCACCCGGCCGTACGGCGGCTTGAACCCGACGACGCCGCAGAACGACGACGGGATGCGGATCGAGCCGCCGATGTCGGAGCCGGTCGCGAGCGTCGTCGTCCCGGCCGCGAGCGACGCGGCCGAGCCGCCGCTCGAACCGCCGGGCGAATAGTCGAGGTTCCAAGGGTTCCGGGTCACCCCCCACAGCCGCGACCAGGTGAAGGGCGCGCACGAGAACTCCGGCGTGGTCGTGCGGGCGTGGATGATTCCGCCCGCGTCGATGATCCGCTGCACGAAGGGTGCGGTGTAATCGGCGACCGCGTCGCGGAGCGGGAGGGAGCCGAAGGTGTTGCCCTGGCCCGCGACGGGCGCCTCCTCCTTCACCGCGACCGGGATTCCCTCGAGCGGCCGCGCCTGGTCTCCGCCGCCGGCATAGCGGCGCTCCGCGTCGCGCGCCTGCGCCAGCGCGTCGTCGTACAACGTCTGGGCGAACGCGTTGATCTGCGGCTCGACGGCCTCGGCGCGGTCGATGACCGCCCGGACGAGGTCGACGGGTGACAGCTCACGAGAGCGAAAGCGCTCGAGGGCTTCGGCGGCGGTCAGGTAGTGGAGCTCGGTCGTGGTGGAGGTGGTGGTCATCGTTCTCCCGTCGTCCTGCCGGCTCGTGCCGGCGGCTTCCAGCCCGGACGAGGCACGCTCGCCCGGAGCTGCTTTGTGTAGTCGACCTGCGGGTCGTCGAGAATCTGTGCCGTCGGCCCCCGCTCGACGACGCGGCCCTTGTGCATCACGAGCGTGTCGTCGGTGAGCTGTCGAACGACGGCGAGGTCGTGGCTGATCAGAACGTAGGAAACTCCGGTCTGATCCCTGATGTCGGCAAGCAGGTTCAGCACCTGTGCCTGGATCGAGACGTCGAGCGCAGCGACAGCTTCGTCGAGAATGAGCACGCGGGGCATCGCGGCCAGCGCGCGCGCGATCGCCACCCGCTGGCGCTGCCCGCCGGAGAGCTCGCGCGGAAGCGCCCTCGCCTCGCGTGTGTCGAGGCCGACGAGCTCGGTCAATTCCTGAACGCGCGCGCGCCGCTGCTCGGCGGGGAGGTCCTGGTGCAGCTTCACGACCTCGTCGACCGCCTCGTCGGCGCTCTGGCGCGGATCGAGGCTCGTGTACGGATCCTGGAAGACGATCTGCACCTCACGGCCGCGGCGCCGCCGTTCCTTCGTCGAGCGCGCGGGCTGCGAGCGGTCGCGTCCGCACGAGACGACGGTGCCGGCCGTCGGCCGCTCCAGCCCGACGATCATTCTCGCCGTCGTCGTCTTGCCGGAGCCCGACTCACCGACGATTGCAAGCGAACCGCTTTCGGCGAGCGAAAACGAGACGTCGTCGACCGCGACGAGCTCGCCGAACTCCTTCCGCAGCCCAGAGACCTCGAGGATCGCGGCCTCAGCCACGAGCCCTCCCGAGCATCGAGCGGAGCTCGTGCGCGCGCACGCAGCGGGAGACTCCTCCGTTCAGTCGGACGAGCTCCGGCAGCCGCTCGCGGCATGCCGTCTGCGCGTAACCGCAGCGCGGCGCGAATGCGCACTCGTCGGCGGGGGCTTCGAACGACGAGAGCGGACGGCCGGCGATCGCCTGCAGACGGCGGGCTGTGCGTGTGATGTCCGGGCGCGCCGCGGCGAGCGCCGCCGTGTACGGGTGGAGCGGATCGTCGTGCAGTCTCGAAGAGGCGTGGATCTCGACGATCTGTCCGGCGTACATGACGGCCGTCCGGTCGCAAACGGCGGCGGCGAGGTCGAGGTCGTGGGTGATGAACACCAGCGCGAGGTCGAACTCGCGCCGCAGCGCGTCGAGGATCGCCATCACGTCCGCCTGTGTCGTCACGTCGAGTGCAGTCGTCGGCTCGTCCGCGAGCAGGAGCGCCGGCTCCGTGAGGAGGGCGGTCGCGATCATCACGCGCTGCAGCAACCCCCCCGACAGCTCGTGCGGGTACTGGCGGAGCCGTCGCGCGCCGTTCGCGATCCCGACTTCACCGAGCATCTCGACGGCGCGCCGCTCTGCGTCGCGGACGGAAATGCCTTGATTCATCCGCAGCGCCTCGGTCATGAAGTCACCGATCCTGCGGACCGGGTTCACGTGCGCGCGCGGATCCTGGAACACCATCGCGACCCGGCCGCGGTAGCGGCGGAGAGCGGTGCCGCTCAGGGCGCCGACGTCGGTTCCCTCGAAGCGGACGGTGCCGGTGACCTCTGCGCCGGCCGGGAGCAACCTGTCGATCGCGCGCGCCGTCATCGACTTGCCCGAGCCGGACTCGCCGACGAGCCCGAGTGCCTCGCCGCGATCCAGCGACAGCGAGACGTCCCGCAGCACCGGTCGCCGCACGCCCTCGACCTCGAGCCGGACGGAGAGCCCTTCGACTTCGAGCAACGGCGCCGGCGTTGCCATCAGCGGCCTTTCCGCGTGTTCTCGAAAAGACGCTCTCCGAGCAGGTTGAACGCGACGACGACGACGACGATCGCGATTCCGGCGGAGAGCGCCGGCAGTGTCGTCCCTTCGAGGATCCCCGACTGGTTCTCGGCGATCATCACGCCCCAGTTCGCGTTCGGAGGCTGCACGCCGAGGCCGAGGTACGAGATGGCGGCCAGGTCGACCATCGCGTACCCGAACAGGATCGTCGCCTGCGCCACGATCAGCGGCATGATGTTCGGCACGAGGTGACGGAGGCAGATCGTGGTCGCGGACGCGCCCTGCACCTCGAGCGCCGCGACGTACGGCCGGCTTCGCTCCCGCAGCGCCGCACCGCGAAGGACGCGAGCCACGTACGGGGTGTACGCGATTGCGATCGCGATCGAAGCCGCGAGCAGGCCGGCGCCGAAGACCGCCGCGGCCAGGACGGCCAGGAGGATGGCCGGAAAGGCGAACAGGACGTCGAGTCCCGAAGAGACGACCGCGTCGGTGGCGCCGCGCCGCCAGGCGGCCGTCACCGCAAGCACCGTTCCGACCGTGATGCAGATCCCGACGACGGCGAGGGGTCCGAGCATCGACGTCCACGCGCCCGCGAGCAGCCGCGAGAGGACGTCGCGGCCCTGGACGTCGAAACCGAGCAGGTGGCCGCCGGTCGGGCCCACGAATGTGTTCGTCAGATTCGTGAGATTCGCGTCGTACGGCGCGAGCAGCCATCCGAAGGCGGCGATGAACGTCGCCGCGGCGATCACGACCGCCGACGCGATCCCCACCGGTCCTGTGGCCCGAAGCAGCGTGACGATCGGAAGCGGCCGGCGTGACCGGCCGATCACGACGTCGGTGCTTGCAACCGGCGCGCTGCTCATTGCGCCCGCGTTCCGAGCGCCACTCTCGGGTCGAGGAGCGAGTACAGCACGTCGACCGCGACGTTCACGAGGACGAATGCGGTCACCAGCACGAGCGAGATGCCCTGGACGACCGCGAGATCCTTCGATTGCGCGGACTGCACGAGGTAGGCGCCGAGCCCGTTGAGCCCGAACGCGACCTCGACGACGGCTGCGACCGCGATCAACGACGCGATGGTGATCCCGGAGACCGTCGTGATCGGGATCGCGGCGTTACGGAGGACGTGGCGGCGGATCACGTGACGCCGCGGAAGGCCGCGGCTGATCGCCGTCTGCACGTGCTCGCGCACCGACTCCTCGCGGACCGAAGCACGCGTCACCCGGGCGACGATCGCCATCGACGAGATCGCGAGCGCGACCGCCGGAAGCGTGAAGTGCTTGATCTCGTCGAGCAGCCCGGCACCGTTGCCGAATGCGGGCAGCCAGCCGAGCTTCACCGCGAACACGATGATGAGCACGATCGCGGCCACGAACGCCGGGATAGCCGCGGAGATCGCGCTCACGACGAGTGCGCTCGTGTCCAGGATGCCCGGGCGGAGCCCTGCGAGCACCCCGAGCCCGATGCCGGCGACGAGGATCAGGAGCGACGCGTAGAGCACGAGCCCCGCCGTCGTCCAGATGCGTGAGGCGATCAGTGTCGACACGTTCTCGCGCAAGACGATCGAGATCCCGAGATTGCCGTGCAGCGCGCCGGTGAGCCAGTACCAGTACTGCGTGAAGAACGGATCGTTGAGGTGGTAGCGGGCCTCGAGGACGCGGATGCTGTCAGGCGGCAGCGAGCGCCCACCCGACAGGGCCGAGATGGGGTTGCCGGGCGCGAGGTACATCGCCCCGAAGATCACGAAGCTCGCGACGAGCAGGCTGGCGATGAGCATCGCCAGCCTGCGGAGGAGCCAGGGCACGGCTCAGCTCAGCCGGTGCCGCCGAGGTGGTCGGCCCAGGGGGCGAACATGTACGCGAAGGAGGCGACCGCGCCGGTCAAACCCTTGTGCAGCAGGAGCACGCTCGTGGGCTGCACGTCGGGAATCCACGGCAGCTCCGAGTTCGCGAGCGTCTCCACCTGGACGATCAGACGTGCGCGAGCGACGGAATTCGCCGTGCCGCGGGCCTTCTCCATCAGCGACGTGATCTTCGGGTCGTTGAATCCGTCGTAGTTCTGGGAGCCGGTCGGCAAGACGTAGGTCGCGAGCATCGCGGCGGGATCCGCGTAGTCGCCGTAGTTCACGGTGAAGAATCCGTCGATGCCGGCGCGCGCCTTCGGGTCGGTGAAGAAGTTGATGTAGTTCTGAGCGGAGACGGACTTGAAGTTCACGTGCAGTCCGATCGCCTGTCCGGCGCTCTGGTAGGCGCCTGCGACCGCGGCGATGTTCTGCAGCTCGCTCGACATGCCGAGCGTGATCGTCTTGCCGGTCGCGCCGGCCGCGGTGACGAGCTGCTTCGCACGCGCGACGTCATGCGCCATCACCGGTGTTGACGCGTAGGCCTTCTGGAACACGGACTTCGCGTAACCGAAGGTGCCGGGGTTCGACTGCCACCGCGGCAGCAGGGCGGCGCCCTTGTATACGGCGTCCACGATTCCCGGCCGGTCGACGGCCAGCGACAGCGCACGTCGCACGCGCACGTCGCCGAGCGGGCCTTTCAGGTTGCTGACGATGAAGGCGTCGGTCGACCAGCTTGGGCCCTGATAGACCGTCACCGAGCTGCTCTGTTCGAGCTGCTTCAGGGTCGAGAGCGCGAAGGTGTATCCACCCTGGATGCCGTTCGTCAGCAGCGCGGACGTGTACGAGGCGACGTTCGGCGCGCCCTTGAGGACGATCTTGCCGACGAGCGGCTTGACCGCATGGTTCCAGTAGCTCGGGTTCGCGACGGCGGTGACGCCGACGCCGGGGGACCACGACTGGAACTTGTAGGCGCCGGTGCACATCGTGCCGCCGGTCGGGGTGCCGAACTTCTTGCCCTCCTTCACCACGAATGCCTTCTCGAGAATCACGGACTCGACCGATGCGAGCTCGCCCTGCAGCCAGTAATCGGGCTGCTTGAGCGTGATCGTCACCTGACGGGCGCCGGTCGCCTTGATCGACTTCACGCGGTTGAAGCTGGCGCCGTAGAAGCCGGCGAGCTTCGGATCGGTGTTGCGGTCGAGGCTGTACACGACGTCGGCGGAGGTGACGGGCTTGCCGTCCCAGAACGTGATGCCCGGCTTCAGCGTAAAGACGAGCTTGGTGGCGCTCGGCGTGGCGAGCGTCGCGAGTCCGGGGCGGATCGTGCCGTCGGGCCCCTGGCGCAGAAGCGACTCGCAGAGGAGGGAGACCGCGGTGTTCTCCGGGTAGTCGAACGCGTAGATCGGGTCGAGCGAGTTCACATCGCGGTAGACCGCCCACGTAATCGACGGAACCGCCTTGGTCCCAGCGGGCGACGTCGTGACCAGCCCGCCGCCGCCCGAGACGGCCCAGGCGGCGGTTCCCGCCAGTGAAAGCGCGGCGGCGATCACCACGACGACGAGGATCAGATGTCTTTCGGTCCGGCGGGTTGCGAGCACCTTCGACTCCCTCCACTCGGCAAGGCCACGGCTTGACGCACACCCGACCCCCTCGCGGCGATCCTAAACCGATCGCTTCCCGCAGTCGAGGCTTAGAGGTCGAACCAGAATGAGCGATCGTGCCGCGCGGCCGCGCTGTGCGGGCGCAGCGCCGCGTCCTCGGTCGCGCCGATAGTGCAACTATCGGCGCTCCCTGCGTCCTTGCGCTGCGCGCGCCTATCGCGCCCGCTCGACGAACGTCATTCTGGTTCGACCTCTTGCTGCTAGACGACGTGGACTTCGTCGCCCACGCGAACGCGCCCGGGCTCCGCGACCGCTGCGTGAACGCCGAACGGCAGCGGCTCCGTCGTCTCGACCTCGTTGCGGTAAGCGGCCAGCGCCTTCAAGGTGTCGAGGTCGGGTGCACCGCTGTCCGGATTCTGCGTCGTGACTGCGCAGCGGCCGACGTTTCCCTGCGGGACGACGACCGCCTCGCCGAGCCGGACGCGGCGACCGATCCAATCGTCCTCCTCGTGCTCGCCGAGCCCGTCGATGCCGAAGTTCATCCGGAAGCGGCGCCCGTCGACTTCGTCCACGCCGAGGACCCGGGCCATTGCGCGCAGCGAGCCGGTTCCGAGAAGAGTCGCCGCGCCGCCGCGCAGGCGATCGGGCGCCGGCCCGGGTGCGTGAACCAGCCGGAGTTTCCGGCCGACGAAATCGGAGACGGCGTCACTCCACGGCCCGTCGAGAACGCGGACGCCGACCGTCGTGTCCCAGAAGCGGGCTTCGAGCGCGCCGTCGTGCCGGATCTGCTCCGAGACGGTCTCGCCGGTTGGAAAGAGGAGTGTCAGCGAGCCCGTCGCGGGGTCGTAGCGCGGGGTGATCTGCTGGAGAGCTCCGAGTCGCTTGCAGTTCACGAGGCGTCCTTCCTCGTCGACGAGGAAGAACCCTCGATCGCCCTCGACGCCGGCCGCCGTCAACTCGCATTCGTCACGCTGCTGTATCGCGAGGCCCTTGACGGGGCACGTCGAGATCCACGCCACGACGCCCATCGGCCGAAATCTAATCAGGCTGCGAGCGAAGTCTCGGGCTCTGCGGTAATCGCTTGCTCGCCCGTCTCGCCACGCGTGTTCGTTGCACGCAGGGCGATCACGGCGGACGCCACGATGAAGATGCTCCCGATCAGCAGCGCCCGCTGGAACCCCGACGTGAGGGCATGCGACTGCGGCGCCCCGGCGGCGAGCAGGTGATTCGTGCGGCTCGTCGACACCGCGGTGAAGATCGCCAGGCCGAGCGCGCCCCCGAGCCACTGCGACGCATTGAGCAGCGCAGCCGCGAGTCCAGCCTTGTCGCCGGGCACGCCCGCGTTCGCGGCGGTCGCGACGGCGACGAACAGGCCGGCGATGCCGAGCCCGACCAGTAGCAGGCCCGGGAGCAGGTCATGGACGTACGAGCCGCCGACCGGGATGCGCGACAGCCAGTACAGGCCGCCGGCTCCGACCAAGGCGCCGGTAACGATCACCGGTCGCGTGCCGACGCGGGCGATCAGTTGCGAGGACACACCTGCGCTGACGACGGCGATGCCGCAGAGCGGGAGATATGCGAGCCCGGTCTGGACCGCCGAGTAGCCGAGGATGTTCTGCATGTACAGCGTGACGTAGAAGAACAGCGCGAGGAATCCGGCAAACGCGACGAGCTGGGTCACGTTCGAGAAGCCCAGGCCGTTGATCCGGAAGATCGACAGCGGAGCGAGTGGTGCACGCTGACGACGTTCGTTGACGACAAAGGCAGTGAGGACCGCCGCGGCACCGGCGAGCTCGCCCATCGTCCGAGCGCTACCCCAACCGGCGAGCGGAGCGCGAACGAGCGCGTAGACGAGCAGAAGCATCCCGCCGGTGACGAGCACCGAGCCGACGGCGTCGAAGTTCACCAGCCGGCGGCGTACGCGCTCGCCGTCGACGAGCCGGAAGACCGGCACGAGCAGAAGTGCGCATGCGATCGGATTGACGAACATCACCCAGCGCCAGCCCGGGCCCTCGGTCAGCGCGCCTCCGATCAGCACACCTGCGGCGGACGCGAGCCCGCCGGTCCCGCCCCAGGCACCGAGCGCCGTGTTCCGGTCCTTCCCCTCTGCGAACCTCGTCGTCAGGATGGAGAGGGCGGTCGGGAGCGTGAGCGCGGCACCCAGCCCTTGCACGAGGCGGGCGCCGACGAGCACGCCGGCGCTCTGCGCGAATCCGCCCACGAGCGAGGATACGGCGATGGTGGCGATCCCGCTGACGAGCACGCGGCGACGACCGAGCAGGTCGGCAAGCCGTCCCCCGAGCAGCATGAATCCGCCGTACGTGAGCAGGTAGCCGCTCGGGATCCACGTGAGGCCGTCGACCGAGAAGTGCAGCGACCGCCGGATGGACGGCAGGGCGACATTGGTGATCGACCCGTCGACGAAGTCGAGGAAGGCGATCCCGCACAGCAGGAGGAGCGTCAGCTTGCCGCGGCGGGTCGCGAGAAACGAGGGTTGCTGAGGTGTCGTGTACATGGTGAGTCTCCTTGCGATTGGTCTCGACCACCTCGACGGATGCGGGCCCGGATTTGTGACCGGTCGTTTCGGTCACATCTCGAAGAGCTCGCACGTCGTACAGGTGAGATGAGAGATCGCGATCTCCTCGCTGAGCGTTTCGAGAAGGAGCGGCCGCAGCTGCGCCGCATCGCCTACCGCATGCTCGGGACGGTCGACGAAGCGGACGACGCCGTGCAGGAGGCCTGGATCCGCCTCAACCGGACGGACGACGGGACGGTCGACAACCTCGGAGCGTGGCTGACGACGGTTGTCAGCCGCGTCTGCCTCGACATGCTCCGCACACGACGGTCGCGCCGCGAGGAGTTCGTCGGCTCCTGGATGCCGGAGCCGATCGTCGCGGTCGACGGCGGACCGACGCCCGAGGAGGAAGTGCTGATCGCCGACGGGGTCGGGATCGCGCTCTACATCGTGCTGGAGACCCTCGCGCCCGCCGAGCGGCTCGCGTTCGTCCTGCACGACATGTTCGCGATGCCGTACGACGAGATCGCGCTCATCGTCGGCCGGAGCCCCGACGCGGCGCGCCAGCTCGCAAGTCGCGCCCGCCGGCGGGTTCAGGGTGCGAAGCCCGAGCCCGACGTCACGCTTGCCGAGCAGCAGCGCGTCGTCGATGCGTTCCTCGCCGCGGCGCGCGAGGGTGACTTCGACGCGCTCCTCGAGCTGCTCGATCCCGAGGTGACGCTGCGCGTCGACGCGGGGCCCGGCAGCCCGCTGGCGAAACCGCCCGTCGTCGGCGCAACCGCAGTGCTCGCCGAGGCACGCAGATGGTCGGCGCTTTCGCCCTACGGCCGCCCGGCGATCGTCAACGGCGTCGCCGGCGCAGTCATCGGACGCCCCGGCCGCCTCTTTGCCGTGGTTGCCGTCACCGTCGCGAACGGCCGGATCACCGCGCTCGACTTCGTCGTCGACCCGGCGAAGCTCGCCCGCGCACGACTGCAGACGCCCTGACGGTATCTCTCATCCGAGCAGGTGTTCGAGCGCAGCGCGGTCCGCCGGCGCTCCGTGAGCCGGCAGCACGCGCTCGATCGGCAAATCGAGCAGAGGGCGAAGCCGCTCCGCGACGTCGTCGCGCGTGACGTGCTTGCGACCGCCGAGCTGGATCTCCAGCCGGTGGCCGAAGTCGGAGAGCGTGTCACCGCTGACGATCGCATTGATCGACGGCAGCCAGAGAATCAGGTCGTTGTCCTCGCGGCCCGCGTACGCGTGGATGCCGAACGGCCATGGTCCGGGGCCGTGGAAGTGGCCCTCACCTTCGCCCGCGCGCAGCCAGGCGAGGTCGTCGCTCTCCATCCCGCGTACCTGGTCGGGGTCGACGCCGAACTTCGCGACCCAGTCTTCCCAGGTGTCGGCCGGCGGGGTGTGAACCGGGAGGCCGAGCCGGCGGGCATCGCGTTCGTGGTAGGGCGCGGTCAGGACGACGGCGGTCGCGCGCGCGTGCAGCTCGTGGGGAACGCCGAGCGGGTCGAACAACACGAACTCGTCGCCGAGCGCGATCGCGTACGACGAGACGAGCTCGGGCCACCACTGTTCCGCGTTCCAGTCGGGATGCGCCGACTGCCAGTGCCAGACGTCGGGATGAACCTCACGCATCGGCGCCGCTCTCGATCGGCCGGCCGACGGTGAGCGGATCGCGGAACGCCGGCGGCAGATCGGCGTAGGCGGCGTCGGGTTCCACTCCCAACGCGTCGAGGGTCTTGCTGAAGAAGCAGCGCGCGGCGGCCGCGAGCACGACGTCGACGATCTCGCCGTCGGAGAGCCCGAGCGCCCGTAGGCGATCGATGTCCGCCCGTGTGACGGCTGTCGCGTCGTCCGCGACCTTTTCGGCGAGCTCCATCACAGCGCGGTCGGCCTCGTCGAGGCCTTGCGGCAGACGAGGCACCTCGTCGGCAGGGAAGAACTGCTCGGCCAGCACCTTGCCGTGCGCGAGACAGCAGTAGCTCGAGCGCAACCGCCTCGCGGCGGCGAGCGTGGCGAGCTCGTACCGGCGCAGGTCGTGCGCCTTGATCGCGGCGTTCAGCTGCTGCCAGGCCCGCAGGACCTCCGGTCGGAGCGAGAACGCGCGCGCGAGGTTCTGGACGTAGCCGTTCTGTGCCCGCGACTCTTCGTAGATCGCCGCCAGGTCGCCGCCGGCGTCCTCTTCGCTGATCGAGTCGATGAACGCCATCGCTTCACGGCCTCCGTGGTGTCGGGTTACTTGCCTGGTGACGTGTCTGCGAGCGCCCTGAGCTGATCGGAGCGATCGGCTGCAAAGCGCACGAGCTCGACCTCGTTTGGTGTCAGTTCGGCCCCGCTCTCCTTCTGCTCGATCTGTGATCGCAGATGCTCTTTGACCGCAAGAGCGGTGTAGTTCCGGAGCAGATAGCGGAGACCCCTCACGGCTCCGAAGAATAGAGAGCGTTCGAGGAGGCCTTGTGCTTTCGGCCGGTCCCGCAGGGCAACCGCGGAGAGACACTGCTACTCGACCGTCGCCTGACCCCCGACTGCCGGGCGGCGAACGACGGAGACACGGTGACCTCCGCTGCGAAAGGTCAGCTGCGGCGGTCTCGGTGGCGTTACGCGCCAGACCTGCGGCGTCCGCGACGTGCGAAGGCGTCGATGGTGACGAAAAGGAGCAGGATCGCGCCCTCGACGATGAGCTTGACGTACGGCTGCTGTCCGTCGAGGTCGAGCCCATTCGCGACGCTGCCGATTACGACCGCGCCGAGCAGCGCGGACCAGACATTGCCGCGGCCTCCGAACAGACTCGTGCCGCCGATCACGGCGGCCGCGATCGCTTCGAGGGTGACTTGGCCGGGCTCGATCGCCTGGCTCGCAGCAGCAAGTCGCGATGTCTGGATCAGTCCGGCGATGGACGCGAGCAGCGCGCAGAGCGAGAACACGGTGATCCTGATCGCGGTCACGTTGATGCCGGCGCGCCTGGCTGCCTCCGGGCTGCCGCCGATCGCGTAGGTGTACCTGCCGAGTTGCGTCCTGGTCGTGAGCCAGGCGAAAAAGACGACCAGTCCGAGCAAGATCACCCCGGGAGTGGGCACGCCGCGGTTGATGTAGATCGTCTTGCCGAAAACCCACACGCCGTTCAAGTCGCCGTTCAGGACGGCGACTACGAGAAGGGAGAGGGCTGCCACCAGCGCTGTGCGGACTGCGACGACAACGAGCGGCTTCGCCTGCAGTCCGACATGCCGGCGGCGGAGCTGATCCTGGATCCGCACCCCGGCGTAGGCCGCCGATGCTCCGATCGCGAGTCCCCAGCCCCAGTCCGCTGGGAGCGTGGTGGTGGCGATCGCGGCGATGTGCGGTTCGTTGACATTGATCGTGCCCGTGGTGCCGAGAACCCACTGCTGGACGCCTTGCCAGCCAAGCAGCCCCGCGAGCGTGACGACGAACGACGGCACTCGGACGGCGGCGAGCCAGAAGCCCTGGAAGGCGCCGATGGCGACGCCGACGCCGAGCATCAGCGCGATCCCCCAGTACCACGACCAACCCTGGTCGACGACGACCCTCGCGAGGACGGCCGAGCAGAGGATCGAAACGGAGCCGACCGAGAGGTCGATCTCGCTGAGGAGCAGTACAAGCACGATGCCGACAGCCAGCGTGCCGGTGACGCCGATCTGCAGGACGAGGTTCGAAACGTTTCGAGCGGAGAGGTAGGTCGGCTGTCTGACCTGAAAGAACGTCCAGATCGCGAACAGACCGAGCAGAGCCGGGAGCTGGCCGAGCTCGCCCTGGCGCAGGCGGTTCCACGTGTACTCGGCGACGACCCGAATCCCGTCGACGGGCGAGCGGCCGAGTTGCGCGTCGGCGGCGCTCATGACTCAACCTGCGCCCGGGCGCCGGTGATCGCTGCGACGACATCTTCAGGGCTCGTACCGTCGTGGGCGAATGTGGCGACGCGACGGCCGAGCCGCAGAACGACGATCCGGTCGGCGATTTCGAATACCTCATGCAGGTTGTGAGTGATCACGACGACGCCGAGTCCTCGATCGCGCAGTCGTCGGATCAGCGCCAGCACTTGCTCTGTCTGTGCGACTCCGAGCGCAGCGGTGGGCTCGTCGAGGATGACGACCTTTGCCTTCCACATCGCCGCACGCGAAATCGCGACCGATTGACGCTGCCCCCCGGAGAGGGAGGCCACGCGCTGCCGCACGCTCGGGATGGTGGTCACGTGCAGCGTGTCGAGCACTTCGAGCGAGCGCTTCTCCATGGCCAGCTCTTCGATCGGGCCGAGCAGTGCCAAGGGTGTGTCCTCGCGCCCGAGGAACATGTTCGCGACGACGTCGAGGTTGTCGCAAAGAGCGAGATCCTGGTAGACGGTTTCGATGCCGAGATGCGTTGCGTCGCTCGGGACGCGAATCTTCGCCACCGCGCCGTCGACCAGGATTGTCCCCGTGTCGGGGAGATGCGCTCCCGAGACGCATTTGATGAGTGTTGATTTGCCCGCGCCGTTGTCACCGACGAGCGCGACGACTTCACCGCCGTACACCTCGAAGTCCACATCCGTGAGAGCCTGAACCGCGCCGAAGCTCTTCGAAATGCGGTGGAGTTCCAGGAGAGGTGGGGGGGCGGCCCGGGGGCCGCCCCCTTCCTGCTTGATCTCGGGCGCCGGCGTGGCGGCCTCTCTATCCGCAGATACCTACCGCCGGCAGGCCCTTGCAGACCTTCGCGAGCCCGCCGAACTGACTCTTGATCCAGCCGTTCGACACGAGCTTGCTCACGTTCGACTTGTCGATTGCGACCACCGGCAGGTACACCGACGGGATGGACTTGCCCGCGGCCTTGATAGTGCCGTTGATGTTCGAGGGTTTCTGGCCCTTGAGGATCGCCGAGACGATCCTCGCCGTCGCAGGCGCCTGCAGCCGGAAGTCCTTGAACGCCGTCACGCCCTGGTAGCCGAGGATCACGTTCTGGATTCCCTCGAGCGAGGCGTCCTGGCCGGTCGTCGGGACCTTGCCCTGCAGATTCTGAGCCTTCAGAGCGGCGATGATCCCGCCGGCCATCCCGTCGTTCGCGGAGACGACGCCGTCAACGCCGTTGTTCGTCTTTGTGAGTATCTGCTCCATCTCACGCTGAGCGGTCGGCGGGTCCCATCCCGGCGTCCACTGCTCCCCAACCTTCACCGCCTTTCCGGACTTGAACAGGGGGTCGTACACCTGGTGGATCCCCTGGTTGACGAAGTGCGCGTTCGCGTCGGTGGGAGACCCGTTGATGATCGCAATCCGCGCTCCGGTCGCCATGTGTTTGGCCATCCAGCCTGCTTCGACTTTCCCAACGGTCACGCTGTTGAATGACACGTAGTAGGAGAGCTTCGGGCTGTTGATCAGGCGGTCGTAGGCGACCACCTTCACGCCCTGGGCAGCGGCCTTGCTGACGACCGTGGCGAATGCCTTCCCGTCGATCGCGGCCACCACTAGCACCTTTGCGCCCTTCGCGAGCTCAGCTTCGGCCTGGGCCTGTTGCTTGGCCGGATCGTTGAGCGCGTTGAGGCTGTCCACCTTCACGCCAGGAACGAGCTTCTTGAGCGACTTCACGAATAGCGGCCTGTCGCTCTGTTCCCACCGAGGTGTCACGTTCTCGGGCCAGAGAACAGCGACCAATGTCCCTGCCTTTGCCGTCGACCGATGGTTGTTTGCTCCGCTGACCGAGCTGGCGAGCGCGAGCGCGAGCGCAAGAATGATCGACGCTCCGAGCGCCAGGACCAGCCGCAACCGGAGGCTTGACCGGGAGTCGTTCACGGCTTATCCCTCCTCGTGGTTACATCGCCCGCCCGTCGACTACGGGACGGGTTAAGGCGGGCGCTTTGAACGTCCGCTCGTCGGCAAATATGGCCGCAGCGTCCGCGAGCGGCATCAGCGGTTCCGCTGATTCTTTGCGCCGCGTGGGGGTCACAGAGGGGACGTTGGCTCGGTCGGTGGAACACCGCAACGCGAGCCGTCCTGTCCACGATGCTGCGGCGTTCGCCCGGTCCGAAGCTTGCGGTATGGCCACGATGGTCCGGCACACCGCGCCCCCGTCGGTGCGGCCTTCGGGGCTCTCCGGCCGCGAGGCGGAGCGGCGGCTCGTCGCGTACGGCCGTAACGAGTTGACTCGGCGGGCGGGGCGCCGCTGGCCCCGCGAGCTGCTCAAGCAGGTCACACATCCGTTGGCGCTGCTGCTCTGGACCGCGTCCGGGCTTGCGTTCGTCGCGGGCATGCCGGTGCTCGGCGCGGCGATCGTGGCGGTGATCGTGCTGAACGCCGTTTTCGCCTTTGCGCAGGAGCGGCAGGCGGAGCGGGCGATCGAGGCTCTGCGCGGCTACCTGCCGCAGCAGGCGCTCGTCATCCGTGATGGGCACCGCCAGACGGTCGACGCTGCCGTGCTCGTGCCGGGTGACGTCCTCCTTCTTGCCGAGGGAGACCGGATCTCGGCGGACGCCCAGCTTCTCGAGGGAGCGGTCGACGTCGATCTCTCGACGTTGACGGGCGAGTCGCAGCCCGTCTTCCGCTCCGCGGAGCTGCGTGACCCGCATGGTCCGCCGCTGGAGGCGCGGGACGTGGTCTTCAGCGGGACCTCGTGCGTCGGAGGCGAGGCGACTGCGCTCGTGACCGCGACGGGAATGCAGACGGAGCTGGGACGGATCGCCGCGCTCACAGAACGGGTCAAGGCGGAGGCGAGCCCGCTCGAGCAACAGGTGCGGCGCGTCGCGTGGCTGATCGCGGTGGTTGCCGTCGGGGCGGGTGCCGCGTTCCTGCCGATCGGCTGGCTGGCCGCCGGTCTGCCGCTCAAGGACGCGTCCAGCTTTGCGATCGGGCTCATCGTCGCAAACGTCCCCGAGGGCTTGCTGCCGACGATCACGCTTGCACTCGCCGTCGGCGTCGCGCAACTCGCACGCCGTGGGGCGCTCGTCAAGCGCCTGAGCGCTGTCGAGACGCTCGGCTCGGCCGCGGTGATCTGTACGGACAAGACCGGCACGCTGACGGAGAACCGGATGCGCGCGATTCGGATCTGGACGCCCCTCGGGGAGCTCGATCTCGAGGGCGGCGGCGATGTGAATGACGCGTTGGCGGCTGACCCCGTGCTCGGGCTTCTGGCGCGGGCGATCGCCGCCTGCAGCACGGCGGAGCTCGCGCCGGAGCGGACGGGAAAGTCTCGTGGCGAGGCAACCGAGATCGGGATGCTCGAGTCCGCGCGAACGCTCGGCGTCGATGTCGCAGTGGCGCGTCGGGAGCACCGGCGGCGGGCGCTCTACCGCTTCGACCCGAAGCTGCGGCTGATGTCGACCGTCGATCAGCGTGAGGACGGCGGGATCACCGTGCATGCGAAAGGTGCACCTGAAGAGGTGCTCGAACGAGCAACGCTGGTCGGCGGATCGCGTGACCACGTGCCGCTCACGGAGGAACAGCGCCGGGAGGTCCTGGCGGTCCTCGAGCGTTACGCCTCGCAGGGTCTTCGTGTGCTCGCGGTTGCGAGGCGGCGTCTGCCGGACGGCGCGGAACCTCCCGAGCGGCGCGAGGACGCCGAGCGTGAGCTCTGTCTGCTCGGGCTCGTGGGATTGTTCGATCCTCCGCGACCCGAGGTCGCCGAGGCGGTCGAACGCTGCCGACGCGCCGGGATTCGCATCGTCGTCATCACCGGCGACTACGGGAAGACGGCTGCCGAGATCGCGCGCAGGGTCGGGATCGTGGGCGCCCGGCCGACGGTCGTGAACGGCGAACAGCTCGACACGCTGTCCGAACGCGACCTCGATCTGCTGCTTCGCGAAACGGGCGAGTTGATCTTCGCGCGCAGCTCACCCGAGGCGAAGCTGCGGATCGCCGACGCACTCCGCGCCGAAGGCCGCGTCGTCGCAATGACGGGCGACGGCGTCAACGACGCACCCGCGCTTCGCAGAGCCGACATCGGGGTCGCAATGGGCCTCACCGGAACCGACGTCGCCCGCGAAGCCTCGACGATGGTGCTCACCGACGACAACTTCGCGACCATCGTCGCCGCGATCGAAGCAGGACGTCAGGTCTTCGACAACGTCCGCAAGTTCATCCTCTACATCTTCGCCCACGCCACACCCGAGGTCGTGCCCTTCCTCCTGTTCGCGCTCTCCGGCGGAGCGATCCCGCTGCCCTTGACCGTGCTCCAGATCCTGGCCATCGACCTCGGCACCGAGATCCTGCCCGCGCTCGCCCTCGGCCGTGAACCGGCCGAACCCGGTCTGATGGAACGGCCGCCGCGACCCCGCTCCGAGGGTGTCATCCAGCGCACGCTGCTGTACCGCAGCTGGATCTTCCTCGGGCTGATCGAAGCCACACTCGTGCTCGCCGGGTTCTTCTACGTGCTGCTCCGCGCCGGCTGGCATCCCGGCCAGGGCATCACGGCAGGCTACGACCTGCACGCCGCGTACCTCAAGGCAACGACAATGACGTTCGCCGGGATCGTCGCCTGCCAGATCGGAACGGCCGTCGCGGCCCGCACCGACCACGCCTCCCTGCGCGCGGTCGGCTTCTTCACGAACCGGCTGCTCCTCTGGGGCATCACCTCGGAGATCGCATTCGCTGCCGCGATCATCTACCTCCCGCCGCTGCAACACCTGTTCCGGACAGCGTCACTCGGTCCGACCGAGCTCGCGATGCTGCTCTCCTTCCCGCTCCTCGTGTGGAGCGCCGACGAACTGCGACGCGCACGTCGGCGACGGAGCCGTCCGGCGGAGGCGGAAACTACGCACCCATAGATTCGGGCTGGTCCCGATGCAAGGAGCCTCGCGCCCGCACGATGATGGTCTTCGCGAACGCGGAGGACGTGTGAGCCCGAGCTTCACGATCGGTCGAGTTGCCGGGATCCGGATCGGCGTGAATTGGAGCTGGGCGATCGTCTTCGCCCTGATCGTCTGGACGCTCGAGAGCACGATCTTCCCGACTTCGAATCCGGGGCTCTCGAAGGGGGCCTACGTCGCGATGGCTCTCGTTGCCGCGCCCATCTTCTTCGCGTCGCTTCTGCTGCACGAGCTCGGCCATGCCGTTCAGGCGAAGCGGGACGGTGTCGAGATCGAGGGCATCACGCTCTGGCTCTTCGGGGGCGTCGCCCGCTTCAAGGGGATGTTCCCTTCGGCCGGGGCCGAGCTGAGGATCGCGGTGGCGGGGCCCCTCGTCTCGCTCGTTCTCGGGGGGCTCTTCGTGGGAGTGGCCCTCGCCGGGGTCGCCCCGAGCGCCGTCGACGGCGTTGCAGCCTGGCTCGGTTACATCAACCTGCTCCTGCTCGGGTTCAACCTCCTGCCGGCGCTGCCCCTCGACGGAGGCCGTGTGCTCCGCTCGCTGCTCTGGCTGCGCAGCGGAGACTTCTCGCGCGCCACACAGATCGCCGGTGACGTCAGTCGCGGCTTCGGCTACCTCCTGATCGGGTTCGGTCTCCTGCTGTTCGTCGTCCAGGGGGCCTGGAGCGGCGCATGGCTCGCGTTCCTCGGCTGGTTCCTCCTGCAAGCCGCTGCCGCCGAGTCCCGTTACGGCCTACTGCGCGAGGCACTGGGCGATCTGCGCGTGCGCGACATGATGGTCCGCGAACCCGAGACGGTGAGGCAGGATGTCTCGCTGGCCGAGTTCGTGGACTCGGTTGCCTATCTCCATCACCACGCGACATACCCGGTGCGCGACGACGGTCATGTCGTCGGGCTGCTTCCGCTCTCGGCCGTGGCCCACGTCCCTCGTTCGGAGTGGGACACGACGACCGTCGGGAATTGCACCATCCCTCTCGAGGACGTCCCGGCGGCCACGGTCGAAGAGCCGCTCCTAGACGCTGTGACCGAGATGACCCAAGGTCCTCTCGAACGCGCCCTCGTGTTCGACGGCGACCAGGTCGTCGGCCTGCTCTCGATCAGCGACGTCGGACGACTGCTCGGGCGCCACATCAGCACGAAGAGTCGCTGAACGTTCATCGGCAAGCCGACCGTCGACGAGGTTCAGCACGCGGTCTGCAAATGGGCGAACACGATCGTCGTGCGAAACGACGATTGCAGATCGTCCGTCGCCTCGTGCTCGTTCACGCAACAAGGCCATGACCTCGAGTCCGTGCTCCGAGTCGAGGTTCGCCGTCGGCTCGTCCGCGAGGAGGAGCAGAGGTTCGTTGGCCAGAGCCCGCGCGATCGCGACACGCTGTCGTTCGCCGCCGGAAAGCTCGCCGACACGGAAGTCGAGCCGCCCGCCGAGCCCGGCCTCGGTGAGCAGCCTGGTCGCCCGTTCGCGTGCCTCGGCTCCCCGAGACCCTGCGATGTTGAGTGCGATCTCGACGTTCTCGCGCGCGTTCAAGGACTCGAGCAGGTTGAAGGTTTGGAAGACGAACCCGATGCTTCGTCGCCTGAGCCGAGTGAGTGCCCGCGGGCCGAGTGTCGTGAGCTCGATCCCGTCGAGTTGAACGCAGCCGCTTGACGGTCGAAGAAGGCCGCCCATCATGCTGAGCAGCGTGGTCTTCCCGGAGCCGGAGGGTCCCATGATCAGCACGACCTCGCCGCAGGCCACGCCGAGGTCGACTGCGTCGACAGCACGGACCGCCGCTCGCCCGTGCCCGAAGACTTTCGTAAGCCCGTTCGCGGTCAGCAGCACATCGCTCATGGTCGGAACGCCTCCGCCGGGTCGATCCGCTCGATGCGCCGCACCGGGACGTATGAGGCAATGACCGATGTCGCGAGGGCAAGTCCGAACACGGCTGTCGCGTCGCGAATGGTGAGCACGGTGATGAATTCGGGGACGCGCCGCTCGATGATCCGTGTTGCCGCCGCTGTGGCGGCGATCCCCAGTGCGGTACCGAGTGCGCCGACGATCAGGCTCTGGCGAAGAACGACCCCGAACAGGAACCCTCTGGACGCGCCGACCGCCTTGAGGACGCCGTACTCGCGGCGTCTCTCGACGGTGGCGGTGTACGTCGTGAGCGCTATGACGGCTCCTCCGACGACCAGGCCGATCCCCACGAGGACGTCGACCACTGCGAGGAAGCCTGCGTTGACGCGGTTGGCGAAGCTCTGTGCGAACTGCTGACTGGTGTGTACCTCGACGCCGGGCATTGCGGCCGACAGCCGGCGGGCCACCGCGGCGGCATCCGCTCCCCGTTGCAGAGAGATGAGGAAGAAGTTCGTCAAGCTGTCGATGCCGAACATCGAGCGGGCATCGGCCGAGTTGACGAAGGCGGTCTGGAAGATGCTGTTGCCGCCGGAATGAGTGCGGAACACGCGCAGGCTCCGCCCGAGCACTCTCAGCTCGTCGCCGACGCCGACCCCCGCCTCCGCGGCGAGCACCCGGTCGATGTCGATTGTCCCCCGCGGCACCGCGTAGCGGCCGGCGGGGACCCCCAAAGCCATCGCGAACACGTCCAATGACGTGCCGCGGTGGGTGAATGCGATGTGACGGGCGTAGACCGGGTCGACGCTCCGCACGCCCGCGACCCGTGCGACCCGAGGACGATCGGCGAGCGGCAGGAACGACGTCGAGTGAAACGGGTCGCTCGTCGCGGGTTGTGACAGCCATAGTTGACCCGGCATCTGCTCGTAGAAGCGGCCGACGTTGCTCCAGCCGCGGTACAGGCTCACGACGATGAGGACGAGCAGCACTGCGAACCCGACACCCGCAAGTGACATCGTGAAGCGCCGCTTGTCGGCGAGCAGGTTGCGGCTCGCGAGCGGCACCATTGGATCAGGACGCGTGGCGGGCCAACCAGGCGAGCAGCTGCTTCAGGCTCGCCTCGGCGAGGCAGATCGACGTGTCGGCTGCCCCGTAGTAGAGGCGGACGGTGTCGTCGTCTTCCATCAGCTGCCAGCCGCAAGGGAAGACGACGTCGCTGACGTCGCCGGCCCGCTCGTAGTGGGCGTGCGGCCCAAAGATCCATTCACTCGACCTGGCGAGCACGCGCCCCGGATGCTCGCCGTCGAGGAGGGCCAGGCCGAGGCGATACAACGATCCGGCGGCGGTGACGCGGACGCCGTGGTAGAGCAGCAGCCAGCCCTGCTCGGTTTGCAGGGGCGGCGGGCAGAGCCCCACCTTGTGGGCGTCCCACCATGCTCCTTCCCGCGCCGGGATGAGGATCATGTGGTCACCCCAGTGGTGCAAGTCGGGGCTCCAGGAGAGCCAGATGTGCGCGGCATGCTTCGGAGCCGTTGCGACCGGCCGGTGGATCAGCGCCCACCGGCCGTCGAACGTGTGCGGGAACAGGGCTGCGTCCTTGTCCTCCGGCGGCATCAACACCCCGTGTCGTTCGAATGTCACGAAGTCGCGGGTGGAGGCGAGGCAGACGAGGGGGCCGGCGCTGGAGTATCCGGTGTAGACCACCATGTATTCGTCGCCGCAGCGCGTGACGCGGGCGTCTTCGATCCCGAATCGCTCCGACTCGGACGCGGTGTCCGGCAGCATCGCCGGCGTGTGGTCGATCACCCACCCGGTGACGCCGTCCAGGCTCCGTGCCACGGCCAAGTGCGACAGGCCGGTCCGGTCCTCGACACGGACGAGAAGCACGGTCTCGTCGCCGAGCTGGGCGACGCCTGGGTTGAACACCGCATTGACCGTCGACGGCCACCCCGAAGCGGTGAGGATTGGGTTGTCGTGGTGACGCCGGAAGAGCTCCGGGGAGTTCATACGGCCACCTCGACCATCCGACTCGCCCTGTAGAGCTTCCTCCGATGACGTCTTCGCGGCCGTCCCGCAAGGCCGGCCATGCGCGCGCCCGCCGTCTGAGCGAGCTTCCCATCCTGGCGCCCGGCTCGGCGAGAGGCTATGGGCCGATCTTCAACGCCGGTGTGATCACGGCCGGCGGTCGGTACCACCTCTTCGCTCGGGGGGTCAGAGAGGGATACCGGACGAATCCCTCCGCAGGGCCCCGCTTCCTCGACTACGTGTCGGACGTCCTCGTGTTCACCTCGAGCGACGGCCTTCACTACGAGTTTCAACAGGTGCTTGCGCGCAGTTCCTCCGAGGGCGTTCACTCGTTCGAGGATCCGCGCGTGCAGGTCGTGCGGAGCGGCGGCTCCGAGCACGTGATCATGAGCTACACAAACCTTCCGCACCCAGAATCGGGGCGCCCTTGGCAGATCGGAGTCCATCGACTGGTGTACGAGGACGGGCGCTTTGCCCTCAACCGCAACTCCGGGCGTGTGATCGGTCCCGACGGCCACCCCGACAAGGACGCAGTTCTCTTCAACCTCCGTGACGGGCGGGTCGCCCTCATACACCGCATCCATCCGCACATGCAGCTGGCGCTCTTCGACTCGCTCGAGGCCCTCTACGCGGCGGGACCTCGCGAATGGGAGCCTCACCTTCGCGAACTCGACCGCCACACGATCATCCGGGCCGAGGGCGGCGTGCTCGGGGTCGGCGCGGGTGCGCCCCCGGTCTCGACTCCCGAGGGGCTGCTGCTCTTCTACCACGAGCGGAATGCGCGACCCGAATACACAGCGCGGGTCGCGTTGCTCGACGAGGGGACGGGCGAAGTGATCTCGTGTCTGCCCGAGCCGGTTCTCCGGCCCGAGCTGACCTGGGAGCGGAAGGGCGATGTCGACGACGTCGTGTTCGTGCAGGGCGCCGTTCCTCGTCCCGACGGCACGATCTACCTCACCTACGGCGCGGCCGACCGCTACGTGGGGGCCGCCGTCGTCGACACGGGCGAGCTCGTCGACGCGCTTCGCGCCGCTGCCTGAGACCGATCTCGCCTGCTGCAGAGCAAGGATCATCGAGATCGTCGACTCTGCGCCCTCGTTCAAGTTCACGCCGCTGGGTGTCAGGCCGTCGTGACACCCCCCCGACCCTTCGTCCAACAACCACATCCCCTGATCGTTTCGTCCCACGAACCAGGCCGCCGCGGCGAGGCAGGTCATGGACCAGCGATCCTCTCCGGTCAGGTCGAAGGCCCGCGCACAGGCGTCGGCCATAGCTGCGGCCTCGATCGGCTGTTGATCGAAGGCCGGGCGTGGCTCGCCGATCGACCAGCCGGCCGCAGGGGTGAAGCTGAAGTGACCGTCCCGGGTCTCGACGGAGACCAGCCACTCGAGGAGCTGCAGACCCTCCCTGATCAAGGTCGTGTCGCCGAGCGCCGCGCCCGCCGCGAGTCGTGCCTCCGCGAGCCGGGCGTTGTCGTAGGCGAGACGCGCCTCCGGCCACGGCCAGCTCGGCGCCGCCGACACTTCGCCCAACCCGCCCGCTGCACGCTCGAGCAAGACCAGCGCCTGTCGATGGCCGGGGTGGGCTGCGAGAACCTCGCACGCGGCAAGGACAGCCGCAGCGTTTGCGCGCGGCGAGGAGCACGTGAACTGGGCGCCGCGCGCAAAGCACCAGAGTGCAGAGCGGCGGAGGTGGGGAGTGCTTCCGTTTCGCGCCGCGGACCCGAGGCCCCACAGCGCGCGTCCGATCGCGTCGTCCGAGCCGACCTCGTCCAACCAGGGCTGTCCACTCGAGCTCGCGCGCCGGTTGTGGAAGCGGCCGTCCGAAAGCTGTGCTTGCAGGAGAAAGACGAAGCAAACCGCTTCGAGCCGTCGTAGCTGCCGGTCGCGCGGAGCCGATTCCCGCATGACTGCCACGAGCGCCCGGGCAACGTCGTCCGTGCAGTAGCCTCCGCCACGCCTCGGAACGGTTCCTTCGGCATGCTCGAAGATGCCGTTGGCGTCGCTGAGACGCTCCAGATGCGCGAACGAGGGACGACCGACCATCACGAGGTCGCCTTCGCCCGGGAGGTCAAGGCGATGCAAAGGTCGGTGTAGGACGCCGCCACGTTCTCCCAGAAGAACCGAGGCGCTTGCCGGCGTGCCACGCGGCGGGCCCGCGCTGCGGCGGCCTCGTCGGTGAGCAACTCCCGCAACGCAGCAGCGATCGCTACCGGATCTTCGTGCGAGACCAGAATCCCGGAGCCGGCCGCGAGCAGCTCGACAGCGTGCGGGAAGCGGGTGGCCACGACCGGCTTGCCGGAGGCGATCGCCTCGACGAGCACACCGGAGACGACCTGATCGCGTGACCGATAGGGCATGACGACCACGTCGGCCTCCCGGATCCACGCAAGCACCGATTCGCGGTCGACATAACGGTTGTCGAACTCGACCATGTCGGCCACGCCCAGCGTGTTCGCACGGGCCCGCAGCCCTTCACGGTATGCCTCGCCTTCCGTTGCGGCGACCCGCGGATGGGTTCGTCCGTGAATCACGTACCGCGGTAACGGATCCAGGTCGCCGAGCAATGTGAGCGCCTCGATCGCGAACTCGATACCCTTGCCGTCTCCGAGCAGACCCCAGGTCAGGGCGACAGGGCGGCGGTCGGGCGCGCGGGCGGTCGGGGCTGCGACGTTACGCGGAGCTCCGTGTGGAACGACTCGAACCAATTCCGGAGCGAGTTCGTAAGCCTCGAACAAGCGCGCGCGAGCAGCCTCGCTTTGCACGATTACGGCTTGAGACGCTTGCGCGAGCGCTTCGACAATCACCCGCTGCTGCGTCGACGGACGGCGAAGCACGGTGTGCAGCACGACGAGCATCGGCATGTCGAGGCGTTCCACGAGGTCGAGCACCTCGCGTCCGTCCTCGCCGCCGTAGATGCCGAACTCGTGCTGGAGGATCACCGCGTCCGACTGCTCGAGGGCGGCTGCCGCTCGCTCCGCAGAACCCCTCGAGCCGCGAACAAGCTTCGCGACTACCTCCGGGCCGAATCTCGTGGTGTCGCCTTCGTCGACGGCTGCAATCACGCCGCCGTTCTCGACATCCATTGCGTCTCGAAGCGATGCCGAGAAGGTCGCGATCCCGCACTGCGTCGGTGGGTAGGTTCCGACGAACGCGACCTTCGGTTTCGAAGCAGTCCCCGGACTGCCGGTCCCGACCGGCGACAGAAGACCGGTTTTTGGAGGTGACATCGCCAGGGCCCCTGTTGCGACGACACGATGGCAGCGACTTCGCAGTCCTGTCATCGGTTGGGCGACAGACCCACTCGGTGGAAACTACGGATTGATGCGCCGAAGACCGCGCGCAGCCGGCGACCGTTCGGGATTCGAGTGTCGCGACGCCGACGGGGCGACAAATGCGTGAGTGCCCCGATGCCGGCGCGAGAAGGCCTGCCGAGAATCACGTCGGCAAGTGGCTCGGCAAGAAGGAGGAGTCATGACCGGTCGCGCCGACCGCGAGCTGGTGCTCGGGCTGACGGAAGAAGAGCTGCGGACCAGGCTCGAGGAGGAGCTTCTCCGGGCCATGCACGTGGAGGGCGACAAGCCCACGGTTCACGCGATAGCGCACAGTGTCGCCCGAATTCTCGAAGAGGACCATCTGCGGCTGACGGACCAGCTGGAGCGGGCAGGCGTGACGCTCCGCAGGTCCGAAGGTGCATGACGTCGGAGGGAAGTCATGGACATCGAGGTCGTTCCGATCGAGAAGCCAGATGACGTGAACGTCATCCTCGGCCAGGCGCACTTCATCAAGACCGTCGATGATCTGCACGAAGCCCTCGCCGCCAGTTCGCCCCAACTTCGCTTCGGCGTCGCGTTTTGCGAATCCTCGGGTCCACGACTCGTTCGCCGTAGCGGCAACGACGGCGAGCTTGTCGCGCTTGCGGTTCGGAACGGACAAGCGATCGGCGCAGGTCATTCATTTGTGATCTTCCTGCGAGAAGGGTTCCCCGTGAACGTCCTGAACCGGCTGAAGGAAGTGCCGGAGGTCTGCCGGATCTTCTGTGCGACGGCGAACCCGCTCGAGGTCGTGGTGGCGGCTACCGAGAACGGCCGTGCGATTCTCGGTGTCGTCGACGGGCAGACCCCGCTCGGTGTGGAGACCGAGGACGACGTCGCGGCTCGGCGCGAATTGCTCCGTCGGCTCGGCTACAAGCTCTGAGCCGACGAATGATCGAGCATCTTAAGCTCGGCGTGGACTCCGCCGGGCTCGATCGGTCAGCGAGAGCCGCGCCTGCCGGTCAGAGCCAGACGTCGCCTTGCGCGGACGCTCTGACTCTCAGTTGGGCCGCGGGTTTCGACCGCCGGCATCGGCTTCACGTCGAATGCCTCGAGGCCCTTCCTGCCCTCGCGCGTCTGGAACCGCACCCGGGCGCCCGCCTGCAGGGAGCGGCGACCGCTCCCGACGATGGCGCTGTAGTGGACGAAGAGATCAGGCCCTCCCTCGTCGTTGACGATGAAACCGTAGCCCTTGACGTCGCTGAACCACTTGACCGTGCCGGTCGCCATCGGAAAGCGCCTTCCTTCATTGTGAGCTGACGCTCATATCGTCGCCGCGCCGGCGCCGACCACATCGGGGAGAGCTCTGATCTTGATGTCCCGGGGACCGCGATCAGCGCCGGCCCTGACCGCCCGTCGGCGCTCTCCCCGATGTCCTGGCCCGCCGCCTTGGACACGCTTGCCCTACCGCGAATTCGAGGAGGTTTCACCATGAAGACGAGAAGCGAGCGAAGTGCCGGTGTCGCCGGTGCGCTCGTAGCCGGAGCGATGGTCGGCTCGGTCCTCGTATGGCTGATCAGGCGTAGGCGCCTTCCGCAAACAGCGCGTCAACGGGCGATCGCGAAGGGGAGACACGCCTGGCGTGCAGCGTCTCGGAAGGGAAGGACGACGATGATGCTCGGCCTCGGCCGTGCCAAGGGCGAGTGGCACCATCTTCGGCCCCCCGCGGCGAAGCCGCTCGACGACGCCGGTCTCGCACATAGGGTGGAGAGCGTTCTCTTCCGGGATCGCGCCGTGCCGAAGCGCGCAATCAGCATCAACGCCGAGCGCGGCACTGTCTTTCTCCGGGGGCAGGTGGAGACGGCGGGTCTGATCGACGAGATCGGAGTGGCGGTTGCCCACATTCCCGGGGTTCGGCGTGTCGTCAATCTGCTGCACGTGCCCGGTACCGATGCGCCGCATCCACCGCCGACCGCGAAAGCCGCCTGAGGTGAGAGAGGCCCTGCTGGTGCGACCGCCGCTGTTCGACGACCGTCGGGCGGCGGGACGTTCGCTCGCCGGCGAGCTCGACGACCTTCGCGGGCCGAATCTCGCCGTCGTCGGGCTCGCCCGGGGCGGGGTGGTCGTGGCGGCCGAGGCAGCACGGATCCTCGATGCGCCGCTGGACGCGCTCGCCGTCCGCAAGGTGGGGCACCCCTCTCAGCCGGAGTACGCGATTGGTGCGGTCACTCCCGACTACACGTATCTCCGCGACACCGGTGATCTGACGGACGAGGAGCTGGAGAGGGCCGCCGCACACGCGAGGCTGGCGGCGATCGAGCTCGACCGGCGCCTGCACGAGGGCCGGGCTGCGCCGGCGGCTGCCGGCAAAGTCGTCGTCGTCGTGGACGACGGCCTCGCCACCGGAGCGACCATGATCGCCGCCCTTCGCTCGCTGAGAGCGGCCGGCGCGAACCACGTCGTCGCGGGAGTTCCGGTCGGAGCGGCCGAGAGTCTCGGGGACGTGCAACGTGAGGCGGATCGCGTGGTCTGTCAGTTCCCCGTGTCGCCGTTCGTGGCAGTGAGCGTCTGGTATGCACGATTCGGTCAGGTCGGCGACCGCGACGTCATTCGACTGCTCGCCGAGGCCGCGGAGCGCACTTCGGTCAGCCTTTGACGACGCCGATCGGCACGAGGCGGGCGACGCGGCGGGCGAGCCCCGCGCGCTCGACGACTTCGACGACACGGTCGACGTTCTTGTAGGCGAAGGGGGCCTCCTCGGCGAGCCCTCGGTTCGTCGCGCAGCGCACGGCGATTCCCCGAGCCTCGAGCTCTCGCCGGAGCTCCGCACCCCCGATTCGGCTGCGCGCTCGAGTTCGGGACATCGCTCGTCCGGCGCCGTGGCAGGTGGTCCCGAACGATCGCTCCATCGATCCAGGCAGCCCGGCGAGGACGTAGCTGGCGGTGCCCATGCTGCCTGGGATGAACACCGGCTGTCCGATCTCCCGATAATCGCTCGGAATCTCCTCTGAACCTGCGGGGAAAGCGCGTGTTGCGCCTTTCCGGTGCACGAGCAGGTCACGCCCGGCGTGTCGCTCGATCTCCGCGACGTTGTGGGCTACGTCGTACACCTGCCGTGTGCCCTCCGCCGTCGCCGGTCCCAGGATCCTTTCGATTGCGCGACGGACGGCCGCCGCGATCGCATGTCTGTTTGCGAACGCGAAGTTCGCAGCAGCTGCCATGGCCGCGAGATAGGCACGGCCTTCGGGTGAGGACGCAGGCGCGCACGCGAGTTGGCGATCGGCAAGCTCGATCCCGTAGCGGGAACGGACGCTGTCCATGACGTGTACGTGGTCGCTGCACACCTGGTGTCCCAGCCCGCGCGAGCCGGAATGGATCAGGATCGTGACCTGGCCTTCCGCAAGGCCGAACACGGCGGCTGCGGGGACATCGAGCACCTGCTCGACACGCTGCAACTCGACGAAGTGATTGCCGGAGCCGAGCGTGCCGAGCTGGCCCGCGCCGCGGTCGTGCGCCCGTGCCGAGACGGCGGCCGGATCTGCGCCCAAGAGTCGGCCTCTTGACTCCGTGAAGTCGACATCGTCCGCTCGTCCGATCCCACGCGCAACCAGTGCCGCCGGACCTTCACGAAGAACGTCGTCGAGGTCGGCCCCGAGCAAGAGCGGTCCCCGCCGCCCCGTCCCAGCCGGGACCGAGCGCGAGATCTCGTGCACGAGACGGTCCCTCCCGGGGCCGAGCTCCGAGACGGAGAGGGGTAGGGTAAGGAGGCGCACACCGCAGTTGATGTCGTAGCCGACGCCTCCCGGAGACACGACACCGTCTGGAAGCTCCGTCGCCGCGACGCCGCCGACGGGGAACCCGTAGCCCTGGTGGATGTCGGGCATCGCGATCGCTGCATCGACGATGCCCGGAAGCGTGGCGACATTCTGGAGTTGTTCGAGCGCCCGGTCTGCCAGGATCGCCTCCAGCAGGACTTCGTCGGCAAACACGCGAGCGGGAACACGCATGTCGGCGCGCTGAGAAGCGGGAAGCTCCCAGAGGGTGTCGTCGATCCGAAGGAGCTCAGACATCGAGAACGACCCTGCCGCGCCAGGCGCCTCCCTTGGCCGCAAGCTCGAGATCGTGGAGCGTCACGGCCTTCACGACGTGCAGGGGGCGTGCGCGCCGTCCCGTAACGGTTGCCGAGAGTGTCGTGCTCGCGACGTCGACGCGCTCGGCCCGTCGCGGGATGAAGTCCTCGACCTCGGTCAGGTAGATGAGCTCGTCGAGCCAGGCGACGAGCAGCAGGCTGAGATCCGGCGCGGCAAGGACGACGGCATGCTGCGCGGGACGGCCGGGCTCGTCGGTCTCGATCAATTGCGAGAAGCTCTCGAGAGCGGCCTCGAAGATGCCCGCGGGGTAGCCGCCTTCAGTTCGATCTCGACCTCGCCGACGTGCTCCCCGAGCCTCCATCTGGAAGTTGGCCCGCTGTGTCCCATACGAATGCGACACCCCCGTGGAGCCGGGCGCGCGCACGTTGCTTCGCGCGCCCGGTCTCGATATTCAGTGGACGACGAAGGTGAGCTTCAGGTCGACCCGGTATGCGACCACGGAGCCGTCCCGAACGACGACCTGCTGACCTTCGACCCACGCTCCACGGATGTCTTCGACGGTCTGGCTCGCCTTCTCGATCCCGCGCCGAATAGCGTCTTCGAAGCTCTCCGACGACTCGGCCGTCAACTCGATGATCTTGCCGACTGTCGTCTTCGCCTGCCTCTCTTGCGCGAGCACGGTCATGCAAACTCCTTCCCTCGGGACTACCCGAGTTTCCATCGCGTGTTCAGCCGGAGCATCGGGAGCTTCGCCGAGCGCCGCGCTCAAAACTACGGATCCCGTCGGGACGCTCCTGGGTTCCGGGCGCTCAGAGTGCTTGCGTGCTGACGATGGTGGTCGGGGTGCGCAGCCAGATGCGCTTGGCGCGGGGAACGATGAAGGCGATCTCATCGGCCTGAATGAGCAGCAACCGCCGTCCGAGCCGACCGGCGAGCACGGCAAGGGTTGTCCGGTCGCTGCCGTCCTCGAGGATGTGGTGGACCACGCCGATGCGGCCCTCGCCGCCCTCGACGCGAAAGCCTTCGCTGTGCGTGATCCAGTAGTTGCGGTCGAAGCCGTCAGGATTGACGGCGGGCGGCGCAGTGCGTCGCTTCGGTCGTGGTTCGATCGTTGCGCGTCTTGTGGCCGGTGCCAATGCCACGGCGGTCTCCTCTCTGGGGGAAAGGCCGATCCTTGCGCCGGAGCCGTGCGACGCCATCGGGTGGAAACCCGGACCATCGCCTGCGGGGTTGCCGCAAAACACGCTAGGAGCGCCTGAACCCTGCGACGCGGCTCAGTGGTCAGACCAGGATTCGCACAGCGGTTTCAACCGGGCAGCCCTCGCGGAGGAGCCGGATCGCTGCGTGCAGATCGACGTCGGGCCGGCGGCTCAGGAGCTGTGCCGCGAAGGGCGGGTAGCCGGCGCGTTCGAGCTCTTCCAGCCTCCAGGCCAGCACCGGGTCGAGCGCGACCCCGTACCGATCTGCCGTGGACACACCGCTCATGGAGGGAAGGATCCCCGGGAGCCGGCGGCGCATGATCCGGTCACACACCGATCCCGGATGCGCAGAAACCCGCGCTCCGCAGCCTCGCGGGTGGGATGGGTAGTCGGACGCGATGAGTGCATCAGCGTCGCCTCTGATGCGTCGGTGCCCGTCTTCGGCGATCCTGTGGGAGATGCGCGCGCTGATCGTGATCGACATGTTGAGGGACTTCGTCGACGGAGCACTCGCGAACCCTCGCGCACAGGAGATCGTCGAACCTCTCCAGCGCTTGCTCGGCCATGCCCGCAAGGCGGGTTGGGTCGTCGTGTTCTCGAACGACGCGCACGAGCCGGGCGACCCCGAGCTGGCGGTCTGGGGTGAGCACGGGATGGCGGGCACGATCGGCGCTCAGGTGATCGACGCGCTCGAGCCCCGGCCCGGGCCGAAAGAGCTCGTCTCGCCGAAGCGCGCGTACGGAGCCTTCGACGGCACCGGGCTGGACGAGCGCCTGCGCACGCTCGGCGTCGACGAGGTCGTGCTCTGCGGGCAGCACACGCACATTTGCGTCCGGCACTCGGCCTATGGCGCGCTGCTCCACGGCTTCCGGATCATCGTTCCGCGGGACGCCGTGTGCGCGTTCGAGGGCGTCGACGAGGAGGAGGCGCTCGCATATCTCGTGGCGGTCTACGGCGCGCGGATCGCAACCGTCGACGAACTCGTCGGCGACTGATTTCTTCCTTCCGGAGCGCCGGGCGACCGTCGGTGGTTCCACCGATGGCGGGCGGCGCCGAGCGGAGGACACTGTGGTCGGCGATGACAAGCACGCGTCCGCACGTTCAGGACGGCTACCCGATCGTTGCGCTGGTCGGATCGGCCGGCGGACTGGCGGCCGTCGAGCGTGTCTTGCAACCTCTCCCGGACGGGCTCGCCGCCGCTGTGATCGTGCTGCTCCATCTACCTCCCGAGCGGGCGAGCAATCTCGTCGAGATCATCAGCCGCGCGTGTCCGTTGCCGGTGCTGGAAGCCGCAGACGGTTTGCCGCTCCTCCCCGGCCAGGTGATCGTCGTGCCGCCCGGTCGGCACTTGCTCGTCACCCCGGACGGAGAGACTCCGACGACGGCGCTGATCGTCTCGGGCGAATATCCGCCGAGCCGCCCCTCGGCGGACCTTCTGCTCGCGACGCTTGCGACTGCCGCCGGGCCGCGGGCCGTCGCAGTCATCCTCTCGGGTGGAGGACATGATGGAGCTACCGGAGCGACTGCCGTGCATGTCTGCGGTGGAACGGTCTACGCCAGCGACGAGACGTCGTCGAACCATTACTCGATGCCACTCGCGGCGATCCATCGAGACGACGCCGTCGATCGGATCCTCCCGCTCGACGAGATCGCGGAAGCGCTCGAACAGCTTGTACTGAGCCGGGCGGGCCTTTGTCGGCGCGCGTCGGCTGATCGCCGAACTGCTCTGCGCTCAGCGAGCCGTTTGCGGATCGAAGGCGTCGCGGAGGCCGTCGCCGAGCAGGTTGAAGGCGAGGGT
>Ga0070731_10000579_pt1 | contig 47153 bp, 38 predicted proteins | sample Coa_R1_2_FD_66448 | JGI IMG/M metagenome (GOLD analysis project Ga0070731, IMG submission 66448) | Surface soil microbial communities from Centralia Pennsylvania, which are recovering from an underground coalmine fire - Coalmine... | ecosystem: Environmental > Terrestrial > Soil > Unclassified ...
CGTGATGCTGTACAGAGCCCGCTGATAAGGTGATTCCGGAAATTCACTAATGAGGCCGCGGGCTTTCTCGGTGAAGGCCTGCGCGCGTTCCTTCACGCGGGCGATGCCCTGGTAACGCTCCACCATCGCCAGAATCTGAGAAAACGGCACCTGGTCGTAGTTCCGTTCGCGCAGGATGGTTTCCACCCGGCGGCGCTCCGCGGGCGAAGCCTGTTCCAGCGCGTAGACCAGCGGCAGCGTCACCTTGCCCTCGCGCAGATCGTTGCCCACAGGCTTGCCCAGCACCTGCTCGCGAGAGGTGAAATCCAGCAGATCGTCCACTAGCTGGAATGCCATGCCGAGGTTCCAGGCGTAGTCGCCCAGGCGCTCTTCGGTTTGGGAATCAGCGCCCGCCACCAGGGCTCCCAGCTTGGCGCAGACGGAGAAGAGGCACGCGGTCTTACGATCCACCAATTCCATGCAATCGGCTTCGGACACCTCGATCCGACCGATGCGCTCGAGCTGCAGCAGCTCGCCTTCCACCATCATCTGGGTCAGCCCGATCAGCAGGTCCAGCAAGTGAAAGTTGCGCTCGCGCAGGGCCATCTGGAAAGCCTGCATGTACAGCCAGTCGCCCGCCAGTACGGAAGTGTGATTGCCCCACTGGACGTTAGCCGAAGGCCGGCCGCGGCGGGTGCGCGCGTCGTCGATCACGTCGTCGTGCACCAGTGTGGCGGCGTGAATGAGTTCGACCACGGCGCCCAGATGGATGGCGCTTTCGCCACCGTCTCCGATGAGCTTGGATGCCAGCAGCAACAACGACGGCCGCAACCGCTTTCCGCCACTTTCCTGCAGGTATTGGCCGATCTGGGTGACCACCTCCACCGACGCCACGGTCTCCAGGCTGATCTCCTTCTCCACGCGCGCCAGATCGTCGTGGATGAGGTCGAAGATCTCCTTGCCGGTGATGGCCAGCCCCAACTTACCCAGGTTCATTTGGAAGTTTCAGTGTACCATCAGCCGTTCGAAGTTCCGGGTAGTGACTTCGGCGATGTGATCAGGCGTTACACCGCGCAGTTCAGCCAGCCGGCCCACAGTTTCCACCATGAAGGCCGGCTCGTTGCGCTTGCCGCGCTTGGGAACCGGAGCCAGATACGGCGCATCCGTCTCAACGAGCAGGCGGTCCTCGGGCGCCAGGCGCGCGGCTTCGCGGAGCGTATCCGCTTTAGGAAAAGTGATCACGCCGCCGAAGGCCAAATGAAAGCCGCGATCCAGCGCCTGACGCGCTTCCGCGGGGCCACCGCTGAAGCAGTGCATGATGCCGCCGCCCGTCCAATGTTCCCGCAGGAGGCGCAAAGTGTCGTCCCAGGCTTCGCGGGTATGAATCACGATGGGCTTTCCCGCCTTGCCCGCCAGCTTCAACTGTTCGACGAACACGGCCGCCTGCACGTCGCGCGGCGAGAAGTCGTAGTGGTAGTCAAGGCCGATCTCGCCCACCGCCAGCACCCTGTCGTCGGCAACCAGCGCCTGCATGGCGGCGAATGTCTCCGGCGTGGCTTTCGACGCGTCGTGCGGGTGCACGCCCACCGTGGCATACATGAACGGATATTGCCGCGCCAGGCGCAACCCCGCTTCCAGGTCCGGCGGACCGTTGCCGGTGCCGATGGCCATCATGCGCTGGACGCCGGCTGCCATCGCACGTTCGATCACCTGCTGGCGGTCGGCATCGAACTGCCGGTCGTCCAGGTGGCAGTGCGAATCGGTAAGGGTCACTTCAAGCGCGCCCCGATGGGAACGTCCTCCAGGAAGCCGGCCAATACCGGCTTACCGCCTTCGATGGATGCCGCGACGATCATGCCGTTCGATTCGATGCCGCGCAGTTTACGCGGTTGCAGGTTGGCCACGATCACTACCCGGCGGCCCACCATCTGCTCCGGCTGGTAAGCTTCGGCGATCCCGGCGACGATGCTGCGGGGTTGCGGCTCGCCGATATCCACCTTCATGTGAAGCAGCTTATCAGCGCCCTTAACCCGCTCGGCGGAAAGCACTTGCCCAACGCGCAGGTCAACCTTGGCGAAGTCGTCGATGGCGATGCGATCGGAGGCAGGCGCGGCCGCCGCGGGCGCCGGGGCCTTACCCATCATGACGTTCTGCTCCGCGGTAACCTGGGCTTCCAGCTCCTGCATTCTGACGATGGCCGGCGCGGCCTCAATGCGTGGGAAGACTCCGGACACCTCGCCGATCTTCTGGCCCACCGGCAACTGTCCCCACCCGAGCGCGTCCAGCCGCACCGACTCGATCGGCTCGGTCATGCCGAGCTGCGTCCAGATCTTCGGCGTGGATTGCGGCAGCACCGGCGCCAGCAGCACCGTGGCGATGCGCAACGCCTCCGCTGCCGTATACAGCGTGGCATCCAAATCCGCCTGCTTCTCGGGCTGCTTCGCCAGCTTCCAGGGCGCCTGTTCGACGATGAACTTGTCGAGCTTCGACAGCAGTCCCCAGATAGACTCCAGGGCGCGCGTGAATTCGAACACATCGAATGCCGCCACCACATCCGCGATGGTTTTCCGCGCGGCGTCAGCAATTGCGTCTACGGTCCCGCCGGGAATGGCGCCGCCGCGATACTGGCCGATCATGGTCAGCGTGCGGCTTACGAGGTTGCCTAGGCCGTTGGCGAGCTCGGCATTGTACCGGCCGATCAGCGCATCGTAGCTGAAGCTGCCATCCTGTCCGAAGACGATCTCGCGCAGCAGGAAATAGCGCAGCGGATCCGCGCCCATCACCTGGCGGATGGGCTCTGAGCGTACGATGTTGCCGCGCGACTTGCTCATCTTGCTCTCTTCGAACAGCAGCCAGCCGTGCGCGAAGATGCGCTTGGGCAAGGGTAGGCCCGCGGCCATCAGGAACGCCGGCCAAAAGACAGCGTGGAAACGAACAATTTCCTTGCCTATCAGGTGGAGGTCAGCGGGCCACAGGTCTGTGCCCTGGACGGCCGTCATGTAGGCCGTCAGGGCGTCGAACCACACATAGAAGACGTGCGGCGACTCCCCTTCCACGGGAATGCCCCACTTGAGATTTGTCCGTGTAATCGATAGATCAGTCAGCCCTTGGCGTACGAAGGAAAGCACCTCGTTGCGCCGCGTTTCAGGCTGCATGAAATCGGGTTGCGATTCGTAAAGCGCCAGCAGCCTGTCGGTGAACGCGGAGAGCTTGAAGAAGAAGTTCTCTTCGGTGACAGTTTCCGTGGGCCGCCCGCAGTCCGGGCATGGATCGCCCGGCTTGGCGTCGTTGACGTAGAGATTGTCGAAGATACAATACTGCCCGGTGTACGAACCCTTGTAGGTGTAGCCGTTCTGGCGCCAGCGGTTAAACAGATCGTTCACCATGCGCGCGTGCTTCGGGTCGGTGGTGCGCTGGAAGTAATCGATGCCGAGGTCCAGCAGTTGCCATTGCCGCTGGAACTCGGCAGCGATGACGTCGCAGAATTCCTTGGGAGTCTTGCCGGCGCGCTGCGCGGACCGCTCCACGTTGACGCCGTGCTCGTCGCTACCCGTGGTGAGGACCGCCTGGTATCCCTGCATGCGCTTGAAGCGCTTGATCAGATCGGCGACGATGGTGGTATAGGCGTGGCCGATGTGCGGCGCGGCATTCACGTAGTAGATGGGAGTGGTGAGGTAATATTTCATCGGGAATCTTCATCGTACTACTGCTAAGTACGCAGCGTTGGCCGCGGCCATCACCTGCTTCACGGGCACACCTGATTCACGCGCGATGCGGTTGCAGTCTTCATACTCCGGTGCGAAGGCTCCCTCGCTCGAGACCTTCATACGCACCTTGCCATGGGGCGTCTCCACCGTTACCCAATGGCGCGCCTGCACCCGGCGTTCGGCCGAGTAGATGCGCAACCCGAGTGTGGATGTTTCCGCGAAGATGAGCGCCGCCATCGCCTCGCGATCCTCCGGGCGCGCCAACACGCGCAGCAACGTGCCCGGCCGTCCCTTTTTCATCTGGATGGGCTCGAGCGTCACGTCCAGAGCGCCTTTTTCCAGAATGCGGTCCATGGCGTAGGCCAGAATCTGCGGGCTGAGGTCGTCGATGTTGGCTTCCAGAACAGCGATGGTGGTGGCTTCATCTGCTCCGGTTTCTTCGCCTAGAATGACGCGCAGGACGTTGGCGCGGTCCGGGAAATCGTAGCCGCCGGCCCCGTAGCCCGTGGCGGAGATCTTCAGCGGCGGCAGCACGCCGAAGCCCCGAGCCAGGGTGACAGCCAGGGCCGCGCCAGTGGGCGTGGTCAGTTCCACGGCAGGGCCATCGGAATAGACTGGCCGGCCCTGGAGCAGAGCAGCGGTCGCCGGAGCGGGCACCGGGAGCAGGCCATGCGCGGTATTGGCGGTCCCGCTGCCCACATTGAGCGGCGCGGACACAATGGATGTCACTCCAAGCAGTTCGAGAGCCAGGCACGCGCCCACGATGTCCGCGATGGAATCGGCGGCGCCCACTTCGTGGAAATGCACGCGCTCGATGGGCACCTGGTGCACGGCCGCCTCCGCCTCGCCCAGCCGCTGGAACACGGCGGCAGCGTTCCGTTTAGCAGGCTCGGGGAGAGCCGCGCCCTCGATCATTTTCAGGATATGCGCCAGATGCCGGTGGGCGTGCGACTCCTGAATCGACACATGGAACTTGGTGGCGGCGATGCCGCAGCGCTTGACGCGTTCGAACGACATCGTCGCGCCCGTATCGAGCGAAGCCAGCGCGTCGATGATGGCGGCGTGGTCCGCTCCGGCGTCCGCTAGTGCGCCCACTAACATATCACCGCTGATGCCGCAGAAGGCGTCCAGATAACAGAGCAATGGCACGATCTCTTCATTATGGAAGATGTTGGGGCAAAAAACCTTATTGGCCATCGGATTGGCGGCGGTGGCGCAACGCACCTGCGTTCTTCTGCTTCCGCCGGCATCGCCTGGATTTGGGCCTGCCGCTGCGCCGGATGCGGCTCCGCCCGCCACCGAGCCCTGACGCTGCCGCACATTCTTCCAGCCAGTCTATTCGTGTGCCTGGCCCTCTTGCAGTTCCTGCCAGGAGACTATTGAAATTAATGGTGGGCCCGTGGCGACTCGAACGCCAGACCTCTACCGTGTCAAGGTAGCGATGGTAACCACCTAAGGACATTCATATTGAAAACAAATGGCTTATTTGAGCGCGAAACGCTCCGGAAGTGTTACGGACAAGGCAATGTGTTACGAATTGTCACGAGGAATCTGAGCCCATCCTAACCGGTGCGTTTGGGCGATCCAGGGGTGGCGCTGCTAATCCGGGGTCAATACCTCGGCTATTACCCCAAAACCGCGCCAAGGGGTCGCCTGCGGTCGCCCCGTGGGGTTTATGGCCAGTTGGGTTTGGGATTTGGTCCATACCGGGTCGGGAACAGACCTAATTCCCAACGGCGATAGTCACTGAGTTGGAGATTACGCCTCCCATCGAGATGGCCACGGGTACTGCTGTGCCGCTGGGTGTACCCGCGCAGACACCTGTGCATTCACCTGGTAAAGGGAGAAAGGCCAAACAGGTAGCCGCGCGCAATTACGTTCAGGTAGGGCGCGTGGCCTTCAGGTCACTGTATCTTCGTCAGAAACAGCGATCCCGAGTCTCCACTGCACGCCCCAGCAACCACCACGTAAGCGCCAGTAATCGTGGCACCGCTCGAATCGAGCATACCATCGAGGACAACTTGAAGCGTACCATTGAATGTGGCCTCCAACAACATCTCTTGAGCGATGATGCTGCCAGAAGCGGTTCCGTTGGTGAAGCACGGGGAACCATTCAGAGTGATCGGGGCCGTCAGGGTCGTTCCCGTCTGGCTGATGGCTGCACTGACAGAACCAGTTAGGCCCAAGACAGAACTCCACGTCCCCTGCCAGTTCCCGGCGACTGAAGGTTGACTCGGCAGCATCGTCATGGAAAATGTGCCTGAGTCGCCAGCACAAGGGCCGGACTGAACAGAATACTGGCCTGTGCCGGAGCCGACTGAGTTGAGCGTGGCTGTGAATGCGACCTGCGATGTTGGCCCAACAAGGCTAAAGAACACTCCAAATGAGAGTGCGTTATTGGTAATCGTTCCATTGATGTTGCCAACCACAAAGCAGGAGGAGTTGAGCAGCACGAGGGTCCCGGCTAAGGCAGTGCCGTTCTGTGCGATGGTAGCTCCGAAAGAGCCAGACACGCCCGTGACCGAAGACCATGTTCCTTGCCATGTCCCGGCGGCTGATGCCTGAGGGGCAGTCACGGTAAATGGTAGGGTAAACAGCGATCCGCCATTCCGGAATACGCTGACGTGCCAAGTACCCGGATCGGTGGCCGGTTCGTGTCCCCCTATGTATATCCCCGCGGCCCAACATGAAGATCCATTGAAGGTGATGGTAGCGGACTGACTTTGAAGATAAACAGCTCCCGACGGTTTAATCCAGCTGACCGTCAAGACGTCTCCGGTCTGACCGCCATTAAAGGAGAACCATACCCAAACTGCGGGATCGGTTGGCTGGAAGACATTCTGCGCGATTGGCACCGCGCAGGTAAGGTTTCCGCTACTATCCTCCGGCACCGAACCGGCGGTCATCTCGTTGGTGACTGCGAAGGTTGTCGTAGGCCCTTGAACGACAATGGTCACCGTGTTGGACGTTATGCCTCCCATTGAGACGGTTACGGGTATGGAGGCCCCTCCCGGTGCTCCAGCAGGAACCTGGGCATTCACTTGGTATAGTCCTACGAAACCGGGTGCGAGGCCCGAGAAAAGCACCTGGGCCGGTACGTTGCCGATGTTCACTGTGGGAGTCGTTGTCGTTTCGGCAAATGGGGGAACGTCCGGTGCTGGATGGCCGCTCGTTGGTTGATTGCTCACCGGTCCAAGGCCAGTACAGTAGATCTGGATATAGGTGGACCCAGGGATGGCGGGGTTGGACGCATCCACCAATCGATACGAAGTGTCCAGGACCGCCCCCTGTCCCGTGCCCGCAGAATTGATACTGAAGATGGCCGGGGCAAATGGTGCGAGATTCACGGTTTGGGGAGAACTAGTCTGGCCACCGATAGACGCAGTGACGGATGCCTGCGTTTGTCCGGCAAGTTCCCATGGCACCTGAAAATTAACCTGTAGCCCAGAGGCAAAAAACAGCGGGGCGTCCACGCCGTTGCCGAATGCCAGGGAAAGCCCGGAGAGGTCCGTCGGCAGCGGTATACTTTGTGCCCCGGAGGGAGAACCGAGAAGAAAGTTTCCAAATGCTGCGGCGATACTACCTGGGACTACGGGCGCGGTATAGCTGGCGGCGTTCACGACACCACCGGAGTTGATCGATGGAACCGGCGGTCCGGCGGTCGTGATCTCGAATACGGTCCCGCAGCCGTTAAAGCACTCGGAAACACCGCCGATTGAGGCGGTCCCGTAAAGATTGCCCGAGGAGTCCCGAACCACTGCCGCTTCAGGATTTGCGCCGTCCGCCCCGCCTGTGAAGCTGTGGAGTGTGGTGAGGTTGCCCGCCGTGTCCAGTTTGAAGACAGTCCCCGCATTGAAAGCGCCGCCGTTGTAGGTGGTGCCATAGAGGTTACCATTCGAATCCCGAACCACACCTGTGCGGGGATTCGCCCCATCTGGACCAGCAAAGGTGTAAAGTACGGTCTCCTGGCCAGTCGCGATGTTTATCTTGAATATAACTCCGTCTCCAGCGCCGCCGCTGCCGTTTCCGCCGGTCAAAGTTGTGCCATAAAGGTTGCCCGACTCATCAGCAATCAATCCTCCTTCGACCCATGGATTACCCCCATCTGCGCCCCCACTGAAGGTGTAAAGCAAGGTAAAGATTCCAGTGTTTGAATTCACCTCAAAGACTGTTCCGAAGTTGTATGCGCCGCCTGCAGACATGGCGCCGTAGAGGTACCCAGTGCTCTGGGCCAGGAGCAAGCCCGACTTTGGCAAACTCCCATCAGGCTGGCATGAGAACTTATGAAGGAGCCCAACTTGGCCAATCACCGGCAGCTTAAAGACGGTTCCGCACCCAAGACCGCTTCCGTTGCCGCCGAATGCTGTGGTGCCGTACAAGTTGCCTGCCGAGTCCCGTGCCAGGGTTCCATTAGGCGTTTGCGCGTTAGTATTACCGGAGTTGTTGAAGTCGTACAACACGCTCAACGAGCCGGTCGCACTCATCTGGAACACAGTTCCGTCGGCATAAGTGCCGCCGCCTTGGGTAGCGCCATAGAAGTTCCCTGCCGAGTCCTGGATCAGACCCCCTGGAGGGTTTATTCCATCGCTGGAGGAAAACGAGTGCAACACCGTCTCTTTAAAGGTGTTAAGATCCACTTGAAAAATGATCCCGCTGCCGGACGAGCCCCCGCTGTAAGTCGCGCCGTAAAGACTGCCACCATATAGGACCGGGGTCCCGACGGGTGCTATCCCGTCTGTGCCGCCGGCAAACGTATGAAGTACCAGGAAGGTCTGCGCTTGGGTGACGATGGCAGGCGCAGAAAAGAGGGAAGCGAGCATAAGTGCGGGACACCAGCCAATTCGAGAGATCATAGGAAATCCTCTATTCGAAGGGCATAGTAGTTTATTTGTCACGCCATGTAAAGGATGTCGCCCCCGTAGATCGCCCGCACCCTATTCTGCCCGCTCTTTCCGAGTATTCGTGGGACAATGTGTTTTTCAGAGGCGATGGATCAACGAATACAGCGGGTCGAGTGCAACGGCCAAGAAGCGGGCCGATCAGCCACCCACGCCTCATATGCTGTCGTACCTGGAAAATTTGATGGACGAACCAGGATCTCGGCAAAAGAATCCAACGAGCGCTAGTCACGATCCTGACACTCCTTTCGGAATTCGAAGGCTTGCAAGGATATCCACAATCGACCCGTCCGTTCTTGAGTTGCTATGGCTGGCGCTGTTCCTCATAGACGGCAAATTAGGAGGTGATGATCGCTGATATCACGTTGTCCCGTGGCGTCCGCCTGGTCATCTTGAAGCGCGGCTAGATTCCCCAATCAAATAGACGAGGCCCACGCTGGCACGGAAGTCGTTGAGGTTAGTCGTGGGTATCAGATCATGGAGATTGTGGCGTGTCAGTACATAATCGAAAGAGGGGCGGACAGCCCAATGACTGTTTGGAATTGTTAGCTGTACACCTCCACCCAGGATGGTGGTAAAGCCGCTGTCAGTATACGAAATGCCGTCAGCCCCAACGGACACTCGATCAACTCCGAATAATGCATGGACGAACGCCTGATGAATATTTATGCGTGGTCCGCCAGTAAAGAAGTAGTCGTGAAAGTTCACGATAGATATCGACTTGTAGTATCCAGCCACATCGCCCTCAATGGCGAACCACCCGTTTGCGTTGACTGAGACTGATGTGTTCCAGCCGTTTCCACTTTGCCTCGAAATCCCAGTAAGGTTCTCCTTCAGGTCTACGTTCAAGTACGAGTACCCAAAGAAGAGATCGGCAGACGGATGGACCTGGGTGCGGACAGTGGGGGCCGACGCAGGGGGAGGAACGGCAGATGGACGCTCTTCGACCTTGTAGACTCCGGGTTGGCCGGGAACGGGGACCCTCGACTGGTTATCGCTTCCAGCAGGCTGGCTCGAATAGCCTGGGATCGGCTGACCCATTTGCCGTGCCGCCATGGCTTTGAAGACTGCGTCCGGCACCTTGCCCTGTTCCAGGACCGTCAAGCCGTTAGGGGTGAGGTCGAAGTTGGCTGGCGATTCGGCTATCACCTTGATGATGATGTCTTGGCTCAATCCCGTCTGCACCATCTTTATCACATCGTTGTTTGTGAGGGCCGGGTGCGCGGGCTGGGCGAAAGCCAGCATCGTCCCGAATAAGGCGAGAAGAAGAGTCTTCGTTAGCGAGAGTGGGGCACGCACGAAAACAGGCAAGGCAATTGACTGATGCAAGAAATGCCGCATACATTCTCCTTTTGTTTTTGGGGCCGCCTGGTGCAGATCCGCGTTGCCCGGTAACAGTGAGGTCAGCATGACCGACTGAGGGCTGATGGTCTTCGGCGAGCATTTAAATGGCTTGGCAGTTTCCGACGGCAACGAAAAGATGTAAAATCCCAAGACGCGACCGGCAATATTCTAGCCACTTGTACCACCGTTGCCAAGGACTAGACTTACTATTCCGGTTTCGGCATGCGTTTGGAACCCTTTGATTTTAGGCATTCTAGCGATATTCTCGCGATTGCGACTTTATTTTTCTGACCTTGAAACCCATTTTGGGGCGTTTTATCGAATCGACGGTTCGGGAGGATAAAGATTTCCTTGGTCGCCACGCTTCCGGTAGATGGTGAAGGCCCTGAACGCCGTTCTTCCCGACAGGCAATGCACTCTTCGTATAAGTAGTATGTTTTTAAGCAGATTACCCCGAAACTGCTGGTGGTGCAACGTGAGGAAATTCAGAGGCGGCTCGGCGCACGAATGCGAAAGCTGCGGCTAAAGCGCGGCTGGACGCAGGACGAATTCGCGGACATTTCTGGCCTCCACCGGGCACAGGTGGGCGCATTCGAGAATGGGCGTATGAACATTACGCTTGCCAGCTTGCATCTGGTGGCACAGACGCTTGGGGTTCGGATTGTGGACCTGTTCCGGGGTGTAGAGCACTGAGAATGACAAGGCCTTCAAAATCAGCGACGATTCCTTCTACCCAGAATTGGTGGTGGCGTTGCAATTAGGCCAGCCGAGGAATTCGATTTCGGATGACAACAGAATTGGCAAAACGCTAGCTAGCGCTGGTCGTGTTTTAGGCCTACCGCAGGCGGTCTATCCGATGCGCTGCCGACTTGCAGTCCTTAGGGCATCACGGGTCGTTCGGAATAAGCTCAAAAAGTCGCCAACGGTCGCACAGAAACGGTCTGTCCCCTGGGCAGTTCTAGAGAGGGGGAGGCCACTTACCAGGTGTATCAAAAACCCCCCGCTCAGCAGCCGTAGTCAGTACTGAAAATGCAGCACCAATCGGACCCCTTGGATGTATAACAAAAACAACTCTTTATGGTACAATAAGAGATATGAGGATCGCATTATACGCCAGGGTCAGCACGAAGGACAAAGGGCAAGACCACCAGAACCAGCTAATTGAGCTTCGTCAGTTCGTGGCCAACAAGGCCGGAGAAGGATGGGTCCTGCACCCGCACGCGTACGTGGACAAGGCCTCCGGAAAGTCATCGGATCGGCCTGAGTTCCGGCGACTGTTTCAGGACGCGTCGCGTAAAAAGTTTGATCTGGTTCTTTTCTGGAGTCTAGACCGGTTCTCGCGCGAGGGGGTACTGGAAACGTTGCAGCATCTACAGCGGCTTTCGTCCTTCGGGGTCGAATGGTTCTCTTATCGGGAAGAATACCTGCGCTCCATGGGCATGTTTAAGGATGTGGTGCTGGCAATTCTGGCGGTCATCGCGAAACAGGAGCGCATCAGGCTGTCTGAGCGGGTCCAGGCCGGTCTGGTCCGGGCAAGGTCACAGGGAAAGGTTCTGGGGCGCCCCAGAGCGGCAGTGCGGCTTGACCGGGTCCTCGATCTTAGGGCGCGAGGCCTGAGCGTCCGGCAGATAGCGAAGGAAACGGGAGTGAGCCCGATGACTGTGTCACGGATGCTGGTTCCTGCAAGATCACCCTCCGTAAGAAACAAGAAACCTGGTTCGGCCAGCATCAGGTGAAACTGGCAGGCTGCCTTCCCCTACGGCAAAGTTCGAGGTTTGGCAGAGATCGATTTCTCATGGGAAAGTGGCGACGCGTCCTAGGGCCTGGAAATGGCCTTGCCGATGGTCCGCACCTCACCAGCCACTCACCACCAACGATGCCTCCGCGATTCGTCCTGGGGAAATGTACGAGTGCCATTCCCGCTCGTTACGGGGCCGCCAACGGTTGCACCGGACAGGCCGCGTATCCTCCCACAGACACCCCAGAAGTCCAAGTCGAAAGTATGTCACACTTCGCGGATGGTGTCAGCGCAACGTCTTGAGGGCCAGCGAACCGACCACGCGCAAAACCGGGGCAACGATCGGGCGCGCGATCATCGGCTAGAGTACTCGGAACATGTCACACTTCGCGGATGGTGTCAGCGTAATGGTGAGCTGGTACCGATACCAACGGAGGAATGCGCACCCGGTGTCACACACGAATTTAACTATTGCCCACTCGGTGGCCGTCGGCGTAAAATGCAAAACTAGGAGTGCAACCTTGTTAGACGCCAGTGACTTTGTGGAGCCCGTCAAGGGCCTATATGTGGGGCCGGTGGACGCGCCGCCGAAGGATCGGATTCGGCTCGATGGTGATTCGCTGCTCTGGGAACTTGACCTTAACCTCAGTGCGCAGGATCGCTATCGCAAATCTAGTCCCGAACCCGACGTGTTCGACCGTTTTTTGCGGCTCCATCATTGCCCTGACACCGAGATACTTCGTTTCGCTGGCCAGAACGGCGTTTTGGGCCTTTGCAAACACGGTCTGCCGCTCTGCCACGTTATCGATCCCCAGGGCGCGATTTTTGAAAATAGTCGCTTACACTGCACGTTTGGCTTGAGGTCTAGGGCCATCGTCGAGCCTTTGGATTCGTGGCGCGCGCTGTCCCGCGGTGCATCAGCGCTCCTTACACTGAAACAAGAAGGATATGGACCGGCTATTCGGCCAGAAGACTACAAGTCGACTTGGGAGAGTGCACTCTGGCTGTGCGCAGAAGTCTATCAGCATCAAGGCCCCGCCAGCTATCTGACACTTATCAAGGAACCGGTCCCTGAACCGTCAAATTCCGGTTTACGGGTCCTCACGGTCGCCAACGAGTGGCTGCGGTGCAGCGGCGTTTCATTTCAACTGCGTGACGGTGAGACTGGTCGCTATCGGTTCGACGCTAGACTCGACGCCTTTGGTCCCAACTTGTTTGGATTCATAGCGTTCCAATTGGCACTTGCTGTTGCAGAACGAACTCGCTGGGCAATGTGCGCAAACCCAAACTGTGGAAGGGAAATTGACCACCCAGCGAATACAGTAAGTCTGAGCCGACAGAGGTGGTGCGCGAGGGACGAGTGTCAGGCCATGGCGGCCGCCGTAAGATCGAAGAAGTACCAGGCCAGCAAGAGAGATGCTATGCGGATGCACGCAGGTGGATGCACAATCGATCAAATCGCCAGCGAGATGGGTCGTTCACGCAAGATTATTACGAAATGGGTCTCGCCGAAACCGGCGCAGGCTAGATAAGTGCTGCCGGTGGTCCGGATCGATCACTGTCTACGTTGCCGTTGTGCTATACCTCTAGACAACTGGTCCGGCAGGCACGTTAAAATAAGATTTGGCTTGTATGGCAAAGTAAGCATATATAGAAATAACCCCAGGCGCGCACTCCATCTCGCGGAGAGGATAGCCGCAGTTCTTCCAATGGAGTCCTGGCATGAGCTTGAATTCTCTATCACCATCCACGGAAAACTAGCCATCCCAACTGTCATTTTGGTTCGATTTATAGTTCAGCCATACACAACCACGCAACCCGCACGCAATTACTCCAGGGCCATGACGTTTTCGGCAGACTGTCTACGTTGTTGTTGCGTTCCTCCCTAGGCCTCTGCTTGACCCCACTGATAAGCTCGTAAACATGTTACGAGACCACCGTCAGAAACAGGTACAACGTGCACAAGAGGCCTTCCGACGCCGGCAAGCACCCCAGCAGTATGGCGAATGGTTGCAGAGCGCTGCGCGCTGGTCGTGGTTTGTCACTGTAACCTTCAGACGGGCACGCGGTCGGGACGTGGCACTTGGGGAACTTGAGCGATTCCTGAATGAGTTGGAAGTGGCCGCTGGTGAGCCTATCTTGTGGGTTATCGCCGAAGCTTTCGGAAAAATTCGTGGCCGCTACCACTGCCATCTGCTGATTGCAGGAGTTGACCGCGTGAGCATCGATCCCTGGGAGCGGGAAGCGCATCGGCGGTTCGGATGGACGGAGATCGAGCCTTATGAACCATCGTTGGGTGGCGCACATTACGTCGCCCGGAACGCATTCGCCCGCAACGGTGAGCTTCACTTCGGCGGTTCCGGATCTAATAACAATGCTATCGGGCCGCGCCCGTAGGGGCGTACCGTCCGTTAGAAGACGACAGGGCCTCTGTTTCTCGCAATGCAACGTCGCTCGCCAACTATCGAGGATCGCATCGGTGGTGCACCGGTGTCGGCTTTGGGTATAATCCAGAGCATCCTCGATAAAGGCGAGGGCGGCATGAAACAGCGCTACCAGGATCCCAAGATCCTCACGCGGACCGATGTTAGTCGGCCATTCTACTATATTCTGGCGACCGTGCCCGTGGTTACGGCAGATGGCTTAAAGCGTAAGCGGCGCTCGCTCCAGCTTGGTTTCTGCGACGAGATCACGATGCGCGAAGCTAAGGCGAAAAAGCAACAGGTACTCGCCCCGATCAATGCCGGAAGATTCGTCATCCAATCACAAATCCTCTTTCGTGATTTGGCGCAAAAGTTTGCAGATGCCCGTATTCCGCAGCTTGGAGCTGCTACTCAGGAAAAGTATCGGGCCCATCTCCAGAACCATATCCTGCCGGCATTCGGCGGAATGCAGTTATGCGAGATTACAAGACCTGCGATCGAAGTATGGCTTAATTCAAAGGCGGGAACGCGAATTGTCATTGCGGAACGCAACGGGAAGGAGGTTACAGAAGAGCGGGAAGGTCTGAGTTGGTGGGCACGGTCGGATTTACGCAATTTACTTTCCGCAATCTTCACGAAGGCAGCGGAGTGGAACCTGTGGGATGGTAGAAACCCATGTGAGGGCGTAACTGTTGGAAAGAAGAAGGTAAAGCGCGCCAAGAGCATTCCGGGTCCGGCTGATCTGCAGAAGTTCTTAGATGCGATACCGGAAACAGCGATCATTGATGCCGCTGGCGCACGCCTCATCGTCAAAACGGCAGTTGTGGCAGGTTTACGGATCTCGGAGGTTCTAGGCTTGCAGCAGAAAGATATCGACGGTCAATCACAAACACTTCGGGTGGAACGCCGCCAGCATCGCGGCGATATCGACGATCCAAAGAGCGAGTCATCAAAGAGAGTGCGCCAGATCCTTAGTGTCGCCTCCGATTTACTTCAGTACGCCAACGGCAGAGCGCCCGGCGATTTCATCTTCCTGAGAAAAGACGGTACATTGCTCGACGACCGCGATCTGCAGCAACACGTTTTTCGACCAGCCGCAGAAGCCGCAGGGATCTATCATAAAGGTTTCGGCATGCACACGTTCCGCCGCTTGAACGTAACCTGGCGGCAGGAGGCAGGGGCAACTCCGATCGAAGCCCAGAAGGCCGCCGGGCACGCTTCGCTTGATATGACCTTCCTCTACACTCAGACCGATGAAGTACGCGAGCGTGAGCAGGTAGGTCGCATTCTAGACCGTTTGAAGGAGCGCGGCGCCCAGTTGGCGAAGCTGCCCCCTGTGGGCGGTGTGCAGTGAAATCTGGGCCGAAGTGTTACGCAGATGCTACGCACGAGGATTCGTTAATCAGGTGTAAACCATTGAAAACAATGGTGGGCCCGTGGCGACTCGAACGCCAGACCTCTACCGTGTCAAGGTAGCGCTCTAACCAACTGAGCTACGGGCCCTGGGGGTGAATTCCGATTTTAGCATGGCGCCGCCGCGCTCACTCCGAATCGGTCACCGCCATGATGGTCAACGGCGAATTGCCCTCCAACCGGTTGTTCACGAACAGGAATGCCATGTGGCGCTGCTCGCGTGCGCGGTCGATCAGAATGCGTAAACCGTCGCGGGCCGGCGGATACGGATCGCGAATTTCGTTGTACGGCGTGAACGCGGCCACCGCATCTTCGTAGGACCGGCCCGGCCGCAACAGCGCGCGGCATACCAGAAAGTCCGCCGTCGCGGAACCTGGAATTTCGACCTGCTGCGGCAGTTCCGGCATGCGCGACCACCCGTTGTAGACATGCGCGATTCCGCGCGCGCGCAGACAGCCGAAATAATCGGGCTGCAGGAACTCCGGGTTGCGGACTTCCACCGCATAGCGAAAGTGCGGCGGCAGCGCCGCCAGGAACGGGTCGAGGCGATCCAGAAACTCGCTCAGCCCGGCCATGCTCCGCCGCGCAAACGCGCCGAATTCGAAGATCAGCAGCGCCGTCTTCTGGCGATGCGGCCACAGTGGCCGCAGGAACATCTCCTTCAGCATCTCCGCGTCCAGGAACGATTCGTTGGCCTTGCCGGCCTGGGGTCCATAGCGCAGATGCGATGGAAACACTTTGCAGGTGATTTGCTCGGGCACTTTGAATGCGAACCGGAAGCCTTCCGGCGTTAGCGAAAACAGGCGAGCCCAGAATTCCGGCGTGGGGAACTGGTAGAAGGCGAAGTCGCCGCACACGGTGGGGAAGGTCTGCGCGTACTCTTTCAAACAGGTGGATTCGAAAAGCTGCCGTGAAAACCGGCCCCGCGAAAGATAGTTGCCGCGCGAATAGACCTGCCCGATCCATCCTTCATACTTCCACGAGCTCCCACCCAGGTAGATGCCTTGGGCGGCGAGACCCCGCAGCCGCTCGGCCAGCGCATCGCGATCGAACGTGGAAGGTTCGTCGAAGAGACCGTCCAAGACCTGTTCTCCCTCCTGCGGATATAATAGCCTTAAGCCCGTGCAGCCAGCCGAACAGAAATCCGAAGACGAGCCGATGCTCTACTGCCCGGTTTGCTCCGCGCGCCTGGTCCAGCACAAGTGCAAACTGGTGTGCCCGAAATGCGGATATTATCTGAGTTGCGCGGATTACTATTAGCCGCCATGGACACGGATGCACACCGATAAAGCACTGGACGAATTGCTGGAGCGCTTTCGCCGCGGACCGGAGTTGCTGGCCATGGTCCTGACCGGAGTGTTCGGCGAAGAGGAGGATTTCACGCCCGCTCCCGGCAAGTGGAGCATCCGTCAGCTCATCGCGCACCTGGCCGATTCCGAACTGGTGTGCGCGCAGCGCATGCGCCAGATAGTCGCCGAGGAACATCCCACCCTGATCGCTTTCGATCAGGACGCCTGGGCCCGCAATCTGGACTACGCGCGCCGCAAGCCCAAACAATCGCTCGAGACTTTCCGGCGGTTGCGCGGCGAAAACTACGAGCTCTTGAAAGAATTGCCCGAGGCCGCCTATGCTCGAACGGGCAATCACAGTGAACGCGGCGCCGTCACGCTACGCGACCAACTGGAAACGCTCGCGCAGCATGCCGAGAATCACGCGCGCCAGATGCAGGCCATTCGCGAGGAATATAAGAAGGTGAGGGGCAAGAAATGATCCGCCGGGCCACCCTGGCCGCTGCTATGGCGGCTGTCCTGCTGGCCAGCGCACCGGATGGCCGGCGCTGGTGGGGCCACGTCCTCTACCTGGCGGACGACAAGCTGGAAGGCCGCGAGACCGGAAGCGCGGGACATCGCAAGGCCGCGGCTTACGTGGCGGGCGAATTCGAGCGCGCCGGCCTGAAGCCGGCAGGCACCGATGGCTACATCCAGCCGGTCCGCTTCCACTCGCGCCGTCTGAGGGAAACCGAATCAAGCCTGACGCTGATCCGCAACGGCGAATCCGAGGAGCTGGTGCTCGGCGAGGACGCCATCATCAGCACGCGCATCGACCTCGCCCCGGCCGTGGATGCCGGCCTGGTGTTCGCGGGCTATGCGCTTACAGTTCCCGAGATGCAGTACGACGATCTGGCGGGCCTCGACGTGCGCGGCAAGATCGTGGTGTATATCAGCGGCGGTCCATCAAACATTCCCGGGCCTCTGCGCTCGCATTACCAGTCCGCTACCGAGCGCGGCCGCTTTCTGGAACGCGCCGGCGTGGTTGGAACCATCTCGATTCCGAACCCCCGTCACATGGATCTGCCGTGGTCGCGCATGGCGTCCGGCAGCCGGCAGCCCTCCATGAGCCTGGCGGATCCGGCGTTAAGCGATCAACATGGCCAGCGATTTGCCGCCGTGGTGAATCCCGAGTATGCCGGCAAGTGGTTCGCCGGATCCGGCCATTCCTTCGACGATCTGGTGGCTCTGGTGGAGGCGGGTAAACCGCTGCCGCATTTCCCGCTGCACGCGTCCATCAGCGCGCGAGTGATGGTGGACCGCTCCGACGTCGAATCCCAAAACGTGGCAGCCATTCTGCCCGGCACGGACCCTGCGCTGAAAGACCAGTACGTCCTGCTTACCGCGCATATCGATCACGTGGGGATCGGCGAACCCATCAACGGAGACCGCATCTACAACGGCGCCATGGACGATGCCTCCGGCGTAGCCACCCTGATCGACATCGCCCAGTCCCTAAACGAAACGAAGCCAAAGCTGCGGCGGTCGCTGCTGTTCGTGGCAGTTACCGGCGAAGAGAAGGGGCTGCTGGGGTCCAGGTATTTCGCGGCCCACCCCACCGTAAAACCGGACAGCATGGTGGCCGACCTGAACGTGGATATGTTTCTGCCGCTGTTTCCCCTGCACAGTGTGACGGTGTACGGGTTGAATGAGTCGGACCTGGGCGATGAGATACGCGCAGTGGCGCGCGCGCGTGGTGTGCGGGTGCAGGACGATCAGGAGCCGGAGCGCAACCTGTTTATTCGCAGCGACCAGTACAGCTTCATTCGCCGCGGCATCCCTTCGCTGGCGCTCAAAGTCGGTTTTGAAAAAGGATCGCCCGAGGAGAAAATCGCCAAGACCTGGTTGAAGGAGCGCTATCACGCGCCGGCCGACGATACCAAGCAGCCGGTGGATCTGGAATGCGCGGCGCGCTTCGACGACCTGTTGCGCGGGCTGGCCGAAGCGGTCGCTGACCGCCCCGTGCGCCCGCACTGGAACGCCACCAGCTTCTTTCGCCGCTTCGGAGAGTAGTCCTACCTGGTTGTCAGATCTATGACCGCGTAGGTGTCGAGTTCCGGTACCGTGAACTCAGTGGCCTCATCGTCGCTGGTGTAATCCTGAAGGTCGGCTTTCGGATGAGCAAAGGCGGACAATGTGGCGTGCTGAAACGAACCACGCACACGCACGCGCAACCCCTGCACGGCTGCTCCCCCGTAGTTGAGCAGGTGCACCCGCGTTCTGGAGCCGTCGCCGGTCAGCCTCACCAGCACCACGTTGCTTCCGTAGATCCGCACCAGGCGCTTCGGATCGGTAAGGCGCCGCCGGACTTGCATGGCGAACTGATACGGATCGGAAATGTCTTCGCCAGGGCGAACGATCACGTCATACCTGGGGTCCACCGCCGGAATGACCTGGAACAAAAGGTTGTGGCGGGCCATCAGGTTCAGGACCTCGCCCATGGCATCGGAGCCGTCATCGATCACCCCTATATTGGCTCGCACGGGCAGGGCCGGCTGGCCGATTCGCTCGAGGAAATTGAGCATCCGCGCAAGCACCGGTAAATCCTCCGGCACGGCGTGAATGGCCGCATGGACTCCGTATGCAAACGCCTCGGCCGCCGCCAGCGCCGCCGCGCCAGCGGGAGCGTCGTAGAAATAAGCATTTTGTGGCCGACGCTCAAACTGCCAACCGTTCGCGTCCACCCACGGGACGCGCGTGGCCGACGCGACGTCCATGTGATATTCCACCCTGGGGGCCGTAGCCTGCGCCGCGCCGGCGCGATCGAAAGCCGATGCGTCAAAGCCCAGCTTGCGCCAGGCCTCTTCCCGGCCGGGAGGCACGTCCAGTTTCTGGATACCCGCTTTACGCAGCAGATCGGCGCTATCGGCGGATCCATCCCAAAACAGCGTCGGCAGCAGGAATGCGACAGTCGCCAGCATCAGACTTCAAGCCGCGTGACTTTGATCTTGTCGATATCGTACACGCCCAATCCGAGATGCGCCGCGTATTCGATATGTCCCGGCTCGCGCACGAACTCATTCGCGTTGGGATTGTTGCGATGCGCATCCGAACCCGCCAGGTACTTTTCGGAGCGGTCCCACACCGAAACGGCATTCTCGGCTTTGCGCTTTTCGTCGATGATGTCGATCAGCAGCCGGTCGATGGCCACCGGATCGGTGCCGATCATGATTCGTTTCGGATAGAACCGGTATCTGCGGTTGAACAAAAACGGTCCGCCGTGCCAGACGCCGCGCAGTCCATCCATCACCTGCAGCACAGTACGCGAACGCAGCGGTTCCACGGCGGCCAGCGTCCCGATGAAGGAATACGTGTTCGTGACGGTGCCGGAATGCGAGCGCGCCACATTCGAGAAGCTCCCGTAAGCGATGTTCTTCAAGCACCCGGTGACGCCCGCCGCGCCGTGATCCTTCATGTTCGGCACGTTGATGATCTTCGTGAAGCGGCCGCCGACCAGGCGGATCAGGTTCGAGCGGGTGTCGTCTTCATCGAAGAACGTCGTCTCCACATACGTGGCCGGATCGTAAGATTCCGTGGAGCCGCGCCGGTGTTCGGCGGTCCAGATGTGAATCCCCCGGGGCAGGTGCCGGTCGTAGTGGACTGAGTCGACCTGCTCCTGGAAGCGTTCGTAGATCCAGATGGCATCTGGCGGGACTCCCACCTCCATCAGGTTGCGCACGATTTCGGCCACCACCGCGGGCGAAGACATAATGCCGGGCGCGCCGGAGCAGTTGACCTTGATTCCCACCACGTCGGAAGGCGTAACAAACTGCGCCCAGGCGTCGCGGTGGTCTTTGCCGCCGGTTAGGGAGCGCATGCCGCGCGACATCATCTCGCTCACCACGGCCGCATCCGGCGCATCGCTGGCCGTGTCGATACATTTTTCGGCGTGGACTGAGACCACTTGCCCCGGATAAGCGCCCGGCATACCCGGCTTCTCGGCTGCCGGATAGCGCGAGACCACGCGATACTCGGGCAGCTTGTGGTCGGTAGCGGCCAGCCCCAAAGGCACCCCGGCGGGCGCCGCGGCGGCCATTTGCAGAAACTTGCGGCGGTGCATCACTCTCGATGATAACTCGAACGCAAAAGCCGGCCGTCCGCCGCCCGACTAACCTCCACGCTCGCCCGCTCCCCTGCGTCAACTTCTTTGTGAGCCCCGTTCGGCTACTGTTGTGCCTGCTGCCTGTGTCGCTATGCGCCGCCACGCCCGATCTGGGGCCGCTGCTCAAGGCCGTGGAAAGCCGCTACAACCACGCCCAGACATTGCAAGTCGTTTTCCATGAGGTATATACAGGTCCAGGACAACCCCGCCGCGCCGAGAGCGGCACCCTGCTCCTACGCAAACCAGGGCGCATGCGTTGGGACTACAGCTCCCCACAGGGCAAGCTCTTTGTCTCCGACGGCAAGTTCTTGTGGCTGTACACCCCCAGCAACCATCAGGTGGAAAAAATGAAAATCAAGGAGAGCGATGATATGCGTGCTCCACTTGCATTTTTGCTGGGTAAACTACACTTTGATAAGGAGTTCCGCAACATCCAAAGCAAGCCGTCGGAGGGCGGCGGCACGCTCATCACAGCCGAGCCCAAGACGGATTCCCTGCCCTACACGCTGGTGGAATTCGTTGTCGGCCCGGACACCCAGATCCGCCGCGTCCAGGTGACCGGATATGATCGCTCCATCCTGGAATTCGCATTCGACCAGGAGAAGCTGAATCCCCCGCTCGAGTCCAAGCTGTTCCAGTTCCAAATGCCGCCGGGAGCGGAACTCGTGGAGACCGCCCAATAACATGGCCGAATTCGTGATGAAATACGCGGACACGCGGGGCGAGATCCACCAGCAGGTGGCCCACGCCGGCTCGGAGAAAGAGCTGCGCGACCGCTTCACGCAGCAGGGCTTCCTGATTTATTCGATCAAGGCCAAGGGCGGCCTGACGTCGGGCATCTCGGGCGGGCTGTTTGCCAAACGCAAAAAGCTCAACATCGAAAAGTTCCTGATCTTCAACCAGCAGTTCGTGACGCTGATCCGCGCCGGCCTCCCCATTCTGAAAGCGCTCGACCTGCTGGCCGACCGCCTCACGGATCCCAAGCTGGGGCCGCACGTTAAAGCGGTGCGCGACGAGGTCCGCAACGGCACGCTGCTTTCCGACAGCTTCCGCATGCAGGGCATCTTTCCCAAGATCTACGTCACTACCGTAATGGCCGGCGAGAAAAGCGGCAGCCTCTCGGAGGTCCTGGACCGCTTCATCACTTACCAGAAGCTCTCCCTGGCGGTGCGGAAGAAGGTCCTGGTTTCGCTGATGTACCCGTCGGTTCTGATTTTCCTCACCGTCTGCTTGATGGTATTTCTGGTGACCTATGTAGTGCCCAACTTCGCGCAGCTTTATACCAGCATGCAGGCGCAGCTACCCAAGGCGACGTTGATCCTGATCGCCATCGGCACCACCGCGCGCAACTATATTCTGGTCGTATTCGGAGCGCTGGTAGCCGCCATTATTCTGTTCCGCTACTGGTCGCGCAGGGAGTCGGCGCGCGCCCGGATCGACGGCGTCAAATTGCGCGTTCCCCTACTGGGGGATATCTGGGTGAAGTATCAGGTAGCGCAATTTTCGCGTGTGTTGAGCACCTTGCTCACGGGCGGTATTCCACTGGTGCAGGGTCTGGAGACGGCTTCCGATTCGCTGGGTACGCCGCTGCTGCGCAAGGCGCTGGATAAGGCCAGCAAGATGGTGCGCGAGGGCCAGGCGCTGTCTGCCTCGCTGAAGACCACCGGCATTTTTCCGCCGCTCTCCATCGATATGATTGAAGTAGGAGAGTCCACCGGAGCCCTTCCGACCATGCTCAACAGCGTGGCCGAGTTCTACGAGGAGGATGTGAATACCCGCATGGCGGCGGCGCTTTCCCTGATCGAGCCCGCCATCATGATTTTCATGGGATGTTTTGTGGCATTTGTGCTGATCGCGCTGTATCTGCCGATCTTCTCGCTGGCGGACACGATCCGATAAGGGCCTGCTTATGGCAACTGATAAACCCAGACTTCCCGACAACGCCGCCGAGGCCGCCCAGGCGCAAGCCATGGCCGCGCGCTATCGCTGCGAGTACGTGGACCTGCGCGAAGGCTCCATCGATCACGACCTGTTCCGCTCCATCCCGGTGGACCTGATGTTCCGCTACAACTTCGTGCCGCTGCGCGCGCAGAACGGCACGCTGGACATCGCCCTCGCCGACCCGCGCAATCTGAACATGATCGACGAGCTGGCGCTGCTGCTCAACAAGAAGCTGCGCGTGAAGGTGGCTACGCTCTCGCAAATCGCCGATCTGCTCAAGAAGACCGAACAGTCCCAGCGTGTGCTCGAAGAAGTCACCGAGGGCTTCACGCTGGACGTAGTGATCGACGAAGAAAACTCCGACGAAACGCTCTCCATCGACAAGCTCACCGCGGTCGACAGCGACATCGCGCCCGTCATTAAGCTGGTCGATACCACTATCTTCAATGCGCTCGAGCGGCGCGCTTCCGATATTCACATCGAATCGCGCGATCAGGAAGTGGCCATCAAGTACCGCATCGACGGCGTGTTGCACTATGCCATGCCGCCCATCGCCAAGGACTGGCACTCCACCATTCTCTCGCGCATCAAGGTCATGAGCGAGTTGGATATCGCCGAGCGCCGCGTCCCCCAGGATGGCCGCTTCCGCGTGCGCTACAAGGGCCGCCTGATCGACTTCCGCGTCTCCATCATGCCTACCATTTATGGCGAGGACGCCGTGCTCCGCGTGCTCGACAAGGAGTCCATGAGCGAGAAGTTCTCGAAACTCTCGCTCGAAGTGGTGGGGTTCGCCGAAAGCGACCTGGTCAAGTTCCGGCGCTACATCTCGGAACCCTACGGCATGGTGCTGGTCACCGGGCCGACCGGCTCCGGCAAGACCACCACGCTGTATGCCGCGTTGAGCGAGATCAAGAACGACGAAGACAAGATCATCACCATCGAAGATCCCGTCGAGTATCAGATTAAAGGCATCACCCAGATTCCGGTCAACGAGAAAAAGGGACTGACGTTTGCGCGCGGCTTGCGGTCCATTCTGCGCCACGATCCGGACAAGATCATGGTGGGCGAAATCCGCGACCAGGAGACCGCCCAGATCGCCATCAATTCCGCGCTCACCGGCCACCTGGTGTTCACCACCGTGCACGCCAACAACGTGCTCGATGTGCTGGGCCGTTTCCTGAATATGGGCGTGGAGGCGTACAACTTCGTCTCCGCTCTGAACTGTATCCTGGCACAGCGGCTGGTGCGCGTGATCTGCGATTATTGCCGCCGTCCGCAGCCCTTCGAGAGCCCGGAAGCGCGCCGCGCCGCGCTGGCGGAGTCCGGACTGGATCCCGCGGAATGGGAGCATATCGGCCTGATGGAAGGCGCCGGGTGCTTCGAGTGCGGCGGCACCGGATATCGCGGCCGCACCGCCATACACGAACTGTTGGATCTCAGCGATAAGATCCGCGAGATGATTCTCGACAAGCGGCCGACATCGGAAATCAAGCGGCAGGCCCGCGACGAGGGCATGACTTTCCTGCGCGAATCGGCCGTGGATAAAGTGCGCAAGGGCGTGACCACCCTGAAGGAAATCAACAAGGTCACGTTTATCGAAGGGTAAATGAAACTCCCCGGCCCCATCTCCGCCCTGCTCCAGGAGCCGCCGCCCTCCATGGCATTCGAGCTATCCGAGGCCGGCATCGCCATGGCGCGCATAGGCGCCCGCACCGAAATCGACTTCCGGCCGCTGAAACCCGGCGTCCTGGCCATCTCTCCGCTGAAGGACAACGTCGTGATGCCCGACGAGCTATCGTTCGCCGTGCGCGACCTGGCGCCCAAAAACGGCAAAAGCAAGCGACGCGACGCCGCGCTCATCCTGCCGGACTATTGCACGCGCATCGCGGTACTCGATTTCGATCATTTTCCGTCGGACGTTAAGGAAAGGCTCGCGCTGATCCGGTTCCGCCTTCGCAAGAGCGTCCCATTCGACGTGGAATCGGCGGCTATGAGTTATTCGGTGCAGCCGGCCGACGGCCAGAAGATCGATGTCGTGGTGGTGGTCGCGCCGTTGGAAGTGGTCTCGCGCTACGAAGCGCCGTTCCGCGCGGCGGGCATGAATCCCGGCCTGGTGACCACCTCGTCCCTGGCCGCGCTCAACCTGATTGACGACGCCGGCATCACCGTGATGGCCAAAGTGACAGGACGCGCGCTGACCGTCATGGTGCTCCACCAGGGCCGCCTGAAGCTGGTGCGCTGTCTGGAAATTTCGGGGCCCGACACCGCCGAAATCGCCGCCGATCTGTATCCGACTTTCGTTTACATCGAAGACAACCTGGGCGCCAAGGCCGAGCGGCTGCTGCTGTGCGGCTTCGGACAGCTCCTGGAGGCGGCGCGGCAGCAGTTTCACAAAGAGATGGGTGTGGATGTGGAGCCGGTCCGCTCGCCCATCGCGCCTCCTGGCGAGAACAACGCCGGGCTGCTCGGCTATCTAAGGTCGGTGGGCCGTGACAACTGAACTCGCATGAGAATCCCCATCAATCTCGCCAGCCAACCCTTCCGCCGCGACCGCGCCGTCCTGGTCGGTTCCGGCGCGGTGGGTGTCCTGCTGATCGTGCTGCTGATCTTCCTCCTCTCTCTGAACAGCCTGGAAAGCGGGCAAGTGGCGGAAACCCGCAAGGAAATCGCGCGGCTGGAGTCGAAGATGCGCGCGGTGTCGACCGAGCAGGCGCGCCAGGATGCCATCCTGCGCAAGCCCGAAAACGCCGAGGTCTTCGAGCGTAGCGTGTTTCTCAATGCCCTGCTGTATCGCAAAGGCATCAGCTGGACGAAGATCTTCGCCGACCTGGAAAAGGTCGTGCCTTACAACGTGCGTATCATGTCGATACGCCCCACGGTGGTCGGCCAGAACCAGATCTCGCTGGATATGAACGTCGGCTCGGAATCGCTCGAGCCGGTAATCGAGCTCCTGAAAAATCTGGAGAGCTCGCCGCGATTCGGCGCGGTGTATTCGCATAGCACCTTGCCGCCGACCCAGACCGACAAGCTCTATCGCTGCCGTTTGAGTGTGAATTATGCCCAGAGCCTTTAGCGTATCGCCGCGCTTGCTGACAGGCGGCTCGCATCTGAACCTCAAGGACCCGCGCGTGCTGGTGCGCGCCGGGCTGGGCGTTTTGTTGGTGGCCAATATCGTAGCGGCGCTGCTGGCGTTCAAACCGTGGGGCGGTTCGCCGGAAGATCTGGCGCGCGAGCAGGCCAGCCTGCAACAACAGTTGACCGCCATGCAGGCGCGCCTGGAGCGCAGCAAAAAGCTGGTCGGCAAAGCCGATCTCGCGCGGCAGGAAGGCGACGGTTTTCTGGCGCAGTACACCACCGACCGCCGCACGACATTCTCGGTCATTTTCTCGGAACTCGATCACGTCGCCCGCGAGGCAGGCATTCAGCCGCGCCCGACCTCTTACAATCTGGAACAGGTGGAGGGCAGCGATTCCCTCATGCAGATGACCATCAGCGCCGCATATGAAGGCAACTATGCCAGCCTGACCAAGTTCGTCAACTTGCTGGATAAGTCGCCGCGCTTCCTGATCATCGAGAGCCTGATGGCAGCGCCGCAACAAACCAATACCGGAGACGTACTCAGCGTCAGCATTAAGTTGGATACCTTCGTGCGCGAGGAACCAGGGAGCACTCTATGAAACTTGCTCCCGAACGTAAGAGGCTGGTCTACCTGATCGGCACATTGGTCGTATTGGGCGGCTATTCGCTCTACACCAACGTATTGTCCGGCCCCTCCAGCAGCCCGGCGGCCAGCCGGCCCATCCAGGCGCCTGCCCCCACCAAATCCGCGCCGGCAGCTGCGTCCTATTCCGAGCCGCAGTCGGCGCCGCGTTCTCCGGCGGCTTCCTCGCGAGCTAACGAGGAGTTCCGCCCATCCTTGAAGCCCAAGCGTCCCGAAGATCGTGTCGATCCCATGGCGACTGACCCGACGCTGCGCCTGGACCTGCTGGCCAAGGTGCAAAGCGTGGGAATGGAGGGCGGCCACCGCAATCTGTTTCAGGTGGGCACTCCACCGCCGGCAGCGCTTCCTCCGGAGCCAAAGGTCTCGGTCGCCAATCGCCAGCCCGCCGGACCGCAACTTCCTCCGCCTCCGCCGCAGCCGCCGCCGGCGCCGCAGGCTCCGCCCATCACCTTGAAATACTACGGGTACTCGAGCGCCCGCGGCGATAATCGCAAGCACGCATTCTTCCTCGATGGCGACGACATCCTGGTGGGCGCTGAAGGCGACGTGGTCAAGAAGCGGTACCGCGTGGTACGGATCGGAGTAAACTCGGTGGTCATGGAGGATACCCAGTTCAAACACGAGCAGACCCTGCAACTACAGGAGGAGGCAGCCGCGGGATGAACAGGCTCCGCAGCCCCAGGGCAGCGCGCGAATCCGGCTATGCCATGCTGCTGGTCTTCCTGATGGCGGCTGTCATCGCCATCATGCTGTATCGGGAGCTGCCGCGCATAGCCTTCGAGAAACAGCGCGCCAAGGAGCAACTGCTCATCGAGCGTGGCGAGCAATATAAACGGGCCATCCAGCTTTTCGTGCGCAAATTCAGCCGTTATCCCGCCACCATCGAAGAGCTGGAAAATACGAACAATATCCGATTCCTGCGCAAGCGCTACGTGGACCCCATGACCGGCAAGGAGAAATGGCGGCTCATCCACATCAATGGCGGCGTGCTCACCGACTCCATCATTCAGAAGACCAAGCCGGGGCAAGACCAGCAGCAGCCGGCCAATACCAATACGTTTATCGCCGAGGGTCCGGTGCTGGGCGCCACCACCGATCCCAACCAGCAGCAGAACAACCCCGCACTGCGCCGCCGCGCCAGCGACGACCGGCCGGTGGTCACGCAAGAGGTGGCCCAGCCTCAGCCGGACGCCGCCGAAGAAAACACCGACAACGATAACAACGACAATAACGACAATAGCGACGACACCCCGGCTCCCGGTACGCCGGGAGCGGTCGCCAACGCGCCGGGCGTCGTGCCCAACCAGCCAGTTCCCGGCATACCTCAGGGACGCTTTCCGCAACCCGGCAACTTCCCGCCTGGCGCTTATCCCAATCAGCAGGGCATGGTAAATCCTGGCATGGCCGTCAACCCCAACATGCCCAACCAGCCAGGCATGCCATTCCAGCCCGGCATGCCCAATGGGGGCATGCCGAACCAGATGGGAGCCTCCAACACGGATCCGAACGCCGGCAGCAGCGTGTATGTTTCGCCTTCGTTGGGTCAGTCGGCGGCGCCCAATCCAACCATGCCGAATATGCCGCCGTCGTTTCCAGGACGTCCGGGCTTTCCGGGCCAGCCGGGATTTCCCGGCCAACAGGGGTTTCCCGGCCAACAGGGGTTTGGCCAGGGCGGGGCTTACCCGCCTCCGCCGGGTGCGTTCCCCGGCCCCACTGGCGGTTATCCGGGACAGTCTTCCCCGGGGTTCGGACCTCAATCCCCCGGCTTCGGTCAGCAGGCCCAGATAGGCGCCTCCGGCCAGCAGGTTGATCCGAACGCTAACCCTGGGGCGGCCAGCGGCGGGATCACCATGGGCACGCTGGGTCTCACCGGTCCGCGTCCCAACGGAATGCAGGGGCTGCCCGGCATGGGAGGCACGCAGGTAGGCGGTGGCATCGCGGGTGTTGCCAGCGAGTCGACCGGCCCGTCCATCATCGTATACAACGAGCGCAAGAAGTATAACGAGTGGGAGTTCGTCTACGACCAGAGCAAGGATCGCGGACTGGCGGGCCTGCAGCGCGGTGGCGGCGCGCCCGGAACTCCGGCCAGCCAGATGGGCAGCATGCCGCCGGGCATGAACCCGCAGCAACCCGGCATGAACGGTCCCGGAGGCAACGCCATCGGCAATAGCCTCTTCAATAATGGCGGCGGCCAGCCATCCCCCGGTTTCGGCCAGCCGCAACCTCAACCACAGCCCCAACCCCAGGGGCCCCCCAACTAAGTCCTGCGCCGCCGGCGCTCCGCCGCGCGCACCCGCCGCTCATCCATGCCGAAGTAATGCGCCACTTCGTGCCACACGGTATCCTCCACCATCTTTGCAAGGTGCGCGGCGCTGCGCGACAGGCGCTCGTGCGGACCCTGGAAAATCGTGATGCGGTCGGGCATGCTGAAGCTTTCGAACACGCTGCGCGCGGTCAGCGGCCGCCCCTGATAGAGGCCTAGCAGCGTCGCTCCCGGCCCCACCCCGGCCTCCGCCAATTGCGCCGCGGAAGGCTCCGCCTCCACGATCACCGCCACGTTCCGCAATCGATTACGGAACCGGCCGGGAATCCGCGCGTACGCGCTCTGCACCAGGCTGTCGAATTCTTCGGGCGACATCTTCTCCTGCTATTCTACTTTTCATGAACGCTCTAACGCCGGGTTCGGAAAAGCAATAGTGGCTGAGCAATCGCGGCGCATCGTCATCGCCATCGACGGACCCGCCGGCGCCGGCAAGAGCACCATCGCGCGCCGCCTGGCCGCCCGCCTGGGCTTCACGTACATCGACTCCGGCGCCATGTACCGGGCCGTCGCGCTCTGGGCCATGCGGCAGAACGCCGGCACCACGGACATGCATCGCATGGAGCAACTGGCGCGCGCGGCCGACATCGAGCTGCATCCCGCGGCCGTCCTGCTCAACGGCGAGGACGTCACCGCCGACATCCGCACGGTGGAAGTCGGCAAGCAGGCATCCGTGGTGGCCGCCATTCCGGGCGTGCGCCGCGCATTGGTCGAAAAGCAGCGGGCCTTGGGGGCGCGTACCAGCGTGGTGATGGAAGGCCGCGACATCGGCACCGTAGTATTTCCGCAAGCGGACGTGAAGATCTTCCTGGACGCCGACCCCGGCGAGCGCGTGAACCGCCGCCTGCGCGACTTCCGCGATCAGGGCGAGGCTGCGCCGCCCGAAGCCATCGCCGCTCAGATCCGGGAGCGCGATCAGCGTGACCGCACCCGCGCGGAGGCTCCGCTGACCCAGGCGCCGGATGCGGTCTATATCGATTCCACGGGCCTCTCGCCCGGCCAGGTGGAAGAAGAGATTCTGAAACTGGTGCGGGCACGTATCACTAACGGAAAGGATTTCAGTTGAACGATCTGCTCATCATGAAGTTCGGCGGCACCAGCGTAGGCTCGGCCGAGCGCATGCGCATCGCCGCCGGCATTGCCGCCGAGAATATGGCGCAACGGCCTGTCGCCATCGTCGTTTCGGCCATGTCCAAGATCACGGATCTGTTGCTCGATACCTTGCGCCACGCGGAAGCCGGAGATCAGGCGGGCCTGGAGGCGAACGTCGCCAAGCTGCGTGAGCGGCACATCGCCACGTGCCGCGAGTTGCTGCCGCCCGAACGGCAGGCGGAAGCGGAAGTTGGTATCGCGCGCCTGATCGCCGAATTCGAACGCATCGCCGGCGGCATGCTGATGCTGGGAGAAATGCCGCCGCGCTCGGTCGACGAAGCCATCGCTATCGGCGAGCGGCTCTCCGCCCTGCTGATCGCCGAGTGTCTAAATGCACGGGGCACGCCGGCCGAAGCCATTAACGCGGCCGAGGTGGTAGTGACCGACGCCGTGTTCGGCAACGCCTCCCCACTGATGGAGCCAACTCGCGCAAAGGCGCGCGCGCGCCTGCTGCCGCTCATCGAGCGCGGGGTTCTGTCCGTGGTCACCGGCTTCAACGGCGCTACCGCGGATGGCCGCCCCACCACGCTGGGACGCGGCGGATCGGATTTCTCGGCGTCCATTCTTTCCGCCGCGCTGGACGCCTCCGAACTGTGGATCTGGACCGACGTCGACGGCATCATGAGCGCCGATCCCCGCCTGGTGCCGAACGCCGCCGTGCTCGACGAAGTGACTTACGCCGAAGCCGCTGAACTCGCCTACAACGGGGCAAAGGTGCTGCATCCGCGTACGCTGGCGCCGCTGATCGAGAAGAAGATCCCCGTCTGGAGCAAGAACAGCTTCGCGCCCGAAAAACCCGGCACGCGCATCGTACCCGCCATCAGCGCGGCCACCGGCGCGCGCGCGGTGACCTCGCTGGCGCGCGTTGCGCTGATCTCCATCGAGCCCGCCAGCCCCGAGCTGAGCGGCGCGCATGTGATGGCCCGCGCCCTCGAAGCGTTGGACCGCGCCAACGTGGAGGTGCTGGTATTCTCCAGCTCCAGCTATCGCCAGACCTTTTGCTTCCTGGTGCGGGCCGAAGAGCTGGAGAAGAGCCGCCAGGCGCTCGAATCCGCGCTGGCGCTGGAACTGGCGCACGACTACGTACATCCCATTCAGGTGGACGAGCAGGTCGGGCTGCTGGCGATTGTGGGCGAAGGCATGCAAGGCAAGCCGGGCATCGCCGGACGCATCTTCACGGCGATTTCCAGGGAGAAGGTCAACATCATTGCTATCGCGCAGGGATCCAGCGAGCTGACGATAGCTATCGTGGTGGCCCGCGACGGGTTGGATAAAGCTGTGCGCGCGGTGCACGCCGAGTGCGGCATGGGGCGCTGAGAGCCGCTTGCGCGTACGCCCGCCCGGTGAGACCATTGCCCTTCAGGAAAACTATGAAGACCTGGCTATCTCTATTCATCATGTTGAGCCTGTGCGGCTCTCTCGGCGCCCAGACCCCCGCCCGGAAGAAGCTGCTCTTCATCGGCGAAGTGAAGGGCTTCCAGCACGATTCGGTCTCGCACGCCATGGCGACCATCGAAAAGCTCGGCCAGCAAACCGGCTTGTGGGACACGTACCTGCGCACGGATACCGAACTGGTCACCAAGCGGAAGCTCGACAACAACGCCAAGAACCTGAATTTCTTCGACGCCGTCATGTTCTACACCACCGGCGAGCTGGACATGAACGACGAGCAGAAGGCCGCGCTGCTTTCCTTCGTGAAGGAGGACGGCAAGGGATTTCTGGGCACCCACAGCGCCACCGATACGTTCTACAAGTGGCTGGAATACGGCGATCTGATCGGCGGCTACTTCAATGAGCACCCCTGGGGGCAGGTGCACGCGGTGATCAACGTGGAAGACCACGATTTCCCCGCCACCAGGCACTTCCCCGCCAACTTGCCCGTCTACGACGAGATCTACCAGTTCAAAGAGCCGTACTCACGCGACAAGCTGCGCGTGTTGATGAGCATCGATCCGGGCTCGGTGGACTTGAAAAACCCGCGCGTGCACCGCACCGACAAAGATTTCGCAGTGACGTGGGTCCACAATTACGGCAAGGGCCGCGTCTTCTATTCTTCGCTCGGCCACCGCGAAGAAATCTGGGACCGCCCGGACATCCAGCAGATGTGGACGGAAGCGGTAAAGTGGGCCATGGGCATGACGCAGGGCGACGCCACGCCGCGGCCGCGCCGCTAGCGCGAGGCCGCCAGGCTGCGCCGCCGGGACTTCAGCACTTCGATCCCCGCCGGCAACAGCGAAACCGCGATAATGCCCAGGATCACCTTGTCGAAGTTGTGCCGCACGAACGCGACGCCGCCGAGCGTATATCCCAGCATGGTCATCAGAAATACCCAGCCGGCCACGCCCAGCACGTCGTACGAAACGAAGCGCACCAGGTTCATGCGGCCCACGCCCGCCACGAATGCCGCGAACGTCCGGATGATGGGGATGAAGTGCGCGTACATCATGGTCCGGCCGCCGTGTCTCTCGTAGAATTCGTGGGTGCGCAGCAGATACTCGCGGCGGAAAATGCGCGAATCGGGGCGGTTGAAGATGTGCGGCCCGGTGCCGCGGCCCAGCATGTAGCCCGCGGTATCGCCCAGCAGAGCGGCAGATATCAGCAACAGGTTGACCAGCGCGATATCCAGATGCCCTGCGCCGCAAACCACCCCGACCGTAAACAGCAGCGAGTCGCCGGGAAGAAAGAAACCCACCAGCATGCCGGTCTCGGCGAAGACCAGCGCGAACAACGTGGCGTAACCCAGCCATCCGGTGAGCAGCGTGCTGAGCAAATCGATCAGCCGCTCCGGGTTAGTCAGCGAGCGCAGGAAGTCCAGGATGGAATGGATCATCCGGGTCAGCCGCGATAACTGGCCAGCAACCGGTTCACCACGTCCTGGTGAACCTTGACCTTGCCTTCCTTGGTGAGCGCCTCACGTATGCCCTCTTCAAACAGGGGGCCGCGGGACTGGGCCTTCTGGCTCTTAATCTGGTCGCGAATGGCCGTGCGCTGTGCCGCCAAGCCCGCCGGATCCGCCGGGATCTTCTCCAATATCTTGCCTATGATCTTGGAATCGGCAAACGCGCTGGGCCCGAAGACTGACCCGGCGGGCTTGGTGAAAGCATCCGGGAACATGCCGGCGGATCCCAGCCCCTCAATGGCACCCGCGCGATCCACCGGATCGGAAGTCTTCACCTCCAGCCCCATGGATTTCGCCGCGGCCGCCAGGTCCCCGCCATTCGCGCGAACCTTATCGATCAGCTGAGTGGCCTTCTCGTCCATCAAGTGGTTCACTTTTTCGCGTATGGCCGCGTCGCGAACCTTGCTCTCCACTTCTTCGAACGCGGCGGGATGCGCCGGTGTAACGCCCGTGCTGACAGCCATGGCGATCTTGTTGCCGGCGATCATGACGGGCTGCGAAACCTCGCTCTGCTTGAGGCCGGTGACGGAGTCTTGGAACTCTTTGTTGACGCCGATTTGCGGCAGCGGATCGCCGGGCCCGACGTTATCGGCCTTCACGAATTCGAGACCCAGGTCGGCTGCGACTTTATCGGGGTGCGACGCGTCCTTGGTGAGAGCCGCTTGCGCTTTATCGGAATCCTGCTGCATCAGATCGTTCACCCGCTGCTTCTTGTACTCCACAGCCAGTTGCGCTTTTACATCGCTGAACGGCTTCAGTTGCGCCTGCTCGTGCTTCAGGACCTGCAGGATGTGGTATCCGTAGGCGGTCTTGATGGGTTCGCTGATCTCGTTCACCTTGAGCGAAAAAGCCGCCTTCTCGAATTCCGAAACCATCTGGCCTTTCACCACGCCATCGTACTCGCCGCCTTTTGCCGCTGAACCGGGGTCTTCGGAGTACTTCTTAACCATCTCGGCGAAATTCGCGCCCGCGCGGAGCTGCTTCACCAGATCGTCGGCCTTGGCCTTGACGGCGGCCTCCTGCTTGGGGTCCTTATCGTTGGTCTTCAGCAGAATGTGCCTCACGTCCACGCGCTCGGGCAAGCGGTAGTTATCCTTATTCTCGTTGTACACGCGCAGCAGATCGGCGTCGGTGGGCTGGATAGTCTGTTCCAGCTTGGCCTGATCGATCAGCAGGATACCCAGGCTGCGCTTTTCCGGAACCTGGTACAGGGGCTTGTTGCTCTCGTAAGATTTGCGCAGTTCCTCCGGAGTGACCTGCACCTGGGCGCGCAGCTTGTCCGCCGCGATCTTGACGTACTGGATCTTGACCCTTTCGTTGCGGCGCTTGTATTCGGCCTCGATTTCCAGCGGCGTAATTACGGTGCCTTCCGTGGCGATCCCGCGCAGCTTGCCGATGAGCATCTGGCGAGCCATGTCGGCCTCGAACTGCGGGATGGTCATATCCTGCTGCGCCAGCACCTGCGCGTAGGCGTCTTTGCCGGCGAACTTGCCATCCTGAAACAGTTGCGGAATCGTCTGTTGGATGCCGGTGGCCAGTTCCTCGTCGGTGACCTTGAAGCCCAGGCGTTGCGCTTCGTAGGCCAGCGCATGCTCGGTCACGATGGAATCGATGATCCTGGGAACCTGGAACGCCACCATTTCCGGCGGCATGCGGTTGCCTCGCATATTCATGCGGACCACCTTCTGGACTTCGGGCACGGTGATGGCGTCCTTCCCCACCTCGGCCACCACCATATCGGACGCGCTGCCGCTGCCCGTGTTATAGCTGGGCACCAGGTAGGTCAACATGGACAAGGCGACCAGGAGCAGTAATCCGCCCAACATTATGCGCACGGCTTTGTCCCGGCTGCGAAACAGATCAAACATGTAGTGTTATCTCCTACGGAAAAAAGGGAAATTCCATTATAGCAGTGCGGCGCGGGCGCCGTTCGGCGCGAGTCTTATTCCCGGCGCAACGCCTGCATGGGATCCACACGGGAAGCACGCCGCGAGGGGATCCACGCCGCCAGCATGGCGACCGCCCACAGCGCGGAGACAGCGGACGCGAGCACCCACGGATCGCGCGGCGATGTGTCGAACAACATCGTCTGGAGCAGGCGCGCGGCAAGCAGCGACCCGATCACGCCCATCGCAGCGCCGGCAGCCGTCCAGCGCGCGGCATGCCCCAGCACCAGCCGCGCGACCGCACCGGGCGTGGCTCCCAGCGCCATCCGCACGCCGATCTCCTGGGTGCGCCGCGCAACTAAAAATGAGATCACGCCGTACAGTCCGATGGCCGCCAGCAGCACGCCCATCCCGGCAAACAGGCCCAGCACCCAGGCGTTGAAGCGCGGGCGCTCCGCGAGCTTGCCCATGCGCTGATCGAGCGTTTCGATATTCACGGGCACGGTGGGGTCGATGGCCGCGACTTCGGTGCGCACCCAGCGGGCCATCGCGGCGGTGTCCAGGGGGCCGCGCATGACGGCTGTCTCGGTGCGCCCGATGCCTTCCGTCGAATGCTTGCGCGCGACGTAGTATTCGGGTTCGTCCGGCTCCATCAGCGGGCTATTCTTCACATTGCCGGCTACGCCAATCACGGTCAGCCAAGGTCCCGAGCGGCCGGGCCGGATCTGCTTCCCGAGCGGATCTTCGCCGGGGAACATGCGGCGCGCCAGCGCGTCGCTCAGGATCACCGTATCGCGATGCGGCTGGCGGTCTTCCTCCTGAAAAGCGCGTCCGCGCAGAATCGGGACGCCCAGTGCCGCAAAATAGCCGGGCGTGACGATCCGCCAGGTCACCATGCCGCCGGTTCCATCGGCCGCGCGCGGCCGGCCGGCCGCGTCGATCGCGGCATAGATCATGTCGTGAGCCGGACCGGTGGGCGGCAGCGAGTCACTTACGCCCAGATGAGCAATTGCGGGGAGGCGTCCCAGGCGGCTTTCCATCTCTTCGAAGAAGGCCAGCTGACGCGCAGGATGGGCGTACGATTTCTGGCCTAGCGTGACGGTCGCGGTGAGCACACTGCCGGTGCGCATTCCGAGCGGCTGGTTCTCGAGATTCCACAAGCTGCGCAGCAGCAGGCTGGCGGCGGTGAGCAGCACCAGCGACGCGCAGATCTGCGCCGCCGCCAAGCCGTGACGGAACAGGTAATGACGGCTGCCGAGCGCGCGCCAACCGGCCAGTGCTTCGGCGCGCGGGTCTTCGAGGGCGGGCGCCAGTCCGAAGAGCAGACCGCAAACCAGCGAGACGGCCAGCGTGAACAGCATCACGCGCGGGTCCACGGTAGCCTGCTGCAATCGCGGGATGCCCTCCGGGGCGATGGCCACGAAGATACGCAGCAGGGCGGCGGCCAGCAGGCATCCGGCCGCGCCGCCCGAGGCCGCCAGCAACAGGCTTTCGGTGAGCGCCTGGCGAACCAGTCGCATGCGGCTGGCGCCTAACGCCATGCGCACCGCCAGTTCGCGCTGCCGGACGGCTGCGCGCGCGAGCAGCAGGTTCGCGACATTGGCGCAGGCAATCAGCAAGACCGCGAGCACCGCGCCCAACAGAATCCACGAAGCCAGCCGGGCATCCTGGATCTGGCGGTCGCGCAGGGATCGCACGCGCAGGGTCACTTCCTTGCGAAATGGTCCGGGCACGTATTCGAGCGACTCTTTGAAGAGCGGCGCCAACGCCGCAGACGCCTGCTGAGGGGTGACACCGGGTTTCAGCCGCGCGATCGACCGCAGCACGCGTCCGGCATTGGGGCGGTGCTGGGCCGCTTCATCCAGCGCCTGCGGCACCAGCAGATCGGCATGCTCTAACGCAGGCAACTCGAAATCCGGCGGCAGCACGCCCAGGATGGTGGTGAACTGGCCGTCGAGCGGCATGGTCTTTCCGACCACCTGCCGGTCTCCGCCGAAGCGGCTCCGCCACAGGCCATAAGAAAGGACAGCGACGGGCGGGCGATTCGGCAGGTCTTCGTCGCGCGTGAAGTTGCGCCCCAGCAGCGGTTGAATGCCGAGCGTGGGCAGCAGGCTGGCTTCCACCTGGGCGCACGCCAGGCGCACGGGGTTAGTCTCGGTCAGATCGCAGTCACTCACTCCGGTCCAGGAGGTCAGCGACTCGAAGGGCTGCTGGTGCGCGCGCCACTCGAGATAGTCGGTGCCCAGCATGAACTCTTGCGGGACGATCGGCGCCACGAAACCGACCGAAACCAGGCGATCAGCCTGCGCGTAAGGAAGGCTGCGAAACAAGATGCGGTCGACCACGCTGAAGACCGCCGTGCCTGCCCCGGTGCCCAGGGATACGGTGAGCACGGCAATGGCGGTGAACGTGGGCGACCGCACAAAGCCGCGCGCAGCGTAGCGCAGGTCCTGAGCGAGTTTGTCCAGCTCTTGGCGGATCTTCATTTGAACTTAGAAACCGCGGCGCGGCGGAAGTTCCCGGATACGCTAAGATCGGGCGTGGTGCTGCTTGCCGACGTGGTAGAGACATCGCGGGGGGTGGCGTTGACTTCGCGGCGGATCGAAAAGATCGGGATGCTGGCCGCGCTCCTGAGACAGCTTCCGGTGGACGAAGTGGAGACGGTGGTAGGATTCCTGACGGGCGAAATCCGGCAGGGCCGTATCGGGATCGGCTGGGCTACCTTACGGGACGCGGCCGCCCCGGCGGCGCATGAACCGTCTCTCCAGGTTCGCGAGGTGGACGCTGCGATGGACACGCTCGCGACAACGGCGGGCCGCGGATCTGAGGAGCGCAAGCGCGCGTTGGTGCATTCGCTGCTCAGCCGTGCTACCGCATCCGAACAGGAGTTTCTCACCGGACTGCTGCTGGGCGAGATCCGGCAGGGAGCGCTCGAAGGCGTGATGCTGGAAGCGCTGGCCAAGGCGTCGGGGATCGGTGCGGCGCAAGTGCGCCGGGCGGTCATGATGGCCGGCAATATGGGACGCGTGGCGCGCTCGGCGCTCGAATCCGGAGCTGCCGGGTTGGAGCAGTACGATGTACAGCTCTTCCGGCCGGTGCAGCCCATGCTGGCACAGACCGCGGAGGATGTGGACGCGGCGCTCGAAGAACTCGGCGAGGCGGCGCTCGAATACAAGTTCGATGGCGCGCGCGTGCAGGTGCACCGGTCGGGCGATGAAGTCCGGGTGTTTACGCGCGGCCTCAATGACGTCACCGGCGCGGTGCCGGAGATCGTGAAGGCCGCCCGCGCGCTTCCGGGAAAGGACGCCATCCTGGACGGCGAGGTGATCAGCCTCTTGCCGGATGGCCGGCCGCAGCCGTTTCAGGTGACCATGCGGCGATTCGGCCGCAAGCTGGATCTGGACCGCATGCGGGCGGAGCTGCCGCTGCAGCCGTTCTGGTTCGACCTGCTGTATCTCGACGGACAATCGTTGATGGATGAGCCGCAGGCGCGGCGGTTCGGCACGCTGGAGGGGATCGCGCCGGTAGGGGCGGTGACGCCGCACCTGGTGACGGCGGATGCCGCGCGCGCGGCGGAGTTCCTGGCGGAGGCTCTGGGGCGGGGCCACGAAGGGATCATGGCGAAGCAGACGGGCGCGGCCTATGCCGCGGGGGCGCGCGGCCAGAGCTGGTTGAAGATCAAGAAGGCACACACGCTGGACCTGGTGATCCTGGCGGCGGAATGGGGACACGGACGGCGGCGCGGCTGGCTGAGCAATCTGCACCTGGGCGCGCGCGACACGGAGAAGGGCGGCTTCGCCATGCTGGGCAAGACGTTCAAGGGTCTGACCGACGAGATGCTGGCGTGGCAGACGGCGGAGTTGCTGAAGCTGGAGATCTCCCGCGACAGCTACACGGTGTACGTGGAGCCGAAGATTGTTGCGGAGATCGCGTTCAGCGATATACAGATCAGCCCGCGTTATCCGCGCGGGCTGGCGCTACGCTTCGCGCGCGTCAAACGCTACCGGACGGACAAAACCGCCGGAGAAGCGGACACGCTGGAGACCGTGCAGGCGCTAGGGCATCTTGGCTGAATCGTCGAAGGATACCTCAACGGTGACGGTCTTGCCATCGCCGATCTCGATGGGGCTGGGGGCCGGCGGTTCCTTGGAGTACATACCGAGCGACGAACCGGAGGGCGGCGGGCCGGACTGCCCATCATAGCCACCGGAGGGATCGTACACGGCGGCGACGTAGGCCGGCGACTTGGCGATGTCGGTGAATGTCACGTTGCCGTTCTTGTCCGCGGTCATCTGCATCCCGGTGGGCATGCCGTTGCCTTGCGCGAAGTCCGGTGAATCGAACATGAACACCTGGATTTTATGTTTGTCGTCCACGGGTCCGGAGCCGGTGTAGCGCACGGTCACTTTCAGGGTGCGGCCCTTATCCTGGGCATTGCCGGATGAAAAAGCGGAGGCGAAGATCAACAGGCCTGCCGCGAACAAGAGAGTCTTCTTCATAGCGCTGGTCTCCAATCTTATATAGGATCTCACACAACAAACGCTACTGGACGCGCAGCGATTCAATGGGATCGACCCGGGCGGCGCGGCGCGCGGGGATCCAGCTTGCCAGGGCCGCGATGAGGCCGAGAAATGCGGCCACCGCGGCGTACACCGCCGGATCCGCGGGGCTGACTTTGACCAGCGCGGAGGAGGCTGTGCGCGCCAGCGCGGCGGCAGCGAACAGCCCGATCGCCAGACCGGCTCCGGCCAGCACCATTCCGCGGCTCAGCGCGAGCCAAGTCACGTCCAGCGGCCGCGCGCCCAGCGCGATGCGGATGCCGATCTCGTGCGTGCGCTGAACGATGGAATAAGACATCACGCTATAGAGGCCGACGGCGGACAAGACCAGGGCGATCAGGCCCAAGGCGCTCAACAGGCTGGCGGCTACTTTCTGGCCGAACAGCGCGGCGCCGATGTGGATGCTCAAGGATTCTCCGCCGAACATGGCCACGTTGGGGTCGACGGCGGCTGCGGCCTGCCGGATCATTTTGACGGCCGGCTCGGGAGCGCCGGCGGTGCGCAGGTAGAATTTGAGACCCATTTCCGGGCGGTAGATCTGGCGGATCGGTATATAGAAGTAAGGCTGCGGGCTCTCGGTGTAGCTCATGTACTTGGCGTCCCTGACCAGGCCGACGATGGTGAACCACTTGCCCCAGCCATGCACTTTGTTTCCGATGGGATTCCGGCGTGGGAGGAAGCGGCGCACGAACTCCTGGTTGACGATCATGACGGGCAGGGACTTGTCGTCATCGCGTTCGGCGAAGTCGCGGCCGTCGAGCAGCGGAATGCGCATCAGATCGAAGTAGCCGGGCGCGACCATGGTGCGGTAGATCTTCATGTTCTCGGTGGGTCCGGGAACATAGCCCTCGACCTGCAGATCTTCCCACGCGGCGCCCACGAAGCCCAGCGGAATGTTATCCGCGAAACTGACCGCCGTTACGCCGGGCTGGGACTCCAGGTCACGCCGCAACCGCCGGCAGAAGATGCCGGCCTGCGCGGCGTTGTAGCCCGCGGTCGAGAGCTCGATTTCGGCGATCGCGACGTGCTGTGGATCGAAGCCGGGGTTAATGGTTTTAGCAAGCTGAAAGCTCTTCATGAAGAGGCCGGCGCCGACAAGGGTCACGACCGCCAGCGCGACTTCGGCGACGACCAAAGCACCGCGCAGCCTGTGCGAGCGCGCGCCACCGGAGCCGCCACGGCCGGCTTCCTTCAGAGCATCGCTCGAATCCAGATCGGTGGCCTGCCACGCGGGAATCAATCCCGCGATCAAAGTGACGGCCACGGCCAGCGCCTCGGTGAACAGCAGCGCGCGCCAATCGAGCGGCGGCTTCGCCAGGGTGGGTGTGGTGGTGGCGGGGATCAGCCATATGAGCGCGGAGCGCATCTGGTCTGCAAACGCCAGGCCCAGCAGCGATCCGGCGAACGCCAGCAGGAGAGTTTCCACAAGGAGTTGGCGGACGAGGCGGAAGCGCGGGGCGCCCAGCGCAAGGCGCACGCTGAATTCCTTGGCGCGCGCAGTGGCTCTCGCCAACAGCAGGTTGGTCACATTAGCGCAAGCGATGAGCAGCACCACGCCGCAGATGCCCATCAGAATGCTCAGCGGCGCGAGCATGGTTTTCTGGGCGCCGAAGGCGGCGCGCGAGACCGGCACAATGGTGATGCCCATGCCGCGGTTGGTATTGGCATATGTTTCAGCCAGCCGCTGGGCCAGAGAACGCAATTCCGCGCGACCCTGTTCGATGCGGATGCCCGGCTTCAGCCGGGCCAATGAGAGGAACATGCGAGTCTGGCGGTCGCCCACATAGAAGTCGCCGGCGGCGGTCAACTCGCCGAAGGTCATAGCGGGGGCCCAAAGATCGAAGGCCAGGGTGCTCATGGATCCGCCGAAATTCTCAGGAGCTACGCCGATGATGGTGAACGGGTAACGATTGATGCGAATGGTGGATCCCACGGCCGCGGGATCGGCATGCAGCCGGTTCTTCCAGAAAGCATGGCTGACAACCGCGACCAGGTGACCGCCGGGCGAATCGTCGCGCTCCTGGCCGATGAAGAAGCGGCCGAGGGCGGGCTTAACGCCCATCACGTCGAAGTAATTGCCGGAGACCAATTCGCCCCACACGCGCTGGGCGCGCACACCTTCGCCGACGTTGAGCGGGCGCGGCTGCGACACCATGATGCCGTCGAAGAGTTTGGCGCCGTCCCGCACATCGCGGTAATCGGGATATGAAGTGGTCAGGTGCTCACCGGACGGTGCGACGGTTTCGAGCGCCACGAGGTCAGCCGGCCGGCTCACACCGGGGAACGGGTTGAGGATTACCCCATCGATCCAACTAAAGACGGTGGTATTGGCGGCGATGCCCACCGCCATAGTCAGCACCGCTATCGCGGTGAAGGCTTTGCTTTTTAGGAGGGTTCGCAGGGCATACTGGAAGTCTTTCATGTGCGCTCCTCGGCTCGGGGTGGTAGAGCAATTGGAGCGCCAGACGTTAGCAGGGGGGGTTAAAGGCGGCAAATGGGAGATTAGTGTCCGATTGCGGGATGGGTGGTACGCTAGCGGACAGCTATAACAGCGTCAGGCGGCGCACTCGCCGCGGCCCAGCTGCAGCGAGAAGGCGGAGTCGTCGCCCCAATCCTGGTAGATCTCGGGGTAGAGGTCCGCGGGCCTGGCGAGATCGTCGGTGAGGCCGCGGAAGGTTTCCACTTTGTGGCGCATGACGTAGTCGCGGAAAGTCTCGGCGGGGGCGCGGTGGGCGAGGTAGTGATCGAGCACACGCGTGACGGCTTCAGGCGCCAGGCGCGCGGGCACGCTTTGCACGGCGAGGCCGAAGCGCATGATGCCGCCGCCGTCGAAGCCGCCGCCGAGCAGCATCTGGTAGTAGGGGATCTCGCGGCCGTCGATCTTGCGCGCGTTGCCGTAGAAGCCGAAGTCGGCGATCCAGTGCTGGCCGCAGGAGTTGGGGCAGCCGCTTACCTTAATGGATAGTTTGCGCACCAGCGGGTCATCGTACGCGGCGACGACCTGCTGCAAGGCCGCACCCAGGTTCATCGACTTGGTCAGCGCGAGGTTACAGGAGTAGGCTCCGGGGCAAGTGGTGACGTCGGCGATCTCGCGGGCGCCGGCGTCGCCCAGGCCAAGCTCGGTGAGAGCGGCATGCAGGCGGCGCAGCCGTGCGAGCGGGACGAATCCCAGCAGGATGTTCTGATCGATGCCGATGCGCAGCAGACCGTCGGCGGCGTCGGTGGCCAGGCGCGCCAGACCGCGCATTTGCCGGCTGGTCAGATTGCCCTGATCCACGCGCACGACGACGGTGGCGTAGCCGGGGTGCTTCTGCCGGACGATGTTGGTTTCGAGCCAGCGATCGTACTGGGGGTCGCCGGTGCCATTGGTTTGGATCACCGGAAGCAGAGCGCCCTGACCGAGCGGGGGCGGCTGCGACTGATATCCGCCGAAACCTTCCGGCACCAGCTCGGGCCAGGGGATGCCGCCGTTCTCGAGGATGCCGGCGTACTCGCGCTCGATCTGCTCACGCAGCCAGTCGATGCCGCGCTCGCGCAGCACGAACTTCAGGCGGGCCTTGTTGCGGTTCATGCGGTTGCCGTACTTGTTGAAGAGGCGCACGACGGCTTCGCAGCGGTTGAGCAGGCGGTCTTCGGGCAGGAATTCGTCGAGGAGCCGGGCTTCGGTGGGAAGCGGTCCGAGGCCGCCACCGATGACCATGTGGAAGCCGCGGCGGCCGTCGCGGATGACGGCGCGCAGTCCGATGTCGTTGATGGCTCCGGCGATGCAATCCTGGTGACGGCAGCCGTCGAAGGCGATCTTGAATTTGCGCGGCAGGTTACTGGTGAGATCCTTGCGCAGGAAGGCATAGGCGATGCGCTGCGCGTAAGGCCGGACATCGAAGACCTCATCGTGGCTGAGGCCGGCGAGCGCGCAGGTGGTGACATTGCGGACGGTGTTGTAGCAGGCTTCGCGGTTAGTGAGGCCGGCGTCGGCGAGCATGTGCATGACGTCGGCGGCGTGCTCCAGCGGGACGAAGTGGAACTGCATATTCTGGCGGGTGGTGATGTGTCCTTTTCCGCCGGCGTAGGCGTCGCTGACGGCGGCGAGCTGGTTCATCTGGGCGGCGGTCATGAGGCCGCCGGGGACCTTGCAGCGAACCATCTGGACGCCGGGCTGGCGCTGTCCATAGATGCCGTGTTTGAGGCGGAACGGGCGGAAGTCATCTTCCGGGATCTCGCCGGCCAGGAAGGCATGCGCTTTGCGGCGAAAGGTTTCGATCTCATCGCGGACGAGGCGGTCGTGCTGGAGTTCGAACTCACCGCGGACGGTCAGGGTGTCTTCGACAGCGGTTGCCATAGCATTCCCCTATTGCCTATAGAGATTAACATGAATGCTCCCGGGATGCAAGAGGCGTGGGCGGGTGGGTAGCGCTTACTGAAAATAAAAGACTTATTATTTAGGAATTGGGTTCGTTTCGTTTTTTTCGGTGTCGGAGACCCTTAGATGCCGGGTGCCGTTGCCGTACGGCGTCGCCTACCTATTAATAGGATAGCATGTGGTCTTGCGACAGCGGAAACGCCTCAGGCGCTGTAGCACTGCAGGCACGCCTCGCGAAACTTAGACATCTCGTCGCGGGTGCCAACGGTGACGCGTACCCACGTGGGCCAAACCGGCCAGACGCGCCCGATGTATACCTTGCGGCGGGTCATCGCTTCATAAAACTCCTTGCCGGGCCGCCTGGCGTTCATCATGAAGCAGTTCGCTTCCGAAGGTATGAATTCGATGTTGTTCTTGTGCAGGAAATCGAAGGTCTCTTCGCGAATCCCGGCGATGATCTCGCGGCGCTCCGCCACCACCCGCTTAGCCTTCAGGCTGGCATTGGCCCCCACCATCGCGGTAACCGGCAGCGCGCCGGCCGTGTACATAGCCATCTTCTGCAGCAGGTCCGGCCTCCCGATCGCCGCGCCCGCCCGTAAACCGGCCATGCCATAAAGCTTGGAGAATGTTCTCAGGATGATCACATCCCTGTCGGCCGCCGCCAGGAACGAACTCATCACCGCCGACCTGGACAGATGGATGTAAGCCTCGTCCAGCAGGATCACCGCGCCCGCCGGCTTGTTGGCCGCCAGCCACTCGATTTCCGCCCTGGGCGTCACCGTGCCGGTCGGATTGTTGGGGTTGCAAACGTAGATCAGGCCGGCATTCGGATCCGCCGCGGCCATCGCCCTCACGTCGTGCGCCGCGCTGCCCTTCACCAGCGGAACCGTAACCACCCGCGCCCCGATGAATTTGGCCGCGCGCGCGCCGGCTTCGTAGCCCGGATCGGCCACCACGAAGGGCCTGTCTTTGGAACAGAAGGCCAGCACCGCGCGGTGCAGCGGGTCGCTCGATCCCGCAAACGCCTGCACGTAGCTCGCCTCCGGATTCCACGAGAACCGGACGCCTTCCTGTTCCGCCAGGGTGCTGGCCATTTCGAAGGTCTCTTCGTACAGATACCGGCCGCCCTTTTGCACGATGGCGTGGATCGCCTCGGCCGCCTCCGCGCACGGTCCCATGGGGTTCTCGTTGGCGTTGATCTTCACGGCATCGGGCGGCATGCTGTGCACCATGGAGAGTTGCGCCAGTGCCCGCTCGTTGTAAAACGGCAGGGACGCGCCCGCCGCCAGTAAGGAAGCGATTTTGTAGAAGCCGCGGCGGGTAAAACCCCGGTCCGCAAGCTCGCGCTGTTGCCGCGGTGAAATTCGTTGAGTCAGCATGTCACCCTCCCTGGAAGCCGGAGCCGGATTGGTTGCAGTATATCATTCTCCGGACAAAAAGCGATTGGCTTCCCCTACGACGCCGCGAACCAGGTCATTCCTTCCAGCCGCGCATAGCTCGCTTCCATGCCGCGTTCCATGCCTGTCGCCAGCATGGCCGCCCGCGTCTGGACGTCCGGCAGCGTCATTCGCATCGTCATCAACGTGCCCGTGCCGTCCGGCTCGAATCGCGTTTCGATGCGGTTGTCCGGAGTGGGATCGGGCAGGTGCATGCGCTCCACATGTACGATCCTGCTGAACGGCTCCAGTTCCAGAAATTCGCCGGTGAGGTAGAATCCGCGACCCTTGCCATCTGCCCACTCGTAACGAATCTTTCCGCCCGGCCTGGCATCCGCGATGCACACAGGCATCGTCCACCCCTCCGGACCGAGCATCCATTGCCGGACTAATTTCGGATCGGTATGCGCGCGGTAGACCGCCTCCGGCGACGCCGCAAAGCGCCTTGTCACAACCAGGTACCGATCGCCTTCGGTTGTCAGCGTCAACTTACTCATCGTATTTCTCCTCTCTTCTTCTTTTCCCCGGCCAGAACTTCGTCCAGCCGGTCGTAGTTTTTCTCAAGTGCTTTTCGCAGCATGGCCAGCCATTGGTCCATCGCATCAATACCGGCCTTTGCCAGACGGCGCGGGCGCTTCGTGCCATCCACCCGCCGCACGATGAGGCCCGCGTCTTCGAGCACCTTCAAGTGCTGCGAGACCGCCGGCTGCGTCATCTCGAAAGGCTCCGCCAGCTCCATCACGGTGGCCTCTCCCAGCGCCAGACGCGCCAGAATCGCCCGCCGCGTCGGGTCCGCCAAAGCCGAGAAAGCCGCATCCAGCCCATCCATAATTTCTAGCTTATATAATTATCTACTTATTGTCAAGTTAAATTGCCGGCGGGGGCAGGGCCTCGCCCTGCGGCGGCCTCGCAGGTTGTTCGCCGGCGCCGCGGTGATGGAGCGCACGCTATTGCCCTCCAGCAGGCAATGCAGGATGGAGATAACCACATCCTGCTTCACGCGCACGTCCTCACCGAAAGGCTTCTCTTGCGGTTCGGTGAACCGCTTCCCGCATTGGTGGCATTTATACCGCTGGACCTGGTTACGGCCCTTATCGGCCTTCGCTGTTTCGGTTTTGCAGTTGTGGCATGTCACTGTGAAATCTCCTATTGAGTTCCACAGCCAAAAGCCGCATACTGAGGTTGTCGGACTCGTATGGCTTCGGCTGTGCGGTTCTTGCCCCCGGTGGCTCTGCCACCCCACCACAGAAAACACAATGGGCCAGCAGTTCCGGTCTAACGACTTGGGGCTGCTGGTCTTTTGTTTGCATTGTTTTACAAGTATAATAAAAAAAGAATAGAATGATCAAGGGAAAACTGTTTGCTGTTATAATTTATTTGTGATAACCTCATGAGTGGATGGGAAACGCCAATCCGCTGCTACAGGTCTCGCGCCGGGAACAATCTGATTGCAGATTGGTACGCTGACCTATCAGTCCAAGAGAAGGCCGACGCCGACGAGTTCCTGAAGAACATGCGGAGAACAAAATCTGTGGATTGGAAAACGCCAAATTACCGTTCGCGCTTAAGGGGCCTGGAAGGCGTCGGAGAACTTCGCTGGCAGTCAGAGAAAAAACAGCACCGCTTGCTCGGATTTTTCCATGCCGGAGCCTGGATAGCCTTAGTGGGATGTACTCATAAACAACAAATCTACAATCCGGCAGAAGCGTTGGATACAGCCCATAAATACATGAAGGAAATCAAGAACGGGAAGGCATTACCTACGGTCGAGTATGTCCTCTAATCAGATCGTTGATAAGTTGCATACTCCAGAGTACCGCGCGGCGTTTGTTGCTTCACAGATCAATATCGGCATTCCCTTTCAGTTACGTGCGCTCCTTAAGACGCGTGGTAAAACTCAGGAATGGCTTGCGGAAAGGGCTGGGATGCGCCAGCCGAGAATCTCAG
>Ga0070731_10000580_pt1 | contig 46998 bp, 33 predicted proteins | sample Coa_R1_2_FD_66448 | JGI IMG/M metagenome (GOLD analysis project Ga0070731, IMG submission 66448) | Surface soil microbial communities from Centralia Pennsylvania, which are recovering from an underground coalmine fire - Coalmine... | ecosystem: Environmental > Terrestrial > Soil > Unclassified ...
TGGCTGGTATACGCGGAGGCCAGCGACGCGGTGTTGGAGTTGGTGCCGTCCACCAGAATCTGCGCCGAGGTCGGGCGGCCCAGCATGATATCCCGGCCGAATCCCGGCATCACCCGCACGATCACCTGCGCGTCGCCGCGGTCCAGCGTATCCTGGATCTCCTTTTCATTCTGCGGCAGAGCCGTGAGCAGGAACCGGCCGGATCCCTGGAAGGACGCCAGCAGGTCGTGGCTCTGCGGCGTTTGATCCATGTCCATCCATCCCATGCGCAGGTTGTCCACGTCCAGGTTCACGGCGTAGCCGAAGATGATGAGTTGGAACATGGGCGGGACGAAAAGAAACAGGCGCGTGCGCCGGTTGCGGAACATCTGGCTCAGCTCTTTGGTGATGATGGCTAGAATGCGTTCTCTCATGATGTTCACGCCAGCTTCTGTCTCATTTTGCGCTCCGCCGCCCAGAACACCAGCAGCGCGAAACCTGCCAGAAAAAGCAACTGGCCCCACAAAAGCTTCAGGCCGATGCCCTTCAGAAAGATGCCCCTGACTATGGTGACGAAATAACGGGCCGGCACCACGTGTGTGATCACCTGGATGGGTATGGGCATGTTCTCGATGGCGTAAAGGAATCCCGACAACAGGAACGAGGGCAGAAAGGTAGTCACCAGTCCCAACTGGAATGCGAACAACTGCGTGCGGGCGATGGCTGAAACCAGGATACCCCAGAAGAATGCGCCCGAAAGAAAGATCATGGTGCTCAGGGCCAGCATCAGAACATTGCCGCGGAAAGGCACGCCGTAAACGAAGATTCCCACCAGCACCGCGATGGTGGTGTCCGCAACCCCCACCACGAAAAAGGCCAGCATTTTCCCCAGGACGATTTCTCCGGCCCGCACGGGCGTGGAGAGCAGTTGCTCCATGGTGCCCATCTCCCATTCGCGCGCGACGGTGAGCGAAGTGAGCAGGGCCGCGATCACCATCATCATGGCCGCGATCAGCCCCGGCACGATGTAGTTGGTGGATTGGAGCGTGCTGTTGTACCAGATCCGCAGGCGCGCATCCACGGGAGAAACCAGGGGCATGCCGGCATGCCGGTCCTGGCCGTTGGAACGTACCTGCAAGGCGTAGTTCTGCACCAGGCCTTCCACGTAGCTCAAGGCGATGGAGGCGGTGTTGGAATCGCTGCCATCTAGCATGATCTGGAGATTGGCCTTGGCGCCGGCGTTCAGGCGCTGCGAGTAATCGCGCGGGATGGCGATGCCCAACAGAACTTTGCTCTTGTCGATACCCTTTTCAATCTCGCCGTAGCTGGTGGGAAATCCCTCGATCTCAAAGAACCGGGAAGCGCGGAAACGTTCGACCAGAGCGCGGCTCTCCGCGCTGTGATCGGCGTCATAGATCAGCGTGGGGATGCGGTCCACATCCAGGTTGAGCGCGTAGCCGAACAGCAGCATCTGAAAAAGCGGCAGAAACAGCGCCATAATCAGGCTGCGGGAATCGCGCAGGATATGGCGGAACTCCTTGGCGAACATAGCCCGGGTGCGTCGCGTGTTCATGGATTTTTCTGTTCCTCGGCCTCGATCAAGCCCACAAAAACGTCTTCCATGGTCGGCTGGATCGGCTCCAGCTTCTTGATTTGAATGGCGCGCTCCGCCAGGATGCGCCGGATGCGTTCCGCGCCGGCGGCGAGATCCTCCACGTTGACGTGCAGTCCGGCGCCGAAGACGGCCACATCCAGCACGCCGGGGGCGGCTTCGAGCGCGCGCATGGTCCCCAGCAGATCGGAAGTCTCCAGTTGCAGCAGCTTGTGCGAGTGCAGGTCGCGCTTGAGCGCCTCGGGCACGCCCAAGGCGATCAGCTTGCCTCGATAGATGAGCGCCAGGCGATGGCAGTATTCCGCCTCGTCCATGTAGTGTGTAGTGACCAGGATGGTTTGACCGCCCTCGGCGAGTTGGTAGATCAAGTCCCAGAAGCCGCGACGAGCGATGGGATCCACGCCCGAAGTCGGCTCGTCCAGGAACAGGATGCGCGGGGAATGCACGATGGCGCAGCCCAGGGCCAGGCGCTGCTTCCAGCCGCCGGCCAGCAGCCGGGTGATGGTGGTGCGCCGGTCCGTCAGGCCCGCCATGCGCAGCACATACTCCTTGCGCTCCGCGCGCAGATGCTTGGGAACCCCGTAAATCCGGCTGAAGAAGTCGATGTTCTCTTCCACGGCCAGATCGTCGTACAGCGAGAACTTCTGCGACATGTAGCCGATGTTCTGGCGGATCTCCTCGGGGTTCTTGGTGACGTCGAAACCCGCCACTGCGCCGTATCCCGAGGTGGGAGTCAGCAGGCCGCAAAGCATGCGGATGACCGTCGATTTGCCGGCGCCGTTGGGACCCAGGAAGCCGAAGATCTCGCCCTTCTGCACCTGGAAGGTCACGTGGTCCACCGCCACGAAATCGCCGAACGTCTTGACCAGATCGCGGATTTCCAGGGCGGGGGTGGTGGCTGGTGCGCTCATTGTTTTTCCGCCTTGCGCACTTGCGCGATGAAGACGTCCTCGAGCGACGGCACGATGCGCTGGAAGACCGCCGGGCCGTGGCCCTGCTTGTCGAGCTTCTGCCGCAGCGCATCGGGCGAAGTGCGCGCGGAGCTCAGGAAAAGGTGCAGAGTGGCGCCGGAAGGCTCCACGCAAAGGACCCCTTCCGATTGGAGCAGCAGCTCGCGCGCGCCGCGCGGGTCGGGCGCCTCCACCTGGTAACATTCTTCGGGAATCTGATAGCGCGCGGCATCCGGGGCGTCGCACTGGATCAGCCGGCCGCGGTACATCAGGCCCACACGATTGCAGCGCTCCGCCTCGTCGAGGTAAGCGGTGGTGACCAGGACGGTGATGCCATCCTTGACGAGCTGATACAGGATCGCCCAGAAATCGCGGCGCGAGACGGGGTCGACGCCGTTGGAGGGCTCATCCAGAAAAAGGATTTCCGGACGATGCAGCAGCGTGCACATGAGGCCCAGCTTCTGCTTCATACCGCCGGAGAGCTTGCCCGCCTGGCGATTGCGAAAAGGCTCCATGCGGGTCATGCGCAGCAGTTCCGGCAGCAGCCGCTGGCGCTCCGCGGCGGGGATGCCGAACAAGTCGGCGTAGAACTCCATGTTTTCGTCGACGGTCAGATCCACGTACAGGCCGAAGCGCTGGGCCATATAGCCGATGGAGTCTTTCACCGCTTGCGTGTCGTGGACGACATCGTGTCCGGCCACCCAGGCCTGGCCTTCGCTGGGATTCAACAGACCGCACAGCATGCGCAGCGTGGTCGTCTTACCGGCGCCGTCGGGGCCCACCAGCCCGAAGATCTCCCCACGTGGAATCTCCAGGTTCAGGTGGTCGACGGCCGTCAGCGCGTCGAAGCGCCGGGTAAGGTCCCGGGTGCGAATGATCCCTTCCATCAATTCCCCGTGAGGATCTCGGCGTCCGCGGGCATGTTGGACTTCAGCTCGTGCCGCGGATTATCGATGTCGATCTTGATGCGATAGACCAGCTTGACGCGCTCTTCGGCAGTTTGAATCTGCTTGGGCGTGAACTCCGCTTCCGAAGAGATGAACGAGATGGTGCCATCGTAGCTCTTGTTCTTGAACGAATCGGTGGTGACCTTGGCCTTCGCGCCCAGCTTGACGCGGCCCAGGTCCTGCTCCCGGATGTAGGCGCGCAGCCAGGGGTGCTCGATATCGCCCACGGCGACCACGCTGGAGCCCGGGGCCAGAATTTCGCCCGGATCCGCCGCCTTTACCAGTACCACGCCGTTGATCGGCGAAACCGCAATAGTGTCGGCCAACTGCGAGTCGATCAGCGCGATCTGCGCCTTGGCGCGTTCGATATCGCCCTGGCGGGCCACCAGATCCTGCTCACGGCGCTTGGTCTCTATGGAGTTGGCCTGTCCCAGCCGGAGTGCGGCTTCCGCGCGCTTGACCTGCGCCGAGGCGCTTTCGATCATTTCACTGCGCGGGCCGGCTTCCACCAGGGCGGCCTGCTCCTTCACCTGCCGCAGATTGGCCGCGGCGCTATCAAAGCGCGTGCGGGTCTGATCGTAAGCCGAGGTGGAGATGTCATCGTCCTTGTATAGTTTCTGGGCGCGGTCCCAATCTTTCTTCGCCTGATCGTACAGTGCTTGCGCGTTGGCCACGGCGGCGGTGGCCTGTTGCAGCTCCTGGGGCCGGGCGCCATTTTTCAGTTGTAGCAATTGCGACTGCGCGGCGCTCAAATCGGCGTTCTTCAACTGGATATCGGCCTGCATGGTCTCCTGCTGCCAGTGCAGGGCGCTTTGGCTCTCGGCATACTGCGCAGTGGCGGTTTGCAGCGCGGCCGAGGCGGTATCCCGCTGGCGCAGCAACTGCTCGCGGTCGAGACGCGCGATCACCATGCCTTTTTGCACCGGGTCGCCTTCGTTGACGGTGCGTTCGATCAAGCGGCCCGCGGTTTTGAAGGCGATATCCACCTGGGTCAGCTCGATGTTGCCGGAAACCACGATGCGATCACTCACCTCGGTGTGCATGCTGCGGTAAGCCAGCAGGCCGGCACCGCCCAGGACGGCGATCACGATGACGATCAGAACGATTCTTTTCATAATTGTGCGACTCCTTTTCTACTGGACCACGCGGCGGACATTGCCCATCGCCCGCCCCAAGTCGATGCGCGCTACGTTGTAGCCGAACAAAGCCGCGATGCGGTTATCGCGGGCCCTTTCCAGGCGGGTCTGCGCGTCGGTGACCTCCAGGCTGCTGGCCACGCCGGCGGCATAGCGGCGGCGGGCCTGGGTAAGTTCGCTGTCGGATAGCGTCAAACCCTCCTCGGCAACCTTAAGCTGTTCTTCCGCGTTGTGCAGGCTATCCAGCGATGTGCGGATTTCCAGCTCGATCTGCTCGTGAAGATCGTTGGTGCGGACGCGCTCCTGGCGGAACTGGGAAGCCGTTTCGGCGCGCCGGGCGTCCCGCCGGCCGCCATCGAAAATGGGCACGCGCACCGCGAAGCCGTACTCCCGCGTCGGCAAGAGAGAAACGGTGTTGCCGTTGGTCCCGGTGCTGCCGTAGTCGGCATAAGCGACAAGATTGGGCAGCCGTTCGAATTTGACGGCATTGGCATTGAGTCGGGCGGCCGCTTCGCGGTCCGCCTGGGCCTTGACGTCGGGGCGATTTTTTACCGCCTCCGCTTCGGCTTGCTCCACCGTGATCCCGTCAGCCGGCTCGTAGCTCAGCTTGTCGGTCAGCTCCAGGGAAGTAGCCAGGTTCAGCCCCATGACGCGCAACAATTGCAGATACGCTTTGTTGCGTTCGTTCTGCATCGCCAGCAGACGCTGCTTTTCGTTGGACAATTGCACCTTGGCCCGGGTGACCTCGATACCGGTCCCGGTGCCCGCGTTCTTCTGGTTCTCCGACTGCTTCAGCACTGCTTCGGCCAGCGCCACATTGGATTGATAAGCCTCTACGTCGGCGTCGGCGCGCAGTGCTGCCAGGTAGGCTTTGGCCACCGTGGCCGAGACGGTTTCGTTGGTATTGTCGCCGTCCTGCGCGGCGGCCCGCACGGCGGCCTTGGAGGCTTGATACCGGCGGATATTGCTCAAGTCGAACACGCTCTGGGCAACCCGGGCGCGCACATCCACCGAACTGAACGGTCCGACCACCCGTGGGATTTTGTCGATGATGTCGTTCAGCAGACCCTTTTCGACCGTAGCCAACGGGCCGGTCAGACCATTCTCGGCGCCCAGCAGCGTCTGGCTGGTGGCCAGGTCCAGCCCCAAGGCGGCCAGGCTTTTCATGGCGGAAGTCTGCGAGGCTTGCGCTTCTATGTCGGGCAGAAACGCCGAGCGGGCTTCCGCGGACCGCGATTTGGCCTGGCGGAGGTTTTCTTCCGAAAGCTGGATATAAGTGTTGCCTTCGGGCGACGTGGCAATCTCGACGGCCCGCTTCAGCGTCAGGCGCAGCGGCTCGCGCGGAGTAGCGTCGGCCGCGCAGAGCGTCAGGGGAACAGCCAAAAACAGAGTCGATAGAAAATAGCTGTGCATTTATTTCTCCTGTGTTGCTACATGAGCCTCGTTGGTGTGCCGGGGCAGAGATGCCCGGAACCCAGCGCTCAAAAATGCGACCAGGCGCTCCAGGGCGGCATCCGAGTCAAACGAGAAGGATAGTTCCGAGATTCTGGCCAGATCCTTCGACCCACCGCGCAGTGTCTGAGCCAGGGCGCCGATGGCCAGGTTCAAGCGCCAGAACAGTTCTTCCTGCGGCAAATCCGGCAGCGCCCGCCGCAGAGCCGCGCCAAAACGCTCCAGGACATCGCCGAACCGCGATGTGATGATGCGCGGCAGCAGATCGCCTTCGGCATGCAAACGGCCGAGAAGCTTCATGAAAACCATGCCCCCACTTTGGGGATCGCGGGACATATGGAAGGTGGGCGCCACGAACGCCTCGATCACTTTTTCCAATGGGGGCGGATTTCCCCCGGCTTCCTTCTCAAACCCGTCGAGCAGCGCCAGGCGTTCTTCGTTGGCGGGTACCGAACGGCGCAGAATAACGGCTTCGAGCAGCGCCTCTTTGGAGTGAAAGTGGTAATGCACTGCCGCCAGATTCACACCCGCCTCCGCGATGATGCTTCGCAGGGAGGTGGCGGCGTAGCCCTGTTGGGCGAACAACCGCTCAGCGGTATCGAGAATGCGCTCCTTGGTGTGATTCACGGGCGTTTAAATCAAACGTATGATTATACCGGAGGCATGGTGGGCTTGGGAAGAGCCGTACACTTTAGAGGGGTACTAGTGGGGGAAATTGGGTCCGTTTCGTTGCCGGCTGGGAGATGGTAAGGTATGGCATCGATGCAACCCAAATTCGATGGGCAAGTGGCTTTGATTACAGGCGCCTCGGCCGGAATCGGCGCGGCACTGGCGCGGGCGTTCGCGCGCGAAGGGGCGCACACGGTACTGGTGGCGCGCCGGGTTGAGCGGATTGAGTCGCTGGCTGCCGAACTGACCGGTGGCGGAACCCGGTCGATTGCCGTAGCTGGCGATGTGACCCGCGACGGCGACATGGAGCGCGCCGTGGCGCAGGCCACCAGCGAGTTCGGCCACCTGGATGTGGTTGTCGCCAATGCCGGCATTCTGGTGCGTGGCCGGATCGTTACGCTGAAGCTAGATGACTATCGTAAACAATTAGAAACAAATACTTTAGGAGTTATACGCACGGTAATTGCGGGGATACCGGCGCTACAGCAGAGCCACGGCCGGATCATCCTGATCGGCAGTCTGATCGGGATGATTTCGATTCCCGGGGGGACGCCCTACTGCATGAGCAAGTTCGCGCTGAACGGACTCTCCGACGGCCTCAGTCACGAGATGGCGCCTCTTGGTGTCAGCGTGACACAGGTAATGTCGGGGTTCGTCGACACAGAGATTTACACCAACATTCCGTTGCGCCGCCAGCCGCGAAAATGGATTACGCTTACGGCGGACGAGGTTGCCCGGCGGATTGTGGCCGCCACCTACCGCCGCAAGCGCAACTTAATACTTCCGTGGCCCACCAAGATGGCTATCATGCTGCAGCGCCACTTCCCGGGGCTGGTCTATCAGGCCATTGACCGGGCGTACCGCAAGGCGCGGCGGCTGCAAGAAGCCGAAGCCATGGCGAAGGCACGCCAGAGTTAACGCCAGCGCCCTTCTACCAATACCCAGCCACCACGACGCTTCACCCACCGGTGCGCTACCCAGCGGGCGTGCGGCCGGGGTGGAGCCTCCCAGCGTCCTGGTACCCAGACGTAAGCATTGCCATCCCAGCGATGGTAACCGTCTATCCAGACAAAGTTCGCACCGGGACGCGCCGGGCGAGTCTCTACAATCGCCGCGGGCGGCCCGATTCTCACCACGACCTCGGCCAGCCCGACGCCAGCCGTCAAAAGGAGCCCGAAGGCGGATCCGATCATTAGTTTCTTTAACATACAAGTTCCCTCCTTTTCCTGACTATTATACATATGTAACCCTGCAACGGAAGACGATGCCGCGGTCTTAAGTAAAATTAATTACAGAACCGATTTCCGGCGCGGGTGACCTTGCCCCGCAGAGATAACGGTACCAAATTAGTCCCCCTAACGGACCAAAACAGTTGACTTTACAGTCCGATTCAGCCCAGAATCCAGAGGTATGCTGAAGATTCTACAGACCGACTCCATTGGCGGCCGGCTGGGCGATTTACTGCCGCTGCTGGCGCTTGTGATCGTCCTGCCGTGCAGCGCGGCGAATCCCCCGAGCCTGGTGATGCTGTACAGTTTCAATGATCTTGCGGATGGAGGTTTTCCAGAGGCGGGGCTGGCAATGTCATCCGCCGGTGCCCTTTATGGAACGACATCTTCCTCCCAGGGCGGGTATGGATGGGGTAGCGTCTTCGAGATGGTACCGATAAAAGGCGGCACCTTCACCCACAAAACCCTGTACACGTTCAAAGGTGGCGTGGACGGAGCCAATCCGGTAGCGGATCTGACCATCGGAGGCAACGGCATACTTTACGGCACTACGTATGGGGGCGGAGTGGGTTACGGAACGGTTTTCGAGCTGATTCCCGGCAGCGGCGGTACCTGGACCCAGAAGGTCATCTACAGTTTCAAGGGTGGCAGCTCGGATGGAGCCTACCCCGCGGCGGGCCTGGTGCTGGCCAGCAGCGGAGTCCTGTACGGCACGACGTACGCCGGTGGCACTAAGAACATCGGCACGGTCTTCGCGCTGGCGCCCTCCGCCGGCGGATGGACTGAGACACCGGTCTACAGTTTTCTAGGCGGCACCGACGGAGCTAATCCGGTGGCCGACCTGACGCTGAGCGTGGCCCCGGGCACGATCACGCTATATGGCACGACCTTGCAAGGCGGATCTGTCACGATTCCGCCAAACACACCGCCCTTGTGCACTTCGACAACCTCGCCATGCGTTTATCAGAATTGGGGCACCGTCTTTCAACTGGTGCAAAGCGGCGGTGTCTGGACAGAAACCATCCTATACACCTTCTTGGGAGCCAGCGATGGCGGCAGCCCGGAATCCCCTGTCATCATCGGTCCCGGCGGCGTGCTGTACGGCGCCACTTTTTGGGGAGGTAGTACCAACGGCTGTCCGCTGGGAGGATACCCGCAGGGTTGCGGCGTTGTTTACCAGTTGACCCCTCCCACGGGAACCGGAGCGTGGACCCAAACCGTGCTGCATACCTTCACCGGGACGGTTCCGGATGGAAATCATCCGTACGGAAGGATGTCGCTCAACAGCACGACCGGGCAGCTTTTTGGCACCACCTTCAGCGGCGGAGCTCTGATCGACAACTGTTTCACGGAATCCTATCCCGGCTGCGGCACGATTTTTTCCATGAAGCCGCCGGCCACACAGGGTGGCTCGTGGACCAAATCCAATCTCATCGTGTTTCTGAATAACAACGGCGGCGGCCCCAACGGCGGCGTCCTCAGCAAGGGCGGCGCCATCTTCGGCACCACGCTTTATGGCGGCAACACGGGCGGATACGGCACCGTGTACGAGATGAAGCCCTAAGGCGGGCGGACACGCGTCTCACATATAGGGCAGGACTTCAACCTCCTCCGGCGCGGGCCATTTTTGACCGCGGCCGAGCAGGTGTTTGATACCCACGGCACTTAACACCGACGTGGCCAGCGCCATGATGATCAGCGCCACAAAAATGCGCTGATCGATCAAACCGTACTCGAGGGCTACAGTCGTAAGCACAATACCCACGGCGCCGCGGGCATTCATCGCCAGGGCCACCATCAGAGCCTCCAGCGGCCGCTTTCCGCCCAGGGTGGCGCCGAAGTAAACGCCGCTGATCTTGCCCGCGCAGGCCACCAGGAGAACGAAGACCACCAGCAGAAGGTCGAAGTTGGCGACAAAGTTGGCTTTCAATCCGATAGACACGAAATACAACGTCGCGAAGATGCCGGTGGTGGTCTGATAGAAGCTCTCGTGCGCCAGCTTGCGGGCATCCTCGATACGGCCTAATGCGACGCCCGCCAGGAATGCGCCCAGCGTGGCGTGCGTGCCCACTACCTGCGAGAAGATCGCGGCGGTGATCATCACCAGGAAAGTCAATTTCAACTGAAGCGTGTCCTTGGGCAGGTTCAACCAACCGACGGCCTTCTGGATCTTCTTGTTGGACAGATTCAGGATTAGAGCGAACACGAGCACAACGGTCACCAGGCTGGCCCACCAGTTCCGGCCCGACTGGCCGGCGCCGCCGAAATTGCTGAGGATGACGGCGAAAAGCCCCCAGCCGGCCAGATCGTCGAGCATGGCGGCGGACATTACGATGACGCCCAGCTCGGTCTTGATCAGGTTCAGGTCCATCAGGATGCGTGCAATCACCGGGAGAGCCGAGATGGACAGGATGGTCCCCACAAAAAGCGCCAGCAGCGGCACATTGCCCTGCGCCTGGTTGCGCCAGAATGCGGGCCACAGCAGAACTGATCCGACGCCCAGCACCAGCGGCAGGAGTATGCCCAGGAAACTGGTCCAGACGATCGGCATGCCCAGACTCCGCAGGCGTTTCGGCTGCAGCTCCAGGCCGGCCATGAAGACGAAAACGATGAGACCCAGCTCAGTCACAGCTTCCCGCGCCTGGGTGGCGCGGCCCACAGCGGGAAACACTTTGGCGTAAAGATCCGGTGCGATCATGCCAAATACGCTGGGACCCAGCATCACGCCGCATAACAGCTCGACTACTAACGGCGACAGGGCCAGCCTTTCGAGCAGTTTGGCCATGCACAGCGGGATGGCCAGAACCAGGCTGATCTGAGCCAGGAACAGGGTCAGAGTGGGGCCGTCCATGAAGTGGCTCAATTATAGCAGTGGCACGGACGAAAGGACCGTGCCACTTTCGGCCGGCTCTGTATGTGTGATAAATTCGACGCCTATGTCGAGTCAACCGCCGGGGCTGTCCAAGATCGAGAAACAACAGTTTCGGCGGATCTGTGGCAAGTTCGCCAGCGGGATCACGATCGCGACGGTACGGGACGCCTCCGGCGCGTGTCATGGCATGACGGCCAATTCGTTCACATCGGTTTCTATGACGCCGCCGCTGGTGCTGGTATGCGTCGACCATCGCGCGCGGATTCTGGAGCACTTCCGCATCGGCGAGCATTTTGGAATCAATATCCTGAGCGCCAGCCAGAAGGAGCTTTCCGACAGGTTTGCAGGAAGCGGTTACGATCGCTTTGAGGGAGTGAACTGGTACCCGGGACAAAGCGGAGTGCCGCTGCTGCCGGATGTGTTGGCAACCATCGAATGCGCGCGGGCAAACGTGGTTACAGCCGGCGACCACGATATTGTGATCGGTGAAGTGCTTCACGCGGAGTGTCAGGACGGCGAACCGCTGGTGTTCTACAGCAGCCAGTACCGCAGTTTGGGGTAGCTGGTCACAGCGGGTCCACCGGATCAGTGGTGTTACCAAAGATAGTACAAGCAGGGTGAGTAAAATCACCATATTGATGTATACTGACGGGTAATGTGCCGACTGAGGGGATGTGCGTCGTGCCTTGCCGGATGGCGTAAAACGAAAAGACGCCGCTGTGTAATGGCGCTGGCGCTGGCGGTATATTGCGCGCCGGTCGGCATCGCCGGCACCATCGTCGCGATCAACGTCAAAACCCAGACCTCGGCCCCTCTCGCCACCGGTTTCAGCGGCTTCAACATGCCGCAGCTTCGAAACGGCGTGGAGTATCATGATCCGAAGTTCGTATACGCGGTAGGGCCGCTTAAGCCGGGTTGGCTGCGATTTCCAGGCGGTACGGCGTCCATGGCTTACGACTGGAACCCGGCGGACAGCTCCGGCGGCCACATTGACATCGGATGGATGAACTCCCTGATCACCGGCAATCCGGCGTCAGTGAGCGGCCAGCCGGCAAATATTCTGATGGCTTCCCAGCAGCTCACGCAGGCCAAGGGCGGCGTGTACCTATCCGAATTCGCAACCTTCGTGAATGCAGTTGGCTCGCAAGCGATAATTTGTTTCAACGGCTTTACCGACACCAACCCGGGCAGCGCGAGCCTGATGGCGCAAGCGGCGCAGGGCGCGGAGTTGCCTGTGGCGGAATGGGAGCTGGCCAACGAGCCTTACGTTTATCCGATCATTTTCCCGTCGGCAGCTTCCTACGCCAACGCCATGAACCCGTATTTCACGGGCATCACGTCAGCCACGCCCGGCGCCACCATCGCGCTGTTCATGGCGGGCACGTATCCGGGAAACGGGGTGAATTACAGCAGTTGGGACAGCGGGATGTCCGCCTACACGCCGGTATACTGGAACGCGGTATCCACGCACGCTTACCCGATCCCCCGAATCCAAAGCATCAGCACCACGGCACAGACCCTGAACGGCATTCTGGCGCACGCCACCGCGGACTATATCAATTCGTACTTGAATCCCCTGGTGGGGTCCAATACACCGATCTACATTACGGAACTCAATTGCTGCGCGCCGGACAGCGACAAGTTTCTGACTTTTCTCTACAATGGCATTTTCCTGGCCGAGTATATCGCGCGCATGTCGTCGGTACCGAACGTGAAGGGCGTGGGAGTGAACTCACTCTACACGGATAACTACGACTATCATGGAATTATCCAGTCGGTGAACGATTACGAAAGCTATCTGCTCAACCAGGTAGCGGCCAATCCGAACTTCTCGACCGACACGGCAACCGATCCAAACACCCAGTTCCAGTTCTATATGTCAGCGCCGGGTTTGGCGCTGGAGGTTGCCAACCAGGCCATCAACAGCAGCAACCGGATCTGGCCCACAACCGTGACCGGGGGGCCGCTGGTTGCGATCCAGGGTTTTGACGGCAAGGCGATACCCGCCGTGTACGCTCAAGCATATAGGGGAACGGACGGCAGCCACTACGTTCTAATCACCAACAAGTCTTCTTCCGTATGCAGCACCACGATTCAGCTCAACGGGGTGCACGTGAGCGCAACCATGAGCATCACGACTGTTTCCAACACGAGTGCCTATGCATCAAATACCGCAACGGCGCAGAATAATGTCCTGATTCAGACGGCCACCTCAAACAATCCGATCGCCCTGGGGCCGTACAGCGTTACGGTTGTTAAGTGGTGAGCCGACAGCCTGCTCAGGATTTGTTCTCATAGTACGAACCAAGGTAGTACCACAAAACATCGTATGCTCCCTCGAATGACAATTTCATAGAAGCCGGAGACGCGTTTGGTGTATACTGATTCGCATTGGGGATCTCATCGGGTGAGAGTTTGCGCGCGAATGAAAGCAGCCAGGCCATTGCGAACAAAACTACTCTTCGGCGCATGCCTGCTCGGCTTTTGTGTCTGTTTTCCTCCGAGCCTCTCCGCTGCTACGACCTGTCCGACCCAGTTTAATCCCGGCTCCTTCACCAAGGGCAATTTCTTTAGTAACTTCAATAACAATTGCTATCTCATACCGTTTTCAACCGGCAACGGATCGGGCAGTGAGCAGGGCGATCTGAATAGCTTGTATAACAAACTGTTTTTCAACGTCAGCACCAGCATCCCCCCTTACGAACTGATCATTGTGGGAGAGTTTCCGAATGCAAGATACTTCTCTATCGGACTCTACGACAACCATTCCGCAATTACGCAAAACCTCTCGGATGTGGAGGTAGTGCCTCTCACCTCGACCTATACCAATCCGTTCCAGCCGGGCGTGGCCTTTGTCAACGGACAAAAATATGCCGTGCCCATCAAACTCGGAGGCAGTCCAGGCACACAGGAGCCGGGCTGCATGATGACCGGGTTCAACGTGGACGTGAATGCGATGGATGGCACGCAGCGGCATCCGTACATGAACTGGAATCTGGACCCGGGATTCTTCAAGGCCAACCCCGGGGTACCAGACCACGAAGTGGACACGCCCACGCATTCGGATCCAAACCCGGCGGGCGTGATCATCATTCGGAACTATTTGAGCCTCACCAAGTTTACGTCCGCGACCTTACCGCACGTGATTGTGAGAGACCTGGCTTCGGGCTGCGCCTACCCGGCTTCCATGGTGAATACCATGGGCATTGTGACCACCGGTTCCAGCACGGGGAATGCCTGGCTGAACCAGAAGCAGGTGCAGAATCACAATCTTTTCGCCAACTGGCAGCCGACCGACTGCTGGGGAATCATCCCCACCAGCAAGATTCAATGGATACGCGGTGACGAGTACACGCCCGGTGCGAACCCGGATGCGAGTTACCTGTTCGCCTATACGCCCGCCGGACTGCCGCAGACGCTGGCCTCCGCGGGTGAGGTGATGCGGCTGCGCTTTCAGGTTCCCACCACGCCACCGACCCCGTGCACCAATGGCTGCTCCCGTTCCGGGGGCGAGCAGATGCGCTATTTGAGTGTGTCGTTCCAGGTTAGCGGAGGCGGCACGCTGGCAAGCCTCCCGGACAGTTGCCCGGTGAACTCGCTGGCGCCGTGCACGCCGCTGGTGCAGGATGCCAACGGTTTTGTGACGCTGATCGTGGGTACCGGGGTGACGCAGCCCTCCTGGGTGACCGCCGCGAACGGGTACACCTGGGTGGACTTAACGAAGTCGACAACCGCCAATTATACGGGACTCAACGAAGTCGCGATTCGGGACATCCTGCCGGCCAGCGGGTTCAGTTGCGGCGGCGAACTGGTGCCCTACAAGGACGGGCAGGCGACTACCGCGGGCGCCGGTCTGATGGGATTATACGCGCCGGTGATCGACTACCCCGTGTCTACCAGCCTCCCACAGACCGCCAGCGAACTGAGCGGCACGAATACCTGCGCGATTTATCCGAGCGGTCCGCCCCAGGTCTCGCCGACTTGCGGCGTTGCGCCGGCCAAGGTTCCCACGATTGGCGCGATGACGACGCAATGCGCCGCGCCGGGATGCACCGAGGTCGTGGTGCAGCCGCAGCCACCGCTCAGTATCCTTTCGTTGAACGGTATGGGCGGGTTTGGTACCTTTCCCCTCGGGCTTCCCTACACGGGCAATTCAGATTTCATTCAAATCACCGACAACACACAAAGCTGGAGCGCGGGTCATACGGGGGATGCCTGTACCGTACAAATCGGCGAGTGGTCGGACACGGCCATCTCGCTGGTGGCGAACGTGAATCAAAACGGAGTGTGTCCGATGGCGGCGGGCGATTCACTGACCGTGACCGTGTGGAATCCGCAAAATACGCAATCCGCCGCCTCCCTGACTGTTACCGTTCAGCCGTAGCCCACTCGTGCGCGGCGAGGACATCGGAGCCGGCGGCCCGAAAGAGACAGCGGCGGGAGGGGCCGGTTTCGATGGCGCGCGCGATTTTCTCTTCTTCGTGAAGTATCTATCTCACGGACGCGCGGTGTTGATGAGAACCGTCACCGGCGTCGGCACATAATGGCCATGTCCGGCTTACCGTCATGATCGAAGTCCGCAATCACCGCGACCGGCGGGCCGTTGCCAGCGGCAAATCGTTGGGGGCGGTTAAAGCTCGCGGGAACCGGTTGCGCCAAGGCGGCAACTGCTGCGGCGACGCATAAGACGAGACCCATGGACATTGAGTTCGACAGCATGACCCCTCCTGAGTCCACTCCGCTGCTTGACAGCTTTCCGCAGTATAACTTCGCCCCAAAAAAAGCTCAAGGGTTTATGGTCAGCGTAGCCGTGCTGTGCGACTTGCCATAGGTCGCCGTAATCACGACGTGCGTGGCCGTGGTCACCGCAGCCGTGGTGATGGCGAATGCCGGCGATTGATTGGAATAGGCGGATATCTGGACCGAAGCAGGCACGGACGCGACCGCCGGGTTGGCGCTCGACAGCGCCAGGATCGCTCCGGCGGGCGGCGATTGACCGTCGAATGTGGCAAAGTTTCCGGTGGTGGATTGGCCGCCCACGACCGTAGCGGGCGACAGGGTCAAAGACTGCAGTACAGCCGGATTCACCGTAAGAACGGCTGTCGAGGTCACTCCGTTGAAGGTCGCGGACAACGTGACCGCGGTCGGGGCATCCACTCCGGTCGTGGTGATCGTGAAAGCAAGGGAAACCTGTGATCCGGCCGCTATGGTCGCGGATGCCGGAACGGATGCCACTAACGGGTTAGAGCTCGAAAGCGTCACAAGGGCCCCACCGCGCGGCGCCGGATAGCTCAAGCTCACCGTGTTTGAAGACAACGGATTGCCGCTATCTATCGGGGATGCCGAAAGACTCAGGGTCAGCTTACCCGCCACGCCTGTGCCGTTCAAACCGATGGCTTGAGGCGAGCCGGGCGCATTGTCGTTAATGGTCAGCAGTCCGGTAAAGGGTCCCTTAGCCGTAGGCGTGCCGGTTACCGTAATGGTGCACGCGTTTCCGGCTGCCAGCGAATGCGGACAGTTGTTGGTTTGAGAAAAAGGACCGCTGGTGGAGATGGACGCAATGGTCAGCACGGCGCTGCCGGTATTGGTCAACGTGAGAGACTGAGACGCGCTCCGGCCCAGCGTCACATTTCCTACGTTGATGCCGGAAGCGGAAAAGGTAAGGGCAGGTGACTGCACGAGAACGGAAAGGGTATTCGAGGCCATCGCGGCTGTTGCCAGATCCAGACTTCCATCGCCGTTAAAATCCCCCAGGGTCACGGCCAGGGGTCCGGAGGCCACTGGGAAGTCCAGCGGGTCACGGAAGAGGCCGTTGTTATAGCCGTACAAGATGGAGACGGTGCCGTCGGCGCTGTTCGCCACGGCAACGTCCAGCGTTCCATCGGCGTTCAAATCGCCGATGGCCAATCCCGCGGGACTCAGTTCCAAAAGCTTCGTCAAGGCCGGCTGAAACGTGCCATCGCCCTTGCCCAAGAGCACGGAGAGGGTTTGTGCGAGTTGGTTGACCGCGGCCAGATCGAGCTTGCCGTCCCCGTTGAAGTCGGCGGCGGCCACGGCAACCGAGTCGCCAGTGGCATAGGCTACCGGCGGCTTGAACGTGCCATCGCCATTACCGAGCAGTACGGACACGGTTCCATTGACAAAATCGTTGGCGACGGCCAGATCCAGTTTGCCGTCGGCATTGAAATCGCCGGCCAGCAGAGCGGTGGGAGAGGGTCCGGCCGGGTAATCCACATGCGCGTTAAATGTTCCATCCGCGTTGCCCGCCAGAAGCGAGACGGTATTGTCGGCCTGATTGGCGACCACCAGATCCAGGGTTCCGTCGCCATTGATGTCGGCCGCGGCTACCGCCACAGGGCTGTTCCCCGTGGGGTAGGGCAGGCCGGGAGCGAAAGCGCCCTGGCCGTTACCAAGGAAAACGGAAACGGTGTTATCGCCCTGGTTGGCAACCACAATATCCAGGTTCCCATCGCCGCTGAAGTCGCCCAGAGCGGCCGCCACGGGCTGGGATCCGGCCGGGTAATCCACGGCAGCGGCAAATGTGCCGTCACCGTTGCCAAGCAGGACGGAAATCGTGTTGGCAACGGAGTTGACGGCCAGCAGATCAAGCCGGCCATCACCGTTCAGATCGGCGGTGAGCACGGCTCGCGGGCCGGCGCTGGCGCGCAAATCCGATCGGCCCATGGAAAGCCATTCACTGGGAGTGGTGATGGGGAGCCAGACGGGATTTGAAGCGCCGCCGCCCGGGCCGCTATTCACTACACTAATCGTGGCGGTTTTCGCAGCCGCGGTGCGGGAAGGGGCGACCGTGGCGGACAATTGCGTAGGGCCAATGTAGGCGGTGGGCACCGCGGCGCCATTCCAATTCACGGTGGCGCCGGGAATAAACCCGCCGCCCAGGACGTTCAGCGTGAATCCCGGACCGCCCAGGAGTAAGCCTGCCGGCGGCGAGGCCTGGGCCAATAACGGTAACGGATTGCCCCACGCCACGCCAGACACAAAGATGTGCTGGGGACTATCGGGTGCGTTATCGATGAGCGTAACCGCTCCAGCACCGGGGCCGATGGTCACGGGCGTGTAAGTCACCGTGATCGCGCAATGGCTTTTGGGGGCCAGGGTCGCCGGACAGTTGTTGGTTTGGGATGCGGCGCCTGTCGCGGCGATGCTGGTGATGCCGAGCGCGGCGGTTCCCGGATTGTACAGAAAGACGCTTTGTGGTTTGCCCGGCACCCCCAGGTTCTGCACGGGAAAGACCAGGCTGGAGGAGGTTAAGCCAGCGGCCGGTCCGCCCGCCAGGGAACCCGTGCCGGCCAGGGAGATGACCTGAGGGCTGTTCGAGGCATTGCTATTGATGGTAACCGTGCCGGTTCGCGAGCCGGCACCGCCAGGGGTGAACATCACGTTGACCGAGCAATCGGCCGCGGGCGCCAGGCTGGATGGGCAGTTGTTAGTCTGCAGGGCGTCTCCGCCGCCGACAAACCCCGTGAGCGTCAGCAGTGCGGCGCCGCGGTTTTTCAGGGTCACAACCTGGGGCGGGCTGGTGGTGCCGATGGTCTGCGCCGCGAAAGAGAGAGCATGCGCCGACAGAGCTATATCCGGCACGCCGGTGATACCGACACCGGAAAGCGAGATGGTTTGCGGGCTGCCCGCGGCATTGCTGGTGATGACCATCGAGCCAGTGCGCGGGCCGGTGGCGCTGGGGGTGAAGCTGACGGTAATCAGGCAACCGGCTCCGGGCGGCATGGGCGCGGCGCAAGTGCCGGCTTCCGCGAAATCGCCGGTGACGTTGATACTGGCGACGTTCAGCACGGTACTCGACGTGTTGGTCAGCGTGACAGCCTGTGAGGCGCTGGTGCCTCCAACGGACTGGTCGCCGAAACGCAGGGCGCTGCTCGAAATTGCCGCCGTGCCCTGGCCATCGGCGAGGAAAAAAGCGCCATTATAGCGGGTGGCCATGGCCACCACCGGTTGGCCGCCGCTGTTCATCAGTATGGCCGCCTCGCCCTCGAAGGAGTCACTGAAATAGGGACTGTTCCCGGGATAAAGCGGCAACGCCCAAACCAGGGATAGATCCGTAAGATCGATCATGGTGAGATAGCTGGCTGCGTAGCTGATGGCGGATTCCGGCAGGATCATGTAAGGGTGATCCGGGGTACCCACGGTGTTGAAGACGCCCGACATCCAATACGTTCCGGGCACCGCCCCGCCGGCGGCCAGCAGCGAGCTCACGTCGAGCGTTTCGATGATGTTGCCGTTGGCGCCGTCGCGATGATAGAGATTGGGATCATACTGGATCTCGTGCCAGAAGCCGCCTGCCGGGCGAGGATCCAATGCGAAGTTGCAGGTGATCGGCGCCGCGTCCGCTCCGAGCGAGACATGGAACAGTATGCTGGCGGAGCTCCCGTTATCATGCACTCCGAAAATGGTGGTGCCGGCATTGTCGCCCGGCACCTGGCCCGCGCCATCGAAATAGACTTTGTTGCCGATGCACAGCGGCGAGGCCCCCGAGGGTCCGCCGAAGGTCACACTCCATGCGGGGCTGATGGGATTGGCGAGGTTCGCCGGATCGATGTCCAATGCCCACAGCGCTCCCTGATTCTGATTGGTGCTGAGATTAGTCGATACGTAGACCCGGTTGGGATAGCTCCCGTTGTTGACGCAGGGAACATTGATGGTTTCATAGTAGGGGCCGCTGACGCCGCTGGCGTACAAGTACATGCTGCCCACCAGCGCGCCTGTAGCGCCGTTGTACACCGTGACTGGGGCCGGGGCGACCAGTTGAGCATTGGCCTGGGCGCCGGCGCCATCGCCCGTGATGATTATGTCCGGGGCGATGATGCAATTGGAACCTTGTGCGGTGATGTTGACCGCGGTGACCTGCGCTCCGGACACCGTTGCCGTAGCGGACGTGCCAGGACAGTCGCCGCCGGTCAGCGTTACCGCGGCGGTGGTGTAGCCACTGCCCGGATTGTTCAGGGTCGTCAGAAGATTGCACGTATTCTGCGGGCAGGTGTTGACTGCCACGGGGTGCGTGGCGGTGAAGATGGCGCCGTTCGGCGTGGTGACCTGGGAGATCGGGCTGCCTCCGACCGTAGGCGTGGACCAGGCGACCGAGCCGTCCCGATTGAACTTGATGGTGTTCAGGTTATCGCCGACCACCACGCTCCCATCCGCCTGGATGATCGGGGTGTTCTTGTAAGTATTACCATCCAGGAGCTTGCCCGAGGTCCAAAGGACATTTCCGCTGGCGTCGTAGTACACCAGGGCGTCGGGCGATTCGCGGTATGCGCAGGCCAGGTTGGCGCCGTTGGTGACGCATCCCAATGCGCCGGTGAGGCCGAGGCGCGCAGTGTCTCTGGCCGAAATCGCTATGCCCGAATTGATTCCGGGAGGCGTGACGGGGGAGAAATCCGTCATCTGATTGTTGCAATGCGCCATGGAGCACCATCCCGGGGCTGGCTGGACTTGTGCCGGGAGAGTGGCCGCTAAAAAAAGGAGTGCCAGCGCTTTCATGGTCTGGTGCAGTGAAGACAGACGTGGAGTGTTGGTCGAAAAGCGCCAACTTTCTCCCGCGATAACTCTTTCGAATCTAACTATACTGTCAAAGACAGACGCAAGGGCTACCAGGACTCTAGGCGGTTTAGCCCGCCGAGGGCGCCGGATGCGGCTTGCCTCCGCCCAATAGACCGAGCGAGAGACTCTTGATATCGGGTGGCGCCGAGGTCAGCAACCATGCCAGTGTCTTCACGTTGACGATAAACGTTCCGGCATTGATGAAGTGCCAGTCGGGATCGCCCAGGTGGTTGGCGGCCGGCGTGAACTTCGCGTTGCGGATCAGGTTGAAGATGTAGCGGGAGGCTTCCTTGGTATCGGTGGTGCCCGCCTCCACCTCGTCCATTTTGGCGACCGCGGCATCCAGGAGCTCGCCGAAGCCTTTGTGCTGGCTGTAGAACAAGCCCATGGGTTCCTCGGCATCCGGCAGGATGGAATCGTCGTGAGTCTTCAGATACCGGCGGTAGATGCTGGCCAGTTTTAGATCGCCCAAGCCGACGCCCAGGGCCCAGACGCGGAACCAGGCGTTCCACAGATCGAAGTCCCGGAACGAAGCATAGGCGCCGAACACCAGGCGATCGTTGTTGCGCAGATTGGCTTCGTGAATGCGGGATATGTATTCGAAGCGCGCGACGCGGAAATCATCGTCCTTCAGCGCGCCCAGCACGCGCGCGGCTAGGGCGTTGATCACTTCCACCGAAGAAGCCAGGCCGCGGGAGAACAGTGCGTCCAGGAAGCCGCTGCCGGCGCCGCCGGCCATGATGGCCCAGCGATCCCCGACGGTCTGCTTGCAGGAGCCTTGCAGCCGGTCCGAGGATACCCAGTCGCGCACCAGCTTGGCGTGCTTGAACTGCTCTTTGATGCTGGGGAACTGATCCAGGAACCGGCGCCATTCCTCATCCGGAGTGATGTCTGTAGGCTTGGGGTACTTGCGGATGTCGAAGCTCAGTCCGATACTCACTGCCTTGTTGCAGGAACCCTCGCGGTTATCGAAGGGGATGACCCACAGCCAGCCGCCGTCGAAGATGTGGTGGCAGGTGCCCGCGTACCAGCGGCGCGGCGCCTGGGGCACGCCATTGGGCAGGGTGAGATCGTCGTAAGGCGTCACGTCGATCATATGCGTAAACAGACAGCGGGTCTGCAGCCGGACGCGCGGCGGGTTGTCGCGCAGGTCCCACAGGCGGGCAAGCACATGGCCGCCGCCGGAAGCGTCGGCGACGAACTTGGCGCGGATGGGGTTGCCTTTTTCGGTGGTGATGGTTACGCCATCGGCATCCGTTTCGACATTCTTGACGCGCGTACTGTATTTGACCGTGGCGCCGTGGTGAATGGCGAGATAGGTCAGATACTGATCCGTGTCCTGGCGGAACAGGTGGGCTTCGTAGCCTTCGCGGTAGGGCGGAATTACGAGCTGGGTGGCCTCCTCCGGCCGCTGATGCTCACCGGGCCGGTGATAGACGAAGCCGAAATTCTTCTTCACGCCGAAATGATTGGAAACATGTTTGTGGAGCTGTTCGCCGGAATTGAATTCCGTCTTGAATTCGGGAACTCCGTAGCGCTCCGCCATGATCTTGATCATGCGGAAGGTGTGCCGCACAGTGGACTCGCCCAAGGCGAAGCGGGGGTGCGTCCCGGCGTCGATGATCACCACTTTGGCGCCCTTGTAGGCCAGGATAGTTCCGAGCATCCCCCCCTCGAAACCGGCGCCCAGGATAGCTACATCATATTGCTCGTTCATCTGAAGTTTACGATTTCCTTTCGGATTTAAGGTGTTAACGAATTATACCGAGCCGCCAGCCCGCTGCGCCAGTGCGGAAAGTACCGTACTTTTGGCCATACTCCACGGCCCTTGACTACTCCACAAATAGAGTTTATTATCTAGATATGGAGTTAGCCAGGAAATCTGCCGAAGTTTTAGGCCTGGAGTCTGTTTCCGCTCGCGACCGGCACAATCCTCAGCTCCGGCGGCGGATATCCGGTCCCGCCATGCGCACGTTCTTCAATATGGCGGCTGCCTGGCAGCTGAGCACCGCGGAGCAGCGCGCGTTGTTGGGCTGGCCGGCCGAATCCACCTTCTTCAAATACAAGGCCGGCCAGACCGCCACGCTCCCTTATGACATGCTGATGCGCATCTCACTGGTGCTGGGGATCTATAAGAGCCTCCACATTCTTTACCCGGATGGGGATCTGGCCGACGGCTGGGTCAAGCTGCCGAACAGCAATCCATTGTTCGGCGGCAAACCCGCGCTGGCGCTGATGGCGGAAGGCATGGACGGCCTGTACCAGGTCAGGCGCCTGCTCGACGGGCGGCGGGGCGGCTGGAATTGAGTCCACCCATCCGCGAGCTGCGGCTCCGGGACACTTGCCGCCTGGTGCCCAGTGTCTATCCTTCCCGGGGCATTCTGGATGCGGTGGCCGCGCCGGAAGATCTGCCGATGGTTCTCGAACTGGAGAGCTGGAGCAACGACCGCATCTCGGCGGAGTTGGGCATCCTGTACCGCATCCCGCCGGAGGAATGGGTGGTGGGCCGTGCGATGGCGAGCGTGATCATGGCCGCGTTCTGCCATCCGCGCGCTGGCGGCGGCCGGTTCAACGGCCCGGAGCGGGGAGCGTGGTACGCCGCCGATACTCTGGCGGCCGCGCACGCCGAGGTTGTCTACCATCGCACCCTGGAACTGGACGAGATCGGGGTTCTCGACGCGCGGGTGCAGATGCGGCTATACCGGGCCGATTTTGACGCGCCGTTCCACGATGTCCGCAGCGGAATGCCGGCGAATGCTCCGTACCACGATCCGGTCAGTTACGAGGCATCGCAGCGGCTGGCGCGCCGCCTGCTGGAGGAAGACTCGAACGGGATCATCTATCGCAGCGTGCGGCACCCCGGAGGCGAATGCCTGGCGTGCTTCCGGCCCGCGCTGGTCGAGAATGTGCGTAGCGGACCGCATTACGAATATCGCTGGCAGGGCACCCGGACGCCGCGCATCCGGCTGGCCGGGTGAATTCAAGCGTTACCGGACCGCCAGGGCAGCCGCGCCGCGGCGCATGTTCTCGAGCAGCGAGTAGGGAGTATTTACGTTGTTGCCCTTGCCGGTGCCCAGATGGATGGACGGCTTATTGTCGCCGTGGAAATCCGTGCCGCCGGTTTGAATCAGATTGAACTGCGCGGCCAGCTCTTTGTAGAGCGCGGTGTCTTCGGGCGAGTGCTCGCTGTGGTAGACCTCCAGGCCCTGCAGGCCGTTGTCGATCAAGGTGCGCAGGAGCTTTTCGATCGAAGCTCTGTCGCGCTCGGGGAGGCGCACCGGATGGGCCAGGGATGGCATGCCGCCGCCCTCGCGGATCTTGCGCACGCCTTCCACCAGTTCGGGTTCGTCGCGCTCGACAGAGGCGGACGCGTTATCGGCCAGGTAGCGGTCGAAGGCTTCCTGGTTGGTCTTCACATAGCCCTTCTTCAGCAGGATTTTGGCGAAGTGCGGACGGCCGGTGAGATGCTTGCCGAGCACTTGCACCTCTTCGAGGTTGATCTCCACGCCCAGCGAGTTGAGCTTGGCGATGAGCTTACGGTTGCGCTCGCGGCGGCTCTCCTGGTGGCCTTTGATCCATTGGCGGAAGCCGGCCGAGGCGGGCTCCTGCAGGAAGTAGCCGAGCAGGTGCACGGAGGGCGCGCGGGAGCCATCGGCGGGCGGATCGGGGCGGGTACTCAACTCGATGCCGCAAACCAATTCCAGGCCCGCCGCGGCGGCCAGGGGCGCGGCAATATCATAGCCCTCCAGCGTGTCGTGGTCGGTGATACCAAGAGCCTCCAGGCCCATGGCCTTGGCGTCATGCACCAATTGGGAGGGGGAGGCGGTTCCATCGGAACGGTCGGTGTGGGTATGCAGGTCAATCATGGGTTTTTAAAAGAGCTTCCGCCGCATGGTGGCTTTTGACGCGGGTGGTGATGCCGGCGTCCAGACCGCTGAGGCCGCTGGCCGGGTGGCGCGGACGGGCTACCATGCGGACGATGATTTTTTCGTGGATGCGTTCGAACCATTCAAAGGGAATGATGTTGCGCAGCGCCACCATCAGTTTCAGCTTGAACCCTACCATGTAATGCAGGCGGGGCTTGGGCGTTGTCAGAATCTTGTGAACCACCGCGGCGACGTCCCCGGCGGTGAATTTATTGCTCGCCAGCAGTTTGTCGACGATGGCTTCGTGCTGGCAAAACCAGAAATAGTACGGGCTGGCGGGATCCTGGGCGCGGCGGGCGCGGTTGCGGTTGACGCCGAAGTGCGGCGTGTAGATCAGCCCCGGCTCGAGCACCGAAACATGGATGCCCAGCAGGGTCATTTCCTGGCGCAGGCATTCGCCCAGCCCCACCACGGCGAACTTGCCGGAAGAATAGCCGGCGATGCTCATCTCACCCATGCGGCCGGCGGCCGAGGCGGTGATGACGATCCGGCCGGAGCGGCGGGCGCGCATGTGGGGCAGCACGGCCTGGGTCAGCTCCATGATGCCGAAGACGTTCACATCGTAGAGCTGCCGGATCTCCTGCATGCTGAGATCTTCGAAGAAGCCGCGCAATCCCATGCCGGCAAAGTGCACCACGGCATCGATGCGGCCGGCTTCGCGGATGATGGTGTCCACCACGCGATCGATATCCGCGCGGCGGGTAACATCCATGCGCAGCGCGGTGACCGCGAGGTTTTGGCGGGCGGCCTGATCGCGCAGGTATTGCTCTTCCTCTTGGCTGAAAGCGGTTCCGTAGACGCGAAAATCGCGGGCGGCCAGAAACAGGGACGATGCCAGCCCCAAGCCGGAGCCGGCGCCGGTGATCAGCACAACCGGTTTGGTGTCCGTCATTCGCCCGCCCCGCGGCGCGCCGTGAGCTTCAGTTGAATCTCATGCACCGTACCCCGGTTCAATCCGTATGGAAGTATCAGGACCAGGGCCAACACCAGCAGCGCTGCCGGCACGACGCCATACAACAGGCCCACGTAAGGGGTGTCGGCCGGCGGATGTCCGGGCGTGCCGAAGGCCGTGCCCGGCGACAGCTTGCGGAAGATATTCAGCAGGCCGCCGGCAAACAGCAGCGCGCCGCCGGCGGCGATCTTCTCGCCGAAATTCATGATACCGAAATAAATGCCTTCCCGGCGCAGGCCGGTGGAGAGCTCGTCGGTGTCGGCGACGTCGGCGATCATGGATGCCGGGACCACCCAGACCGCGCTGGCGAAGATGCCGCCGATCACGTGGCCGATGATCAGGGGCAAAGGATGGCCGGTGCCGAAAGGACGGCCGCTTCCGATCAGAAACGTCGCCATGAATAACAAGATGGCCGACGAGATCGCGGACATCATGTACAACGTGCGCTTTTCGGTGCGGCGGGCGAGCGACATCCACAGCACCACGCCTCCCAGAGCGCCAGCGTAGAAACTGGTCTGAATCAGGCTCAGAATCTCGCTGCGGCTGATGTGCGCGTACCAGGTGAAGTAGTGAATCGCCATGCTGAAATTGAGCACCACGGCCAGGAAAAAGATGGTGGTCGAAAGCCAGATACTGCGAAAGGCGCGGTTGCGCATCGCAATCCCGAAACCTGTGAAGAAATGCACTCGGCCTGAATCACGGCTGCCCGATGTGCGATGCCCCCAGGTGCCCAGCGTGCCGATCAGGCCGGCGATGGTCATCACCGCGCCGAACGCCAGGCCCATGCGAGGATACCCCGCGTAATGCAGCTTGGGTTCGGAGCCGTCGGCGGTGGCCGGGAAAAAGACGAGAAAAGAAAGCGCGGCCGCGCCCAAGGTGCCCAGCAGGCCGAACATAGTGCGAATGGCCATGGTCCTGGTGCGGTCGTCATAATCGCGGCTCAATTCGGCGCCCAGGCTGAGATAGGGAATGCGGTAGACGGCGCTGGCGGCGCGCAGCGCCATCGAACAGGCCAGCAGCCACACAAACAGTCCAGTAGGTCCCAAGTTGCGCGGCGGACTGAAGAGCAGGAAAAAGGAAGGTCCCACGATCAGGGCGCCCGGCAGCATGAAAATGTGGCGGCGTCCCAGGCTGTGGCGCGTACGATCCGACAGATGGCCGATGAGCGGATCGAGCAGAGCATCCAATACCAGGCTGGAAGAGAGGCCGATTCCCACCAGCGCGGATGGCAAACCCATCACGGAGTTGTAGAAAAACAGCATGAAGAGGCCGGACAGCACCATCAGCACGGTGATGGGCATCTCACCCACGCCGTAGAGCAGCTTGACGTACAAAGGCAAGGGAGGCCGGTCCTGTACGAGCGGCGGCGATGGGGAAATAGCAGGCATGCTCATGGTTCAGCGCGGCGGATTACCCGCCGGTCTCCACCATGGCCCGTCGCTTTGCGGGAACGGGGTCATGCAGAAATTCCATGATGTGCTGAGTCAACAGTTCGGGCTGCTCAAGCGGGCCGAAATGCTCGCCCCCGGGAAGAAGAACGGGTTTGCAGTTGGGCAGCGCTTTGTGCAGGTATTCGTAGGAGCTGATGAAGTGCGAGCCGCATCCGTAGACCAGCAGCGTAGGGGTGCAAATGGTGCGCACCGCATCAAGTGTGAGGGCACCCACCACTTCGTAGTCTTTGAGGAGCGTGGTGTTGCGGATCAGGTGCAGCAAGGGCTCACGGTTGCGGGGCAGCCCGCGCGCCGGACCATAAAACTTGGGGGTCTCCAGGCTGAGCTGCAAAAGGAACTCGGCATCCGTGCGCTTGTTGTCGGGAACGTGGATCCCGGCTTCTTCCAGCTTGGCTACCCAGGCGGCCCAACCGATCCAATCCTTGTCGTTTCGCAGGTGCACCAGAGCAGCCAGGCCCGGCTCGAGCGCCAAGAGCTTGGGGACGCGCTCGGGATAGAGCAGGCTGAAGTACATGGCAATGTCGGCGCCAAAACTGTGACCGACCAGAATGGGCCGCTCGATACCCATTTCATCGAGGAAACAGCGCAGATCCTCGGCCATATCGGCCACCTTGTAGTTGGTGGGCGTCACGTCGCTGTAGCCATGGCCGCGGAGATCGTATGTGGTGACCCGATACTCGCGGCGCAGGATGGGGGCCATGTAGAGATGCCAGACCGCCAGGTTGCCCAGGAATCCGTGCAGCATCACAATGTCGGGACCCATCCCGACAGTGATGTAATGCAGGTTCACGCCGTTGGCTTTGATCTTTGGCATCGAGAACAGCGACCTTTATTCGATGTAGCCCAGCTCACGCAGACGTTCTAAAACGGTCTCTTCGTCCTCCAATTCTCCGGGTACGGGGGAAGCATTGGTGTGGGCTCCCGCACCCGCCGTCCCGGCCGCCTTCCGGATGGGGTTCTCTTTAAGAACCGAGTCCTGATAGATTTCCTCGGGCACGCGGCCCTGCAGCTCTTGCGGAAGGGACAAGCCCAGGCTGTAGAGTACCGTGGGCGCGACGTCCAGAATGGATAACTCTTTGGCGACAAATCCGCGCCGGATAGCCGGACCGCGCGCTCCGAAGACGCCCACGGGGCGATGCGAGCCGCAGACCGCGGGCCGCCTGGTTACGGTTTCGGCGGAGGGCAATATGGAAACCAGCCCGCCATCGCGGAGAATCAGGGTGAGATCTGGAGCCGCATCGTGGTGCGGACCCTGGAAAACCTCATCGCGCGTGTAGACTTCACTCACCAGCGGCTCACCGGTTCGCAGGCTCGGAATCTGGCGCAGCTCGCCGGAAAGTTTTTTCAGGAACGCGGGGTATTCGGCCGCCGGCACGCCGGGCGAGGATCCATCGCTGACTACCACATAGATGCCATTGCTGGTCGGGGTGGTGGCGAATGCCTTGGTCTTATCCCAGTCCATGAGCCAGGTGTGCTTGGCGACTTGTCCCACGCCCAGCAGGGCGCCCTGGGTATCGCGGGACTGCGCCGCATCGGACCAGGCCAGATACCCATGCTGTTCCAGCCAGGTGTTGATATGTAGTACGTCGTAGGTGGGCCCGAAGCCATGGTCGGAGGCGATTACCACGGTGGCTTCCGGGCCGGCCAGATCGCACATCTGCTTCAGCAGGCTGTCCACGCAGCGGAAATAATTCAAGCACAGCTTGCGAATCTGGTGCTCCCACTCTTCGGTGAGCGGCCGGTCATCCTCAGGACGCAGGAAGCGCCAGCCGAGGTGCTGCAGCTTATCGACGCCATCGAAGAGGACGGCGGTCAGCTCCGACGGATCTTCCTCGGTGAGATGCCGCAGGACCTGGAACAGATTCTGCTCGCGGCGGGCGTGCAGCTCAATCCAGGGCCCCAGCTCCGTGTGATCGGAAATGCCTTCGGTGGCCTTCTCCTCGAGCTTGATATCCATGGCCAGCTCGCGCTGGTTGAACCCGGGGATGGTCTTGAGCTTCTCAAACAGGCCCTCGGGCCAGCATGCCAGGCGCAATTGCTTCCAGGGGACCCAGCCCGGCACCACGTATCCCGAGATATGCGGCGGGGGGAACATGGCGGGGAAATTGATGGTGGTGGTGCGCAGACCGCCCGCGGATGCTAGGGACCAGATGGTTTCGCACTGCACGTCGTTGGAGTTGAAGAAACGAATGTGGCGGCTGACGGGCGAATCCATGCGGAAGAAATCGAAAACGCCATGTTGTCCCGGAGTGCGCCCGGTCATCAGCGAGGTCCAGGCCGGGGGAGTCAGAGGAGGCACGATGGTGCGCAATCCGGCGCGCGCGCCCTCGGCGAAAAACGACTTCAGGAACGGCATGGCGCCCTGCTCCATGAGCGGATCGAGGACGGAGAAAGTAGCCCCGTCCAGGCCGATCAGCAGGGTCCGGATGCTCATTGGACCCGCCTTGAGACGTTCTCCGCGCCCGGAGGGCCGCCGAGGTGCGCAACCACGAAACCAGCCAGCTCGTTGATCGACAGGTCGCGCTGCTGCTGGCCGATCTCAGCCAGCAATTCGGCGAAGGGCATAGGTGTATGGTAATGCTCCTGGATGGCGGTGCACAGGACCACGGCGTCTAGCGATTCAAAGCCCAGTTCGGTAAACAGCAGCGATTCCGGGCGCACGGGATCGGGATAATCCCAATCGGCGGTCAGCTCGCCCAATTTCTGCAGCAGGTAATCCAGGATTTCCTGCCGGCCTGGCTTCATGCGCACGGCTCCCTGTTGATAGATAATCGCAGAAAACACAAACTTGGATTCACCCGCCGTGTAAATAGTCAGGACCTGATCTCGCAACCGCGGAAACTGCTCGAGCGCGCCGTCGCGCAATTCCAGTTCGATACGGCCGGCGCCGGCGTCGATGCGCGTGATGTGGAGCGCCCCTAGGCCGGCGCTCAAACCACGCCCCAGCGCCTTGCCGGCGGCCTCTTTCGCGCACCACATGCGCAAAGCCCACTCCTCGCGGAGATCACCCGGCAAACCGGCCAGAAGGCCGCGCTCATCCGGCCGAAAGGCTATCGATTCGTAGTGTTCGCGGCGGTGGCTCCGGCTTTCCAGATCGATCCCCACCGACATGCCCGGACCGATAGCCGCCAGCGCCACAGCGGTGCCCTGACTGTGCGCGATGGAGAGGGCCGGCTGAAGCTCCGGCTTCGACCAGGCGCCTTCGGCGCGCGGGCAGCCGAAGGGGTCCGGCACGATTTCAATTTCGGCGGCCGAAAGGTGCAAGCCCATGCGCCGCTCGAGCAGCAGGCGGACCGCTTCCTTGGCCGCGCACCGGCCCAGCAGCCACTCGTGGCGCCGTTTCTCCACTGCGCGCACGGACAGCCACTGGGCTTGCTCGCCGGGACTGAGGATCTGGTTCGCCAGCCGACCGGGTTCGTCCGGCAACGAATCCATCCGGAAACAAACAGCGCCGGCGGACTCCGCCCAGGAGCCCAGCGGGCATGCCGCGGGTGACAACGCCCGCCTTGCAGACGAATCCGGTACCATGCTGCCAAAGGCACTCATAATTCAATTCACCAAGAACAGTGGGAAGCTTGACTATTGGACCGCTGCGGCCGAAACGGGGGCCCCTACGTGCGGACGATATTCCTTATCGTAATACTCGCGCACCCACTCGCGATTTAACTCTTCTCCCGAGCGCAAAGTAATTTCCTGGCCGCACTGGGAACACTTCATGCGAAATCCCTGGGAAGCGGCCATGGGCCCGCCGCACGCCGCGCATGCGTCCGGAGTGTAATGCGCCAGGCCCTGGACCATACGGACCCAGGTACTCACTTTCAGAAAGTATTGCTGCAGATCCTTGATGGCCACCTCGCCTTCGAAGGCGGTGCCGTCGGCCTCGGGCATGCGGCACAGCAACAGTTGCCTGCCCGCTTCGGTCAGGTAGCCGTCCTTTTCCAGCACGTCCGGACCGAACACTTCCACGGCGGTCTCCAGGATGGACTTGTCGGGCAGGAAGATATGGAACTGGGTCTCAGTCTCCATGGTGATCTCGATCAAATCGAGGGATTCCGCTCCCAGGTCAGTGAGCTGCGTATCCATCGCCACCTGTACCGCGTCAATGCGCAGGCTCTTGGCGACGATCTGAGCAAATTTATCGAAGACCTCGGATTCAGTCATGTCCGGCATAGATTCCTCCTTTTATCCGGCACAGGCTCGCACAGCCAGTACGGCATTCTGTCCCCCAAAGGCGAAGGCATTCGCCAGGGCCGCGCGAACTCTGGCGGCACGGCTTTGGTTCGGGACGTAGTCCAGATCACATTTCGGGTCCGGGGATCCCAGGTGCATGGTGGGCGGCACGTGGCCCTCGGCGATCGCCTGTACCGCGCAAATCAGATTGCAGACGCCCGCCGCGGAGATCGTGTGACCGATCTGGCCTTTGTTCGAGGATACCATCAGGCGTTTGGAATGCGGGCCGAAGACCCGCTTGATCGCGGCGGTCTCGATGGGATCGTTTTTGGGCGTCGAAGTGCCGTGCGCGGCGATGTAGTCTACGTCCTCGGGTGCGAGCGAAGCCTGCCGCAGGGCGATGGAGATGGCTCGGGCTTCGGCGCTGCCGTCCGGCGATGGGTCGGTCAAAGTGTAGGCGTTGAGGCTGGAACCGTAGCCGGCGAGCTCGGCGTAGATGCGTGCGCCGCGCGCCTGGGCGTCCTCCATAGCCTCGAGAACCACCGCGCCGCCGCCTTCGCCCATGACGAAACCGTCGCGCTGCCGGTCGAAGGGTCGCGAGGCCAATTCCGGATTGGCATTGCGGCTGAGGGCCCCCAATAGACTGAACGCCAGGATAGGCAGCGGACTGACCAGCGCGGCCGCGCCGCCGGCCACCATGGCTTTGACCTTGCCCAACCGGACCAGACGGAAGGCCTCGCCGATGGCATGCGAACTGGCCGCGCAGGCGGTGTCCATGACGAACGCGGGTCCGGCCAGCTTCAGCAACTTGGCCGGCACGCTGGCAATCATGTCGCCCAAGCGGCGATAAAAGCTGTTGTCGGGCTGGCGGCCCTCGCGGGCGAAGCGGGCCATGTCCAGCGCCGGAGCGTCGGGTTTGCGGAGCTGGAAATAATGCTTCAACAACGCCATGTCGAGGTAGTTGACGCTGGTCCCCACCGCGATGCCGATTTGTTCGGGAGCCGGATCGCAGACCTTCTCCGCGCGATCCAGGCCGGCATCCGCGAGCGCCTCCCTCACCACGGGCAGGAACAGCCGCACCCCGCGGCGGCACCATGCGGCGGGAATGGAATTCGCTCCGGTATCACGCGGAACGTGCTTGACCTCCGCTACGACTTTGGTGCTGTACTCGGCGGGGTCCCAGAAGGTCAGCGGGGCGATGCCGTTATCGCCCGCCAGCAGGCGCTGCCAGCAGGTGCGCAGATCCGGACCTAGCGATGTGCTCATCCCCATTCCGGTAATCACCACTCTGTGCACGATTGTTCTTCAGCTCCCTTTTTGGCGGGCGGAACGACAAGCCGGAAGGCCTGTCGCCGCCTACACGGCGGCGCGCAGCTCCCCTTCTTCCTTCACGATCTCGGCGGTGTCCCGCAACAGGAATCCCTGGCCGATCAGATACTCCATAATGCGCTCGGCGTTCTCCTGCGGGGTGGTCTTGCCGGTGAGCAGGGTGATTTCCGGGTTCAGGGGCGCTTCGTAAGGATCGTCCACGCCGGTGAATCCTTTAATCTGGCCAGCGCGGGCTTTTCCGTAAAAACCTTTCACATCGCGCTTCTCGCAAATCTCGACGGGAGTGTCCACGAAGGTCTCGATAAAGCCGTCTTTGCGCATCATGGCGCGCACCCGGTCGCGAGTCTCGCGATAGGGGCTTACCGCGGCGCAGATGACTGCGCCATGGTGCCGCACGATCTCCGAAGCCACATAGCCGATGCGGAGGATATTGGTGTCGCGGTCTTCGCGCGAGAAGCCCAGGCCCTTGGAGAGGTGGGTGCGGACGACGTCGCCATCGAGCACCGTCACCTGGCGGCCATGCTCCATGAGCATCACGGTCAATACATCGGCGATGGTGCTTTTGCCGGCGCTGGGCAGGCCGGTGAACCAGATGCAGAAGCCCTGCTTGTTCCGCGCGGGGTAAGCCGAACTGAGGATCTCGGCGGTTTCCTTGCGGGTGAACCAGGAAGGCAACAGGCGTCCCTTGGTGAGATAGTTGTCGCGCACCTGAGTACCCGAGATGGAGAAGACCTTACGATTCGCCGAGACTTCGGTGACTTGCTCATAGCGGTCTTCGTCGGCCAGATAAACCATCTCTTCGTAGGGGAGACATTTCACGCCGATTTCTTCGCCGTGCTTCTTGAGCAGCTCGCGGGCGGCAGCCGGATCGTAAAACGGCGTGCCCTTGGAATTCTTGCCCGGGCCGGCGTGATCGCGTCCGACGATAAAGTGATTGGCGCCGAAGTTGCGGCGGATGATGGCGTGCCAGATGGCTTCCCGCGGCCCGGCCATACGCATGGCCAGCGGCAGGAGACTCAGCAGAGTCTTGTTCGGATCGTAGTAATTCTCGACCAGGGCCTTGTAAATGCGCACGCGCGTGTAGTGATCCACGTCGCCGGGTTTGGTCATGCCCACCACCGGGTTGAGCAGTAGGTTGGCGCCGGACTCCTGCGCCGCGCGCTTGGTGAGTTCTTCGTGGGCGCGGTGCATGGGATTGCGGGTCTGGAAGGCAACCACGTCGGAATTCCCCATGTGCGACAGCAGTTCGCGCACTTCGGCGGGGCTGCGCCGCAATTCCGGGAAATCGAAGTGCTGCGGCATCTCGAGGACTTTCAACGGGCCGCTGAGACGGTATTTGCCCCAGGAGAGCATCTCGCGATAGGTGGGGTGCTCTTCGTCGGCGCAGCCCAGGCCTTTGGCCGCTTCTTCGTGCGGGTCGGCTTCAAAGATCTCATCGACCCGCATCCAGGCGATCAGGTTGTTATTCGCGTTGCGCAGGGCAATCTCCTGTCCCTCGCGAATGCCGTCGAGCTTGGAAACCGGAAGCGTGATGGGGATGGACCAAATGAGCCCGTTAGCCAGCCGCATGTTGTTCAGGACGCTGTCATAATCGGCTTTGCTCATGAAGCGGTCGAGGGGGGAGAAGCCGCCAAAGGCCAGCAACTCCAGGTCGCACAAACTGCGAGGCGACAGTTGCAGGGTGGGACCCTCGCCGGCGCGGCGCGACAGATCTTCGCGTTCACCCCCTTCCACCAGCAGGTTGATCAACGTGCCGCCGTACGGCGTATTCAATTCGACTTTGTTTTGGGATGCCATATTTCTCTCGGAAACTCATTCCTTTTCATTTCGCGCTGCGCGCGATTTCGAATAATTTAAAGAGACGGAAGCGTGGCACAGAATATAAGAGAAACTTCCCGGCACAGCCACCACGTGGTGCCACGCCCGTCAGATCCCCTGTGGCCTCAACTACCCGCCGCACCAAAAGGCTAGGATACTCTGCCAGCCTGCAAACGCGGCAGGGTTCTAGTACTAGAACTTCTCCGTTTCCCCGGCACAATTCAACAGATTGTGCTGTTCTTAACCAATTCGCCCACAACCTACCGCACCGCGGCGCGCCAGGAGGCTGCCTCCCTGCATGGATTCGGGTGTTTCAAATCCCGCCAATTCAAGCAGGGTCGGAGCGATGTCCAACAAGTGCATGCCTTCAATTTCGCCCCTCACCGGCAGACTCGGAGCGGCCAGAAGAAAGCTCCCGAACTGTGCGTGATTGCAATCGTCCGGGCCAGTATCGTTTTCCTGCAGGTACAGGGAGTCGTATCCCAGCCCGCCGATGGAGCGCCAGTATAACGCCCCGAAATGCACAATCAGATCCGGTGGTACGTTGCGCAGGCTGCGATACAGATCGCGCGGCTGGAACACTAGCGATCCCATCTCCTCGCCGCGATCGTCGCGCAGCGCATGGAAGCGCGCGGTCATATCCTGGATTAAATCGTCGTACTCGGATTCCGGCACGATGCCCTCGGGCTCGCGGCCTTGCACGTTAAAGAAGACCCGCGCGTAATAACCGCCTTCGCTCCACACTCGCGTGCGCTTCCAATCCACCAGGGACGGCGAAAATGGCGTAGGCTTTGTGACCGGTTCTTTCAATACCAGCAGACCTTCGCGGCGCAGCCATTCGTTGACGCAGAAGCCGCCTTCCAGGCGCTGGGCGCCGTGATCGGAGACCACCAGAACATTAGTATCGTCGTCCAGCATCTCCAGCAGGTTGCCGATCTCCTGGTCGACATACGCATAGTAGTCGTTGATGAGAGTGGCATACGGATTGTCCGGCACGTACTGGCGGTGCCCAGGATCGTGGTATTTCCAAAAACCGTGATGCACCCGGTCCACGCCGATTTCCACGAATTGGAAATAATCCCATTCGACGGTGGCCATCAGATAACGGATCACCTCGAAATGTTTCCGCGTCATGTCGTAAATCTGGTCGCGGAGCCAATCCTTGTTCTCGGTACGAAAGCCCTTGACATCTACCGGGTACTCGCCGACCAGGCGGTCGATCTCCTGCCTGACGCTGGCCGGATAAGTATAATCGTGAGCCTTAGTGTCGGGGGTCATGAAGCAGCCCACGTTGACGCCGTTGACGCGCCTGGGGGGATAACTGGGTGGCACCCCCACCACCACCACATCCTTGTGCCGCGCTCCCATCACATCCCAGATGGCTGTCTGCTGGATGGAGGAAGAGTTCACGACGGATAAACCGTGGTAGGAGTAGTCTTTACGGTTGCGAAATCCGTACACGCCGAGCGATCCGGGGTCCTGGCTGGTGGACATGCACATCCACGCCGGCACCGTGATCGGGGGGATCACGCTTTCCAGCCGGCCGTAACAGCCGCGTTCCATCAGCGACCGGATGTTGTTCAATCCACGGTGCTGGAACAGGATCTCGGGAGCCGCGCAATCCAGCCCAATGACAAGTGTCTTCACGTCATGCCTTCCACAAAACCGTTAGGATGTTTGTCCCGCGCCCAGAGGCAAAACTTGGAATACCTGCTAGCTTCGTTATTATCGCATCAGACCATGACCGTATACTTGGAGTCAAGTTCTCGAAAGGCGATTAGTACTCGGATGGAGCTGTATAAGTCCAATTGCCAGTACTGGTTGCGCCCTGACCCCGGCGATTAGCCTGTGGCTGGCTTAACATACCCTTTACAATCTTTGGGTTGTGGCCCGGCATTTCCGCTAACTTTTTGGCCGTTGGTGGACTGCCGGCATATTTCAGGTTAGTACTATCGGTCACAGCGTTGCCATTTGCATGATCATCGTCGATTCTGAAAGGACCGAGAGGATGACGTGCCAACAATCTTGAAGCGCGTGATTTTACCGGCCAGCGCTCTGGCGGGACTGGCTCTCTGGCTGTTGGCTGGTCAACGCCCGGTCCCCCGGACAGCGGAAAACCGCGGCCCGCAAAGTGAGGGAATCCATGCGATCAGGCATGTGATCGTCATCATGCAGGAGAATCGTTCGTTCGACAGCTACTTCGGGACCTATCCGGGCGCCGACGGGATACCCATGCGAAACGGAGTGCCGGCGGTTTGCGTGAACGATCCGGCCGCCAATACCTGCGTCAAGCCGTACCACGACACGCAGGATCGCAATGGCGGCGGTCCACACGGCGGTAGAGCGGCGGCGGCCGACGTGAATGGGGGCAGGATGGACGGTTTCATCGCGCAGGCCGAGCGGGGGCGCCGGAATTGTCAGGACCCCACAAACCCGGCGTGCATCCAATCCGCCAACCCGGACGTGATGGGATACCACGATGGCGGCGACATCCCCAACTACTGGAAGTATGCGCAGAATTTCGTCCTGCAGGACCGCATGTTCGAGCCCAATGCATCGTGGAGCCTGCCCGAGCATCTTTTCCAGGTCTCGGAGTGGTCCGCGGCCTGCACGAAGCACGATGACCCTTTCAGTTGCGCCAATGCGCTGGACCTGCCGGGGCTGCCGCCGGACTTCGGGCGAAGACGCTTGCGGTCCAGGGAAGACCCGATTTATGCCTGGACGGATTTAACGTATCTGCTGCACAAGAAGAACGTCAGTTGGGGCTACTACGTTCTGGAAGGGACGGAACCGGACTGCGAGGACGATGAGCAGGAGAACTGCCTGCCGGTGAAGCAGAACGCCAGGACGCCGGGAATCTGGAATCCGCTGCCATATTTTGACACGGTCCGGAACGACGGCGAACTGGGTAATATCCAATCGGTCGAAAAGTTTATGACGCAGGCGAGGAGCGGCAAACTGCCGGCAGTCGCGTGGGTGGTGCCCTCGGCCGACGTGAGTGAACATCCCCCGGGACTGGTTAGCAAAGGCCAGACTTTCGTCACCCGGTTGATCAACGCGGTGATGGCCGGCCCCAATTGGAAGGATTGCGCGATATTCCTGGCATGGGACGACTGGGGCGGCTTCTACGACCATGTCGTGCCGGTAACCGTGGACCAAAACGGTTATGGCTTGCGCGTTCCCGGACTGGCAATCTCCCCTTATGCCAAAAAGGGCTTCATCGATCATCAGACCTTGAGTTTCGACGCCTACGTGAAATTCATTGAAGACGATTTTCTGGATGGCCAGCGGCTGGATCCGAGGAAAGACGGGCGCCCCGACCCGCGTCCTGGCGTGCGCGAGGAAGTGTCGCAATTGGGCGATCTGAGAATGGACTTCGATTTCGGCCAGCCGCCGCGGGCGCCCCTGATTCTATCCGACCATCCGAAAACCGCGTTGATTCCGCCGCGGCGTTGACCTACGTCGTAGGCGGCGCGTACAAGCTCGACATCTGCCAGCCCCGGTAATGTTCGGGCCCGGCGAGGTCAAGAAGCACGGTCGCGGGTCCTACTTGCGGAGTAGGTGGAATGGGCCCCATTTCCAGGCTGTAACTCGCGGTGGTGTTCAGATTGATGAGCACCAGGGGATTCTGGAAGAAGTAATTGCCATTGTCGAGCAGTTGGGCGCTGCCCATGGCCGCGGAGTAGCTTCCCAGGTCGAGGCTGACACCGGTCGGTAATATCGTCGCCAGCATGGCCTTTTCATCGAATGTGATGGCCATGCCACGGCTGTTGCAATCATTGGGCGCGCAGTTGGCGCCCAGGCCGGGAACGCCCCCGGTGGAAACGGTGGGCATGGAAACTCGCGTGTTGCCGTTGTCGAAAATAGTCATGGGACCGGCGCCGTTATTCTCCATGCCGGCATCGTGCTGGTGAGAGAACCACGGCCACGGATCGCCATAGGCGTTCTGGAAGAGAAAATCGCCGCCGGGGCCCATGCGCCATACCACGTCGCCGGTGCCATTCATGTCCTGGTAATCGATCTTGAAGATCCAGTCCTGGTGCCGCGAGGACCAGACGAGATCACCGGTCTTCGCCTTTGCGTTACCGCTGTTCGGCCAATAGTAGAGAGTATTAGCGTGCAGCCAGTCATGCGCTAAAGGGGCCACGTTGGGGCCCAGCAGGAAGACCGGCGGGCAACCCGAGGTATTGGTTCCGCAGAATTCGTTTAGAACCGCCGTTCGGCTGACAGGGAGTTTGTTGTAACCGTTGCCGCCATGCGCTGGATCGAAGGAATCCCAATACCATTTCACCTTCCAGTTGGTATCCAGGACGACGATCATATCTCCGATGATGTCGACCGGCAGAGGGCTGAGATCTCCCTGGGTTCCCGGGGGGAAGATGCCTTCGGTGTCCAGCAGAACCGCGGTGTAGCCGTTGGGGAGAGTCTGAATGGCGTCGTGGTGAAAAGCTCCAACACAACCTGCCCCGACGGGAGGCGGGTTCGCGATTGCGCGGCACGATCCGCCGTTTACGGCGCCCATGGCGACGAGCTGCTGCTGGATAATGCCCATATTGGTCTCGTGGACGATGTTGCCGGCCAGGTCGATCTGCCGCAGGACTTGCTCTTTGGTCACCGTCGGATCCCAGGAAACATCATCCTGCATGGTGATGAAACCTCCGCCCTGCAGAGGCCGCGTCATCACGTCGCCGTGGGTCAAGTCATTCGGGTAGTAATACCAGATGATATTGCCCGATAAGTCGGTGGCGACGTCCGGATATGTAGTTCCGCCGCCAAGCTGGATCATGTTATGGAGGATAACCGGATAGGCTGGATCGCTGGCCGCCGTCTTGATATTGAAGGTAGGAAAAGGGACCGTATTCGGAAGAGCTTCCGTCCTGAAGGTAACCGTGGATCCGTTTGTAATGGTGCCGCCGGTGCTGGTTTGGGCGTACAGGTCGTATGGCGCGCTGGGCAGCATGCCGGCTATTTCAAACGTCACCGACGTCGGGGGATGACAGTTTACCCAGTTCGTCATAGTAGCCGGAGGAGGGCTTCCGGATTGCTGCTGAAAGACGGCCCGCATGGTGCTGCCCGACGGGCAGGAAGGTACGCTAAACAGGATCACCAGGGGATTCGCGGTCCTGACGATTACGGGGGAGCCCCCGGTTACCACGGCTTTGATGCTGTAAGGCACGGATCGCGCGGTCGTTTCGCCGGACAAAAAATCCTTCACCACGACTTTGATGTGGTAGATGCCTTCGACGTTGGTCGGGACCCAGGTAAAAGGTTGTGCAGTCCATGTACCGGCACTCAGGGTACCTACGTTGAAGTCCTTGACCAAAGTAAACTGGGTGGCGCCGGGAGCCAGGATGCTGAACTGGAATGTAAGCGGACCGGCGTTGGTGTCCGTCGCAGTTGTGGTCCAGGTAATGGTCTTCCCGATCGGCTCGGGCGGGTTCTGCGACGGGGCAAAAGTTACCAGGCTCACCGTCGCGAAGGCTGGCGCACTGAGGAGCGAAGCCACACATAAAATAAACAAAACAGGAAAGTTGAAGATTTTCATGAAGTTCATCCTAGCCGACAGCGCGAATGTCCTAGGGCCAAACGGACGCCCTTCCCAGATTCCCGCGCGTGAAAACCAGCCAGGGATTCTGGGTAGTGCCTGGGTAGTAGTATATGTGCGCTGCGGGAGCGTGTCAAACGACGCCAAGTACAAGAAGTACCAGCGCGTATTCGAAAAGATACATCGCTAACCTTCGACAACGGCGGCTCTAGCTCCTATGTTGTCGGGGGAGAGTACAGGCTGATCATTTGCCAGCCTCGGTAATGTTCCGGACCCGCCACGTTCATCAGCACGTCCACGGCTCCCAGCTCGGGAGCCGCCGGTGTGGGAGCGATCTCCATGCTGAATCCGTTGGTCGTTCTTGTTGCGAGGTTGAAGACGATCGGATTTTCGTAGAAGTAGTTGCCGTTGCCCAGCATCTCGGCGCTTCCCATGGCTACCGAATAGCCGCCCAGGTCGAAACTCACGACCGGAGTCACAGTTCCCGGCGTACAGGAAACGGCGCAATTGCCGACGGGTTGCGTAAAATTGATGGCCATGCCGCGGCTGTTGCAGTCATTGGGAGAGCAGCCCGAACCCAGATCGGTAATACGCGTATCGCCGTTGTCGAAAAGCGTGGCTGGTCCGCTCCCGTTATTCTCGATACCGAAGTCGTGCTGGCCGGACCAATAGGGCCAGGGATCGCCGAACACGTTATCGATGGTGAAGTTTCCGGCCAACCCGGTAGAAGTATGGGTGTTTCCCATGCGCCACAGTAAATTCCCTGTGCCGGCGCCGTCCCGGTAGTCGATGCGGAAGATCCAGTCCTGGTGTCTGGAAGACCAGATGATATCACCGCCCGTGGTGTTGCCATTTTGCGGCGCCGGCCAATAATACAGGCTGTTGGCGTGCAGCCAGTCGAGCGCCAATGGCGATACGCCGGGCAGGCTCACCAGGAAAACCGGAGGGCAGCCCGCCGAACTGGTTCCGCACGGCGCCGACCAGGATGGCTGAGGTGTATTAGCGACGGGCAGTAACGGATACCCATTGCCGCCGCCGCCGGCCGGTGGCGGAGCAGGATCAAAAGAATCCCAATACCATTGCACCTGCCAGTTGGTGTCCATGACGATGATCATGTCGCCGATGATATCCACCAGTTCGCTGCCCTGATTGCCTTGGGTCCCCGCCGGGAAAATCCTTTCGACGTCGATCAAGGCCGCGGTCCACCCATTGGGCAAAGTCTCGATGGCATCGTGGTGGAAGGCGCCGGTGCAGCCCACGCCGACAGTCGCGGTAGTGATCGCGCTGCATGGCCCACCGTCCACGGCCCCCTTGGCGATCAACTGCTGCTGAATCGCGCCCATATTGGTTTCGCGCACGATGTTGCCTTCCAGATCGATCTGGCGCAGAAATTGCTCCTGCGTCACGCTCGGGTCCCACGCTACGTCGTCTTGCAGCGTCAACATGCCGCCGCCTTGCAAGGGGCGCGTGAGAACATCGCTCTTGGTGGAATCGTTCGGTTCGTAATACCAGATCACCTTGCCGGACAGGTCGGTCGCGACATCGGGATACACCGAAGTGGTTCCGAACGTGATGGGGTTATGCAGCAGCACCGGATAGGCTGGATCGGTGGATGCCGTCTTCACCGTAAACTTGGGGAAGGCGAAACCCTGCGGAAGAGCGCCGGTGGTAAACGCTACCGAGGCGCCGTTCGTTATTTTGGTCCCCGTTTTCGTCTGCGCGAACATGGTGTAGGTTGTCTGGGGGTACATGCCCGCGACTTCAAATGTCATCGTCGCCGGATAATGACAGCCAACCCAATTCGTGTAAGAAGGCCCGGTGCCCCCGGTTTGTTCAAAGCTGACTCGCATGAGGCTTCCGCCGGGGCATGCCGGGGCGCTGAACAGAGCTACCAGCGGGTTGGCGGTCTTTTCGACCTTGGGAGTGCTTCCGCTGACCACCGGACTCACTTGGAATACCACAGTTTTCGAGGCGAACTGTTTAGCGGAGAAGTCCTTGACGACAACCTGAATATGATAGGATCCCTCGATTCCGGTAGGGACCCACACGAATGGATGCGCAGTCCAGGTTCCAGCGCTGAGAGTGCCCACATTGAAATCCTTGACCATCGTGCTGGCGCCGTTAGGAGGAGTGATATTGAATTGGAAGGTCAAGGGGCCTGTATTGGTGTCGGTCGCGGTGGCCGTCCAGGTTATGGACTTCCCGATCGGTTGCGGCGAAGCGTGCGACGGCGTAAAGGACACTACCGACACGGTGGCAAAAACCGGCGCCGATAAGGTTACAAGCAAGCCGATCCGAAACAGGCTCTTATGGGGTGTTTTCATGAAATCCCTCTCCAGGCTAAAGGCCGCGAAACCTGTTCGTTTTTGCGGCTTGGGCACGATCCTCCCAGCGTAGCGCAACAGCATCCGGGACGAACCGTAGTTGTAGTATAGGTAGTGTTTTCAACAGGTGTCAAACTCCAGGCTGGGGTAGCAGTACCAGTGCCGGTCTCATGCCTTTCGGCCAATTCCTGCCCGCCCCCGGTACCGGTACGAACTGGAGTTGACTTCGCCTGGCCCCGATTCCGATAATGAGTTACCAATCGGGACTCTCCCGGAATGTTCAGGTGCTTTTTGTGCTTGCCGGCGCTCAGCCGGTTTCCGTTGGGAAGGTGTTCTTCTTTGAGACGACTTGGCCTTTTTCTTTTTTCCATCGGCCTGCTGGCCGGATCGGGGATGGCACCGTTGCGTGCCACGGTCACAATTGTTTCGATGACGCCGTCGGTAGCCTCTCCGCAACCGGTCGGCACCCCGGTAAGCTGGACCGTAACGGCCACGGACTCGAATCCGAACAGCCTGACGTTTCAGTTCAACGTGGCGGCCGGCAGTCATCCTTACTCTCTCATGAGCGATTTCAATATAGGAACGCTTACGGCCGGCACCTGGACCGCGCAGCCCTTCCTCTGGACCACGATCGCAGGGGAAGGTACCTATTCGATTGAGGTGGTGGCCAAGGATTTCACCAGCGGGGAATCCGCTACGCAGACGGCCAGCTTCACGTTAAGCACTCGGATAACGCAGGGCGCCGCCGTGGTCAACGGTATCGGCAATCCCCTGTTGGCGCTCTTTAGCGCGCCCGCGTGTGCCGCGGGCAGCAATATGCGCGTGGCTTTTTACACGGGGACCAATGCGCCGACCTACACCAATTGGGCGCCGTGCCGTGCTGGGATCAGCATGAATTTCTATATTGCCGGCATGCTGCCGACCACCACTTACTCGATGTACTCCCAGACGGTGACCAACGGCAAGGTCACCAAAGGCACGGTTCTCAGTTTCACAACCGGAGCTCTGCCGGCGCGGCTGCAGGGCGGATTCTTCCCCACATTCACCCTGACCACCCCGGCGCCCAGCGACGATCCCAATCCCATGCTCCTGTGGTCGTTTACTAACGTAATCGTCCCGGTGGCCACGGATTTGAGCGGCAACATCAACTGGTTCTACGCCCAGGGTGCAGGCACCTTGCTTACGCGCCCGGTGATGGGCGGCACCATGCTGACCATCCAAAATGGGAACTCCTGGGATTCATCCAACAAGTTTCAGCAGATACTGCAGGAGATCGACCTGGCGGGTAACCTCGTGCATCAAACCAACACCGGGATCATCGCGCACCAGTTGGTGGCCCTGGGAGTCAAGGATGCCACTCCCTGCGGCCAGATTGCACAACCGCCCGTGGCGGGGGACGCCTGCCTGAACGATTTTCATCACGACGCTATCCGCTACACGATCAACGGCCAGCCATACACGGCCTTCATGGCACACGTCGAAAAGCTCTTTCCGCCCGGTACGCAAGGCAGCACGACGGGCAATAATGTCGACGTTCTCAGCGAGATGGTGATTGTGCTGAACTCTAACTGGCAAGTGGTATGGCATTACGACGCGTTCGACCAGCTCAATATTCAGCGCACGGCGCCGTTAGGGGAGGCGTGTAAAGCGGGGTCCTCGGACTGCCCCACGAACCTGTTCCTGGGCACCACCGCCAATGATTGGACCCATGCCAATACGGTCGACTATGTGGCTTCCAAACAGAATCCGGATTCCGGCGACTTTCTGGTTTCCGTGCGCAATCAGGATCTGGTGATCAGGATCAACTACAACAACGGCGCCGGCAGTTGCGCGGGCCCGCCGGCCGCCAGTTGCCTGGCGTGGTCCATGGGTCCGCCGGACGGTCTGCCCTGTCCCACTGCGCAGTGCTTCACGTTCAACAACGCGCCCAGCGATCCCTGGCCGTGGTTCTCCCACCAGCACGACGTCACTTACGCGAACAACGGCACCAATTTCACGATCAATGGTTTAACGGGTCCGCTGCTGACGGTCTTCGATAACGGAAACACGCGCTATTCGCCGCCGCCGCTGGGGCTGGGAACCACCGGCTGCGCCCCAAGCGACTGCAACAGCCGCGGCCTGGCCCTGATAGTGGACGAGGCAAGCTGGACGGTGACACCGGTTTTACTTCAGGATCTGGGCGTCAAGACCACCGCATTGGGTGCCGCGGGTTTGCTCTCTAATGGCAATTACAGTTTCCAGACCGGACTTCCCAGCACCCAGGCTTTCGAAATATCGCCGAATCCAGGCACCACCACAGGAACCGTGGTGCTGAACATCGGCTCGGTGGATTATTCCTATCGCGCCTGGCAGATGCCGAGCTTGTACATGCCGCCGGTTCTGTGAGCCTTGGGGCTGCGCGGTGACTACACCAACTCAAGATCCCGAAGACTATAGCCGAACCGCCGCACGCGAGCTTCATATTTTTCGATGCATTGCTGAATCGTAGCGCTCGACTGCGGGTCTTTGGCCAGTGACTGCCACTGCGCGAAATACTTCTTGTTGTGTTCCGGAGTAGCCTGGAACGTAGTGGGATGAGGACCTAATCCCAGGAACTGATAGATGGTAGTCAGAGCCGCCAGCGGATCCGAGATGAGTGTCTCGTACTTGACCGTCATGACGCGCTTCAGATGAGGGCGGTCTTTCTCGAAAGTCTCATGCGCCACCAGCCAGTGCTCCACCAGAGAATCCAGACCCGTCGGGCTCCATTTCTCGGTGGCCAGGGTGACGGCCACGGGATGCCGCTCGATGATTACAAACCAGGAGTTCGGGAAAACGCTCTGCAGGAAGCGGGTCCAAAGAATATTCGGCGGGGATTTTTCCAACAGGAAGCGCTTGGAGAGATCGAAGAAGGGAAACCATTCCAGGGCCAGCTTAGTTTTGTTCTCCGGCGTCAGGAACTCGGACTCTTCGGTTAGATTGGCGTCCGGCGAAAAAGCGAATTTGCCGGGCCCCCCCCAAAAGATAGCAGGGGGATAGACGGACTGCAGATATTGGCCTTCGTCCTCGGCGCCCAGCCACTCGCTGGAGTCCTGGTTGTTTTCAAAGCCGCTGATCTCGGGATGCTCCCGCAACATGCGAAACAACAACGTGGTACCACTGCGATGCAGGCCGCCCAGGACCGCGAATGGATGCGTCTGGGCGATTTCCCGGGCCTCGTCGGGGGACAGTTTGCTGGCCGGGGCTTTGATATACGTAACCAGTTCGTCGTCGGTGATGGACTCTGACATTTTCCTAAGGTATCCCATTGGTTTCTGATTTGTAAAGCAGGAAGGGCGCCGTTAGTTAGGGTGACTGGTACTAAAGGCAACGCCATGGAGGGGATGCCATGGTACACTGACAAAACGGGCGCTGTCGTCGGGTTCTGCCGTTGCAGAACTGCAAAACATCATAATCACCCCAACAAGAATACGGTACGTCGCCGACCGGCCCGCCAGGGAGAGAATCATAGAAATGTTCTACAGACTGCGAGCTTTAGTGTCACTCTTGAGCGTGTTGGTTTGCGCGGCGGGTCTCTGCCTGGCGCAGGCGCCCGTGGGATCCCTGACGGGCACGGCGCACGACAGCAGCGGCGCCGTCATGGCGGGCGTGAACGTCATCGTGACCAACAAGGACACGGGGCTCGAACGGCAGATGACCACCTCGGCGGAAGGTATTTTCAGCGCGGCCTCGCTGCCCGCGGGAAACTACACCATTAAAGCGTCGGCGGCGGGCTTCCGTTCGCTGGAGGCCAATGCCACGGTGCAGGCCGGCCAGGTCACCACGGCGGACCTGGAACTGCCGGTGGGCGCGCCAGACGAAGTAATCAGCGTGCAGGGCGAAACGGCCCAGATCAGCTACGATAGCCACGACATCTCGGGAACTATCACCCACGAGGACATCCAGAATCTGCCGGTGAATGGCCGCAGTTTTCTGCAATTGTCGATGCTGGAGCCGGGCGTGTTCGTGTCCCCGAACAACGTGGGCCAGTATAACAAGCAGTTTGACGTATCCATTCTGGGCGCCAGCTCCGCCAACAATTCCGTGCGCATCACCGTGGATGGCGCCACTGTACAGGACGCCATCACCGGCGGTACGCAGCAGAATTTCTCGCAGGAAGTCGTGCAGGAATTCCAGCTTTCGTCGACAAACTTCGACCTTTCCACGGGGATCGGCGCGGGCGGCGCCATCAATGTGGTCACGCGGTCCGGCGGCAATGATTTTCATGGCAGCGCGTTCTTCTTCTACCGCGATCACAATTTGTCGGCTTATCCGCTGCTGTCGCACGAGCCGGGCACGCCCCCCAGTCCCTACTTCGCGCGCAGGCAGGAAGGCTACTGGTTCGGCGGGCCGATCAAGAAAGACAAGCTGTTTTTCTTCTCCAGCCTGGAGCATATCGACCAGAATGCGCTGTTCAGCGCCTTCCCCAGTGATCCGGCGTTTCAGGCATATGGGGCCAACACCTCCAGCCCATACCATGCCAACGAACTTACCGAGCGGCTGGACTGGCGCATCAACACCAAGCACAACGCGTTTCTGCGTTACTCGCACGACGGGAACAATTCCTTCGCGCCTCCCGGCATCGGGGACTTGCCGTCGGACTGGGCCGTGAATACGAATTGGGCCGATTCCGGGGTCTTTTCGTTGATCAGCGTGCTGACGCCGGCCACCGCGAACGAGTTCCGCTATTCGTACACGTTCTGGTCCAATACCAACGAGCCACCGGCCTTGTCGCAGTGCCCGGCCCCCTGCCTCGGGTATGGCTACAACGCGGCCGCCGGCCCTGTAAACTCCGACGGCCCGATGATCACCGTTCTCGGGGTGAATAACTTTGCGATGGGCGAGTCCGCCACCATCCCGCAGAGCCGTTTGCTGCGGCGGCATATCTTCGCGGACAACGTAAGCACGCAAAAGGGCACGCACGCGATCAAGTTCGGCGGTTACTGGGAATACCAAAAAGGAACCGGGTCTTACGCTTATGCGCAACCCGCGGCGCTGGAACTCTGGTCGCCCCAACTGGTGCAGGCTTTCAACCAGAAGATCGCC